>Ga0185299_10001760_pt1 | contig 38243 bp, 30 predicted proteins | sample PaiPotPPA55metaG_FD_128002 | JGI IMG/M metagenome (GOLD analysis project Ga0185299, IMG submission 128002) | Iron sulfur acid spring bacterial and archeal communities from Banff, Canada, to study Microbial Dark Matter (Phase II) - Paint Pots PPA... ...
CGGGACGAGTAGGGATGATTTCAGGCCTGTTTTTTGGGTTCGCTTTCGGATTGGGAGGCGTCGGAGCGGCATTGTTAGGCAAATTGGCGGATTTGACCTCGCTCACGTTTGTCTACCACGTATGCGCATTCCTTCCGGCTATCGGCATTTTGACGGTATTCCTGCCCGATCTGGAGCCTGAGGCCGCGTCTCGTCCCAGAAGGGCATAATTTTATTCGGCGCTTTATATGAGCGGGTGGCGTCGTTTAGAAGTCTGCAGACGCAGTACAATACGCTTCGCTTAAAAGTCCGAATCAAATGTGGCGCCAAAGGCGGAATCGAATGACTGAAGCTATTCATTTGCGGTTACGGCAGCGCCCGCGCCGACGAGTATTTTTGTTTATCTTTGCCGTTCTTGCCGTCATCTTTTTCAGTAGCCGGACGGTGCTGTCTTATTACGTCGACGCCCTGTGGTTCGGGTCACTCGGTTACGAGGAAGTATTTCGAAAGACGATCAGCTTGCAGTGGTTGGTCTTCGCGGTATTTTTCGCAGCCACATTTCTTATTTTGTACGGATGGTTCCTGGGTTTGTGGCGAGCGTACCAGCCTCACTTACTTGGAGGTGGGCCGATTTTTGTCGGAGGGCGGCCGTTAAGACTGCCGGTCGAGCGCATGTTGCGTCCCATCGGCCTGCTGGTCACGCTCGGAATTGCGTTCGTAACTGCCACGAACATGATGTTGGAATGGTCCACGTTCGCGCTTTGTTGGTATGCGCCACGCAGTAATGGCATCGTGGATCCGATTTTCGGTAGGCCGTTAAGCTTCTATCTGTTTACTTTGCCTGCATGGCAATTCGTCACCGGTTGGCTGTTGACGCTGGCAGTGATTGCCTGCGTGATCGCTATTTTCTTCATTTTTATTACCGGCAGCACGCGCGTGTTTGGGAGGGGGGAGTTACCTTTGCCCTGGCGCGGGTTCTCCATTGCATTTGCATTTCTGTTGTTGACCCTCGCAATGCGGGTGTACATCGGCCGGTTCGAACGATTGTTCGACGATCACACGATTTTTGGCGGCGTGACTTACACGGATGCGCACGTCATCCTCGCGGGCCTGCTCGTCGTCTGCGTCGGGCTGATTCTTGGCGCTGCGATCGCCGCTACCAATGTCGTATCAGCGCCGCGCATGCGTTGGCTGTTCACAGCGGTCGTTCCGGCCGCGGTCTCTTATCTGGCAGTGCAGATAATTGCCTGGTACGTCGGGAACTTTATCGTGAAGCCCAATGAATTGGTTCGCGAGCGGCCGTTCATCTCCTACAACATTGATCTGACGCGGCAGGCTTATGGATTGGACCGCGTCGCGCAGCGGAAATTTCCCGCGGAGACGACCGTCGAGGCCACCGACCCGGCGAATAATCAGGCTACGTTGCAAAACATCCGCCTCTGGGATTGGCGCGCACTCCAGGACACGTTGCGTCAGATTCAGGAAATCCGCACGTACTATGACTTTCCGGACATCGACATTGATCGTTATGAGATCGATGGCGACGTACGTCAGGTGATGCTCGCCGTGCGCGAACTTAATGTCGAGAAGCTCCCAGAGAGCAGCCGCAACTGGATCAACGAGAAGCTTATCTACACGCACGGCTACGGTATCACCATGAATCCCGTGCACGGTTTTACTCCGGAAGGACTGCCGACTCTCATTCTCGGTAACATGCCGATCCAAAGCACGGTGCCGAGTATTAAGATAACGCGGCCCGAAATTTATTTCGGCGAGCTGACTAACACCGACGTGTACGTGAAGACGCGGCAGCAGGAATTCAACTATCCACAGGGAGAGACAAACAGCCTGACGTCGTACGACGGGGACGGCGGCATCCTTCTCGGCGGGTTCCTGCGGCGCATCCTCATTGCGTCCGACCGCGGCGACCTTACGAAGGTTCCGTTCAGCGACGATATCAGCGCCCAGAGCCGGCTGCTGATGCGGCGCAACGTGCGGGATCGCGTGACGGCGCTGGCTCCGTTCCTGACCTATGATTTAGATCCCTACATCGTCATCGGCGACGACGGACGACTGTCCTGGATTATGGACGCGTTTACAACATCGGACAGTTTTCCATACGCGACCCACTACACGCTCGGCAACAATTTGATCAACTACATGCGCAACAGCGTAAAAGTGGTCATCGATGCTTACGACGGGACTACTACGTTCTACGTGTTTGACACCGAGGATCCCATCGTGTCGGCGTACCGCCAGATTTTTCCGAATCTGTTCAAGGATGTTGCGACCATGCCGCCCACGCTACGCAAACATGTGCGCTATCCGGAGCTGCTAATGAAGCTGCAGGCCGCGGTGTACGGCCTGTATCACATGAGCGACCCGCAAGTGTTTTATAACCGTGAGGATTTGTGGACAGTAGCTTCGGAAGTTGGAATGGACGAGAACGGTCAGCAGAAGACTATGGCCATGGAGCCGAACTTCGTGCTGATGAAATTGCCGGGTGAAACAGGCGTGGAGTTCGTGGAGATTTTGCCCTTCACGCCGGCCAACCGGAATAATCTTATTGGCTGGATTGCCGGGCGCAGCGATGGAGCGCAGTACGGCAATACCATAGTTTACGACTTCCCAAAAACCAGGTTGATCGATGGCCCGCTGCAGATCGAAGCACGCATCGATCAGAACGCGCAGTTGTCAGGGCAGTTGACGTTGTGGAATCAGCAAGGCTCGCACGTGCGACGCGGAACTCTGCTCGTAATTCCTTGCGGGCGGGCGTTGTTGTATGCCGAGCCCATTTACCTCCAGGCAGAGCGCAGCCCGATGCCCGAATTGCGTCTTGTTGTGCTGGCGCTACAAGACCGGCTCGCGTACGGACCGACGTTTGAGTCGGCAATGCGATCCCTTTTTGGCGGTGAGGCTTCATCGCTGAGCGCCGTAGCAACGCCCGCAGAACCGGGACGAAACGCGGCCGCACCCATCACCTCCGCCAAGCCTGGAACGGATCGCGACGCGATCATCGCGGAAGCCGCCAGAGACCTCGCTGACTACCAGCGACTAACGGCGGAAGGCAAGCTCGGCGAAGCGGGGCAGAAACTTGAGGAGCTAAAGCGCAAACTCGATCAGTTGAACGCACGTCAAAAATGATTGCAGTACACGCGGGCCTACTTGCAAATACCACGGGCGAACGCCGTCTATCGGGTAGATGAATAGTCTGAATTGATGTCGCGCAGTTGAGTCCTTTCCCGATTCCCAGCATCCATAACCATAAGGTGTTCATCTTGAGTCAGTCGCAAGCGACTTTATGAATTCCTTACGAATTGCTCATCAGGACTTCTTGAGAGGTCTTTCGTTATCGTGCGGTGCCTGGGTACATGTTGAGCGTGTTGGGACCCTTGCTTTTGCACGCCGGACGTGTATGTGGGTGCCGTGACCATGACTCCCGTTGTCTTCATAGCAATTGGATTCCTAAGTTGTTGGTTTCTGCCGTACGCGCTGGTGGAGTGGACACAAGACCGGCAGGGCAAGTCGCGGAAGAGGAGGCCTGACGCGGGAATTGATTATAGTTCGCAAGGAAGCGAGCGCGTCATCAATTTTAAGAACAAAGAAATGTCGAGCGCAAAGAAGAGATTCTAGGAGAGAAAGATGCGCGTGATGAATTGGAAGGTGAAGTTTGCGCGGTTGTGTGTCGGAACGATCCTCTGCGTAAGTATTGTCCCTGGTCGTGGCTTCGCAGACGACGGAACTCCTTCAGGGGAGACGTCGCCGGTCAAGTTGGATACCCCTAAGCCGGGACTGACCGAACGAGAGCAATACCTACTCGATCGCGTCGAGCAACTCGAGAGGCGCGTTGAGGAACTGGAATCCAAGGGCGGCCAACCAGCAGCGCCCGCGCCAAGTGTCTCGCAACCTGTGACGAAAGATAAGGCAAATAACAGCGCGAATCCGGGCGTCGCAGTCGCTACTGCTGCGACAGGTGCGCCGGTAAACACAATTTCTAGTTCAAGCTTGAGCAATCCGGTCATTGGCCCGCAGGGGCAAGCCACGGAAAAAGGTAAGTCAGGCGGTACTGCGACGGCCAAAGCCCCTAAAGAGGAGCCGTTTGCATTCGCAGATTTCACCTGGTTGAACGGCAACTCCCGCACCAAGGACACGCCGTACGCGACGACTTTCTTTACCCCGGAAATCAGGGCAGACGTTGACTACAACTACAGTTTCAATCATCCGGCAGACGACACCATCGGCGGATCGAGCGAGGTGTTTCGTTCTAATGAGTTGCATGTAACCCAGCTAGGCGTGGGCGGCGATTTTCACTTAGATAATGTGCGGGCCCGAGTCATGACGCAGTTTGGATTGTATTCCCAGACTACCCCGCGAAACGACGCCAGCCCGGCACGTGGGCAATGGAACTTGGACAACGCCTACCGTTATCTGTCGGAAGCGTACGGCGGATATCACTTCAATGCTCTGCACGGAATAAACGTCGATGCCGGTATTTTCATGTCGTATATCGGCCTGTTTAGTTACTACCAGTTCGACAACTGGGCCTATCAGCCTTCCTATGTTTCTTCTAACACTCCATGGTTTTTCACTGGTCTGCGAGTGCAGATCTTTCCGACAGCCCACTTAAAAATTGAACCATGGCTGGTAAATGGCTGGCAGTCCTACGGAAGATTCAATAACCGGCCTGGAGTGGGCGCGCAAATTCTGTGGCGGCCAAATGGTTGGCTGTCGGTTCTTGGCAATCAATACGCTTTGGGCGAAGAAGCGCTGGGCAATCCTAACCGTGTTCGTTATCACAGCGATGACAGCATTGAGATCAAGTACTTCGACAAGCCAGGACCCGGGCTGGATAAGATGGCGTTCTCACTGACCGGTGATATTGGCTGTGAACACGGTGGAGGGGTGAGTTGTGCCGGCGGATCTAAAAAGGGCCCGAAGCAGAGTTTCTTGGGTTTTATGTTCTATAACCGTTTTTGGTTTGACCGTGATCATTTCGGTCTGACTGTCGGTGGTGGAAAAATAAATAATCCCGGCCGCTACCTCGTGTTACTGCCCCCCATCAACGGTGCGACAGCAGCATCTGGCACGTCCTACTTCACTGAAAATCCCGGCGACGTTTTTAAAGCGTGGGACATGTCGGGAACCTTTGACTGGATGCCTAGTCAGTACATCACATTTCGCTCCGAGTTTGACCACCGGGCAGCGAACGTACCTTACTTCACCGGGCCAGGAGGTATCACCCCGACATCCTGCCCAACGGCCCCCATCGTTGAGAATATTTGTGGCTCGCCGGGAGCATTTGTGCCGGGATTCACTCCAGACCTCAAGAAAATTGAGAACCGAATCAATCTATCCATACTCGTCAAATTCTGAGAGCGAGTAGGGACTAAGGGAATGCGAATGAGCTACAGCCAGCGAAAAAATGGCAATGGAAGGAGCCAAGCATGATGGACATCATTTTTATTTTTGCGACGGTGCTGTTTTTCGCCTTGGCAATCCTGTACGTCCGGGGATGCGAGCTGCTCGGAAAAGGACGGCCTCATGAACATAGCTAATGCACTACTGCTGGTGATTTGCGCGCTTCTTTGCGGCTACCTCCTATATGCGTTGCTGAAGGCCGAGGAATTCTAACGCCATGAGCGCTAACGGATGGTTTCAAATCGGCGTATTTCTGCTCGTGATATTTCTAATCACTAAACCTCTGGGTGCGTTTCTGGCTCGGGTGTTCAGTTCTGAAAAGACTTTTTTGGATCCAGTCCTGAGACCAATCGAAAGACTGATCTATCGCCTCACAGGCATTGATGAAAAGCACGAAATGCGTTGGACAGAATACGCCGTGGCGATGCTGCTTTTTAGCAGCGTGTCCATGGCTCTGCTATACGTATTAGAGCGTGTTCAGAAATTTCTTCCACTAAATCCTCAGAAATTTGCGAATTTGGAACCAGGGTTGGCTTTCGGGACGGCCGCATCATTTACAACCAATACCAACTGGCAAGCCTATAGCGGCGAATCGACCATGAGCTATTTCACGCAGATGGCCGGTCTCGCGTACCACAACTTCGCATCCGCGGCGGTGGGAATTGCCGTTGCTGTTGCGGTTATTCGCGGCATCGCGCGGAAGGAAACCGACAAGTTGGGGAACTTCTGGGTAGACACCACGCGCTGCCTGCTTTGGGTTCTGCTCCCCATCTGTCTCGTTGGCTCACTAGTTTTCGTGTCCCAAGGAGTCATCCAAAATTTAAAGCCATATACCACGGTGGAATTGATCGAACCACAGACCGTACAAATAACCGGCGCCGATGGAAAAACCACGGCGCAAACCGTGACACAACAAGTTATTGCGCAAGGCCCGGTAGCGTCCCAGGAAGTAATAAAGGAGTTTGGCACCAACGGTGGAGGATTTTTTGGCGCCAACAGCGCGCACCCATTCGAAAATCCCACGCCTTTTTCAAATTTCTTCCAGTTAGTTTTGATTTTCGCCATCCCATCTGCACTTACTTACACTCTCGGCCGGATGACCGGCTCACAACGTCACGGTTGGGCTGTCTGGGCGGCTATGGCGCTTTTGTTTTTGGCAGGCGTGGCCACCGCATATTGGGCAGAAGCTCGAGGCAATCCACAGCTTATGGGAGTAAATCAAAGTTTAACTGCGTTGCAGTCCGGCGGAAACATGGAAGGGAAGGAAGTTCGATTCGGAATTGCGAACTCCGCCCTTTTTGCAACTGTAACTACTGATGCTAGTTGCGGCGCGATAAATGGCCAGCATGATTCCTTCACCCCACTCGGCGGTATGGTGCCCCTAATCAACATCATGCTCGGAGAAGTTGTTTTTGGCGGTGTGGGCGCCGGCTTATATGGAATCGTGGTCTTCGTAATTCTCGCGGTGTTTATTGCTGGGTTGATGGTAGGCCGCACTCCCGAATATCTGGGCAAGAAAATCGAATCGTACGACGTCAAGATGGCCATGCTGGCGATTTTGATTCTGACGTTCACAATCCTTGGATTCTCGGCGCTCGCCATCATCAAGCCTTTCGGAACTTCAAGCATCTCGAATCCCGGACCTCATGGGTTGTCGCAAGTGCTCTATGCATATGTATCGTCCGCCGGGAATAACGGGTCGGCCTTCGGCGGTCTGAACCCGAATACCATGTGGTACAACACCAGCACTGCCGTTGCCCAACTGCTGGGCCGCTTTTTCATGATCATTCCAGTGCTGGCTATCGCCGGAAGCCTCGCAAAGAAACGAATCGTTCCGGAATCCGTCGGCACCTTCCCAGTGACCGGCGGACTCTTCTCTGGCTTACTCGTCGCCACCATAGTCATTGTCGGTGCTCTCACCTTTTTCCCGGCCCTTAGTCTCGGGCCCATTCTCGAACACCTGCTGATGGCGGCAGGGCAATCCTTCTGAGGGTTCTATGGATCCAGTCTCTCAAGTCCGGAAACAGTCACTTACTGACACGAAGATTCTCAGTCGCGCAGTGGGGGATTCATTTCGTAAGCTAAATCCTCGCACGATGGTTAAAAACCCCGTGATGTTTGTTGTTGAAGTAGGGGCGCTTCTAACGACCATTGAACTCGTGTGGAACGCCGTACATCATGCGGGCGAGGTCAGCTTTGGGCTGCAGATTACGCTGTGGTTGTGGTTCACCGTCCTTTTCGCCAACTTTGCCGAAGCTATGGCCGAGGGGCGCGGCAAAGCTCAAGCTGATACGTTGCGCAAATCGCGAGCAGAAACTGAAGCAAAACGACTAAGAAAAGATGGCACTATTGAAAAAGTGCCCAGTTCGCAATTGCGTTCAGGCGATGTGGTGGTGGTGACAGCGGTCGACTTCATTCCTGGCGACGGAGAGGTTATCGAAGGTGTGGCGTCCGTGGATGAGTCCGCGATTACCGGGGAGTCCGCCCCCGTTATTCGTGAATCAGGCGGCGACCGTTCGGCAGTAACCGGCGGGACGCGCGTGCTTTCCGATGAGATCAAGGTGCGTATCACTTCAAATCCCGGCGAGACTTTTCTGGACCGGATGATCCGCTTAGTCGAGGGTGCGTCCCGTCAAAAAACGCCGAATGAGATCGCGCTAAATATTCTCCTGGCAGGCTTGACAATTATTTTCTTACTCGCGGTCGTCACGCTGCAGCCCTTCGCCATTTATTCCGGCGCTCCACAGAGCATATTTGTGCTGGTTTCGCTCCTCGTGTGTCTGATACCGACAACGATCGGTGGCCTGCTCTCCGCTATTGGAATAGCGGGAATGGATCGCATGATTCAACGAAACGTAATCGCCATGTCCGGGCGGGCCGTCGAAGCGTCCGGAGATGTAGACGTATTGCTGCTCGATAAAACCGGCACAATCACTTTGGGCAATCGGGCTGCGACACACTTTTTTCCCGCGCCTGGAGTCGAAGAAGCTTATCTCGCGGATGCTGCACAACTTTCTTCGTTCGCCGACGAGACACCAGAAGGGCGCTCCATCGTGGTGCTGGCAAAGGAGCGCTACAAGCTTCGCGGTCGCGATCTTTCTACTCACGCGGCAACCTTCATCCCGTTTTCCGCGCAAACCAGAATGTCCGGCGTAGATATGGATGGCCGTGAAATTCGCAAGGGCGCTCCCGAATCGATTTTGCAATTCTGCGCCAACCACGGAAGTGGAGCCTCGGCCGAGTTGCAGGTTTGCATCCGCGGCATTGCGAATGCTGGTGGAACACCGCTGCTCGTTTCAGAAAATGGCCGCGTGCTGGGTGCCATCGCGCTCACCGATATTGTAAAAGGTGGAATGCGCGAGCGTTTCGACCAACTCCGCGCCATGGGCATTCGTACCATGATGATTACTGGAGATAATCCGCTCACCGCCGCAGCGATCGCGCGAGAAGCGGGAGTCGATGACTTCCTGGCAGAGGCTAAGCCCGAAGACAAGATGGCGCTGATCAAGCGCGAACAGGCCAAAGGCAAGCTCGTGGCCATGACTGGCGATGGCACAAACGACGCTCCAGCGCTGGCGCAGGCCGATGTTGGTGTGGCCATGAACACCGGCACGCAAGCCGCCAAGGAAGCCGGCAACATGGTTGATCTTGATTCCAATCCCACCAAACTCATCGAGATCGTCGAAATTGGCAAACAGTTGTTAATCACACGAGGCGCACTCACCACGTTTTCCGTGGCCAACGATGTCGCCAAATATTTCGCCATAATTCCCGCAATGTTCGCCGGGGTATTTCCTGTGCTAGGCGCATTGAATGTGATGCGCCTACACACTCCCCAATCCGCAATCTTGTCTGCAGTGATTTTCAATGCCGTGATCATCATCGCCCTGGTTCCGCTAGCTTTGCGCGGCGTGCGCTATCGCCCCATGGGAGCGGCAGCGCTGCTTCGTCGTAACCTGCTGCTGTATGGCGTTGGCGGGATCATCGCTCCATTTATTGGAATCAAGATTATCGACGTATTGCTGACGTATATACATTTTATATAAGAGGGTATTATGAAAAAAAAAATTATTACCGCCATATTGTTCACTCTAGTCACTACGGTGATATTTGGGGTGATCTATCCACTGACAGTCACTGGTATGGCGCAGCTACTTTTTCGAGATCGCGCCAACGGGCAACTCATCGAGAGAAACGGAAAGCTGGTCGGCTCAAGGATCATTGGACAGGCCTTCACCGGGCCTGGCTATTTTCACCCACGCCCGTCTTCGGCTGGAACTGGATATGACCCCATGGCCAGCGGCGGTTCGAACCTTGCCCCCACCAATAAAAATCTAATCGAGCGAGTGAAAGCTGACGTACAGAAGCTTCACGCAGAAAATCCAGACGCCCCAATCCCGGTCGATCTGGTGACCACCTCAGGCTCCGGCCTGGATCCCGACATCTCCCCCGATGCTGCAGAGTTTCAGATTCCGCGTGTAGCTCATTCGCGCAATCTGAAAGGAGAAGACCTTCGTGCGCTAATACAGAAGCACACCAAAGGACGTGAACTGGGATTCCTGGGGGAACCGCGGGTGAATGTTCTGGAACTCAACCTGGAACTGGACAGTCTCCACGACGCCCACTAACACTCACGATTTTCGGCGTGAATTTTTGTGAGATGGCATGTCTGGACTCTGAAATCGGTACCCCATCCAGGGTTCCGTTAAGATGTAAACGGGATGGGTTGGATCTTTCTCAAGCTTCTTCCGTAGCTGGCTTATCACTACGCGCAGGCTCTCCGTTTCCCCGCCATGGTCGGGACCCCATACAGTCTGCAGTAACCTCTTATGTGTAACAGGCTTTCCCTGATGTATCAGCAGAAGGCGAAGGACTTCGAACTCTTTGGGAGCCAAGTGCACTCTTACATCGCGAACGTTCACCGTTCTTTTTTCGAAGTTGATACTCAGCTCGGGGAGTTCAATTCCTGCGAACGACTCCTCTGGGTTGGAGCGCCTTAATGCGGCGCGAATACGAGCGAGGAGTTCGCCGATAGCAAAAGGTTTAACGACGTAATCGTCCGCGCCCGCATCTAGCGCGGCGATCTTGTCACGCTCCGTGTTGTGGACAGTTACCATAATGATGGGCCCGTCAAACGACATTCGAATCTTGTTGCAAGCCTCAAGCCCGTTCATACCAGGCATGTTCACATCCAAGAGGATAAGGTCAGGGCGCTCTGCGACGACCATTTCGATCGCCTCTGGCCCGCTCTTCGCCTCTATGACCTCGTACCCATTACTCGAAAGCGTTGCGCGGAGGACGCGCCGGATTTGCGGCTCATCATCGACAACAAGAACGGTGGCGACATGCATGGTTGAAAGAACCCTGTTCGGAAACGTAGAAACTGACAATTCGCTGTACCGCGCTACAACCGGGATGTTAGACGAAGAGAGCTAAAGAACGCCTGAGGGAAATATAAGGAATTTGTAAGGGATGAAGGTTTTGGATTTGCTATCGGCCGACAGAAACAACTAAGCCGCCTCCAATTATCAATACCCCGCCCAAGAGCAACGGAAGACAAAGTTTTTTCAAAAGTCGAAGGAAATACCGAGAAATGGGTTCTCGCCCTTGCGGCCCGCACTGACCCGAAAATTGGTGCTTGAATTCTAGAAACTGCCGAGCTCCGCAGATTGCGAACGGCTGAGGAGCCGAGCTCCAAGCTGCTCATATTCAGAAATGAGAAAGGAAACGTCTTGTCCCGACAGTGTAGCAGAGTCTATTTCCGTCGCCAGCAGGCTCGCAGTCGTGATATCCGCGCTGCATGCCACGCAGTAGCGTTCAGATCTGCCGGGAAGTTCAAACAACTCTTCAATTCGGCCACACACACTGCACTGCGAAGATAAGTCTTCTTCACAACCCTTTGGTCCCATTGTGATTGAAGTTCCTCTCTCGCTGCGCACAACTTTCTGCCGCCGGTCGGCGTTGAATGCAGCGAAAATGTCACTCGGAAGCTCAGTATAGAAAGTGGGACGTAAAAAAGTCCTGAACGATTCATTAGGAAAGTATGAGTAGGAATTCGGGGTTTCCTTGGGTTGTTACGTCGGCGTGGAAGGAATGGGGGTCCGGCAAAATCGCGAAAATGACTACTAGGGCGGGGAGGTTAGGTCTCAAGCTTGAAGCGGGTGGACGCCAGCCGATACAGACGGCGCCACACGAGACGATTCACGATTCATTACGAAATTATAAATTAAGATGGTTGTAAGACATGTCCAAAAAGAAGGAGGTAGAAGTAAGCGCAAACGCTGAAACTTGCCGCTATCCGGCAAAATCACATGCCACAAGACACCGCCAATGCTGGTGACCTCTGCTTTTTACCAAGGCACTGCAAACGGTAATCAAGGTCTTTCAATGAAAACCATGAACGCTGTTGACATGACGGGCACTGAAATTCGGCTCCCAGTCGGATCATCCGGCTTTCGAGGAGCCAGGTAGCAATTTTCGTGCGATCCCGCAGAATTCTGTTTTGAGTCGCCGCCTTGGCAATCTCGGCGACAAATTCGTCTTTGCCCACGACTTTGCCGTTTTTCATTTTCCTCAAAAGGTTGAGCACGCCCTGGTGAGACAAAATGGAAAGGCCATGAATGCCGCCCAGACGACGTGTCATCTGATACGCAACTTTCCCGGGAGAGGATAGGGCGATATCCCATCCCAGGGATTTCATCCAGCCAGAAAAAACGTCCTTTGCGAGGGGCACCTCGAGCGCACTAGGGCGCCCTCGGTCTTCTGCAGGCGCACCACCGTTTCGCGACAGAGTCGCAGTAGCGAACATAAACCTTCGTCGATATCCGGATTCATGGCCAACAGTTCGCGGAAATAGCCCGCTTTGTGTAGTCGCTGCTTGTTGTAGTTCACTCCTGCTTCCATCAGCAGGCCGCTAATTTTGTTCTTCATCTGCACCATCTGGCGGACCAGCAGGTTGCGATAGCGCAGCGTGCGCCGCCGTTCGCGAATGGCCGTGGAGGCCATGTAACACTCCGGCAGAAAATCACACCGCAAGCAGTCACAGATCTTGCTGGGCGTCGATGTGATCGTTTTTCTTTTTTGCCGCTGCGATGGCTCGCAGCATCAGTGGATGCGCCACCTTCAGTGCGGCTGCGTGCGGCAGCAGGTGATCGTAGATCCAACCGGTAAAAACCGTGGCTTCCATGGCTGCGGTCCACGGTTGTGGAAGTATTCTCATCCAGCGGTCCAGATCAAAACGTGTCGCGGGAATCGTACCCTCGGCGTGAATCTTTCCACCGCCATCCTTCACGCAATAACCAGCCCGATGTAATACATACTCTGCATGGGGGAGCCTCCTTTGGTGTCTCTGAATCAGCGCGGTCGCTGAGTTCAGCTCTTGTACACCAAGCGCTCCTCCAAACGACTTATACATTCAAACTTACCAGGCGCTAACATGGTTTGCACATGGGTTTTGTAAAGAATCACTGCAACTTCGCGTACTCTGCCTTGGCTTGTTTCAGGATGGGGATGTCCGGGTCGGCGTCCTTCCAAAGAGTAAAGAAGGCTTGATAAGTGGCCTTCGCTTTCGCGGTGTCGCCTTGTTTCGCGTAGACCTGCGCGAGGCCGAGTTGCGAAAGAGGCTTAAAGGTTTCCCAGTCCGGCCAACCCGGGTTGTCGATGACGGTCTGGAAGTCGGCGACGGCCTTGGCCTGATCTCCAGCGGCCATATAAGCACGAGCTCGATTGTAGAAGACCACGACATTCGGAAACTGCGTGACGGGAGAGAGTAAGTTCACCGCGGCCCTGAGATTTCCCCGCGCTCGCTGGATGGTGGAGTGAATGACGGGAAGGAGGACCTTCTGCCGGAAAGTGTCCTCGGGGAAGAGTTCATTCAGCTTCGCGGCGAGTGCTTCTGCGGCGGATGTGTCCACGGCCTGCCCGAGAGCGTGCGAGCACAGGGAAAGTCCGGAAGCGCTATTATTCCCGGCTTCGTCGGCCTGGGCGCACAGTTTGCGGGCTAAGTCAAAGTTTCCAAGGTAGGCCTCGTCGTCGGCCTGAAGGGCGAGCTCCGAGGCAACGTCTTCCATTTTGTTGGCCTTCCTCTGACGACTAATCAGAGCGTCGCTTAGGGAACGAAGTGCTGCGACGTCGCCGCGAAGGAATGCCATGTGCATCTGGAGATGGACCCAGGGCTCATCCTCGCCGGAAGTTTCGCGAGTAAGCCGGTCCATGGTAGCGGCATCGTGCCCGATGAAAGCGATGCGGTAACGCATCGTCAACTGAAACGGACTGAGGGAACCCTGTTGGCGCCATTGGTCGAGGAGTTTCTTGGCGTCGTCAAAGCGGCCGAGGATGATCAGAGCCTGGGCCGCATTGGAGTAGTACTGAGCGGAAGGCACAGGGGAATGAGCGATAGCCCATTGGAACTCCTGCAAGGCCTCCTCTGTTTTGCCCATGCTAGCACGGTTGATGCCCAGAAGATTGGCGGCATCTACGCTGCGCGGGTAGATTTGGCGGTACAAAACGACGACAGGGGCTTCTTTTTCGAGATTGCCGGTGATGGCCGAATAGTAAAGCGCGGTAGTTTTGAAATTCTCCTCCTGGGTGAGGCGGCGATCCTTGAGCTGGAAGGCTCGCGCGAAGCTGGCCCGCGCCTCCTGGTCTTGGCCTGTGCTGTGTTGTGCTCTGCCGAGCTGGTCGTACGCGGAGCAAAACTGGGGGTCAAGTTCGACAGCTCTTTCAAAAAACGGGATGGCTTCCGCGCGCTTTCCGGAGCGGTAGAGGGTAAGCCCGGAGCGGTAGGCTTGCAAAGCTTCGAGCGAACTAGTGGTGGCAAGGTCAAGGGGCGCGTCAAATTTTTGGAGAGAGCTTAGACCCTCGCCAAGCCGTTTTCGCAACTGCGAGCCGGCTTTGCCCAGGGCAGCGACCACTTGATCCTTGTTGTTTGCCTCGACTTGCTGCCGCGCGATGAGTTTTTGGTTCTGCGCATCAATTGCATCCAAGGTGATGACGTAGGTCCCGCCGAGCGCGGCAATTTCCGGCACGACGAAGGCCTTCAGCCCACGGCGTTTGCAGATTTCGACGCCCAGATCCAGAGTCACGCGCTCGTCGGGATTGCGGCGCATCATCCGCATGGTAGAGGCGACGTCCGCTTCTGAAAGAAGGCCGAGGAATGGGGATTCGGTAAGCTTGACTTCGAGGGGTTTATCGAGGGAGTTGTCAAAGATCGGATCGCCAGTCTTGTTGACGAAACTCGCGAGAAGAATGACATCGCTCCCGGTCAGCGGGGGCCGAGCGAGGAAGACGCGCCACGTCACGAGGGCGGCAAGAATGAGGAAGACGGCGACGCCAGCTGCCATGAACAGGCGGTGTTTGTTAGAGAGTTCAGGCTTTGGCCCGAGCGGGGGAACGGTCGCGAGGCGTTTTTCGATGGGAACCGGAGCAGGCAGATCGCCGTTTTCGACCTGAGCGATGAAGCGGTAGCCACGGCGGGGAAGGGTCTCGATGTAGCGGGGTTCCTCGGCGGAATCGGCCAGGGCGTCGCGCAGTTTCTTGATGGCGCTGTTCAGCCCGGTATCGAAGTCAACAAAGGTGTCTGCGGTCCAGAGTTTCTGATGCAACTCCTCGCGCGTAACGACGTCACCGGCATGCTCAAGCAAAAGTGCAAGCACCTGGAAGGGTTGGTCCTGAAGCTTCAAGCGGATGCCGTGTTTGTACAACTCGCCCGAACGCAAGTCCAACTCGAAGGCGCCGAAGCGGGTCTTACGGGTTCCAGCAGTAGCTTTCATGCAGGTTCCAGCTTGCCGGAAGTCTACCATTAATTAATTACTCGGACCGAAGGAATATGTATTCCCAAATGAGATTTTGCTGCAACTTCACCAAATTCAAGCCGCTGGACGATCAGACGCAGAACACGTACTGACCATAGACTCGCCATTGCCACTCCGGCCAGTTCGCGCAAATGTCGGCGGAACGATGCGCAGAGACCCGGCGACTTGCAATCTGCGCGGCGAACTTCTGTGACCATTCTGGTCCAATCGATTCGAAAGCTTTGAGGTTATACATGCAAAACTCACGGTCTTTTAAGCGTAATCGACCTGGAACGTTCACGAGCGTGGGATTTCATCCGCGAGTCATTACACTCGTTGTCGCCGTGGTCATCGGCGTTTGGGGATGCGGCGGAGGTTCGAGTTCTTCGCTTTCTGGGGCCTCGACTCCTCCGCAGCTCGTAAGTGTTACGGTCGCTCCCAACAACGCCACTCTACCGCCGGGCGGGGCACAACTTTTTGCGGCTACGCTCACGGGAACTACTAACACCGCGGTCAATTGGAGCGTGCAAGAAAACTCCGGCGGCACGATCGACAGCACGTCGGGCCTCTATACGGCTCCGCGAGATTCAACTGGTACGTTCCATGTCGTGGCTACGAGCCAAGCCAATCCGGCTGCCAAGGGTATCGCCGCCGTGACTGTTCAACTGCCCCAGTTGACGATTTCTCCTGCGGCGGTCACGCTGTCTCCGAACGGGACTCAGACCTTCACCGCATCTGCCGTAGGGTTTGTCAATAACAGTGTGAGTTGGACGGTTCAAGAGAAAGGCGGGGGCGTTGTAAACGGCGTTGGATTCTATACTGCACCGAATGCTGCAGGTTTGTTTCATGTCATCGCCACCAGTATCGAGGAAACGACGCTGACCGCGATTGCAACCGTTTCCGTGACGAGCTCTTCCAGTAGATTTAAACCAACCGGGAGTCTCAACGAAGCGCGGGGCCTGCACACTGCCACCTTGCTACCGAATAACAAGGTACTCGTGGCGTATGGCTCAAACAGCAGCTCATACTCCGAGGCAACCGGCTACGTGGGCCTCTCCTCGATAGAACTGTACGACCCTGGTACGGGCACTTTTACTGAGATCGTCGGAGAGGATGGCGCGGGGATATTCGGTCACACCGCGACACTATTGGCAAACGGAAAGGTTTTGTTAGCCGGCGGTTTTGCAAACTCTGTTTGGGACTACGGAGATAGTGTTTCATCCAACGGGGCAAGTCTCTACGACCCGGTCACTGGTGAATTCAGCGGGGCCGCCGACATGACAGCCTCCCGCGGGGGGCATACAGCGACCTTGCTGGCGAACGGCAAAGTCCTGATTGCCGGAGGGGCCGATCAAGATCTAACTGGAACGGGCTTGGCCAGCGCAGAACTCTTTGATCCAAACACTGGCGCTTTCACTGAAACGGGAAGCATGGCCGTGGGGCGCTTCCTGCACACCGCTACGCAGCTGCAAAACGGGAGAGTGCTCATCGTAGGTGGTGTCCTAACATCTGCGTCCGACCCGGTTGCCACGGCGGAAGTCTACGACCCAGCCACTGGCATCTTCACCATGACCGGCGCAATGGCGACGGCCCGCGAACGACATACGGCAACGCTTCTCTCCGACGGTAGAGTGCTGATCGTCGGCGGCACCACTTCCACGGGCGCGAGTGCAACTGTGGAAGTTTACGACCCATCTACTGGATCGTTCTCGGTTACCGGATCGATGGCCGAAGCGCGAACTTTCCATACGGCGACGCCGCTGCCGAACGGGAAGGTGCTGGTAGCAGGCGGCGGCGACGAAAGTTCCACCGCCGAGATCTACGATCCGGCAACTGGCTCTTTCAGCATTACCGGTGGGATGGAGATCGGACGCTCGGGACACACCGCAACGCTGCTCCCGAATGGGAGCGTACTGGTTGCGGGCGGCGGTATTTTTGCCGGTCTGGCGTCAGCGGAGTTGTATCAATGAATACCACCTGTCTTTCCCCTCGATATTAAGAAAATGAGGAGGCTTCAAATGCAAAAAAGATTAGCATTGGTAACACTCTTTAGCGTCGGAATCGTTGTCATAGCGCTGCATCACACCCGAGGTGATTTGGAACTTGTCGAAGCCGTATTCGGACAATACGCTTTTCGCATTATCGGAAAGCTCCGCACCGAAAACTTCTAGAACGGTGTACGCGGGGTCGGCCGAGTAGACTCCATGATGCAGTTCAATCGCGTCGAGGTGACTTAGCAGCATTTCCTCTGGGGATAAAGAGTTAAGGTCATTGAAGGCGGTGATGCCGGTAAGATGTTTTTCATCTGGATGCTCATTCCAAAAGCGCTGGGCGAGGGGTTTGTTGATGGGCGTGTTTACTATCCAGACAGGCACGCCCTTCTCAAGGTCGGATAGCTTTTCTCCGAACTCGCGGTCAACGACAACGAAAACCTTGTACGAAACGGCGGCCATATCCTTTTCAGTTTATCGCGCTCGCTAACATGGTAAGAGGTCGAATTTAGTTCACTTCCCTAGTAAACGCGGAAACCGGAGAAGTGGTGTCGCGGCCTGTTTTCGACGAATGCGGCGGACTCGCTTCCGAAACGCGATGAAAAGAAGCGCCAACAAAGCCAAGAGAACAACCTGAATCGTAATTGAATTGGCGTCGTACCAGCGAACCACCTCCGGCGCATTTTGTGGAAGAAAGTATTTGCCGGTGAAGCTGAGCAATAGCATCAGAATGGTATTTGCGAGCAGTAGCGAAATGACTATCGAGAACGCCACCGGTTCCTTGCCCTCGAACTCAAATCTATGCGTCGATACCAGCATGGTTGCTCGTGCAATATTCTGGCAGATTCATACATTCGCGCCGTTCCGCCATTTCCTGCCTGTCAACTCCTGGTAAACGCCGATTCGCGGACAAGTGGAATCCGGCGCGAAAGTTGGAAGTTCAAATGGACGGGAACCGGACTAACCGGGCACTTTCTGAAATTTGTCGGGAGCATTCAACCTAGCGCCGCCATTTTCCGCCCAGTCGCCCGTAAGCATCTGCCCATCGCCTGACAAACTCCCGTGGTAGCGATACGGAGGGCCAGTATCGCCGGGTCTTTCCAAATCAAGCTCTGTCGCGGTCGCAGAGTGCACTTGCAGAAATTCACCGTTGCGTCGGTCGCTGGAAGCAATCACACGGTCTAGCCAGGCAGAAAAAGTTCCGTCGCTTGACTGCCGAATGTGAAGGCTACCGGACGCAACATAGTAATTGCTGGAGACAGTCATCCAATCGCCCACAAATGGGTTTGGAGTGAGACCCGACTTCGGTTCAGGTCGCTTCAGCACCACGTTGGAAGTCTGACGGGGGCGGGACCACGTACCCGACCATTCGTGAGAACTGGATGAGAAAGTCACATCCAAATCGAATGGCTTCAAGTCGGTGACGTCTACGAAATGAATGCGAAGATGGCTTCCGTCGAAAAGCGTGAATGAGTGTTTATCCTGAAGGTTGTACGATTCTGCAGTCGCTCTTTCGTTCGTTCCGAAATATCCCCATGTTTCCTTGCCGCCGTCCCGGTGGTACACGCGGATATTGATTGTTTGCCAATTGGAACCGGTGACGGTGGTCAGAAAGACGCCGTCGATTCCGGACGCACTCGTTGTCTCCCACGGACCTTCAATGAGTTCAGGATTCGTGCTTGGGATTTGCACTTTTTCTTGGCGTGTCGAAAGAAACGTACTGATTGATATGAGGCACACCAGAAGCAGAAATGGCATTGGTTGTCCACCCCGCCAATTTTAATAGCATATGACCTACGTGTTACCGCAAGTGCCTGATTGTTATCGCAAGTGCCTGAGTGATGTCTTAACGACGCCGGCCCTGCGACGGCCCGAGTAGACTGTTCGGTGTTCACCCTACAGAGCTCGGACCGAAGGAGGCCGAGATGCGAATTATAGGATGTGATTCAGCCCTATGGAATCACCCTTGTGACCCGGACCGGTTCAACAATCGCCGATCTGATCACCGAAAGCGGCGAGGCTCGCTCGACAGGGCTCATTTGCTTGGGAAGTGAGCGACAAGTCTCTAGTTTCCAGTTTCACTTTAATGGGCAACTGGCATGGGATCGTCCGCATAATTCGATCAGCGGCCGTGCATTTCTTCCCTGTGGTGTCACAGCTTCGCGTATTCCGCCTTGGCCGCGATAAGGATTGGAATGTCAGGATCGGCGTCTTTCCAAAGAGTGAGGAAATCTTTGTAGGCGGCGAGCGCCCGGACACGAGCGGCATCGGCATCCGCTCCCTGCGAAGTTCTCGCCTGCAAGGCATTGGCGCGAGCCACTCCCAGATGCGCCAACGCTCCTGTCCAACAATTCCACACGATGCCGCTGTGGTCGAGAATTTTCTGGAATTCCGCGGCAGCAGCAGGGCCTTGTTGTGCTGCCAAGTACGCCTGTCCGCTTACATACGTGGGATGAAGGCAGGAAATATTTGCGCCGAACGCGATGTCTCCTAGGTCGATAGGAGAAGTAATTTGCTGCGCATTTACGGCGGAAGCCGGATTTTTCTTGTCTAGCGCCAATTGTGCCTGGATCGCAGGGAGCCAGAGCGACTGTATCTGCGTATCCAGCGGGAACCGCTTGCCCAAGTCCTGCGCCAAGGACTCGGCTTGTATTGTGTCTCCCGCCATGGCAAAGGCAAGCGCGGCTTCGGCCTCTACACCCTGACTTGCCGGAGCGAGCTTTAGAGCTTTTACCGCCGATTGGTGAGCTTCCGTGGTATTGCCATATGCCGCTTGTTCAAGAGCAGAATTCGCCAGCCATGTTGCCCCAGTTTCCTTGCTGTCCACTCTGATAGCGGAGTCCACAGCACGCTTGGTCAGTTCCCGTGCCTTGCCCAGATGACCACTATACGCTTCGGTGTCAGATGCAAGCGCCAATCCAAAGTTCTCTTCAGGCTTGCCCTTAAACCACTCTTGCTGACTCGACATCGCGGTGGAGTCCCCACCAATAAAGGCAAGGGCATAGAGAACTTGGTGCAGTATGGGGTCATCAAGTTTTCGCGCCCGCGCCTCGCCGATGGTCCGACCCGTCTCGTTAAATCGCTGCAAAGCAAGCGTGAAATTGGCGAGATTGTCGTAACCACCTGTCCAATCCGCGCTGAGGTGGAGGGCTTGCCGAGTAATCTCGGCGGCTTTCTCATACTGCCCTTGTTCACCGTAAACGATGCCCAAACTGCCGTACCCGGAGGCTTTTCGCGGGTAGCTCTCCACCTCCTCCTGATATGTCTGGGCTGCTTTATCGAGTTCTCCAGTTACATACGAATAGTAACTGGCGGCGATCTCCAGCTTTTCCCACTCGCTGCCGTGTTCCCGCAATCGGAATGCTTTGGTGTAGTAATCGCTAGCCCGCCTTGGCTCGCTGAGACTGAAGTAATCAGCGCCCATAGCTGCGTACGCCGCGACAAAATTCGGGTCGAGCTCGATGGCCCGCTGAAAGTAAGGGAGGGACGCGGCGGAGCCTTTCTCGTGGTCGGCATTTATCCCACGGCTGTAATCTTTCAGAGCTTCGAGCGAAGACGTGGTGGACTCTGCCAGCGGAACATCAAATTTCTGCACCGTCGCCAGCGATTCGCCCAGTGCGCTCCTTAGCTTCGATGCCGCTTCACCCAGCGCGTCCAGAACTTTCTCCTTGGATGCCGCCGTCACCTGTTCTTCCGCCAGCGGGTCTCCGCTGTGGCAATTCACCGCTTTCAACCCCAGCACATATTGACTGCCTATGCTGGCGATCGACCCCGCAAGGTAAGCTTTGCTGCTCGCTCGTTGGCAAACCTCACGCGTGACTTCGGGCAGGAGCTTAGTGCCAGCCGGACGGGACATCAACTTCAAGGTCGCCGCCACCTTGTTGTCAGAGAGCACATTCAAAAAAGGCGACTGGTTGAGAGCAACGCTGAGCGCTTGCTTGAGCGTGTCGTCGAAGACTGAGTCGCCTGTGGTGTTCGTGAAGTCGGCGAGAACAATTGTGTCTCTATCTGTGAGCTTTGGAGTGCGATTGAAATAAAAGTAGCCCGCAACAGACACCGCGACAATCACCAGAGTGGTGGGGATCAGAAACTTCCAGCCCAATTCTGCCTTTTTGACCGCGCCGTCCAAGGTGCTGCTTGTTGTGGGCACTCTTCCCGATTCTGTGTCACGCTTCAATCGTTGCAGATCAGTCCGAATATCGGCTGCGCTTTGGTAACGGAGCTTCCGGTCTTTTTCCAACGCCTTGGCGACGAGGCGCTCTAGCTCAGGCGGCAAGTTACAATTCGCTTGTGTCACCGGCGTGGGCGATCGATTCAGAATCCCATCATGCACGACCGCAGCGGTATTGCCCGGGAACGCCATTCTGCCAGTGGCCATCTCATACAGCACTGCGCCAAAAGAGAACAGGTCCGTTCGTGAATCCAACTCCTCACCGCGTGCCTGTTCAGGCGACATATAAGCTACCGTGCCCACCGTGGAACCGAGGCTGGTCAGCAACGTCTTCTCCGTCAGCGTCGGCATCGTAGAGATACCATCGACGGCAGGGGCAAACTTGGCCAATCCAAAATCGAGGATTTTGGCGTTGCCGTGTTTGGTCACGAAAAGGTTCGCTGGTTTTATGTCTCGATGGATGATGCCTAACGCGTGTGCTGCCCTAAGCGCGTCGGCAATTTGGGTCGCCAGTTCCAGCATTTCCTCTAAGGGAAGTGGCTTACCAGAAATGCGGTGCTTCAAGGTTTCGCCGTCGAGAAACTCCATTGCTATGAATTGCTGGCCGTCTTGCTCACCGACGTCGTGAATCGTGCAGATGTTCGGGTGATTTAACGCCGAAGCGGCTTGCGCTTCGCGACGGAAGCGTTCCAATGCAGCGGAGTCGTGAAGCATATCGGCAGGAAGGAACTTCAACCCGACTGCGCGATAAAGCCGCGTGTCTTCCGCTTTGTAAACAACGCCCATCCCACCGCCGCCAAGCTTCTCGACAATGCGGTAATGGGAGATGATCTGGCCAATCAGAGAGGAGGAATCCGCCATTAGCGGCTCATCTTAGATTTCATTCAGACATTAAGTCAACAAAACGCATGGCTTGCGGCGAGCGCTGGCACGCGGCAAGAGCTAGAAACTTAGAGACCGACCATCCGCACATCATGCACCGTTGAAGCTCTTGGAATCAGAAAAAAAATTCTGACGCATCAAAGTATCAAGCATCCTGTTTCGATGTACGCCTTTTTGCCGAGTGCGAATCGATGTCAGAACCGGTCGACGAATGCTTTATTCCCCAATAGTTTCGCTCTCACGTGGCCTGTCTTTTCCGCAACTGGATATAACTTGTGGAAAAAGTTGTCGTCGGAAACGACTTCGTCCACATTCGGCAACGCTGAAATCAAATGGAACTTGTCAATCAGGGTGTTCCGGTCCGCTCCGCCCTGTGAAATCCACTCATGTTTCGAAATAGAAGCTTCGATTGCAATCGAAGGGATAGTTTTAATTCGAAAAACGGCCGCGCTGCGGGTCGGCGTTTTTGTCTGTAGTTTCGTTGAGCTTCTTCAACAGGGTCTGCCGCTCGGTAGCGTAGATTTGCGCCCATTCGTAAAGCCGGGCGTTGTGGATGGCGACCGCCGCGGGAATACCCAGTAACTTCGCGAGGTGAAAGTGGCGGGCCGTGAACGCACGCGGCTGCTTGCCGCCGATCGAAAGTAAACCAAGAACGGAGTCCGATGCGACGAGTGGAACCGCAATCCAGGAACGGACACCGGCAAACGCCTTGTGATCCCGCCAATCGCTTTCCTCACGCGTATCGGGGACGTAGATTGCCTTTTTCAAAACCAGGACACGTTGCAGAATCGCGCTGTGACTCATATCGAGCGTGACCACCGGCCGGTTCGCGACCGCGGGAAGCGCTTCACGCGCCACAAACAGCCGCTCACTTTCCTCTGTCAGGATCACGCTCGCTGTGTCGTAGGTCACGTTTTGAAGGAGAGTCTGCAGCAAGGTGTCGAGCACAGCGTCCATGCGCAAATTCTGCGTGAGGGCGAGCGTGGCCCGGCGCAGGGCTTCGGCTTCCGCAGTGGCGTTCTCGGCTTCGGCGCGCGCTGCTTCGGCCGCAACCAGGTGCTCGGCGACCTGAGCGTCGGCTAGTTTTTTTGCCGTAATGTCCTGAGCCGTCCCATAAAGTTGTCGGATTGCATTGTTCGAAGCCCGTACCGGCGATGCCTTCACCCACACCCAGCGGACCTCACCATCCGGGCGCACAATGCGAAACTCCTCATCGAAGTGGCCAGAATGAACGGCGTTTTCGAGTTTCGCGAGCACGTGCGCGCGGTCGCCCCCATGAATCAGGTCTTCATACGACAAAGGGTCGTTCGCGATGCTTTCCAGCGACCGCCCAGTCACGGTCTCGTAGGCTCGATTGACGGCCACCACTTTTTTGGTTTCCGCGTCGAGAAGCCAGAACACTTCATCGATGCTGTCCGCCATCTGCTGATAAAGGTTTTGCATTTCGATCGCCGAATGCTGCGCCTCCACACGCTCCGTGATGTCGCACAAAATCATGGCGTGGCGGCCGGGAAGGTAGTGGGCCGTCAGCGTGAAGTTCACAACGACCCTCGAACCGTTGTAACGAACAAGTTCCGTCCGCCCGTGTTGGAAGGACTCGTCAAGGAACGTCCGCCACTGACGTTCAAACTGTCGCGGGTCTTTCAAAAATTGACCGAACGACCGGCCAACCAGCACGGCAGGCGGAGCTCCCAAGATGGCGAACGCAGCGGGATTGGCGTCGAGACAGACTCCGCGGTCATCGAGAATCAGGATGCCGTCAAGCACATGCCGGTAGATGGAGCTAAGTTCGCGCCGGGTATCACGGACCCGCTTACGCTCATAAAACCATGCGCGAGCATACAGAAACCCGGCGCAACCTTGTGCCAGGAAGACCACTGCGAACGCGGCCACGATGAGGTTCGAAGCGTACACGCGGGTTCCGAGCGAGAGCAGGAGAAGCAGGGCGGCGAAGAGAAGGAGGAAACGGGAGGCGATCTGAAACCACAGGGGCGTACGGAGATCGGCGTCGGATCCTCCGCGCGGTTCGTCGAAGATGCGGTTCGGAGTCATCGAGCGAGCGCAGTTAACAATTAATCTATTCACCGCTCGGTAGCGATGCTACGCGCGGACAAGAACGGTCGTCAATAGCCCCGCTCGCGACCCTTCCATTTCGTTCAATGAAAAAGAATCGGGCCGTCTGGCGAAGGATGGCGCGATTGTTTGCGATTGCTTGCGCACACTCACTTGCTCGTCCAGTCGACACTGTTGGGATTCGACGCTCGAAGAAGTTCGGAACGGTGCGCTTCGAGATGCTCCAGAACCTGTCTGCATCTGTGCGTCAACTCGTGAATTTCAACAATATTTTCTTTAACCGGAGATTCCTTGGAGGTCGACTGTATGCGCAGGCTCTGTTTTCCGCTATGCGCAACAGTCCTATCCAACACAACCTCGTAACCTGGACCGCCAGTATGGAAACCCGAGCGGTCTCCGATTCAAAAGCGAAGCGCGTTGCGCCGCCCGGAACCGCCGAGCTCCAGCCACGATTTCGAAGTGTCCATTCACGCGCGGCACGACCAGCGGCGAAAGGATTCCGTGTGTGCGAATGCTTTAGCGCAGTTCATTCAGCCGCTCTTCGTCAAAGGTCTTTCGGGGGTTAGTCAGAGATTCCGTCAACTCCGCGAGGGGAACATGGACGTACTCGTTGGACGATTCCGCTGTCGCGATAGGATTAATTTTGTATCTGTCCCTTTTTGATGGCGAGCATTTCAGTACTCCTCCGGCAAAAGAACGGTCGTCGCCGAGCGGTCCGCTTCAGTGACGAGCCAGATTTTGTCGCTGGCGTCGGTGGTGTAACTGCTCATGAGCCGGAACCCGAGTTCGAGTCCCAACTGGTTCGCGGCGCGGTCTTGCTCGCAGAGGTCGCCCCACTCGCCCGTCGCGTGAAGAGCGAGAAACTCTTCGACCCGCTGCCCTGCCTTCTCAAGAGCCGCGAGCGCTCCCGGTGTGGCGACGATTTTTCCCAGGGGAAACAATGGTTTCTTTGCGATTTCCTGCATGATGGACTCCTTGGGAAGGGAGTTGATTTTTGCTCTCCGGCGCGGTGTCGCCGCGCAGAAGAAGCAAACGCCCTTCATGGCGGCCCCTTGCGCCTAGCCGTCCGCGCCGTCAAGGCCGCGCGCAGCGCGTTCACGGGAGCGAAGCGGACGGCCTTGACGGAAGAAGCGGGCGGTCTAGGCGCACTCCTTCGCCAGGAAGGGTGTCAGAGTCGTTCTCGTCAAGGTCTCGCTGGATGCATCTAGGACAGGGTGGATGTGGAATTGGGAAACCGGCACAACTGACAATGGAGGCGGACTAATGCGGCGTTTAGCGGCTTAGCTGAAACCGAGGACTGGGTGCGGCGTGTAGGCCGCTTCGAGCGATGCAATCTCTTCGGGTGTAAGCCGCAGCGATAGTGCGGCGACCGCATCGGAAAGATGATTCGGCTTGGTAGCGCCCACAATCGGCGAAGTGACGAACGGTTTGCTGAGCATCCAGGCAAGCGCGAGTTGAGCGCGGGGAACGCCACGCTTTTCGGACAGCTCCCCGAGCCGGTCGACCACTTTACGGTCTGTTTCTTCCGTCTTCGAATACAGCGTCTTGCCGAACTGATCCGTCTCGAAGCGTTTTGTGCTCTCGGTCTGCCACGCCCGCGCCAGACGTCCACGCGCGAGCGGACTCCACGGAAGTACACCGAGGCCCTCGGCTTGGCAAAGCGGCATCATCTCCCGTTCTTCTTCGCGATAGAGCAGGTTGTAATGATTTTGCATGGAAACGAATCGCGTCCAACCGTGGCGATCGGCAAGATACAACGCCTTTGTGAATTGCCACGCGTACATGGAAGACGCTCCGATATAGCGCACCTTGCCGGACTTCACCACATCGTGCAGCGCCTCAAGCGTCTCCTCGATCGGTGTCTCGTAATCCCAGCGGTGGATTTGATACAAGTCCACGTAGTCGGTTCCGAGACGACGCAGGCTCTGGTCGAGTTCATAAAAGATTTCCTTGCGCGAAAGGCCTTGGCCATTGGGCTCGTCGCGCATGAGCCCATGCACCTTAGTCGCGATGACTACGGCTTCGCGACGGGTATGTGCGCGCAGAAATCGCCCCAAGACCTCTTCGCTGGCCCCCGCTGAATAAACGTTGGCGGTGTCGAAAAAATTGACGCCCAGATCAAGCGACTGACGCAAGAAGGGCTGACTCTCTTCTTCATTCAGGGCCCAGGCGTGGCTGCCTGGCATGATTTTTCCGGTGGCGGGTTGCCCATAGGTCATGCAGCCCAGGCAGATGCGTGAGACCTTGAGTCCGGTCTTGCCAAGGTTGACGTAGTCCATTATTTCTCCAGAGTAGTATTGAATTCACTAATTGAGATGCAGCACATGCTCTTTTGTTAGAAATGCTTTGCGGGGACGTGAAGGGAACTCACGATTTCGTCATTTAATAAGCGACGATTGCTCCGTAGCAGGCCGATAGGCTCAGAAATTAGAGGCCAAACAGGGTCTTCACAATGCGCAGAGCCAGCTCTTGGTCTTCCTGTGCGCGGGTTTGAACAATTTGTTGGAGTCTCTCAACAGCGGTTGTCCCTGCATCCGATTCCCCTTCGAATTCAAAGAATCTCGCGGGAGAGACTTTTAGAGCGCGAGCAATTGCGCGAATCATCCACAGCGCAGGCCATTTTTCGCCCCGCTCTATCTCTCCGAGATAGTCGGCGTCAATGCCGGCCTGCTCTGCTGCGACCTCTCTGGAAATGCCCACGGAGTCTCGGACTGCACGAATGTTTTTTCCCAAAAGGATCTGAGAATTCAGGAACTCTGGAGGGCACTGGCGTTCTTGACTAGGCATCGTTGCTCGAACCGTAAGGTACAAGTTGAGCAATAGCCTTAGAATAGGCTTACAGCTAATAATTTACCTTGAAATATTGGCTTACAGCCTATACAGTTAAGCTGGTTTACCTCTTCGTTGGGAGAACAAAGAACGTGGATTGAGTTGTTCTGCGGACTAGCTCCCAAGAAGGAACTTCTAGACCCTTAGCAATGCGAAAGATTGTTCGGAATCCCGGACCTTGGATCCCTCTCTCGAGATCGCTGATGAAGGTGCGATCGAGTCCGGTTCTCTTTTCCAGTTCAGCTTGGGATATGCCTAGCTCCTCTGTGCGAATTTTTCGGACGACCTGTCCAAAAGCTCTTTCCACACCGAATCGAGGCTGAATTTGTCTCCTGCGCTTGGCCATTTACGCGAGATATCGTGCTTGGCTGTAGGCAACTGGCCAAGGGCCAGTTACCGACAATTCTCATGTTCGAAGTGGAGTTCTTGCGAGGTTGACGCCTAGCCGTGTCGAGCTCTTTCCCAGCGGCCCGCTTTCCGGCCCTACCTCTCAGCAAGGAAAAAGAAGCCGTTCACCCTTTATATACGGATACGAGGACAGAAGGGCGGACCGAAGAACCTTCCGACGAAGCGCTAATTGCCCAGATTTGCGACAACGATTCGGACGCACTAGGCCTTCTTTTCAGTAGGTACGCACGGCTGGTATGGAGTATCGGGAGCAGAATTTTACGAAACAACGAAGAAGCGGATGATCTCCTGCAGGACGTGTTTCTGTTGATTCGCCGCAGAGCTTCGGTCTTTGACCCTACTAAGGGCAGTGTACGGTCGCTGCTCGTACAAATGTGCTATCAGCGTGCGTTTTCGAGACGGCGCGATTTGACACGTCAGAATTTCTACAGTTCGGTAGAGGTCAATGAAAATGCCGTAGTTGCAAAGCGAACTTCCTGCGTGCCGCTCTATGATGAAAGCATAGAAGCGCATTTCGGAAAAACGGCGCTCAAGAGAGCTCTTGAAGATTTATCGGTTGAGCAGCGAGAGACGTTACGTCTGTGTTTCTACGAGGGACACACCCTTGAGGAGGTTGCGGTGCGCCTGGGCCAGTCCTACGGGAACGTTCGCCATCACTATTACCGGGGGCTTGCCAAACTGCGGAGACATGTCAAGCGGTAGTGAGGTGCGGATAGGAAAGAAGGAGGGCCGAGACCTTCAGAGCAACCGAACAATCTGAACTCCATCATTTATATATGTTAGGCTGTCCGGAATTGCGGACGGATTTGAGAACGCCGTAGAGACGAACGTAGAAGAGTGGTAGGGTGCGTAACGAATCGCGAGCCATCTGGTAGCTAGGCCATGCCCCGCAGATCGTGCGAGTCTCTAGAAATTCTTCGGTCGAGACGGATCACGTGCGAATTCAAGAGCCACAATGTTAGAAGGAAAGGGACATCGGGACGAGCTGGTGCGCCATGGCTCGCGGCATGAGGAGTTCCTTGAACTCTGCGCTCTCGCAGCATCGGGAAGCCTGAACGAAGCGGAAGGCAAGAAATTAAGAGAACATCTGGTCGTTTGCTCCGAATGCCGGGAGGCGATGAAGAAGTTCGACGCGGTCGTGGATGAGGTGATTCCCGCACTCGCACCGGAGCTCACTGAAGATCCTCCCTTCAATCGATCCTTCTCCCAGGAAAAAGCGGAATCTTCCTTCCGAAAGCGTCTTACCGCCGAGAAGGAACGAGAACGCAACGAAGTGGAAGCGGACGCTTCGCTTTCGCCTCCGGTCGTGAGCCGCATCCGCGGCTTTCTTCGTCATTTCGACAGGTATGATCTCTGGCTGCCTATGGCGGCGAGCGTTTTGTTATGTGTGACGCTCGGGATTCTCAGCTACCGGACGGGAAGAAACCACGGCATCGAATGGGCGCGGCTCGAAGTTCGAAATACGCCAGCGACGCAAGCGGTTTCCGTCGATGCGCATGTTGCGCCTCAAGCCAATGCGGAATTGCAAGATACAGAATTGGCTGCGCGCGATGCAGCGCTCGCCGATTTGAGGCGCGAGATCACCCAGAAATCAAGTGAACTGGAGAGACTGAAAACGCTGGCATCGGCGCAACAGTCTGCACTGCGAACGAGCGCCGACGACAAAAACGGCATTACCGAAGAGCGCGATCGGCTGCTCCGGCAGGTTTCTGTGGAAGAAGCGACCTTGCAGGAAGCTCAAGAGCGTCTCAAGCATCTCGAACAGGAACGGTCGGAATACGTGATCCGCACGGCGAGCCTCGAGAGCAGGATTGCCGAGCTTTCGAATTCTCTGGATGAACGAGAACGCTTAACAACCGAACAACAGGATCTGCTTGCGAAAGACCACGACATCCGGGAGCTGATGGCCGCACGCGATCTCATCATCACGGAAGTCTACGATGTAGGGCGCACCGGCAAGACCGAAAAAGCGTTTGGCCGCGTGTTTTACACCAAAGGGAAGTCGCTCCTTTTCTATGCCTACGATTTGAACGACCAACCAGGATTGCGCGAGGCGAGCACGTATCAAGCGTGGGGCAGCCGAGGAACGGACCAGGCACAGGCCTTCAACCTCGGGATGTTTTATGAGGACAACGTCGCAAAGAAGCGATGGGTCGTGAAATTCAACGACAAAAAGAAGCTGGACCAGATTGACACGGTGTTCGTGACCGTCGAACCACATGGGGGAAGTGAACGGCCCACCGGAAAACCACTGCTGTACGCGTACCTTAAAGTAGCTCCCAACCACCCGTAATCAGAAAACAAGTAGGTTCTTCAAGCTTCTCTGACATGGTTCGTTGTGGTGTCCTCAATTGCGGACACTTTCCGAGCCGAACGGAAAATGTTTCCCGTCGCGAACATAATGCCCACGATAGAAGCGGCGATTTCGTTTTGCGATCCGATCTTTCCTCGAAGTCGGTACACGTCGGAGGACCGGGGGGTTAACTGCACATATTTCCGTCGCAAAAGGAGTTTTCGTGCGCGTAACCTTGGTCGTCCTCATTCTCTCACTACTGCTGCTCTCCTTATATTGCGCGGAGGCGCAATCTCCCAATGCTTCAATTCGCGGAATCGTGCTGGATCCTGCTGGTAAGAGGATTCCCGGAGCCGAAATCATTGTGGTAAGCGATGCTACGGCCGTGAAATATGCGACGTCGACGAACGACGAGGGGTTTTATATCGTCGAAAATCTTCCCCCTGGTTCCTACCGCATTCAGGTTTCAAAATTCGGCTTCAAGGGCATCATCAAGCCGGACCTCATCTTAAATGTGCAGGATGGGCTGTCACTCAATTTCACCCTGCCGCTTGGCGCATCGGCGGTTACGGTAACCGTCGAAGGTGGAGCGCCCATGATGAACACCACCGATGCGTCGGTCAGCACGGTGGTAGACCGACAGTTCGCGGAGAATCTGCCAATGAATGGCCGTAGTTTTCAAACCTTAATTCAACTGACGCCAGGCGTTGTTCTGACTCCCAGCTCCGAGGGTGCGGAGGGGCAGTTCAGTGTAAACGGTCAGCGTACCGCGTCCAACAATTGGATGGTGGATGGGGTCAGCGCGAACATTGGAATCGGTTCGAACTTCAATGGCGGAAACGGAGTAGCGGGAGCCATTGGTTCGTTCAGCGTTCTCGGCGGCACGAACAGCCTCGTGTCTGTGGATGCCCTGCAGGAGTTCCGTATCCAGACCTCCACTTATGCGCCGGAATTCGGGCGGTCACCGGGAGCACAGATTTCAATCGTGACGAGATCGGGTACGAACCAGTTCCACGGCAGTGCGTTCGATTACTTGCGCAATTCTGACTTGGACGCCAACAACTGGTTCGCGGACGCGGCAGGCTTGGCGAAACCAGCTGAACGCCAGAATGACTTTGGAGGGACGTTGGGTGGCCCTATCGTGAAGGGCCGGACCTTCTTCTTCTTTTCATATGAGGGTCTTCGGCTTCGGTTGCCGCAGACGACGTTGACCAGCGTCCCCGATATCGCGGCTCGGCAAAATGCGGTTGCAGAAGTCCAGCCCTATCTCCAAGCTTACCCGTTACCGAACGGCCCAGACGATTTACCAACAGGAGTTGCTCAATTCAATGCCAGCTATACCAATCCGGCGACGCTCGATGCATACAGTCTTCGGGTGGACCATGAACTCGGAGGAGTGGTGAATCTGTTCGGCCGCTATAACTACTCGGATTCCAAGGCCAATGACCGAGGAGCCAGCACCCTGTTTCCACTCAGCGCCGTGCAAGTCCCCAAAATTACGATTCAGACGGGGACCGCGGGTCTGACCTGGATGGCCACACCGTTCGTGATGAATGACCTCCGCTTTAACTTTAGCAACGCTAATGCCTCAAGCTCTTATCATTTGGATAATTTCGGTGGCGCGGCGCCACTCGGGAATTTGCCGTTTCCCGCTGGATTCTCCGCACAAGATTCACTTTTTGAATTCACCGTTGGTTCACTGTCCCATCCCTACTTAACGGTTGGGACCGGCGCGACCAACATTCAGCAGCAATTTAATCTGGTTGATAGTTTGTCGGATCTGCGAGGGGCACACAGTCTGAAGTTCGGTTTTGACTATCGCAGACTGACCCCTTCTTTCGGTCCCGCGCTTTATACGCAACAGCCTATTTTCGCTGACGTGCCATCGGCCGTGAGCAATGAGCTACTCCTCGCAGCGACGGCGGCGGCACGCAATTCGACGATACTGCTGCAAAACCTGGGAATCTACGCACAGGACACGTGGCGAGCGACAGCCCGATTGACACTTACTTACGGGGTTCGTTGGGACTTGGATTTGGCGCCATCGTCGATCCACGGTCCAGCGCTACCGGCAGTGACCGGCTACGATTTGGGCGACCTATCAAACCTCGCGCTGGCACCCGTGGGAACTTCCCCCTTTTCGACTACATATGGGAACGTGGCACCTCGAATCGGTTTGGCTTACCAGATCTCCCAGAATTCTAATCGGGGATTAGTGGCTAGGGGCGGGTTCGGCGTGTTCTATGATCTGGCAACCTCGCAGGTGGGCGACCTCTTTGGGCAGAGCTATCCGTTTGGAGCGAGCGCACTGCTTTTTGGGCCACCTATCGGAGGGACTGCGACATTTCCCCTGACACCCGCTGACGCCGCACCGCCTCCGATCACAGCGACGCAGCTTCGCACGCAAGGTGCGACCCTCTCGGCAATGGATCCTCACCTAAACCTTCCGTATACGCTCGAATGGAACGTCGCCTTGCAACAAGGGTTGGGGAAGCAACAGAGCCTGAGTGTTTCCTACATCGGTTCTTCGGGCAGGCGCCTCATCCAGTCAGCCTATGTGTCCGCGCCTAATCGAAATTTCTACAGTGCGGATTTAGTTGGAAATACCGCGCGATCCGACTATAACGCTCTTCAATTGCAATTCCAACGGCGCCTCTCGCGTGGTTTGCAGGCGCTCGCCTCGTATACATGGTCGCATTCGATCGACGATGGCTCGAACGGTACGTATGGGGTCGGATCGAATTCGTATGTGCCAGGTGTCAGTTCAAACCAGAACCGAGGGTCTTCGGACTTCGACCACCGGAACGCATTCTCCGGCGCGCTGACCTACGACATTCCAGTTCCCAAAACCACCAGGCTAGTAAGGGCGTTGCTGGCGGGCTGGTCTCTTGAGGACGTTGTGCAGGCATGGTCGGCTCCACCTGTGAACGTCTACTACTCGAGTTTTCAGTTTCTTTCAGGCGCCTTCGCGCAGGTTCGACCCGACGTAGTTTCCGGAGCCTCTCCTTACCTCTATGGACCTCAATATGCCGGGGGAAAGGCCTTCAATCCTGCAGCATTTAAAGCCCCTCCGAGAAACGCCCAGGGCCAACCCCTGCGGCAGGGAGACCTCGGGCGCAACGCACTGAAGGGTTTTGGGGCCACGCAATGGGACCTTGCGGTCCATCGGAACTTTCCCATTCACGAGTCTCTCACGCTGCAATTTCGCGCAGAATTGTTTAACGTCTTGAATCATCCCAATTTCGCGCCGCCCGTCGGCGATCTGCGAAGTCCCGCGTTCGCAAACCCTCAATTTGGTTTGTCGACTCGGACGTTAGGCCAGTCCCTGAGTAACGCGCTGGGAAGTGGCGCGTTCAGCGAACTCTACCAGATCGGTGGGCCCCGTTCGATTCAGCTCGCGCTGAAACTCATTTTCTGAACAATACCGAATTTGCTAGGAACACGATGCCCCCTGTTATCGGGAGTGTGGCGGTGAAGCTATGCGAGCGAGTGTGGAGCTGATGTCTTTTGGGTGGGAGACCGATGTTTAGAGCGACGCGTGCTCTCTTTCTGATCCTTCTGGCGGCCTCGGCATGCGGGTTCGCTACAAAATGTCAGGAAGCGGTTCCGATCCCAGTGGAAGCAGCGGTTCGGGTGAAGAAATTTGCGGATGGAACTTCTGTTGCACTCTCGCCGAAGGGGAATTGGCTGGCATACACCGTTCAGGATGTTGAGAAAGCAAAACCGTTGGATTTGGACACTTACATTCGAACCGGGATTTCTCCGTTAGCCAGCGGGACTGACATTTGGGTTGAGGAAATTGGGAAAACTGCCGCGCGAAATCTGACCTCGGGTATAGGGGATAACTGGTCTCCCAGGTGGTCCCCAGACGGTCGTTATCTTGCTTTCTTCTCAGATCGCGACGGGAGTGAGCGTGCCCGGTTGTGGTTGTGGGATACGAACAAGGATGAACTCCGAAGGATCTCCGACATCGATGTGTCGGGGGAGGGATTGGAGTGGACACGAAACAGCAGAGGACTTCTAGCCACTTCTCGCGCGGGAGAACATGATCAAACCGTCTCGTCCCCCAGAAAGTCGGGTTCGACCGATCAGCTACAACATCCCGATGGGCCGCCTTCTTCAAAAGTTCTCATTTACAAGAGCGATCACCAGACAGCAGGCGCAAAACAGGAACCGAGATCGGATCCATGGAATCTCGATCTCTACAGAATGGACGTCGTTCTTGTTTCAATCGACCATGACGACTCAGAAATTATCGTCCACGGGAAGCGCATCGCATCCTACCGCCTCTCTCCAGATGGTTCGCGGGTTGCGTATACCATGCCGAAGAATTTTGAAAAACCCGGGTCGCAACAGGTCTTATTCGATCTTGTGGTAGTTGATGTTGCAACCAAGCAGGACAAGGTTCTGGCGAAAGACATTCGATTCCACTTCGATGGAGCGGCCTTCAGTTGGTCTCCTGATGGACAACGGTTGACCTATCAAACGGGGGGAACGGAAGAACGTAACTACGACTGTTATGTCGTCGACGTTCAAACTGGAGCAACACGCAACGTAACCCTGCTGCCGACAACGAAGTATCTCAGTATTCTGAAGTACGGGGCTCCCACTTGGGATACCAACGGAGAATCCATCTACTTTCTTCGCGATGGGACTATCTGGCGAGCCTCTTGCACGGCCAAAAAGGCGCAACTGGTAGGCCAAATAAAAGATCGCCAAATCACGCAGATCATTACAATTGCCGGGGGTCTCCCGTGGAGGCCCGGCGGGAATGAAGAGACCGTCGTTGTGACGCATGACGAGAACGGAAAACAGGACGGATTCTACAAATTCGATTTGACAACCGGCCAAAGCAAGAAACTTCTCGAGAAGGGGCAGTGTTATCGTTGTGCTAATTCCCAAACACACTTTTTGGTGGCTGCCGGTGGAACTCGGATCGTTTATTTCGCAGAAGACGCGGAACATGACGCGGATCTGTGGATCAATGACGCAGCGTTTGAAAACCCCCAGCGGCTCACTCATCTGAATAGGCAGTTCGACGAGTATAGAACAGGCGCCGCCCGGCTGATCCATTGGCTCGGCGACAATGGGGAACCGCTGCAAGGCGCCTTACTGGTTCCCTCGAACTTCTTGGAAGGGGAGCGGTATCCGCTGATCGTCTGGGTGTACGGCGGAAGTCTCCTGTCAAACCAGTTTGACCGCTTTGGTCTTGCGTACTCAGGCGTCTTGAATATGCAGTTGCTTGCCACCCGCGGTTACGCCGTTTTGCTTCCTGATGCGCCACTGCATGTGGGTACCCCGATGTTTGATTTGGCAACGACCGTACTGCCTGGCATCAACAAGGTAATCGAGATGGGCATTGCGGATCCCGAACGACTCGGAGTGATGGGGCTTAGTTACGGAGGATATAGCACGCTTGGCTTGATCGCCCAAACCACTCGGTTTAAAGCCGCAGTCGAAATCGACGGCATGGGGGATTACATGGGGTTCTATGGCGAGATGGACAAAAACGGATCGGCATTCGGGACTTCATTGAGCGAGCGTGGTCAAGGTGTGGGTTGGATGGGCGGAACGCCCTGGCAGGTTCGAAACAGATATATCGATAATTCGCCGGTTTATTACCTTGATCGAATCGAAACGCCTCTCTTGATCGTTCATGGTGCGAATGATCCGACGGTGGCTCCCTTCCTGGGAGACCAGATATTTGTCGGATTGCGGCGGCTCGGGAAAGAGGTCGTCTATGCGAAGTATGAAGGCGAGGGCCATTCACCCCTAAACTGGAGTTATGCGGATCAAGTTGATTTCTGCAATCGAATGATCGATTGGTTCGACCTGCACTTGGGCAAGTCGCGATCCGGGGAAACGGTTGAACCCGCGAAATAGAGCAAAAACTTTCACCAGGTTGGCCGGGGCGTCAGGAGTTCCCAACGCCCCGGCCATGCGCCTACTCATCGGCTTCGTATGCGCCGTCCGTACGTTCTCCGTCATAAGGGATCTCGAACATCCCTTCGGTCGGCTTGTTGCCCTGCCGAACTGCACTGATGGCAGATGCGAAAAGTACAACTTCTGGTGTTTGGTGCGTACCGGTCTTTCGTTTGGAAGGATCCAAGAGAAGCTGATCCTTGGCGTCGGCGCTTTCGCGCACGTAGATACACGCCTGCTCCTGGCAAGGTAACCGCTTACGGAAGAAATAGAGATTACTGCAGTCCGCAACGTATCGTAGGATTCAACGTCAAGGAGTTCTCGAATCCGTTCGCGGATACGGTATCGTCCCGAATGCTATCAAGATACTGCCGGGCATACTGAGTTTGCTGCTTGATCCACTCGCGTGTCGGGGGAATTCTGGTCTTCGAGCCAACGGTATGGGTCGGTGATGGAAACACCGTGCAAAGTCTCGGTCACGGGCTTAACCGCGGAGAAGGGAGGACGTTCCATCACTTGGGACAATGGCACACCTCTCGCGGTTCCCAGTCCGATCAGGCGATCGCCTTCGCGCTTCATGCGCCGCGTCGGTTTCTCGGAAGCGAGATTGGGGCAGCTGAGTTTCGAAGTGGTGGAATTTCTAAAAGCGTCCGCAGTTGAGGACACCTGTTCGCCGCGCTGAGGCTTTGGCTCACGACCGGAATAAATTATATTTGTGCTGCCTTTATCGACAATTATCGCGTAAGGCAGTACGATGCGAGGGCCATGACCCGGTCCGAAGCGATTGTGCGTGTGGGCGCGAAATTACGAGGAATACGAATGCGTCTCGGGCTCAGCGTGCGCGACGTAGAGCGGCTCAGTATTGAGCTGGCCAAGAACCGACACAATCCGTACCTATCGTTTTCGAGGACCTGGATCACGGATATCGAAAATGGGCGATTCGTTCCCGGAAGTTTCAAGATGGCCAGTGTTGCCGAGATTTATGGGATGGACTTGGTCGAGATTCATAGGCTGTACGGAGTGCCTCCCGGCGGTGACATCACCAAGGAGCGTCCAGTATTTCGGGCGCCGAAGACGCATTTGCTCGTGCCGAGCGAGCAACCTTCGGGAGGGGAGACTGCTCCGGAAGATCTTCCGGGGCAGATGCGGATCGAGGACACCAATCTTCTTGTCGGCATCGTGGATATCTGGGGCAGCGTGCCGGTGCCGCTGCTTCGCCGGTTCGGCCTCCGGCAGTCCTTATATGGATACATCGGCACGGAGGATCTGAGCATGGCGCCTTTGCTGCCGCCGGGCTCGTTCGTGCAAATCGACGCAAAGCAGAATCGCATCCGCAAAGGCCCGTTCAAGAAGAGTTCAAGCGAATCCCATTTTGCACGGCCGATCTACTTTTTGGATATCCGTACAGGATATGCGTGTGGTTGGTGCGAACTGAAGGATGGCGTGCTTACGCTGGTTCCCCATCCGGACTCTGGTGTGGAGACGCGAACCTTCCGCTTCCCGAGCGAAGTCTCGGTCGTGGGACGCGTGACGGCAGTCACCATGAGCATCGAAGAGGAGCGGTTTGTGTCGCTCGAAGAAGCGAGAAACGGGCCGACGGATCCGAAGAAATAAAGACTCAGGCAAAGGCAGAGGTGCCGCCTATTCAGAGTCCGATGCCTTCTAGGATTTGCGACGCTGCTCTCCTGACTCTCTCAAGCCGATCAAGAAGCAGTTTTGCGTCGCCGTTGTAGAGCTGAATGTAGTCCTGCGACGCGGTTCCCGTTTCGAGTCCAATCGCGTGGCAGACCACAAAGGCCACCGCTTCGGCTTCGGTCTCGCGTTCCCGCTTTGTTGTTGTTGCGCGGTTGGCCCGGTGCAGAAGTTCGTGCGCCAGTTCGTGCACGAGTGTTGCAAAATTTTCAGCGGGCGCCATGCCGGGAAGCAGTGTGATCTTTCCACCCTCGGAAATTCCGCGCGCGGGACGAATCGCCTGGTCGTAGGAAAGCGCGATGCCTTGTGCGGCCACAAACTTGACCAGGTGTTCCTGATACCCGCTTGGGTCGCCGGCAACACAGCCAATGCTCGGCAACTCACATCCTTCCGTCTGGCTGTAGTCGAAGACGCCGCATCCGCGGAATCCCAACAGAACGCGGTTTTCGCCTTGCTCCTCAGCCTCCACGCTTTCCTTGCTCCTTACCATCGGCGCAAGGATGAAGATGGCCTTCTCTCCTTTTCGCACGAAGCGCCCCAGCTTCTTCCAGGTATGGAAACCTGCGACATAGGACGCGGTGGGCTTTTGCAGCGCGATGAGCAGCACATTATGCAGGCTGTAGCGGTGAAAGCGTCCCATCGCCGCAAGATATCGTTTCAGGTCGTCACTCTTTCCGGCCTCGAGTGCGGTAGCCAGTGTCTCAATCGCGTTGGTTGCCATTTGTTTCACGTTCTCGGATTTCATAGTTTCGCCACCTTGATTTGGGTTGTGCGTTTCCCCCCATGGCAGCGCG
>Ga0185299_10001762_pt1 | contig 38164 bp, 37 predicted proteins | sample PaiPotPPA55metaG_FD_128002 | JGI IMG/M metagenome (GOLD analysis project Ga0185299, IMG submission 128002) | Iron sulfur acid spring bacterial and archeal communities from Banff, Canada, to study Microbial Dark Matter (Phase II) - Paint Pots PPA... ...
GCAAGTCAGACAAGTTCGCCGACTTGGGTATTATAGGAACGCGGTGTGCGGGTTCGCAAGGAGGAGAATGGCGCTTCCCTATCAGTGGCAGATGCGCGTGAATCGCTGGCGAAGCGCGATGAGTGGATTTTTTGGCGGTGGCGGTCAACAACCGCGGCCAAAAATTTGCCCCTCATGCGGAACTTTGGTGGGCATCAACGCGACCCGTTGCCATCAGTGCGGCACCAATCTTACTTTTTCGATGGCGGCTATAAATCGCCGCTTCTCCGGATTTTTCGGCGGACGCGCGCCAATTACAACGGCGCTGCTGATCGCGAACATTCTGATCTTTGGCGTCAGCGTGGTTGCTACATTGCAGGCGGGCCAAGGAGGCGGCTTGCGCATTCTGTTCGGCCTCGATGGTGAGGTGCTCTACCGGCTGGGCGCCCTGTGGGCACCGGCTATCGTGCATGGTGAACCGTACCGTTTGGTAACCGCCATGTTTCTTCATGGCGGTTTGATTCACATCGGCTTCAACATGATGGTGCTGATGGATATTGGACCTGTAGTGGAAGAAGTATATGGGTCGGCACGCTTTTTGTTTCTTTACACCGCCACGGGAATTGCTGGGTATGTTCTGAGCGCCTTCACTCCGTTTCGCCCGCACCCCGCACTGAGCGTTGGCGCAAGCGGCGCGATACTGGGATTGATCGGGGTGATGATTGCCATCACCACTCGCCGTGGCGGATCGTCCATGCAAGCGCTGCGTTCGCGTCTCATTTCCTGGGTGGTCTCTATCTTCGTCTTCGGCCTTGTCATGTCCGGTATCGATAATTGGGCGCACTTTGGGGGATTAGCGGCCGGCTTTGGGTTGGGAAAAGTTTTTGCCGATCGTGAACCGATGAATCCGGCGGAATTGAAACGCGCTCATGCGCTCGGCTGGGCTGCAACTATTGTTTTGTTGGTCAGCTTTGCTTTCATGATCCTGCACTTCCGCGATCCCCTGCGGTGAAGCTTCCTGGCACGGTTAACCACACAACACGACACCTCGACTCACCTGATTTCCATCTCGCGAAATGCGTTACTCTCATTATCGTCGGCGTGTAATCAGCTCGCCATTCGGCCCAAGTAAAAGTCGAAACTATGGACCTGCATTCCATCATTGTCGTAAGCCTGCACTCTCCAAAGGAGAAGTTTTGGGGTGAATTGTTGGTCCTCAATCAGGCCGGCATTACTGTGCGTGGCATTGACCTCAACTCGTTCGACCACTTTGTCCGCGCTATCAATGAGCCCGACGGCGAGCGTGTGGGATTCCCCACCATTTTCTTCCCTATGAATCGCGTGGAGCGTGTTTCTCTGGACGAATCTTCTGGTTCCATTCCCTCCATGGCGGAGCTTTTCCAACGCAAAATAGGCCGCTCACTCAGCGACTATCTCGCGCAATTTGCGTGAACTGCGCTATCCTCATCCGCAAATGCAAGGCCCCATCTGGACGGTACCCAATCAAATAACCTTGTTGCGGCTGGGCTTCCTGCCGTTTTTTCTGATTCTCATTTCTTATGAACAATACCGGTGGGCGCTTCTGGTATTGGTCGCCGCGGGGATTTCTGACGCTGCGGATGGGTTACTGGCGCGCAAGCTGAATCAGCGTTCCCCGCTGGGCGCGTATCTGGATCCCATCGCGGACAAGCTGCTGCTCTCTTCTTCTTTCATCATTCTGGCGTTCAAACAAAAACTGGCGTGGTGGCTGACCATCATTGTGCTCAGCCGCGATGTGCTGATACTGATGGTTGCCGTGGTGATACTTCTCATTTCCGGCTACCGCCCCTTTCCACCCACGATTTATGGAAAGCTGACCACCGCTTTACAGATTCTTCTGGTGTTCATGGTCGTTTTGGCGGCAGCCTATCCACATCCTGGATTCACACCTGTAAATCGCTTTCTGACTTATGCCGTGACGGGCGTCACGGTATTCTCCGCTTTTCACTATTCATTCACTACTTCGAGGCGGCTTAGCTCTTCGTGAGGGCATTGCCCGGCCGGGAAATCAAACAGCCATTGTTCGCAGACCACCGGGACGTAGCAATAGCCTCGGCTCCGTGAGCGATTGCACTTCTTCAACAGTGACTTGCGGCGCCAGCTCGCGAAGCAGCAAGCCTTCGGGCGTCACATCAATTAGCGCCAGTTCTGTGACGATATGGTCCACCACTTCCACGCCGGTAAGAGGCAGCGTGCACTTTTTCAGGATTTTTGGGCGCCTGTCACGCGTGGCGTGTTCCATGGCGATGAACACCCGCTTCGCGCCGGCGACCAGGTCCATCGCGCCGCCCATACCCTTCAACATCTTTCCAGGGATAGCCCAGTTCGCGAGGGTTCCTCTTTCATCCACCTGTAGCGCGCCCAGAACCGTAAGGTCGACATGTCCTCCGCGAATCATCCCAAAGGAATCCGCGGACGAAAAATAACAAGTGCCCGGGAGTTCAGTGACGGTTTCCTTGCCGGCATTGATCAAATCTGGATCGACTTGAGATTCCAGAGGGTACGGCCCGACACCCAGGATGCCGTTTTCGGACTGCAACACCACTTCCATGCCTTGTGGCACGTAGTTCGCTACTACGGTCGGCATGCCGATGCCCAGATTTACATAGAAGCCGTCGCGCAACTCGAGTGCGATACGCCGCGCGATGCGCTCACGTTTTTGTTCTTCGGTTAGAACCATGTACGCCTTTCAGTTCTGCAGCCCTGCATGCCCGAGCTATTCTTTTCTGGTACAGCGTTTCTCAATTCGCTTTTCGTATGCCGTTCCCTGAAAAATAGCATTCACAAAAATTCCCGGCGTGTGAATGGCGTCAGGCTCCAGTTGACCCAGATCCACGAGTTGCTCAACTTCCGCGATAACGTAGTCCGCGGCCGTGGCCATGAGGGGATTAAAATTTCGGGCGGCTTTGCGGTAAACAAGGTTTCCCCAACGGTCACCTTTCCACGCTTTTACAAATGCGAACTGGCCACGCAGCCCTCGTTCCATGACGTATTGTCGCCCATCAAATTCACGCGTCTCTTTCCCCTCAGCAACCATGGTGCCCACTCCAGTCGGCGTGAAGAAAGCCGGCACACCGGCCCCGCCGGCGCGCAACCGTTCCGCCAAAGTGCCCTGCGGATTTAATTCCACTTCCAGTTCCCCGCTGAGCACCTGCTGTTCGAACAATTTATTCTCCCCCACATAAGTGGATATCATTTTTTTGACTTGCCGGCTCTGCAGCAGAATCCCGATACCAAAATCATCAATCCCCGCGTTGTTACTGACGATGGTGAGATTTTTTGTGCCTTTACGGCGCACTGCGGCAATCAAATTCTCTGGAATTCCGCACAAACCAAATCCGCCCATCAATATGGTTACGCCATCAGTTAAGTTTTCGATGGCCGCGTCAGCCGAAGAAATCCGTTTGTCCATGAAAGCTCTCGCGAGGGCCTAGTGTAATGCAACCTGTCCTGCGCTTGACAGGATGAATGTGGCACCAGGTTTTGTAATTGTTAGAAACTACGCAGCAGTTTGTACAATTCGTTTGCGGCGTCGAAGTCGGCTTCCAGTTCGCGTGAAGCGAGCTTGTCGCGCAATTCGTCGAGCCGGCGAGCAAACAAATCTAGTCCCGCCGAAAGCACTTCCCTGTTGGTCAGCACAATGTCCCGCCAGGTGCTGTAAGGACTGCCTGCAAGCCGCAGTGAGTCGCGCAGCCCTGGGCCTGCGAGTGCGATGGGCAAGCCATTTTCATCCAGATGATCATAAAGAAAGGAAGCCAGCGCGATTGCTGCGAGTTGCGGAAGATGCGATGCGAGGCCCACGGCGTAATCGTGCTGTTGCGCCCCAAGCCAAAGCGGTCGCGCGCCAATTTTGCCGATGATCTTGAGGAAAGCAGCCACACGTGGGTCTTCCTTGAATGCACCCGTCGAGGTACGGCGCGCAGGTGGCGATGGCGTCTTCTCGCCTCCTGGCGACAATTCCGGTGACGACTCCGGGGCAACTTCGTCATCGACATTGGATGAAGATTCACCGATGAGCGCGTAAGTAGTGTCGCGAAATAAATTTGCGTCAGCATTCGCAATTCCGGACGATTCTTTCCCCGCCATCGGGTGTCCGCCAAGAAAAAGCTTCTCAGCACTTCCCGAAAATAGTTTCTCCGCGGCGTGCACAATTCGCACCTTGGTGCTGCAAGCATCGGTTACCAAGGCTCGTTGCGCACTATTGCGGGCAATCTCTGGGAGAACATCCAGTGTCGTACTTATCGGTAGCGCCACATAAATCAGGTCGGCACTTTGTATGGCGGGCTTGAGTTCACCCGAAAAAATCTCGTCCGCCGCGCCCAGATCCTTTGCACGCCTCACGATATCCGGGCGATCCCACGCGGTAATGTGAATTCCTTCGGTATATTTGCGAAGCGCCAACGCAAAAGAACCGCCGATCAAGCCGGTGCCAAGAATGCTGACGCGATTAATGAAATGAGTTGGCGGCATGAATTATTCTATGAATTGGGCTATGAATTGGAACACGGTCAGGCTACGCGCCGCCCAATGGCAGGCGCGATAATGCGCAACTCACCCATCAATCGCTCGAACTGCCCGGGATCGAGCGATTGCGCTCCATCCGACAGCGCGTGATCAGGATCGTTGTGCACTTCGATTAATAAACCGTCGGCTCCCGCCGCCACCGCCGCGCGGGCCATGGGTGCCACCTTGTCTCGACGCCCAGTGCCGTGAGAAGGGTCACCCATCATGGGCAGGTGCGACAGCTTCTTGATCACCGGAATGGCGGCGATATCAAAAGTATTGCGCGTGTACGTTTCAAAGGTGCGGATGCCTCGCTCGCATAAAATGACATCGGGATTTCCGCCGGCAAGGATGTACTCCGCACTCAGTAACAGCTCTTCCATGGTCGCGGACATTCCGCGCTTCAGCAGGATCGGCTTGCGCACTTCACCCAAGGCACGCAGCAGATGATAGTTCTGCATGTTGCGCGCGCCGACCTGCAGGATATCCACGTAGCCGATCATCATCTGAATCTGCGAAGCATCCATGACTTCGCTGACGGTAAAGAGACCGAACTTTTGGGCGGCTTCACGCATGAACTCCAGACCCTTTTCGCCCATGCCCTGGAACGCGTAGGGTGATGTGCGCGGCTTAAATGCCCCGCCGCGCAAGATTTTAGCTCCGGATTTGGCTACGCTTTCCGCAATGATGTGAATCTGGTCGTGCGATTCCACGGAACAGGGGCCCGCCGCTACAACAACTTCATTACCGCCGATGGTTACACCGCGACCCAAATTGATAATCGTTCCTTGCGGGTTAAATTGGCGGCTGGCCAGCTTGAACGGTTGCGTGACGCGCATGACCTCGCGCACGCCATCGAGCAATTCGAAATCGCGGTGATCGAAATCGCGGTGCACACCAACGGCGCCCAGCACGGTGTGCGATTCTCCGGTGGAGCGATGCACGTTAAATCCGCTTCCCACCAGGCGGTCGATCACATGTTGAATCTGGGCCTCTGTGGCGCCCTCTTGCATGACAATTACCATGAGCGCGTTTTATTCCCTTCGTCGATTTGGATTGTTGTCTAGTTCTTTTTTGGCCGAATTATTCTTTAGAACTTTTCGCTTCGGGCTCCATGGCCGCACGTTCCGCCGACCGCGCTTCATCGATAATGCGTTCGAATAGACGCCGAATCGCGCCATCCGTTAGCGGGCCCGGATTCGATTGCTCGGCGTTTTCCAACACTTCTTTCTCCCGTTCCGGCTGATACAGCGGCAAATTTGCTGCTTGCTTCAGTTTGCCGATTTCCAGAGCGCAGCGCGAACGCTCATTCAGCAATTCCACCAGTTTGCGGTCAATCTCATCGATGCGGCTGCGCCAGTCGTGGAGATTCACGGCGCCACCCCGCGCTTGGAAAGCCCGTGGCGCGCCGCTTCTTTCAAAATACCGATCCGCTCACGAAGAGCCTTCGCGGCTTGTTGAGGCGTTTTCGCATGTTCAATCTCAGCAACCAAAGAAGATCCCACCACTGCCGCATCTGCGAGCCCGCCAAGCAAAGTCACGTGCCCCGGAAGCGAAATCCCGAACCCGACCGCGATAGGGAGCGTCGTAAAATTTCGCACTCGCCTCAACAATGCAGGCAAATCATCTGGCAAAGTATCTTTCGCTCCAGTGACCCCGGTACGCGACACCAGATACAAAAAGCCACTCGAGCATTCCGCAATGCTTGCCAGCCGCTCGTCCGTAGAAGTCGGCGCACACAGAAAAATTGTGTCCAAATGATGCATCGCGAGAATGCGCCGGTATTCCACGGATTCTTCCGGTGAAAGATCGGTGGCGAGCACGCCGTCAACTCCTGCTCCGGAAGCTGCGGCAGCAAACGTTTCCAGTCCCATTTGGAGAATTGGATTGTAGTAGCTGAACAGCACCAGCGGAATTTGCGAAGATTTCCGAAGGCGGCCTACCAGTTCTAGAATTTTTGGCAAGCTGGCGCCGGATTTCAATGCGCGTTCTGATGCGCGTTGAATGGTCGGCCCATCTGCCAGCGGATCGCTGAACGGAACGCCCAGTTCGATTACGTCCGTGCCGGCCTCTTCCAGCGCCAGCACAAATTCAAGCGTGGCATCGATAGAAGGATCGCCGGCGGTAATGTACGCTACGATACCCATTTCGCCGGCCGCACGGAGCGTGGCAAAACACTTTTCGATACGGTTTGGTGGCGCGGCAGGAATGCTCATTATTATCGGGAAAGCTTAGAGCAGGCGCGAGTAAGTGTCCATGTCCTTGTCGCCGCGCCCGGATAGGTTGAGTATGACCAGACCGTCTTTATGTAACGACGGCAGGCGTTCTATCAGGCCCGCAAGCGCGTGCGCGGATTCCAGCGCCGGGATAATTCCTTCACTGCGGCACAGCAATCGCGCGGCATCCAGAGCCGCATTGTCTGACATCGCAAAATACTCGGCGCGATTCTCGTCCGCGAGCCATGCGTGCTCCGGCCCGATCGCGGGGTAATCAAGTCCCGCGGAAATTGAATGAGTGGCGGAGATTTGTCCGTCTTCGTTTTGCAACACGTACGTGTAAGTACCATGAAGAACGCCCGGACGCGCACCAAAAAAACCCTGTGCCGCGCCTAGTCTCGCAGCGTGTTCGCCGGAACCCGTGCCGCGGCCGCCGGCCTCAATTCCAATCATCTTCACTTCCTTATCGCGCAGGAAATGATAGAAAAGCCCAATCGCATTCGAACCGCCGCCCACGCAGGCGAACAGATGTGTCGGTAAACGTTTTTCCGCGGCCAGAATTTGCTCGCGCGCTTCACGACCGATCACCGACTGAAAATCGCGGACCATGGTGGGATAAGGATGCGCGCCAAGCACCGAGCCCAGAAGATAATGCGTGCTCCGGACATTGGTGACCCAATCGCGCATCGCTTCGTTGATGGCATCTTTCAGGGTGCGGCTGCCGGACTCTACGCCAACAACCTTTGCCCCCAGGATGCGCATGCGCGAAACGTTTGGCGACTGACGCGCCATATCATCGGTGCCCATGTACACCGTACATTCGAGACCGAGGTGGGCGGCCACCGTCGCGGACGCTACGCCGTGTTGACCTGCGCCAGTCTCGGCAACGATGCGCGGCTTCCCCATTTTTACTGCCAGCAATCCCTGACCGATGGCGTTATTAATTTTGTGCGCGCCGGTATGCAACAAATCTTCGCGCTTCAGATAAATTTTGGGGCCGCCCAGCTTGGTCGTGAGCCGCTCCGCGAACTGCAAAGGCGTGGGGCGGCCGGCAAAATTCTTGAGCAGATCGGCCAGCCGGGCCTGAAAGCTTGCATCCGCTTTTGCCAATTCATAGGCGCGTTCCAGTTCGAATAGCGGCACCATCAACGTTTCAGGAACGTATCGGCCGCCGTAAGGACCAAAACGCCCAGGCGAATAGCTTAGCGATTTAAGAATGGAGCTCATCTGGCGCGCAATTTCTCCACCGATGAATTCAGTTCCTGGTCGGCTCGACGAGACTCGCGAACAAATTCGCGCAACTGCGCATGATCTTTTGCGCCGGGCCAAGCTTCCACGCCGCTGGCCACGTCCACCCCATAGGGACGAACTTGCAAAATCGCGGCAGCCACATTTTCGGCATTCAATCCGCCTGCCAGGATCACACGGTGGCTGCGCGCCGCCTGCTGCGCAACGTCCCAGTCCGCCAGCCGCCCAGTTCCACCATATTGACCAGGTATGGTATCGGCGGTATCGAACAAAAATCCAGAAACATCTGGGTACTTTTCCAACGTAACGGCGGAAAAATCGGGGCCGACCCGTAGCGCCTTAAATACCGGGGCTATACGAGCCAACTGCGCAACGGTTGTGGGCGACTCATCACCATGTAGTTGCAGCGCGTCGAGCCGTACCTCCCGGAATATTTTCATGATTTCACCGGCTTCAGCGTTTACAAAAACCCCAAAAACCTGCACGCCCGAGGGAATTAAAGCTCGTAGTTCGACAGCCTTTTCGACAGACAGCGCGCGAGGGCTCCGTGGATAAAAGTTTAGGCCAATAGCATCGACCCTGGCCTCACAGGCGGCGCGAGCATCCTCGGCGCTGGTAATCCCGCAAATTTTTACTCGGGTCATAACTTAATTTTGCCAATTGCCGTTCTTCGCGTCGGTGGCTGCGGAGGCTGCATCAAATTGCTCTCTCGTCACCCGCGGCTGTCCAAGCAATTCGAATAGCGCCGCCCCTGGATCGGCAGCCCTCATTAGATGCTCACCGATGAGGAATGCATCGAAGCCAGCCTGACGCATCCTTAGAAGGTCCTGGTGGTTGCGAATGCCAGACTCGCTGACGGCCACGCAATTTTCTGGAATCTGCTCGATCAGTTCCAGTGACGTTTCGATGCGCACCGCCATGGTTTTCAAATCGCGGTTATTTACCCCGATGATTTTCGCCGAAACAGCGAGCGCTCGCTCAAGCTCCACGGTGGTGTGCACCTCGATCAAAGGTTCCATGCCGATTTCGCGGCCAAGAGCAATCAGATCGCGTAGGAGGAGATCGCTTAGCACCGCCACAATCAAAAGAAAGCTGTCCGCATCATTAGCCCGCGCCTCCCACACTTGCCAAGGGTCAAAGATAAAATCCTTGCGCAGCACCGGCAGGCCCATAGCTTTTCGCGCATCGCGAAGATTTTTCAGCGAGCCATGAAAATATTCGCCTTCAGTAAGCACAGAGAGCGCGGCGGCACCCGCTTCTGACAAGCTCTTGGCTAGTTCCGGCGCGTCAAATGGTTCGCGAATGACCCCGCGTGAAGGAGATGCAGGTTTCAATTCTGCGATAATGTTTAGTCCGTCGCGTGATAGCGCGGAATAAAAATCGCGCACCGGCGCCGCCGCCTTCGCGCCGTACTTCAGTGCAGTTTCGGGCAGCACGCATTTACGATGCTCCACCTCAGCTCGACGAGACTCGAGAATGCGGTCCAGCACTGTTCCGGAGTTGGTTTGAGCACTCAATGGGTAAGTTTGTATGCTAGGTAGCTGCGGCGGGCGTGTCAAATCGACACGCATTAACCAAGCTCGCTATCAAGGCACAAGGCTTTGAGAACTAGACGGAGAAATGATGGGATATCGCGAACAATACGGCCCGCTGCTCGATTCTATCGTGCAGGAGGGTGACGTCATCGCCATGCGATATTTTCGCGCCGTGGAAATGCGCGTGGACCGCAAAGGCGATGGCTCCGCAGTGACCCAGGCCGATCGCGGCGTCGAAGAAATGGCCCGCGCAAAAGTAGCCGCCAGCGGCTTGGCTCTCGACGTTTTGGGCGAGGAAATGGGCGGACGCGACATGGAAGCGGCTAGCTCCGGCGATCGCGCAAGATTAATTATTGACCCGATCGACGGCACTGAAGAATTTTCGCGCGGCATTCCTACCTTCGGAACGCTGCTGGGTATCGAACACCAGGGCGAAATTGTAGCTGGAATGGTGAGCGCTCCCGCGCTCGGCACGCGTTGGTTCGCCTATCACGGCGAGGGTGCTTTTCGCGATGGGAAGAAGATTCACGTATCAGCCGTGTCGAAACTCAGTGAAGCCATGATTTTCACCACCGGCACGGGCCCCAAGAAGAACGACGCCGACCGCGCGAAACTACGCCGGCTGCAAGATGCAGCGCGAAATAGCCGCTCCCTGGGCGGCTTTTGGCAACACATGCTGGTTGCCGAAGGTGCCATCGAAGCCGCCGTCGACTGGACTTCCATGCCGTGGGACCTGGCGCCCCTCGGTTTAATCGTAGAGGAAGCCGGCGGGAACTCCACTAATCTCGAGGGCAAGCGAACGATTTACGGCGGCCAATTCGTCAGCAGCAACGCGCAAATTCACGATGAGGTTCTGGGACTTCTGAGGTGAACCGGCAGGCTGCGCTGAAGCGCCTGGCGCGCGAGGTGGTGGCGTGTCGCTTGTGCCCACGCCTGGTGGAATATCGCGAGCGAGTTGCCCGTGAAAAGCGACGCGCTTATGTCAACTGGGAATATTGGGGCAAACCCGTGCCGGGATTCGGCGATCCCGACGCAAAGTTGCTGATCGTCGGGCTTGCTCCCGCGGCGCACGGAGGCAATCGCACCGGCCGCGTATTTACTGGCGACCGCTCCGGCGATTTTCTTTTTGCCGCGCTTTACGAAGCTGGATTCGCGAACCAGCCGACCTCTGTGCGCCGCGATGACGGTCTGCAGCTGATCGATAGCTACGTTACCGCCACAGCCCGCTGTGCGCCACCAGATAATAAACCTTTGCCAAGCGAAATCTTGAACTGTCGCGGATACATGGAACGCGAAATCCGCATTCTCGAGCCAAAAGCAGTGCTGGCGCTAGGCCGCATCGCCTGGGATGCCTACCTGGAAGTGCTGAAGCAACGCGGCCTCATCACCTCGCGGGCGCTATATCGCTTCGCTCATGGAGCTGAAATCCAATTGCCGGCTCCGGCGCCGCGATTGTTCGGCGTATATCATCCCAGCCAACAAAATACGCAGACCGGCAAAGTTACAGCGGTTATGTATGCGGAGGTTTTGCGACGCATTAGAAATTTTCTTGGCGACTAGGCGAGCAGGTCTGTTTATAAATACCCGCTCTTGCATTGCCGCAAATGAACAAATACCCTTGAAATACGCGTTGGCACCCAGGCCGCATCTAATATTCTGCGCATCAAATATTCACAACGGGCGGAAATAAAACCTGGGAGAAAAGCATGACCCGAAAATTTCTAGCTTATGCAAAGGCCACTGGTGTCCTATTCACCATATTACTCGCGGCCATGGTTTGCGCAGGCGCGAAGGAAATTCAGCAAACGCGTCAGCAGGATAACGGGCAATCTGCGCCTGAACCTCAGCAGGCCGATGGACGCAGGCATGGTTTGCCGCCCGAGACTTACGCGGTCGCTCCGGGAACGAAATTCCTGGCAGTTCTGGAACAAGACTTAACTTCCAGGGGCACGGAAGAAAACGCCAAATTTATAGTAAGGACGGTTGAACCGCTTGAGGCCGGTCGAGGCATCTATCTACCTCCCGGTGCGGAGATTCATGGGCACGTCAGCCGTATCGAATCCGCGAGCACCACTGGACGCGCAAAAATTTGGCTGACCTTTGACGACATCTACACAAAATTTGGCAAGCTCCCCATCGTCGCAGAGGTGATAAGCGTTCCAGGCGATCACAGCGTTAAGTCCGCGGGAGTCAATCAAGAGGGCTTGATCGAAGGACGCAGTAGCACTCAACAGGATGCCGCCCAGGCCGCAGCAGCTGGCGCAGCGGGTGGTGCGGTTCAAGGCGTGAGGGACAAAAACAAAAAAGAAGCCGCGCAAGGTGCAGCTCTCGGGGCCCTGACGGCTTACCTCGTAGAGTCCGGGCGCGGACACGAACTGAATTTGCCAAAGGGCGCGAAACTGGAATTAGAGTTGGAAAGAGCGCTGTATTTGCTGAAAGAATAACTCCAATTCCAGTAGCGGCGAACACATTGATTAACATGCGGAGAATTTCACGGGTGCTCTAACAAAAAAGTTACCAAAAACTTGGCAAGCACCCACGGGCTTGTTACAGTCGAGATTGCCCAGTCAAGCGGCTTTCTAAATAGCCAAAACCACGATAGGCGGAGAGGTTTTTTACACATGGCGGAAGAAGCGAAGGGCGCGGCTCGCGCCCTCGAAGCGTCCGAGCGCCGCGACCGCGTTCTGATCGTCGAAGACGAAGACAACGCCCGTAAAGGTTACGAACAATTATTGCAACGCTGGGGATGCGAAGTTCTGGGCGTGAGCAACGCGGAAGATGCGCTGGCAAAATTTGCAACTTTCCAGCCCGATGCACTGATTGCCGACGTCGAATTGCCGGGCATGAACGGATTGGACCTGCTCAGGCAGCTCGGTCCGGAGCTACACGATGTTCCCGCGATCATTATTACTGGGCGAGGTAGCGAAGAACGCGCGGTCGCGGCCATTGAAGCGGGTGCTTTCTGGTACATCGAAAAACCGCTGAAAGGCCCGGTGCTGCACGCATTATTGGATCGCGCATTGAGGCGCGCGCGTGATGCACGCCAGCTGGTGGTATTGCAAAGACAGCTACGCGAATCCGGGAGACTGGGCGACCTTGTTGGCGGCTCCAAGCCCATGCAGGACGTGATGCGCCTGGTCGAAATGGCGGCGCCCAGTTCTGCCTCCGTACTCATCACCGGGGAAACCGGCTCGGGCAAGGAAATCGTGGCCCGCACGATTCACAAATTGTCGCCGCGTGCCGGCGGCCCATTTGTGGCCATCAATTGCTCGGCAATTCCCGAAACGCTTATGGAAAGCGAAATTTTTGGTCATGAGCGCGGCGCCTTTACCGGCGCGGCGGAAAGGCGCATCGGCTGCTTTGAATTGGCTGACGCCGGCACCCTTCTGCTGGATGAAATCGGAGAAATGCCCGCGCCTACGCAAGCCAAGTTATTGCGTGTGCTGGAAGACCGTAAAGTTCGCCGCCTCGGCAGCAAAAGCGAAACACCAGTGGATGTACGTGTGCTCGCAGCCACAAATAAAGACGCCGAGCAAGCCGTGGCCAGCGGAGATTTGCGGCAGGATTTATTTTTCCGTTTGAACGTTTTCCATATTAATTTGCCGCCGCTTCGCGAACATAAGGAAGACATCCCTCTGCTGGTCGACTACATCCTGCGTGATGTGAACTCCAAACACGGCAAACATGTCCGCGGCATCGGAACGGAAGTGCTCGATATTTTTATGAGTCACACGTGGCCAGGCAATATTCGTGAGTTGCGCAATATTCTGGAGCGCGCCTGTATTATGTGCGAGAAGGAATTAATCACTCGCTCGTGCCTGCCCGAGGAGTTCGGCCGAACCGCCGCCAAGGGCCCCAGCGATCTTTCCACCATCAAGTTCCCCGTGGGCACCACCGTTGACGCCATGGAGCGCGAGCTGATTCTGCAAACCCTCAGTGCCACTGGCAATAATAAGACACGCGCCGCAGACCTTCTCGCAATCAGCCTTAAAACTCTGCACAATAAGCTCAAAGAGTATGGCGCTGACCGCGCTGGCGCGGAATAGAGACCTTCATGCAGCTACGGCTGCGCACAAAATTAACCATCGTCATGACCGGGCTTGTGCTACTGGTGGTTGCCGTGTTGTCCGGCGTATTTCTGGCGCAACTTCTCGAGCAAACTCTTCTGGAAACCGACAAACGCGCCAGCGATCTTGCTCATCAGGTCTTCGTCCAGGCGCAGCACGCCCTCGCAGACGCCGCTAACCAGGGGCTTCGTCCCTCATCCGATGATCCAGACGATATCCATGATTACGTTCGGCGCGCCTTTGAAATTAACGCCGGTTTGCAGGCTCAACTCGAAGCGGCCATCAGTTCCCCTTCTGTGTACGAAGTTTCCATTACGGATGACCAAGGGCTGGTATTGATTTCGAACGACCAGTCTCTGCCGGGCAAGACCCAGCCGCGCCGGCCCCCACTCTCGCAGCTGGTGCAGAGCGGATTCGTGAACCAGGTCAAGGTGTTGCGTGGACCATCGAGAATTTTTGAGTACGATTACCCATTCAATATGGCCAGCAAACCATTCGGCGAGGTTCGGGTGGTGTTGTCTACTGGCTTGTTGCTGAATGAAATTGCCCCAAGTCTTAAAACCTCCGGAACGATTGTTCTGCTGGCACTGGGGATCTGCACGCTCCTGGCTGCGGTTGTTAGCGGAGCCACACTGGCGCCCTTGCGGGACATCTCCGCGCAGCTCGACCGAATTTCCGCCGGTCAATACGACAGCCCAACCGGCAGCCTAAGTATCTTTGGCGGCAGTGGCGACGAGCTTGGCCAGGTAAGGAGAAAAATTACTCAAGTGGGTCAGCAACTTCGCGGTGTGCATGAAATTTTCAGCACCTTGCGCGAGAACATGAATTCCGTCATGGCCGGTCTCGAAGATGGCTTGCTGTTATTCACGCGAGATTCGCGCGCCGTAATGGTCAGTCCCGCGGCGGAAAAATTTCTCGGTGCGCCCTCGGGAGAATTTCTGGGCCGCCGCGTGGAGGACATTTTCCCCGAAGGACATCCGCTGCGCGCGGTGCTGCATCTGGAAGGCGACGAACTCAGCGAAGTTGCGGCGGAAACCGACCTGGTTACCGCCGGCGTCGCCCGGCGCGTTGGCGTCAGCGTGCAGGCGATTCAGGAAGGTGGTGAGCGCATCGGCGCGCTCGTTACGCTGCGCGACCTCGACTCGCTCGAAAGTATCAATACTCAATTGCAGGTAAGCGAGCGCCTGGCCGCGCTTGGCCGCATCACTGCCGGTGTTGCGCACGAAGTAAAAAATCCACTGAATTCCATGCGCCTCTGGCTGGAAAATCTAAAAGAGTCTTTACCAGCCGATCAGGAAAGCGGCGCGCAGCAAGCCGTCAATGTGCTCGACAAAGAAATCGATCGTCTTGACGCGGTGGTCAAGAGGTTCCTCGATTTCACGCGGCCGATGGATATTCGCCTGGAAGCCACGCAACTCTCTCAGTTGCTGCCGGAAGTGCTTGAAATAGCGCAACCGCAGCTGCAGAAGGCCGGTATTCAACTCGCACAACTTCTGCCCATTGACGTTCCTGAAGTATATGTAGATCGTGCTTTACTGAAGCAAGCGGTGCTAAATCTCGTTCTCAACGCGGCGGAAGCGATGCCTAATGGCGGCCAGTTAAGCCTGGTTCTTAGCCGAAGGGGCGAAATGGCGGAAATCACCGTGCAAGACACCGGGAAAGGCATTCCTCCGGAAAATAAGCAGAAAATCTTTCAATTATTTTTCACCACTCGGCCGGGAGGCAGTGGGATCGGTCTAGCGAGCGCTTTCAGAATTGTGCAACTTCACAACGGTTCGATAGACTTTACTTCGGAAGTAGGTCGTGGCACGACCTTCCGCATAGAGTTGCCTCTTGCGGCCTAACTAATGACGGCAAACAAACCCCAGCAATGTTCCGTCAAGTCGCGCAATCACGCGCGCGCTAGTCTTGTGTTTTGCTTGTGCGCTTTGCAATTTATCTCCGGGTGCGCGGAACGCAAGAAAACCCAGGTTTCCTGGCGAGGCGCGGGCCTCTCGAGGCCCATCGTGCCCGCCACAGTTACCGCTCCCAAGCCTCGCCCGCTACCCGATGAGAGTGTCGATCCCGTACCAGAATTGCAGCTGGAACTTCCCCCGCCTCCTCCATTGCTGGCCGTTCATACTGCGCCTGCTCGGCCCCATGTCGCGCCTGTGCCAGTAACTGAAAACAATGCGGAGAGCAAACCGGAAGCCCCAGTGATTGCCCCGCAAATGTCAGATGCGGAAGCATCGGCGGCTCGACAACAAACGACCTCCAGCATCAACGAGGCGGAGAAAAATCTCGCCCGTTCGCAGGGCAAGATACTGAACGCCACTCAATCTGATTTGGCAGCCAAAATTAAGCAGTTTATAGGCGATGCGCAGTCTGCCAGTCGCGAGGGCGATTGGACGCGCGCACGCAGCCTGGCTACCAAGGCTCAGGTTCTCTCAGAAGAGCTGGCCTCTTCCCTGTAATTGTCAGTTTGCATCTATAATTCGCATCCATAAATCGATACGTGAATCGCCAACGGCATCAGTCCGCGGCGCCATGCGCTATGATTAATTTATGAAGACGTTCGATGTCGCTATTGCGGGCGGCGGACTGATCGGAGGCGCGATCGCGTTCGAATTGGCACGTGCCGGCCTGCACGTAGCGCTCTTCGACCGTCAACAGCCCGGCGAAGGCTCGTCGTGGGCTGCCGCCGGAATATTGTCTCCGGCCCCCGAAAACTCGGGAATGATTTCAACGGTTCCGCTGGCCCGCGCGAGCTTGCAGCTTTATCCTGAATTTATCGCCGCTGTCGAAGAAATTTCGGGCCAAGGCGCCGGGTATCGAGCACGAGGAACACTCGAAGCACTCTTCTCCACTGATGCGCAAGAGAAACTCAGCACCATCATTGCCTTGCATCATGGACTTGGATTGAAAGCAGAGCCAGTCAGCGCGGATGATGCCCGTGAAATGGAGCCAGCTTTGAGCCCCGAGCTGGAGGCCGCAGTATTCCGGCCTGACGAGGCCTGCGTCGATAACCGCGCGCTGACAAAAGCTGTCCTAATCGCCGCGGAGCGCTCTGGCGTAAAAACATTTGCTGGATCTAACGTGCAATCGATCGCGAAGAACGGATGGCGCAACGACGGATTCCTCGTGGACGGCGAGAAAGTACAATCTCGTTGGTCCGTCATTGCCGCCGGCTGCTGCTCCGCAGAAATCGAAGGCGCTTCTCATTACGCGCCTGTCCGTCCCGCCAAAGGGCAAATGATCGCTTTGCGCGCCGAAGATTTCAGCGTCGAACGCGTACTCTGGTCCGATCACGTTTACCTAGTGCCACGAAATGACGGAAGAATTCTTGCTGGCGCCACGGTCGAGTATGTCGGCTTCGAAAAAAAAGTAACCGCCGGTGGCCTGCAAAAAATCATCACTGCGGCGTTGCAACTCGCACCGGCTTTGGCCGATGCACAAGTGGAGGAAACCTGGGCGGGGTTACGGCCGGACGCACCCGATCATCTCCCGATTATTGGTTCTACGGATTTGGACGGCCTGCTGATCGCGACGGGACACTTCCGCAGCGGAATTCTGCTCGCTCCCATTACCGCTCGATTAATTCGAGAATGGATTACAACGCAAAATGTCAGCCTGGATTGGGGCCGCTTCAGTCCCATGCGTTTCGGCCCCATGCACTTCGGCGAGGTCGCCAAAGCAACAAATTCCTGAAAGAGTTTGCGCAAAGGATATCTGGAAAATCAGGCAAATTCTTACTGCTCGCGCACCGATGGCGGCGTGATGGGCGAGAAAATGCCCACGTCCCTGTAACGAAGCTGATCGCCGTCTAGGGATAAATCGCGTTCCAGCACAATGTCCAGTGTCGAGCCTCGCGGCAAGTGCGCGTCGGGTCCGCGAGTTAGCAATACCGCCGCCAATCCCGCAGCGCCCCCGACACCTGCTCCGATGCCTAGGCCTTTCGCGCCTGAAGCAATCGCGCCGACGCCCGCACCAGTCGCCGTGGTCGTTGCCACCGTTTCAGCGTCTTTGCCTTTACCGCCCGGTCCTGTCACTTTGCCTTCTGAATCCATCGTTTCATTTCCACCACTGTCCGCACTTCGTGGAGCGCCAAGGAGATCCACCGTGTATCCATTTGGAAAAATCAACGTGGTAAGCCGCATGCGGAATTCGCCGCGTCCCTTAACTCGTCCTGGGCGCTTTGAATCCAGAAGTTCGCCGCGAACATAAGATCCGATGGGGATCACAATGCGATTATTTTGGGTAACAGGAAACGACGTGCGTAGATAAACCGAATCGCCGGCTTTCGCGTTTCGCGTCGAGATGCCATTCTCCAACACCACAGCCAGCCGTGTTCCTGCGGGGACCGTAATTCTTTCTGTAGTCCCGCTGTGCCGAGGAATACTTGACCTGGCTATAGGGCCAACCGCAGGAGGCGGCGAAGTTTGCGGACCGTCAGGCTGCTGTGCAGACATTGTCGAAACCAATAGCAACATAGCGCCCATCAAGGTCACGCCGCTGCATATCGCAATTCCTCTACTGGACACGCGCTTCATGGGCACCTTCCCGTAACTTTTGGTCCGATGCTGTCGCTGGAATCGAGGATGCCTAAAATATCACGTTACACAACCTTAGGTCCTGCCTAATTCAAACAGACCGTCGAGCGCTCATTGACCTGACTGACAACGCGAGCTAGGCTGGCGTGACACTTGGAGGCCGTGATGGCAAAACTAGCCCTGATTTACGGGATGCGTCTTTTACCCGAGGACGATCTTGGCGAGGTGCGCGACGCCACCGTGGTTTTGAAAAATGGGCGCAGCGCCCGCGTTACTATGCATCTGATCGAAGGCAGCAAGGAAGAAATCGAGGCCACCTTCCGCCAGTCCATGGAAGCGTTTTTTGAAATGTATCCCGAGATTTGATCGAAGGCCATCAGGCGTGCGTGCCCCGCGGGACGCACGCCTGTGGGCCTTCTACCGGTTCCCGAAATTTTCCGGATCGGCGTTGGGATCGCCGAGTGTATCGTTGATTAGCACCGTGGACTGCCCAGTCAGCTCAAACCTCTTCCGGCACTTGTAGCACGCCAACAGATCGTCGAGCCTGACCATGTAAGAACTGGCCTTGGCGAATCGTTTCCTGTCTTCCTCGCCGGCGCCGCGCGGCAATTCTCTTTTCTTGCGGCAGACTTTCCAGCGCACCGGGGCCTCGAATTCTCCGCGGCAGCTGGGGCAAATCAACTTTACCTTTCGTACTTCTTCTTTCTCGTTATAAAAAGAGCGCTCGTCCATAGTTATAGAGCGGGAAGGTTCACCGCTTCGTCGATTGTAACAAATTCGAGCCCCAGGTCACGCCAGCGCGGAAGCCAGTATTGCAAAGCCTCCACTGTGGCGCGCCGGTCCGCATTCAAGAAACGGTAGTCCCCGTCGTGAAGGCAAAGAACGTCACCGTGGCCTGCGGCTGAATTATTGCCAGACGCGCTTAGAGGCTGCGCTCGCTTTGTGATGGGCTCCATTCGTTTTATCAGCCATGACGCCGGTTTGACCCGCCAATCGCCGGGCAATAGCGTCCAAAACGCCGTGCGCATACCCATCGCCGTGGCGCTGGAAATCACCCACGGATTGCGCATCCCCCACGGGGGACGAAACCATTTAGGCGTCATGCCGGTGATAGTGCCGATCGCTTCGTTGCATCGCTGCATCTGTTGTCTGATTTGCGCCGGCGTACTCCAGAAGAGATTTGCATGGGAAGTAGTGTGGTTCCCGATGGCATGCCCGTGAACTGCAATTTCACGAACCAGTTCCGGGCATTCCTGCGCGAATCGCCCCACCATGAAAAAAGTAACACGCGCCTCATAACGTTCCAGCAGCTTCAAAAGTTCAGGAGTGATTTTTGGATTAGGACCATCATCAAACGTAATCGCCAGTTTCCGCGGCGAGTTTGTTCGCCATACCATTGGGCCAAACAGCTCGGAACGCGGATTGACCGCTGCGTATGCCGTTACGGCCGCAGCGCTGAGAGCGACCGGCGTAGCGATAAGGCATGGATTCACGAATTCATTCTCACATGCACAGAGGGGTACGTCAGGTAGGGATTTTTTCCGGACCTGCAGACACTTCAACCCTCAAGCGGGCTTGCGAATGGCCTGTAGGTCGATTCCCAGTTGCTGGCATTTCTTGTACAAATGGCTACGCTCCAGTCCTAAAGCGCGCGCCACGTTGGTCATATGAAAATTCTGGCGTCGAATCTCAGAAATAAGCGTCTCACGTTCGAAAACTTCACTCCGCTCCGCGAGAGTGCCGCTTGTTTCATGATGGTTTGCACCAGCGCCAACACTGCTATCTCCTGTTTTGCTCATGTGACCGGGAAGCACTAGCCTGACGTCATCGGCGTTTACCGTCTCTCCCTCGGAAAGCAGGATCAGCCGTTCCACAACATTGCGCAACTCTCGGACATTCCCCGGCCAGCTATATTGCCGCAGCTCTTCAACAGCTTCCTGATCAAAAGATTTTTGTTTCCAACCGTTCTGCGCTGCAACTTGACTCGCGAAATGGGCAATCAATTCGGGCATGTCTTCTTTTCGTTCGCGTAATGGCGGCACGCGCAACGGGAAGACGTAAACCCGGTGGAACAAATCCTGCCGGAATCCATTTTCTTTAACGAGATTCTCCAGATTCCGATGCGTAGCCACCAGTACCCGAACATTTACGCGGATGGGCTTGTCTCCTCCCACGCGCTCCACTTCCCCTTCTTCAAGCACGCGCAAAAGTTTTGCCTGCATTGCCAGCGGCATATCGCCAATCTCATCCAGAAACAGTGTGCCGCCTTCCGCCTGTTCGAACTTTCCAAGATGCTTGGCCGCCGCTCCGGTGAACGAGCCTTTTTCATGGCCGAATAGCGCTGACTCGATCAGTTCCGCGGGCACCGCGGCGCAATTCAAGGTTACGAACGCGTTTTCTCTTCGCACAGATTTTTCGTGAATCGCTCGCGCCACCAACTCTTTGCCCGTCCCCGTTTCTCCCAGTATGCACACGCGTGTCTCACTCACCGCGACACGTTCGATTTCGCCCAAAAGCTTTTTCATCGCTGCGCCGCCACCCACGAACTCATGTTTCCCGATGCGGCGCCGCAGCTCCTGATTTTCAATCTCGAGCCGCGTGAGGCGCAGCGCATTCTCGATGGTCAATAACAGTTTGTCGGTGGAAAGTGGTTTTTCCAGAAAATCCAGCGCGCCAAGCTTTGTAGCACGTACCGCCATTTCAATGTTGGCCTGGCCGGAAATCATGATCACCGGCGTTTTTATGCCCAGACTTCTCATTTCTTCCAGCAAATCCAATCCCGTTTTGCCAGGCATCATCACATCGGAAAAAACCAGATCAAACGCCTCACTGCGAAGCGTTTCCACCGCGCGCGTAGCGTTGTCGCAAACCGTTACTTCGTGGCCGGCCATGCGGAATGCGCGCGAAAGCGAAGCCAGCGTATTGGGATCGTCATCTACAAGAAGCAAATGGGCCTTGCGCGGCAAGCGGGCTCCTTGAAGTCTTAGTCCGACGCGGCGGCCAATGGGGTCGGCGCGGTTTTTGCGATTACGGCTTCATCGTGCGGAGTTTCTGGGCGGTCCAACTGGCGCTGCGGTAAATCAATTCGAATGGTGGTGCCCCGGCCTTCTTCGCTGGAAATAGAAACCGTGCCATGGTGATCGCTCACCACGGATTGCACAATCGCCAGGCCCAGACCTGTTCCCTGTGGTTTTGTTGTGTAATACGGCGTGAACAGCCGCGCGGACTCTTCAGACGTCAACCCGTTGCCGGTGTCGGCGATTTCCACGCGAATCTTTCCTTCAACATCCGAGGTTCGCAAGGTAAGCGTCCCGCCGGCAGGCATGGCATCCACGGCGTTCAATACCACATTCTGAAACGCGCGATGCAGCAATTCCGGATCGCCATCAATCTCCGGCAAATCGTCTTTCAGAAACAGTTCGCGCGTGATGGCCGGTTTCCCAACTTCATTAAATTGCGCATCAAAAAGCCTCAGCACTTCGCGGAGCGTTTCATTCACATTCGTCCGTTCGAATCTTGGCGCGGGCATCTTCGAGAAATCACTGAAGCGCGCCACAATGGAATTCAAATTAGCCAATTCCGTTTTTAATGTCGCGGTCGACTCGGTAAAAACCTCCATAAACTGTTCATGGTCAAGTTGACGCGCGCGTTGCAGATTCTCCACGGTGATTTGCAGCGGAAACAGCGGGTTCCGCAACTCATGCGCCAACCTCCGCGCCAATTCCCGCCAGGCGGCAACCCGTTCCGTTTGCAGCAACCGCTCCTTCTGCACTCCCAGCGTGCGAGTCATGTCGTTAAACGCGGTCGCCAATTGCCCGACTTCATCGTAGGTGCGCACATCAATCCGCGCATCCCATCTTCCCGACGCCACTTCGCGAGCCGCTACCGCCAATTCTTCCACCGGCTGGGTAATTCGCGCCGAAAACCACCATATAAGCAGCAAGGCAATCAGCAGCGCGCCGGCCCCCACCGATGCGGCGATCCATTCAATGCGCTCCGTTAACAGCACCAATTCTCGCCGCGAACTGCCCACCAACAAGATGCCCAACAATTCATTGTTCCGGCCCGTGAGAGGAATGGCGTGAAATGTTTCCGCGCTTGCCGGATCCGCACTCCAATTAATGGTAGTGATAACTGGCCTCTGCGGCTGCTTTTTGCTTTGTTCGATCAGCGAACTGTACCGCTCCGCCTGTGGCACCGCACCGCCGGCATCCGTCAATTCAGCGGGAGCAAAGTCGGGCTCCAGATTTTGATACAAAAGCGTGCGCATCCCCGCGGGCAGTACCAATGACTTAAGAAAATTCTGATCGAGCCGGCGCCCGCCGATGATGTAAAAATTCTTGTCCCCCACCGGCAAGGTTCGCACTACCGTCAACGAAAGCGCCACGCTGTCCGGCAACTCCTCTTTGGTCAAAAATGCGTGCGAGTCCCTCCAATTCTTATTGGCGATGACCCAATCGTTTTTATAGCCAACCCGGGAAGGAAACTGTGCCGAGGAGATCAGCGCACCGTCGGAATTGACGAACTGCACAAAATCCAAGCCGTGATCCTGCGCCGCGCCAGTCCCATCGTGCACATACAAAGATTGATCGGCGTTGGGCCGCGCCAGATCCAAGGCCATGCGCAAGGTGATTTCCGCATTGGCGATATTCTCCACTTGATGCACGACCTCTTCGCCACGCTGCGCAAATTCCTTCTGGAATTGCGCCACCAGCGCCTCGGTGCGCTGCGCGTCCATCTCCTCAAACGCCGCACGCGTGTAGTGGGTCACGCCGTAAGCCACCGCGGTGACCGATGCCACCACGGTCAGCATAAAAATCAGCAGCAACTTAGTGCGGAGACTCACCGAAATACCTCAGAAATTCTTTTCAAGCCATTTGCCCTAATTAGCTTTGCCCGTCACGAAGAAGAAAGCATATCCCGATTAACCGTCGTGGCAAAAGAGCCAGCAGCGAGATGGGCAAATCAGTTGGCCCATCCACGCTGCCTTTTTAGCGCTCTGTTATCAACCTTACTATCAAGGACGCCGGGCAGCTTTAGGCTGCACCGCCGCACTCGTCGCCGGCTGGCTGGACGCATCTACATCGTCGACAACGTTGCCGTTAGGGGTGCCCAAGCCGGAGAATGCCGATCGCATCACGTCGCTGGCAAAGAAATTCCTGCCGTCCATGGGCACCATCATGATCTGCAGCTTATCCGAAAGGCGCTCCGCGATGATTTTCTGAATCAGCATCGGATTGGACTTCAGCACCGCAGCTTCAAATTTCATGCGCTCCGAATCCGCCGCCGCGGTAACGCGTATACGATTCGCTTCAGCCTCCGACAAATTCCTTTGACGTTCCAATTCGGCTTTGCTGTCGATCACTTTAGCCTGCGCCGCAGCTTCCGCATTTTGCAGCGTAGCTTCCTTGCGCGCCTGGGCCTCCAGCTTGGTTTGTTCAATCTGCTTTTGTTTCAGCGGCAGGGTGTACTGCATGGCGTCCGCTTCGGCCTTGGCCTGCAACACTCGCACTTGCGCCTGCGCTTCGGCTTGTTTAACAGAGCGAGCTTTCTCCGCTTCCGCTTCCAGTTCCGCGATCTTTACTTCCTTAAACTTAATGTCCTGCTCGGTACTGAGCCGCTCGTCTTCCTGCTCTTTCAGCAACAACCCTTCGAGGCCCTTGGCATATTCCTCGGGCAATTGCAGGTCGCGCAGCAAGACTTCGCGCACCACGATGCCATCGCTCCCGAGGCGCGCGGTGATCAATTCCGCGGCTTTCGAACGCAACTCTTCCCGCTTGGTCGCGAATATTTCCCGGGTCATGTAGTTGGGAGCCAATTGCCGGTAGATCGTTGACACCACCGGTGCGACCACCTGGTCGCCAACCGGTTGCGGCAGGTTCGTATGAATGGAATCAAGACGCCGCGGATCCAGCCGGTAGCGCACTGAGACTGCCAGGCCGATATTCAATCCTTCGCGTGCCTGCACTGAAAGCACTTCGCCTTTTTTCTTGTCGGTCTCCGCAGCTACCGTCGAATACACCTGTTCGCGCGTGTCGTACAGCGCCACGCTATCGATGAGCGGCGTGACGATGTGCACCCCGGGATACAACGTGCCGGGACGCGCGCCCCAAATCTGGCTGATGCGTACTCCAGCCGATCCGTCGGGAATGACTACGATGCTGAGCGCCAGCAGCACCGGCAAAATGGCCGCGGCTGCCAATTGTTGCGCCAGCTTCCAGCGCACCGGCGCTAAATGGAGCGGTGGCAACGTGGCCTCCTCTCCACTTTCGCCATTCGCCTTTTGCTTGGTCAACCGCCGCAACTGCTCGGAAATATACACATCGTAAACAACCAGGACCCCGGCGCTGCCAAACAGGCCGACACCGAGAAGCATCAGCAAGTATTTCAAAGCCAACATGATATTGCTCCCTTCTTTCTGTGATCACGCAAATCAAAACTCTTCGCGACACTGTCCCGGGACGCCACTCTGGAAACAAGCGGAGGCGTTCGTCCGTCGCCGAAATTAGCTGGAGGTGCGAGCACGTCTCAGTAAATTACCTGCCGCGGTTCCCGTCGATGCCCTGCCCGCAGTGGCTGGGCGCATAAGTTGAAATGTCGCGCGTAACAGAAGCCAATTGACCAGCGCCGCCGCACCGGCCGCAAATAGGGTGGTGATTACCAGCGTCGTGAAGTGCAGTATGGCCATCATGGTGACGCTCCTTTGCTTCGGCATGTTGAATCGCACAACGCACACCACTGCGAAGACAAAGCAAGGAAACGGGTTATTTGTGCGGAAGCAGTTTGCCTTGTGGGAAGAGCAACACGATGTGGCTGCCCAGACTCAGCGCGCCTGGGTTTGGCGGCGCGTTCAAGAAAGGCGTAATCTAGATATAGCAACCTAGGAACATCGCCCGGGCAGGGGCCAGCTCGGCTTAGTCACGAATAATGCCAACGAAATCAGGCTTTCGAATCGGCAGCATCCTCGGGATCCCCATCTATCTGCACGCCAGTTGGCTGCTGATTTTCGCCTTGATCACCTATTCCCTGGGCATGCAATTCACACAGTCGCACCCGCAATGGAGCTCCACCCAGCATTGGACCGTGGGCGTACTCACCAGCGTGCTGTTTTTCGCTTCCGTCCTCTTCCACGAGCTTTCGCACAGCGTAGTCGCTATGCATTACAAGATCCGTGTGGCTTCCATCACGCTGTTTATTTTTGGCGGCGTGGCACGTATTGGTCGTGAGCCCTCGAAAGCAATTCAGGAATTCAATATCGCCATAGCAGGCCCCCTTTCCAGCTATTTTCTCTGCGCATTCTTTTTTGGTTTAACTCTGTTGTTTCCCTATAGCGAGGCGCTTGGGGCCCTGGGTCTATGGCTGTGGAAGATTAATCTCGGGGTTGCTACCTTTAACTTATTGCCAGGATTCCCTCTAGATGGCGGCAGGATCTTTCGCGCTGTCGTCTGGGGCGCGACGAAAGACTTTACTCGCGCCACACGCATCGCTAGCATCAGCGGCCAATTGGTCGGTTACGGATTGATCTTACTGGGCGCCTGGTTCGCGGCCGTTAAGCGTGATTGGCAGTCGGGGCTGTGGCTGGCTTGCATCGGCTTTTACTTGCAGAGCGCCGCTCGCGACAGCATCGCGCAACTTGCCATCCGCGAAACTTTAGCCGGCTTGCGCGCTTCGGACGTAATGAATAATGAAGTTCCCATCATCAATCGCAGTACTTCGCTCGAAGAATACAGCGCGGAAGTTCTAAGGACCGGGCGCCGCTGCCACCTGGTGGTGACCGAAGATCGTTTGGTCGGCATGATGAACGTGCAGGCCCTAAACTCCGTGCGACGAGATGAGTGGAACAGCAATTCTGTCCAGGCCGTCATGATTCCGCGCGAACGTATTTCCTGGGCGTCGCCTGAAGAGCCTCTGTTACGCTTGCTCGAAAGACTGCTCGCCGCCGACATTAATCAAATGCCGGTAGTCAGCGTATCCGGAGAAGATGACGCGCAAGTGATTGGCATGGTTACGCGCGACTCCATCCTGCGCGTAATGCAGACGAGAGCTGAGTTGGGGAGCGCGGTCGCCGCCAAGTAGCGGTTCGCTGCGGTCATCGGGAATTTTTCAAATCCCGTTAACCACTGCCGCCGGAATAACCAAATCAGACTTGGCAGCGCGCCTCGATTCCAGTCGCATCGTCACGCCGTTTTTAGGTCGTAACGTAATTGACGCCAGCGGCACGATTTCCTGATTCGGCATCATTCTCAATCTAAAATGTTGGGCTACCGTCGCGAGCACCAGCGTCGCTTCCATCAAGGCAAACATATTGCCAATGCACTGGCGCGGGCCGCCGCCAAAAGGAAAGTATGCAAAGCGCGGCAGCCGCTTCTGCAAATCCCCCTCCCAGCGTTCGGGACGAAACTCGTCTGGCGCTTCATACCAGCGCGGATCGCGTTGCACCACCCACTGCGCGATCGCTACGCCAGTTCCTGCCGGCACCGGATAACCTGCGATTTCATGATCTTCAATTGCTAGCCGCGCCATTCCCCATGCCGGAGGATAAAGCCGCAACGACTCCGTCAAGATGTGTCCTGTGTATGGCAATCTCGGCAAATCATCCATCCCGGGGGACCTCCCCGCAAGCAGCCCATCCAGTTCCTGATGCAATTTGTGTTCTACCTGTGGGTGAGTCGCAAGTAACCACCAGGTCCACGCCAACAGATTCGCGGTTGTCTCATAACCGGCGAGAAACAGCGTAAGCGTTTCATCACGCAATTGTTTGTCGTCCATTCGTGAACCGTCGTCGTCTCGCGCGGCCAGCAGCATAGACAATAGATCCCCCGCATCGCGACCCGAGGCACGGCGCTCCGCAATCATGCGAAAGACAATTTTGTTCAGCCGGCGAATCGCCATGGTGGTCTGAATATTTCGTGGCGTTGGAAGCCACTTAGGGGTAAAAATCAGCCGCCGAAAATCAGAACTAAAATTCAGCAGCATCGTGATGGTGGTGCCAATTTCTCGCGCGTCGCCCGCTACATCGGCGTCAAATAAAGTTTTGCCGACGATGTTTAGCGTGAGCTGCATCATCTCCTGATGCGCATCTACTTCGTCTCCATGGTTCCAACGTTCCAACATTTGCTCGGTGTAACGCACCATCGTGTCGCCGTAAGAAGCAATGCGTGTGCGATGAAACGCAGGCTGCGCCAGTCGCCGCTGCCGTAGCCAGAAATCGCCTTCGCTGGTGAGCAATCCGTTTCCGAACAACCGCTTGTTGGCCTGCAGCACGCGCCCTTTCACAAATTTCCGCGGATGATTCACAAGGACATCTTCAATGTAATCCGGATGAGAAATCAGGTAGGTGCGGTAATGCAAAAAGCGCAATCCGACAATATCCCCATATTGGCGCGCGGCGCCGGCTAGAAAGTTTAGAGGATCGCGCCGGATAGGGCTGAATACGCCATCGAGCGCGCCCGGTTCCGGACCAGGAGGAAATCTGGAGGGATGCTTGCCCTTCATCTTCGGATGTTAAGCGCAGCGGATGGCGACGTCAACGCACCTTCTGTTCTTGCGCGTTACGCTCCGCAATGCGTTCTGCGCGTATTCGAATCGCCCCGTTTCGATTGTTCACGCTGACGTTAGAAAATCCCGCGGCCCGCAGCCTGCTGTCCAACCCATCTGTGGAGACAGGCACGAAGGTGCTCTTGAAATGCGTCAGCCGGGTAAGCCACCCACCTTGAATTTCAAGTGCCACAAAAACTCCGCCCGGCTTTAGCACTCTGAGTATTTCCGCGAAGGCTCGATCTTGCGCGTCACTCGAGCGCAGGTGATGCAGCACCAACACAGCGATCGCCGCGGTAAATGTCTGCGATTTAAACGGCAACACGGAAGCATCGCCTTGAACTACGCTGGAAGCATCAATCTTGGCCTGTAACCTCACGCAGAAATCATGGCTATATTCCAGACTGGTAACGTTACGCACACGCCGCGCCAACTCCGCGGTGGCCGCCCCTGGGCCTGCTCCAACTTCCAAGACATGCGCTCCCAGATCCGCCTCCTCAAGCGCCCATGGCAGCCACCTGCGCTCTGTGAGGTACTGCCACAATCTCGAAGCACAGAACCAGTTTTCAAAACTATTCATGATCTAGGTGATGGTCCAAACCGCGCAACATCTTCACAACATTCCGTGTAGTCGCCGCAGCGCTGCCGCAAACTGGTCGGCATTATAAGAAGAAGGGTTTTCCAGCTGCTGAAATAATCCATTGATCGCGCTGCGCACTTCCTCGGCGTTCTTCGGCTTGGTTTCCTTGCTATAGGCAATGTACAGCGAATCAATGGCCATGGTGGCCTGTTCCGCGGCGCGTTCGTCCGCCAGCGAAATATTCTCGGCATCGCTGGTAATCTGCTGCAACATCCGAAGCGCCAGTTCCTGATCGTAGGGCATCGCCGCCAAACGCTCCGCCATACGCTGCGCAATCGGCGCAGCCACCGAAGCTTCAGACGCCACCGCCGCGCGGTCAGGATTTAATGTGCTCATCGCGCTGGCCAGCATAGCCAAACGTTTGTCCAACTCCTGCGCAGCCGCCGGGTCTACCTGCTTCGCCAACAGACGAAACACCGCATAGCGAGATTGATTCCACGCCGGGTCACCGGGCCGCCGCCCTGAATATTCGTGCGCCTGCCGCCAACTGTCCTTCGCCGGAACCAGCGCGTGATGGCACGCGAAGCACGAGAGCTCCGCATACTCTGGCCACACATCTTTTTTGTCGTAGCGTTCGCCCTTAGCCCTCCAACTTAATCTTTCCAGGGAGGCGCGCAATTGCACCGCTTGTCCGGTGCTCCAGTCCCGCACTCCCACCCACGCTCCATCCTCAACAGGTTTGCCAGGCGCCGACTCGCGGGACGTTTTCCAGTGGCGAGGTTCCACCGCTGAAAATGAATCCAGCTCGAAATAAAGATCTGGATGCCCTGCCGCGATCATTTCGTGATCTACAAACTTATTTTGTGAACCCAGGTGACACTCCAAACATTGCTCGGTGCGATGAATCACATTCCTCGTGTCCACCATCCCCGCCTGAACGGATTCCTTATGCGTCCAGTGGCTCTCCGTATGACGCCCCAACCATATTGACGACGGGCCGTGGCAATTTTCGCAGGACACTCCATCCGCTATTTCAAACGCACGCCCGCGCTGTCCGGGAGTTGTATAGAGCGCATGGCATGCCAAACATTTCGGCGCGTCTTCCGCTTTGGAACCCAGTTTCAAAATTTGCGCCATGCGCTCGCCAATGTCCCCGGTCAGCGCCTGATAAGCCTTACTGTGCTTATCCTTGATAATCCATGTAGAGTATTCGTTTTGCAGGATGCGGCTATCGGCCACCGGCTTCACGCTGCCATGGCAACTGGTGGCCGCGCAAGAGCCCGGACCCAGGTATTTGGCTGATTCGCTCTCCGCCGCGCCAAGAAAATTCGGCAACCCCCATAGCATCAGCAACGCAGTGCACAAGCCAATGCACCGGGCGAAATGGAATGATTTAGGCATTTAGAGCTTTTGAGGCATTCAGGGCTTCACAACGCACTAACAAATCTGTTTGCTTATATCCCCAGCGGCGCCAATTCGTCAACGAGCCGAATTAACTCTTGCGGCGCTTGTCCCGAAAACCAAACAGGCGCTATTTACACCTGCTTGCTCAGTAAGTAGTATGCATACGATTAATCCACTCCAATCGCGTCGTTTTTTAAATTACAGCGGCGTAAACACATTGAGACGGGCGCAGTGATCTTCGACGACCTTCGCGCTATTCAAACTCGCCACGGTTTTCTCCCGAAGGCGGAGCTAGAGTCTCTTTCGCAGCGAACCCAGACGCCCTTGTATCAGATTCACAGTGTCGCAAGCTTTTATCCCCATTTTCACTTAGCTCCCCCGCCCAAAGCCGACTTGCGTGTTTGCGCCGACATGAGTTGCCACCTGAACGGAGCGTCTGAACTGCGCTCCGCTCTCCAATCCTCGTTCGCCAATTCACGCGCGGAAGACGTGCAGATACGCGACGTATCGTGCCTCGGACGCTGCGATCACGCGCCGGCAATTTCGTTGAACGACCACATTTTCACGAGTGTCACGGCCCCCGTCGCTGAACAATTAACCCGCGCTGTGCTGCGCGGCGAGTTGTTACAAGAGCCTCATCATATTTCGCAATTCGCCCAATGCAAATCCGACCCTTACGCCGGCCCTGCTGCAGCTGGAGAAAAATACTCGGTAACGCGAACCCTGGTGCAAACGCTCAATTGGGACGGTGTCATCGCCTCGCTCAAGGAATCTGAACTCCGCGGCATGGGCGGCGCCGGCTTTCCTACCAGCCTGAAATGGGACCTGGTACGGAAACAGCCGGACCCCGTGAAATACGTTGTTTGCAATGCGGATGAGAGTGAGCCCGGCACAATAAAAGATCGCTTCATCCTCACGCACATCCCACATTTGGTCATTGAAGGGATGATCATCGCGGGCCTGGTCACTGGAGCTAAAAAAGGCATTCTCTACATTCGCCACGAATATCACGCTCAAGAAGAAATTCTTCGCACGGAGATCGCCAGGTGTTACGCCGAAAGGCTGCTCGGAAAAAATATTCTCGGCAGCGCACTCGGTTTCGATCTGGAAGTTTTTGTCAGTCCCGGCGGCTATATCTGCGGTGAAGAAACCGCGTTGCTCGAGGCCATCGAAGGCCGCCGCGCTGAACCCCGAAACAAACCACCTTTCCCGGTTGAGGCTGGCTTGTTCCAGAAACCCACAGTTCTGAACAACGTCGAGACTTTCGCGAACGTGCCGCAAATTCTCGCTCGCGGCATCGGATGGTTTAAATCCCAGGGCCAGGGCGGCTCGCGCGGCCTGAAGTTTGTTGGCGTCAGTGGCCACGTTGCCAATCCGGGTATCTTTGAAGTTCCCTCCGGTATCCCCATGCGCGAAGTTCTTTTCAAGTATGCCGGAGGAATTCGCGGCGGCCGCACTTTAAAAGCCTTCGCGCCTTCAGGTCCTTCGTCGGGTTACTTACCCGCTTCCATGGTCGATGTGCGTTTGGATTTTAAAGCTCTTGCCGATGCGGGCTCCATGCTGGGATCCGGCGCCATTGTCGTCTGCGACGACACTACTTGCATGCTGGACATGGCTATCAACGCCGTGCGTTTTTATCGCAACGAGTCTTGCGGCAAGTGCGTGCCATGCCGAGTCGGCTCGCAGAAAATGGTGGATCTGCTGGCGCGCTGGACCCAAGGCGCGGTGCCAGAATCACAATATCGCGCTGATCTGGCTCTGCTTGACGAACTGTCTCAGGCCATGGGCCTCACATCCATCTGCGGTCTTGGTCAGATCGTTCCTGCGCCCATCCAGTCGGTGCTCAAGCACTTTCGCGCCGAAATCGACGCTCACGTTTTGAAAGGGCAATGCCCCAGTGGAATATGTTTTACCAACGCCTCGCGCTCAACCGAAACGCAACGTGTAGGTATACGGCCATGAGGTACGGTCATGACCGCCGAACTAAATAAATAATGGCCAGCGTGTCCTCACCTCCCGGGCTCATCAACATCACCATCGATGGCCTAGCCGTGTCCGTTCCCCCTGGAACGAGTGTTTTCGACGCGGCGCGAATATCCGGCATTCCTATCCCCACGCTGTGTCATCTGCAAAATGAAACTCCCGTGGGCGTGTGTCGCCTCTGCGTTGTCGACACCGGAGCACGCGTCCTTAGCGCTTCCTGCGTTCGTCCCGTCGAAACCGGAATGAAAGTGGAAACTAATTCCGGCAAAGTTTTAGCAGCCCGCAAAATCCTTCTTGAATTGTTGATGGCCGATCACCCATCACCTTGCGCGCGCCAGCAGAAATCAGGCGATTGCGAACTGGAAACCCTCGCGAAAACCGCGGGCATAGAGCAGTCTCGTTTCGCAAAACGAACTGTCGCGCGTGGCCTCGACGATTCTTCGCTGGCCATCGCGGTGGATCATGATGCGTGCATCCTCTGCGATCGGTGTATTCGCGGCTGCGACGAAATCAAAAACAATTTTGTGCTCGGGCGCATGGGCAAAGGATACTCCGCTGGCATCGCCTTCGATTTGAATGCGCCCATGGGCAATTCCACCTGCATCTCTTGCGGCGAATGCATGGTCTCTTGTCCCACCGGCGCGCTGACAAATAAAGGCGTCGCCGGCACCTCCATCGACGCGTCCGAGGACGGATATACATTTCACGCCGAAGAGCTTCTTCGCATCCCCGTATTCAAGGGCGTATCCGGCACATTCCTGGAACTCAATCGCGGCGCCATCGTTAAAAGGCGTTACCGCAAAGGTGAATTGATCTGCCGCGAAGGTGAATTCGGGTCCACCGCGTTTTATATCGTGGAAGGCGCCGCCAAAGTTTCCATTTCCAGTCCGATCGCCCATGTGAAAACCCACGGCGGCGCGAGAGGTTTTTTCAAGCGCCTCACCAGCACGCTGGTCGACCGCCGCGAGGATGTTCGCGAGGAAGAAACTCGCGACCGCACCATTCCCATTGACGCGTCCGTCGACCTTAACTACGGCAATCCGGTGGCTTTGCTCGGCCCCGGCGACTTGTTTGGCGAAATGACTTGTCTGAATTTTTATCCGCGCTCAGCTACTGTGCGTGCCGAATCCGAAATCGTTGCTTACGAAATGTTGCGCAACGTCCTCGACATCATGATGAAGAACAAAACTTTCCGCGCGCAGATCGACGCCAATTATCGCGAGCGCGCTTTAGAAAACCATCTTCGTGGCGTGCCCATGTTCGCCGATCTCTCGCCGGACTTCATCGACCACTTGAAGCAAAGCGTGGAACTGCAACGGTTCGCACCCGGCGAGGTCATCGCGCGGCAGGGCGATCCCGCGGATTGCTTTTACCTCATACGCATCGGCTTCGTGAAAATCTCCGAAAATTATCCTGGCGGCGAGATGGTCCTCGCGTACCTGTCACGCGGAGATTATTTCGGCGAGATCGGCTTGCTGGGCGGAGGCGTGCGAACCGCCAGGTGCACCGCGTTGGATCACGTGGAGGTCGTTCGCATTGCGGGCGACGATTTTCGTCAAATGGTTGTGCGCTTCCCCGCCGTTCGAAAAGGCCTGGAAGCTGTCGCTACCGAGCGCCGCCTCGCCAATGAGCAGCGCCTTAAAACCGTCCACTCCGTGCCCCTGGATCAATTCCTGTCACAGGGCCTGATGGAAGCGCAGAGTCTTCTAGTCCTCGATCTGCAGAAATGCACGCGCTGCGACGCCTGCGTCAACGCTTGCGCGGACGCTCACGATGGTGTCACCCGCCTTGTACGTGATGGCCTGCGCTTCGAGCAATATCTGATTGCCACCAGTTGTCGGCAATGCCGCGATCCCCTCTGCATGGTGGGCTGCCCGGTTGGCTCCATTCGCCGCCGTAATTCGCTCGAAGTGATCATCGAGGACTGGTGCATCGGCTGCGGCCTGTGTGCACGTAATTGTCCTTACGGCAATATCAATTTGCATCCGTTTAAGGTGATGCATGAAGATCCCGATCATCCCGGCCGCTCCAAAGCGGTCGTAAAACAAAAAGCCACTTCCTGCGATCTGTGCACCAATCTCGCCGAGCCGAGTTGTGTTTACGCCTGTCCGCACGATGCAGCTCATCGCGTCGATCCAAAAACTTTCTTTGCCGGTGCTATCGGCCAGTTGCCCAGCTACTAAAGACGGAGCATTTGCGGATGCGCATTGACAGCACCCAACGCACTTGGGCCATCGCTTCCGCAATAATTTTTGCCGCCTCGCTGATCACATACATTTTCTACACGCACAACTCCATTCAGGGCGCTCGTGGAGGAAGCTCTATCGGGTTGGCCTTTGGCGCCCTCGGTTTTGCCTTCATGCTTTTTGCCGCGCTGCTTGGCGCTCGAAAACGTGTGCCGGTATGGCGGCTGGGCCGCGCTCAAGCCTGGATGCGCGGCCACCTCTGGCTTGGCGCACTAAGTTTGCCGATTATCTTTTTCCACGGCGGATTTCACTTTGGCGGCACGCTCACGCGCGTACTCATGTGGCTACTGATTTTCACCGTGTTCAGCGGCGTTTTTGGCGCAGTGCTGCAGCACTACATTCCAGGCGTGATGACCGCCGATGTGCCGCTTGAAACCATCTACGATGAGATCGGTAATGTTCGCAACCTCCTTCTCGAAGAGGCCGACCACGTTATGGAAGGTTTGTGCGGCGCTATTGGCTGCAGCAAAAACTCCCAGGAGGAAATCCAGCGCGCCGGAGGATTTACCGCCATGCGTCCGATGGCCCCACCAAGCAAAGGAAGTGCCGCCGTCGCGCCAGCCGCCGAAATTTTGTTGCTGAGCGAAGAAGAGAGCGCCCCGCTTCGTCGTTTCTATTTTAGTGAAGTGCGCCCTTTTCTCGAGCGGCCGGCGGAGCGCCGGTTGTTAGTTTCTGACGCCAGCAGATCCCAACTCGGATTTTCGGCCTTGCGCACGCTACTCCCGTCGCGTGCTCATGCAACCGTCGACGACTTGGAGGACGTGTGCGAAGAAGCGCGCCAACTTCAGAAGCAACAGCGTTTGTACCGCTGGCTTCATCTCTGGCTGCTCGTGCACATTCCTATTTCGCTGGCTCTGATAGTGTTGGGGGCCGTGCACGCCGTTATGGCACTGAAATATTGAGTTTGCTGATTTTTGAAATAGCGCAGGCGCAATCGGCACGCTTTGATCAGCAGTTGGAAAAACAACGTGGCTAGAACGCGCACCACCAAAAAACTCGCGCAGCGTATCGATCTCAACTATTTCAAGAGATCGACTCCGCTCAAACGCGCCAAGTTATGGCTGAGTCTTCTCCTACCAGTCTTGGCAATAATGTGGATTTCCTGGTACGGATTTCACAAAGATGCGCGTGTATACAGCAGTGGCCGCATGTCCGCACCGCACGCCACCCTGGAAAAGCAATGCGCGGCATGCCACGTCCAGAAGGCCTCGGTGTTCTCCGCCAAAGTCCAAAATCAGGCTTGTCTCTCGTGCCATGACGGTCCGATCCACCATGCTAATCAAGTGAGCACCCCGGACTGCGCCACCTGCCACACCGAGCATCGCGGGCGCATAAATATTGCTGCCACCAGCGAAAAATCCTGCACGGAATGTCACGCAAATCTGCGAACCACCGGAACGGCCCCACATTATTCGCAGCGCATTCGCAACTTGGCCGATGGCCATCCGGATTTCGCCGCAATACGCGAAAACCCGCGGGACCGTACGACCATCAAGCTGAATCACGCACTTCACATGAAACCCATTCGCCGCGGCCCAACCGGGCCAATCGTGCAATTGAATTGTCTCGATTGCCATCGCCCAGCTGCCGCAAGAAATTCATGGACCTATGCGGATGCGAGTTACGCGCCTGGCTCACCAGCCAGCCAGCCCTTAAAAACGGATGCGTCAAATGGAGACATGTTACCCGCTCACAATCCACCGACCGGACGCGAATTGATGGCTCCTGTGCCTTTTGCCAATGCCTGCGCATCCTGTCATCTCCTTTCCTTTGACAAGCGTTTCTCCGAAGGTGTCCCGCACGATAAGCCGGAAGTCATCCATGCTTTTCTGAAGAAAAAATTCCAGGGTTATGCTGCGGCGCACCCCTCCGAACTAAGATCGGCACGTGATCCAGACCGGGACATAACCGGGAAGCCTCTCGCCCCTCGAATACAAACTCTAACCGCCGCGCAGTGGGTCGCGGCTCGAACCTCTGACGCCGAGCAGCTTCTATGGCGCAAGACTTGTCTGCAATGCCACCAGCTTTCCTTCGATCGAAATAGCAAATTACCTCATGTACGTCAGACCGTCGCGCCGAGCGAAGACGTTTTGCCGCACATCGCCGAAGCCAGCGTCACGTCCCACTGGATGCCGCACGCAAAATTCGACCACCAGGCCCACGGAGGCTTTACCTGCGTGAGTTGCCACGAAAAAGCGTTGCGCAGTTCCGATTCCAGTGACTTGTTACTCCCCGGAATTAAAACTTGCCAAACCTGCCATGCACCCGGCCCGGACCGTGCCGAATCGCGCTGTTCCGAATGTCACACGTATCACGACTGGTCCAAGAGGAAAGAAATCACGCCAACTTTCAGTTTTCCCCCGCTAAAAACAGGCGGCCTCTGATTCCACGGCAATACAGATCGTAATCATCCGATCGCCCCTGAAGAACAGCACCGCTTGGATTTAGCTACAATTACCCTTCACCATGCCCCCCGCCTTAAACCAAGTATCCAACCAATCCTCTTCACAAGTCGCGAAAAGCAACTCCACCTCCGGTTCTGAGGCGCGCGCCAGTGCCGCACACGCGTTCTGGCAAATCCTCACCCTTTTTGATTCCACGAAGCTCTCCACCCATCGAGCATTGCGCAATGCCCTGGGAGTGGTGCTTCCTTTAATCGCCGGATTCGCCCTGCATATGCCTCGCGGAGGCCTGGTCGTCGCCAGCGGCGCCTTAAATGTCTCCTACTCTGACGGCAGTGATCCGTATTTCGTTCGCGTCAAGCGCATGCTGGCCTCCACCGTGATCTGCGCGGTGGCGGTTTTTGTTGGCGCCGTTTCCGGCAAGCATGTGGCGCTCTCCGTCACGCTTGCCGCCGTCTGGGCCTTCATTGCGGGCATATTTCTCGCCGTCGGCGGAGCCGCTCCAGACTTGGGCATCATCAGCCTGGTCACTTTGCTGATCTACGCCGCCCAGCATTTAACGCCGCGCGAAGCTGCCATCTCCGGAGTCCTGGCTCTTGCGGGAGTTTTTTGCAGACAGCGTTGTCCGCCGCACTCTGGCCTGTGCGTCGCTACGATCCGGAACGCCGCGTCCTTGAGAGCTTTTATCGCGAGCTTGCCAATCGAGCCTCTGCGTCGTGGAATGCCACTTCTTCTCCTTTCGCCAGCGCCAACAGTGAGCAAGCGCAGGAAGCATTGCTCGGACTTGCACGCGATGCCGACACTGAGAGCATCCGTTATCGCGCGTTGCTCAATCAGGCTGAACGTATCCGCCTCAAACTTCTCGTGCTCATGCGTTTGCGGCTACGCATGGAAAGAGAAATCCCGGACTACCCCGGAATTGTCATCCTCAGCGATTATCTCCAGTTGGCGTCTCAAATTCTTAGGCACATCAGCAACTCGTTGTCCGCCGCTCCCTCCACTGAACCGCAAGGAAAAGCCCGCCAGACGGTCCAGGCGCTCGATCAATTTTCCATTCAATTGCGTGAGGTAGCCGCCGCAACTCCCACGTCATTCATCGCAGCCGTTGCCAAAGACGCGGTATTCCAGATGGATGCACTGAGCGGGCTGCTACGCGCCGCACTGGACCTCAGTCAAAATCATGCTGAACTGCAAAATGTTGCCGACGCGCCATCGCTCACCCCGAAAACCTGGAAGGAAACTTTCTCCAACACCATCGAAGTGTTTCGCAATCATCTAAATTTGCAATCTTCCATCTTTCGCCATGCTCTTCGTCTCGCCGTACTTGTAGCACTGGGGGACATCCTGGGCACCGAGGTTTCCTGGCGACGCACCTACTGGCTTCCCATCACCATAGCGCTAGTCCTCAAACCGGAATTCACCGCGACCTTTACACGAGGATTGTTGCGCATCGCTGGAACGATTGTTGGACTTCTGCTGGCCACCGGGCTCTTTCATCTGTTTAACCCGGGCATGGCCCTACAAGTCACCTTGATTTTTGTGTTTGTTTTTCTGTTGCGCTGGCTGGGCCCCGCCAATTACGGCATTTTTGGAATCGCGGTCAGCGCCTTGATCGTGCTCCTCTTAGCCATCGGAGGCGTTCCACCGAAAGACGTGATTTGGGCCCGCGGCGTGAGGTGACCCCCTCAACTGTCACAAAAACTTTGGGCACACTTTCCGTTTTCTAAAAGTGTTCTTGCATCTCCTACTAGGCTAAGGGGTCTGGGGAAGGGGCGACGTCGCCCCCTTCCCCAGAGCGGCGGTCGAATTCCCCTGCCTGTTCTCATCGTTGTTCTCAAAAAACTCTATCGTTGCGCTCCGGGCATCGACCGAACTCGCAACCTCAGTCTGTTGCTC
>Ga0185299_10001763_pt1 | contig 38163 bp, 36 predicted proteins | sample PaiPotPPA55metaG_FD_128002 | JGI IMG/M metagenome (GOLD analysis project Ga0185299, IMG submission 128002) | Iron sulfur acid spring bacterial and archeal communities from Banff, Canada, to study Microbial Dark Matter (Phase II) - Paint Pots PPA... ...
GCACCGCGACGATCACGATGAGGATGATCAGGACTTTCATAAGGGGACCTTTCCTTGTCAGCGTTCGTGTCGCGGTGGCGCCGCGTCAGTCCTGGACGTCGAGTTCGACCGGCGGCAGGCTGCGCACCTGGGCCGTCGTCAGGTCGAGCCGGACCCCGTCCTTCATGTCGACGACCGCGCCGATGGGGATGGCCGTCCTTTTCAGGTCCCAGAGGTGGCTCTCGTCGAGCAGCACGTGGGTCACGCGGTGGTCGACACGGTCCACGACCAGACCCTGGACGCGTCCGATCGATCCGTCGGTGGCCTGAACGCGATCGCCGCGGCGCACCTGAATGCCGCGGATGTTGCCGATGCCGCCGATGTCGCCGAAGGGCGCTCGGTCACGGGTGGACGTGAGCGTCCCGACGACGGCCGGGCCGCCGCCTGGGGCGAGCCGGTAGTGCGGCCACGTCAGCATCTGCTCCTGGCGATAAGTCCAGTGCCCGCTCGCGCCCGCGAGGAACTGCGTCTCTTGCGCGAGTTCGAAGGTCTCGAACTCGGCGAGGGAACAGTGCAGCACGATCTCATCGGGCGTTCCCCGGGCGGAGGATTCCACGACGTCGAGCGGAACGAGCCGGCACGCCCTGTCGCGGTGGTCCGACTGCACGATCAAGTGGGTCAGGACTCGCTCGACAGGCTCGATGACCACCCGCCACAACTGCCCGCACGCCCCGTCGCCACACCAGACTGGGCTGCCGATGGTGAAATGCCTCGTGCGGTCTCTCGCCATGGTCCTCGCCGCTTTCCCGCTTGGCTGTCGTTCGGTGACAAGCGGCGAAGAAGCGCGAGGTCCAGACGGATCCAGGCACGCTGGGTACTCTCATCCTCGCACCGATCGACCACGGCCGATACCCGCGCAAGCCCCCGCACGCCGATCGCGATCAACGCCATGGAACCGCTCACTGCGCAGTATGGTGTTCGAATGCTGACAACGTGGCTGACTGAGCGACTCGGTATCCGGTATCCGGTGATCAGCGCATCGATGACCGGCGTGGCCCACGGGCAGCTCGCTCGGGCCGTCAGCCGGGCCGGCGGCCTCGGCATGCTCGGGATCGGCAGCCAGGTGCCGATCGAGGCCCTGACTCAGGAGGCGCGGATCGCCGGCGACGGCGGTGCGCTGCCGTTCGGAGTGGGCTTGACCGCATGGGCGCTTCCCGACCGCCCGGAACTGCTGGAGGCGACCGTTGAGCAGCGGCCCGCGCTGGTTTCCTTGTCTTTCGGGCCGATCCGAGCCCGTGACGTGGAACTCCTGCACGCCGGAGGCATCCTGGTCTCGGCCCAGGTACACAGCCCGCAGGCCGCGCATGACGCGGCGGCCGCCGGGGTCGACCTGGTCGAGGCCCAGGGCACCGAGGCAGGCGGACACACTGGGACCGTGGCCATGCTTCCGCTGTTGCAACGGCTTCAGCAGGAGATCGACACGCCGCTTCTGGCGGCCGGGGGCATCGCGACGCCGGGAGCCCTGGCAGCCGTCCTGGTGGCCGGTGCCGTGGGCGCGCGTATCGGCACCCCTCTGCTGCTGAGCCAGGAGGCCGTGATCGCCCAAGGGGCCCGGGACCGGCTGCGCGTGGCCGAGGTGGACGAGACCGTGCTCTCTCCGCTGTTCGACCGGGCCTTGCGCCCGGGCTGGCCGCAGGAATATCAGCTGCGGACACTCGCCAACGATTTCACCGACACCTGGATCGACAAGGCCGACGACCTCACGAAGGATCACAGTGCCCTGCGGCAACTGGCCGACGCGGTCGAATCCGGCGACTACGACATCGCACCCGTTCTGGCCGGCCAGACCGTCGGCCTCCTCCGAGCAGCACGCCCAGCCGCTGAGGTGATCATCGAACTTGCCGAGGGCGCCGAGGCCATCCTGCGCTCCCGCGTGCCCGACCTCCTACGCGATCACTGACCAGGGGTCGAGGTTGCGGGCGGCAAGGTCGGCCGTACTCTGCTCGCACTGTTGCCACACGCCGTCGGTCGGGCTCAGGTCCACTCCTCCAGCCGGCCACGAGGCTCAGGCCTAAGCGGGACGTCGAACGGGCATGGCAACGGTGTGAACCTCGAAGCGTTCTTGGCCGTGGCAGTCGATCTGCTTCGCGTGCAGTCGACCGCGGACCGGCCCGATCTGCTCCAGCATGCGGTGGACACCGTGCTCGACTTCATCGGCCCGGGTTTTCGCGTGGAGCGGTTCGAATCCAACGGCAAGCCGAGCGCGCTCGTCTACGCCGACCGCTACTACAGCGCAGAACTGCCTGAGTTCCGCGTGATCCTCAACGCGCACCTCGACGTGGTGCCGGGCGAACCCGAGCAGTTCCAGCCTCGCCTCGATGGTGATCGGCTTTATGCACGCGGTGCGCAGGACATGAAGGTGTCCGCGCTCGTACAGGCCCAGGTATTCCGGGAGACGGCCGCCGGCTTGCCGTACCCGCTGGCGCTGCAGCTCGTCGCCGACGAAGAGGTGGGCGGCGACGACGGCACGCTGCACCAGATTCAACAGGGCGTGACCGGGGCCTTCGTCGTCATCGGCGAGCACAGCCGACTGAACATCGTCGCCGACTCCAAGGGGCATGTGCAGGCGACTCTGCGGGCGAGCGGTCGCGCCGGCCATGGCGCCTATCCGTGGCTCGGTGACAACGCGTTGCTCAAATTGGTCAATACTGTGACACGGCTCATGGCCAGATATCCGGCTGCGACCGAAGAGGTGTGGCGCACGACGGTGAACCTCGCCAGAGTGGACACGCCCAACCGTGCCTTCAACCAGATTCCGGCCGGAGCCGAGGCGTGGCTCGACATCCGTTTTCCGGCAGAGGATGCCGACTTCAACGGCAGGACACTCCAGGAGATCACCGAGTATCTGCAGACCTTCTGCGAGCCAGGTGTCGCGGTCATCCTCCATCGGTTCGACGCACCGCAGCACGCAGACCACGACCGCCTGGAAGTCAAGGAACTGCGGCGGGCCGCGCAGAGCCAGGGCTATCCGGCCGATTTCCTGTACAAGCACGGTGCCAGCGACGGCGGGTTCTTCTCCGGACAGGGCATCGCCGCGGTCGCCTTCGGGGTCGGCGGCGCGGGACAGCACGGACCCGAGGAGTACGCCGAGATCTCCACCATCGTGCCGTACTACCGGGCGCTGACGGAGTTCCTCGAGCACTTGGGATCGGCAGACGACGGGTAACGCGATGGCAACACTACGAGAGCACGATGAGGCCATGGCCATACGCCGAGTGCAAGTGGGTTGCGAATTCGTCCATGTCGCTGCCATAGACACCCCGGCGGTCTTCCAGATAGAACCGCAGGACGTCTCGCCGATCGGCCTCACGAAGCAGCTGTGGTCGCTGGAGCCCCAGGCACGCACTCACCACTACACCGATCTCTACGGGAATCCGTGTATGCGGGTGATACTTCCCGCCGGCCGTTCCGTCCTGCGTTACGAAGCCGCGGTGACCGTACCCGACGCGACCGAGGACGCCGACGAGCAAGCACCGGAGTTGCCGCCGGACAACCTCCCGGATGAAGCCCTCATCTACACCCTCCCCAGCCGCTACTGCCTGCCCGACATACTCGGTGACGAGGCCTGGTCGCGCTTCGGCGCCATGCCGACCGGCTATGGACGGGTGCAGGCGATCTGCGACCACGTCAACGGCCACCTGACGTTCGGCTACGGCACGAGCCTTGCGGGAACGACGGCGGTGGACGCCAATGCATCAGGGTTCGGCGTCTGCCGCGATTTCACCCACCTGGCGATCTCCTTCTGCCGCGCGCTCAACATCCCGGCGCGCTATGTCTTCGGCTACCTGCCGGACATGGACGTGCCACCGGACCCGGCGCCCATGGACTTCGCCGCGTGGATGGAGGTGTGGCTGGGCGAGCGGTGGTGGACCTTCGATCCGCGCAACAATCAGCGACGCAAGGGCCGGATCGTGATCGGGCGCGGACGAGACGCGTCCGACGTGGCTATGGTCACCACGTTCGGCGCACCGCTGCTCGAGTCGATGACCGTATACGCAGACGAGGCACCGGCCTGACTCCGACCAACCTGACTCTGACCGATCAGTGCCATGCGACGCTACCGCGCCGACAGCGCTCGATTTCAACTGAGCCGGGTGACCTCGACGGTGACGCCGAAGTTCTCGGCCGCCGCACCGGAATAGACGCCGGACAGCGGCCGCACATCCGCGTAGTCCCGGCCGCGGGCCAGCAGCACGTGTCGAGTGCCTACCTCGGCCAAGCTGGTCGGGTCGAGCGCGACCCAGCCGCCCGCCCAGAACTCCACCCAGGCATGGCTCTCGCCGGCGACCGTCTCCCCGACCTCGGCATCCACCGTCGGGTGCAGGTAGCCGGATACGTAGCGGGCAGGAAGCCCGATGGCGCGCAGCAGGGCGAGTGTGACGTGCGCGAAATCCTGGCATACGCCCGCGCCGGCGGCCCGGGCCTGGGCTGAGGATGTGCGCACGTGCGTCGCGCCCCGCTCATAACGCAGAGTCTCGTGCGTCCACTCGGCCGCGCGCAGCCCAGCCAGCAACGGCGTCGAACCGGCGCGAAGGGACCGCCCGACCTCGGCCACCTCCGGCTCCGCCGGGACGTACCGCGAGGAGGCGAGAAGTTCGGCGAAGCCGTCCACGACAGCCCGATCGGCCAGGTCAGGCCAGCCGAGGCCGGTCGGCGCGGGCTGTGGGCCGGAGGTCTCGACCGTCGAAGTCGCGAGAACGACGAGCTCGGTGTGTGGAACGTGGATGTCGAACGCGTCCACGGTCGTGCCCCAGTAGTCGACATAGCGCAGCGGCCGGGCCTCGGGCGTGATGGCGAGGGCGGACTGGAAGGCGCGCTGCCTCCCCTCGAGGCTCGGCGGGATCAGCCGGGCTTCGTTGTACGACGCTCGAACCGGAGCGGCGTATCGGTAGCCGGTGCGGTGGCGAATCGCGATCTGCCAGTTCATCCGACCGGCTCCTCGATACTCCACTGCAGGGGCGGCAATCCCGCGAACAGCCGCTCGGTCACCGCTTCGCTGACTATTGACACGCATCGCTGCAGTCCGAGCAGCCGGTCCGGCAGGTCGTCGAGGAGGTTGGCGGCGGAGAGGAACTCCAGGTCGGTGCGGGCCCGGCCGATCGCCAGGCGGGCGGGATCGTCCAACGCGGAGCGTCCCGACGCCGGGTCGAGGCGGGCCAAGGCCTCCTCCCCAGCGCTGAGGGCGTGGAAGACGGACCGGGGGAAGAGCCGATCCAGCAGGAGGAACTCCAGCACCCGCGGGGCCGTGACACCCTGCTGATACGTGCGCAGGTAGGCGTCGTGGGCGGAACACGCATGCAGGGTCGAGGTCCAGCCCTCGTCTCGGCGCCGGGCGCCGATCCGGGCAGCGAGCAGGCGAGCAGTCATGTCCACCCGTTCCAGACTGCGGCCGAGGCGCAGCACGTCGTAGCTCGCGTCCCGGCTCATACTCGCCTCGGTGTGTCCAGTGAAGGCGGCCGCGCGTTCACGGACATAGGAGAAGAACGGTGCCGGACCGAAGTCCCGGGCGGACGCCACCCGGGCCGGCAGGGCGTTGCGCGTGGAGTTCAGGCACTCCCAGATCTCCGCCGAGAGCGCCTCCCGTGCACTCCGGGCGTTCTGCCAGGCGGCGACCAGCGCGCCGACGATCGAGACGGACGTGGCCTCGTCGTAGGCGAGCAGATCCAGCAGAGCCCTGATGTCCCGATGCTGCCGCGCGGTCTCCTCGGGGACTCCCATCACGGTCAACAGGACGGCGCAGGCGTCCGCCTCGTCCACCCGCGGGTCTTCGAGCACCTCGTGAAAGTGCACGTCGAGGAGCCGGGCGGTGTCTTCGGCGCGCTCGACATACCGCCCGACCCAGAACAGCGCCTCAGCGACCCGGCTCAGCATCCCGGCCCGCTCACTGCTGCGGCTGGTCGTGGCTTGGACCGCGGTCCGGTACGGTTCCCCGCACCGCCTGCGCCGGGAACAGCGGCGGCCCGTCCGCCTCCGGCGCCCGGTGCGGCCGCGAGGTGAGAACCCATGTGTCCTTGGAGCCGCCGCCCTGACTGGAGTTGACGATCATGCTTCCCTCCCGCAACGCCACCCGGGTCAAGCCGCCGGGCAGCACCCTGATTTGCTCGCCGTCGTTGACCGCGAACGGCCGCAGGTCGATGTGCCGGGGCAGCAGCCGATCGCCGACCTGCGCCGGCGAGGTCGAAAGCAGCACCGTCTCCTGCGCGATCCACGCCCGCGGCTCGGCCAGCACGCGTTCGCGCACGGCGGCGAGCTCGGCATCGGACGCGTGCGGACCGATGACGATGCCGCTGCCGCCGGAGCCCTCCACCGGCTTCACCACCAGCTGATCGAGCCGAGCGAGACACGCCGACCGGACGTCCGGATCATCGAGCCGGTAGGTCGTCACGTCGGGAAGCAGCTGCCGTTCACCGAGGTAGTAGTCGATGAGCGCGGGTACGTAGGTGTAGGTCAACTTGTCGTCGGCGACCCCGTTGCCGATCGCGTTGGCGATCGTGACGTTGCCGACGCGAGCCGCGTTCAGAATGCCCGGGCACCCCACGACGGAGTCTGGCCTGAAGTGCACCGGGTCGAGGAAGTCGTCGTTGACGCGCCGGTATACGACATCCACCCGCTGCTGCCCTCCCATGCTGCGCATGTAAAGGACGTGCTCGCGGCAGAACAGATCCCGGCCCTCGACCAGCTCGATGCCCATCTTGCGGGCCAGGAAGGCGTGCTCGAAATAGGCCGCGTTGTGCACTCCCGGGGTGAGCAGTACGACAGTGGGCTGCTCCACACCGGGTGGGGCGGAACGTCGCAACGCGTCGAGCAACTGCCCCGGATATGAGGCGACGGGCCGCACCTGCTGCTCGAGGAAAAGGCCGGGGAACACGCGCGCCATGGTCCGCCGATTCTCCACCGCATAGGACATGCCGGACGGCACCTGCAGATTGTCCTCGAGCACTCGCAGGACGCCGGCCTGGTCGCGGACGAGATCGATCCCGGCCAAGTGGATTCGCACGCCGTTCGCCGGGCGGATGCCCTGCACGGACCGGCAGAAACCGGCCGAAGTGGTGATCAGCGATCGCGGCACCACCCCGTCACGGACCACCTCCGCGTCCCCGTAGACATCGGCGAGGAACGCCTCAAGCGCGCGTACCCGCTGCACGACACCCGCCTCGACGAGCTCCCACTCGGCCGCCGGGATCAGCCGCGGAATGAGGTCGAGCGGAAAGACCCAGTCCTTCCCCGCGTGGGAGAAGGTGACGCCCTGGTCGAGGAAGCTGCGGTCGCGCGCCGCCGCCCGCCGCGCCATATCGTCGGCGGTGAGCAACTGCAAGGCGTCGTAGAGCGCCCGCATGTGGGCGTGAGGAAGGCCGTCCGCGCCGAACATCTCGTCGTAGGCGGTAGAACTCGGGTACCTGTCGAGAAGGCCTCCCATGTATGAGTCATAGCACCGAACTGTTACTGCGATGAGTCTTAACAAGGGGAAACATGGAGGAACCGACCGGAGGGGATGATAATCCTGGCGGCGGGTCTGGGTCGGAGTGCGCTGCAGCTTCGAGCGCTGCGAGCTGAGGGGACGACATGACACAGGCAGCCGTGGCTCCCCCGGACACCGCGTCACCGGCGCGACCTGAGATACAGGAGGCCGGTCGGCTCACATACGTGCTGCGCCAACGCTTTCGCTACTCCTATGACGCACCGGTACGAGACCTCAACCACCGGCTGGTCGTGATTCCACCGCGACAGCACGGCGACCAGCGGCGACTCTCGCACGCGGTGGCCGTCTTCGCCGACGGCGCCCGGACCAGGCGCCGCGCGGACGCCGCCGGAAACTCCGTCATCTGGTGCCGCGTACCGCAGGTGCCGGATCACGTGGAGTTCGTGGTGGAGGCCGTCGTCGAGCGCGTCGGTCCGGGTTCAGACCACATCCTGCCGGCCGACACGCTCACCGACCCGCGACTATTGCGACCGACCCGGCTGACTGCTGCCGACGCGGCGATCCGGGAACTGGCGGCGACAATGGCCGGCCGAGACCCGCTGACCACCGCCGAGCGGTTCTGCACGCACGTCCACGAGACGATCAGCTACGCACACGGGGCGACAGCCGTCACCACTACCGCCGCACAGGCGCTCGCCGGCGGGCGCGGGGTTTGCCAGGATGCCGCGCACGTCATGATCGCACTCTGTCGAGCCGCCGGACTGCCGGCTCGCTACGTCTCCGGGCACCTGCTCGGCGAAGGCGGCACGCACGCCTGGGTCGAAGTCGTCGTCGCCGACGCCGCCGGCGCCCGCGCGGTGCCGTTCGATCCGTGCAACGGCCGTCGGGGCGGCATGGACTACCTGACCATCGCCACGGGACGCGACTACACCGACATAGCCCCGACTTCAGGGACATACGTAGGCAGCGCCCGTGGCACGCTGACGGCCGCCAAACAGGTCACCGTCTCAACGGGCTGATCATACCCGTCCACGCTCGCCTGGCCGTCACTCAGTGCCCGTTCGGGACGACGACAGGAGCGCACCCGCAACTCGCGTGGCAGCCGGGTCCCCAACCAGGCCCCTGCCACCGAAACCGCTCTCCCAGCTTTCCGCAACCATCGCGGCACTCCGGAAATCACCGCGGATAGCGCATACCAACCCAAGGTTCCAGGTCGGGTTCCGCGTGATGGCACGGCTTGACTGACACGGTGCCCGCTTCAAGAGCAAGCTCAGAGCCTGTGCATGAGCCCGAAGCGCGGCGCAACGGCTGAGTTCAGTTGAAGCAGGATGATCAGCGCGATGCTGATGTACGTGTCGATCACACCAAAGGCAACGCTCACGGCGTAAAGCGCCTGGACAATCAGGATCCGGCGGCGGATGGCCGCTAGAGCGCCGTCCGGAGCATCGGATTTGATGACCCCCGCTCGGCGGACGTAACCGAGACCGGCGAGCTGGATCATGCCGAGGAATAGCAGCACGAGCCAGTACACGAGCAGGGCCAAGCGGGACGCCGTGAACGCCGCGATGAGGGAGATCGCGAACGGCACCATCGAGATGCCGAACAGGAAGAACACGTGGATCCACACGAGGTTCCGGTCGGCGCGCTCCAACTGGTCGAGCTGCGCCTGCTGACCCAGCCAGAACATGCCCAGGGTGAGGAAGCCAAGCAGGCAGGCGAGCAGCTTGGGTGCCATGACGCCCAGTACCGTCCAGACGACGTGTTCCTGACCGGTCGCGCCGGACGCCCAGAGCGGGCTCTGCCGGTGCACGGCACGCGCCGCGTCTGCGGCCGGCACGGCCAGGTTGAACACCAGGATCGTCATCGCCACGGCGAAGATGCCATCGCTCAGCGCGGCGAGGCGCTCCAGGCTTCGCCCGGCCACCTGATGGTATTCGCCGGCACCGACGGCCGGACTCCTCCTCATGCGCGCCACAGCTCGCCGTCGCTTAACAGCCTTCTGATTCGATTCTCCGGGTCGCATCAGCCCCCACGCCTCCGCCCACACGCCTCCGCCGCTTCAGCGACCAGTTCGAAAGCATAAACCGAGGAGTTCACCCGGCCCTCGTCGAGGCGCACGACGATGCGTCCGCGGAGAGAGGCGCAGGCAGCTGGGCGGAGATGTGCAGGGTTCGCAAACTCCACAATCAGCACCACTTTTAAGCACTCGATCACGTTGACCGCGAGGCCGCCGCGGGCGATCGCCTTGTACTTGACACTGCCACGCAGCAGAGGCGCAGACTTGCTGCGCCGCACTTGCAATATAACTCCATCTACTGACGCCAATGAGGTGCTACGAAGGCACTCAGATCAGCGGATATAGCGGCCGGTGATGGCGCGGGCGATGACGAGGCGCTGGATCTCGCTGGTGCCCTCGAAGATGGTGTAGATCTTCGCATCGCGGTACATGCGCTCGACCGGGTGCTCGCGGCTGTAGCCGGCGCCGCCGAGGATCTGGACGGCCTTCTCCGTGGCGGAGACGGCGAGCTCGCCGGCCCGGAGCTTGGACATCGAGCCCTGTCCCGCGTCGAAGGTCTTGCCGTTGCGGCCCATCCAGGCGGCCTGCCAGATCAGCAGCCTGACCATCTCGATCTCGGTACGGATGTCCGCCAGGGCGAAGGCGATCGACTGGTTCTCCACGATCGCCCGGCCGAAGGCCTCGCGCTTGCCGGCGTATTCGAGTGCGTATTCGTATGCGGCGCGGGCGATGCCGAGGGCCTGGGCGCCGACTGTGGGGCGGCTCACCTCGAAGGTCGCCATTGCGGCTTGCTGGGCCTTGCCCTGTCCCTGTTCGCGGCCCTGCGCAGGCGCTGCGCCACTGCCGCTCGCAGACTCCGCGGCGGCATTGGCGTCGGCGGCTGCGCGCTCGCGGGCCTTGGCGATCCGACGGTCGAGCCGCTCCTTTCCGCCGAGCAGGCAGGCGCCGGGGACTCTGACCTCGTCGAGGAAGACATCCGCGGTGTGTGAGGCCCGCAATCCGAGCTTCTTGATCTTGCGGCCGGCCTCGAGACCCTTGGTGCCCGGCGGCACGACGAACGCCGCCTGGCCACGCGCGCCGAGCTCGGGCTCCACGCTCGCCACCACCACGTGTACGTTGGCGATGCCGCCGTTGGTGATCCAGGCCTTCTGGCCGGCGAGCACCCATTCGTCCTTCGCCTCGTCGTACCGGGCCCTCGTCCGCAGGCCGCTGACATCCGAACCCGCGTGCGGCTCTGATACGCAGAACGCCGCCACCTTCGGGTCGTCCTCGTCGCCGAAGCACTGCGGCACCCACTCGGCCAGCTGCTCCGGGGTGCCCGCGGCGAAGATGCCGGCCACCGCGAGCGAGGTGCCGAACAGGGCCATGCCGATGCCGGCGTCGCCCCAGAAAAGTTCCTCGTTGGCGATCTGCAGCGAGAGCCCGCTCGGATCGCCGTACAGCTCGGCGAGGGATTCGAACCCGTAGAGCCCGATCTTCGCCGCCTCCTGGATCACCGGCCAGGGCGTCTCCTCACGCTCGTCCCACTCGGACGCGGCCGGGCGCACCACGTCCCGGGCGAAGCCGTGCACCCACTCGCGCAGCTCGAGCTGTTCCTCGGTCAGTTCCAGCGAGAATCCGGTCATCGTCTCGGCTTCCGTCTCAGGCCTTGGGGATATCGAACAGGCGGGTCAGTCCGGCGGCGAGGCCTACGTCCCCGGCGATCTTGATCTTGCGCAGCACGAACAGCGTCACAGGATTCGCGTTTCCGGAGACGAGCTTGAGGAACTCGGCGTCGGCCAGGCTCAGCGTGACCCGCGCAGTCTCCTCGCTCGCACCCTCGGTGGCAATGCAGCGTCCGTCGGCGATGGCCGTCTCATAGACGACCGTCCCGTCCGCGCCCTCGATCGCCCACCGAATCAGCGCCCTGAGCGAGCCGGCCGCGTCCGGGCGGAAGAGCCGCTCCATCCGCCCGAAGATCTCGCCCAGCGCCCGCAGCCGCAGCTCGCCCTTGAACACCGCGCCGATCTCCCGGCCGGAAAGGCACTTGACCAGCCGGGCGAACTCCTGCGGGCTGACCGTGGCGAAGTCAAGATCGTTCAGGGTGTCGGCCGCTGTCGGCGTTTCCGGCATGCACAGCTCCTGACTTTAGAGTAAGTTGACCGGGCAGTAAGTTACTCGGTTCGGCACTAAGGTGACAAGGGTGGACGAGGAACGGGCCAGAAAGCGGCTGCCCCGCGGGGAGCGCGAGCAGCAGATCATGGACTGCGCGATCCGGGTGTTCGCCAAGCGGGGGTACAGCGGCGCCTCGGTGGACGAGATCGCATTGCTCGCGGGCGTCTCGAAGCCGCTCGTGTATCTGTATCTGACGAGTAAGGAAGGGCTCTTCGTCGCATGCCTGCATCGGGAGGAGCGCCGTCTGGTGGCGGCCTTCCAGGACGCGGCCAAGGAGGGGAGCACCTCCGAGCTGCGGCTGTGGGCCGGGCTGCGGGCGTTCTTCGGCTTCGTCGCAGAGCACAAGGACAGCTGGGCCGTGCTGCATCGGCAGGCGCCGGGCCTCGGCGAGGCCCTCGCTGCGGAGATCGAGCGGGCGCGCCTGTCCGTGCTCACCGAGGTGCACACGTTGGTGCGCGACGGAATCGAGCTCGCGCACGGCTCGGCGCACCTCGGTGACACGGACGCCGAGTTCGTCGCGCACGCCCTGGTCGGCGCGGCGGACTCGCTCACCGACTGGATGGAGCGGCACCCTGGCGAGTCGCCGGACCGGGTGACAGTCCGGCTGATGGGCATGGTCTGGGTCGGCATGCGCCAAGTGCTCGGCGGGCAGGTCTGGGTGCCGCCGGAGGCAGAGGCAGAGGCAGAGGCAGCGGCGGCGGCGGCGCTGCAGGGTTCGTAGATGCAGAAGAGCTCGTAGGTGTGGAGCACGTCGGTGCAAAGCACGTAGGTGTAGAGCTCGAAGGTGTGGAGCACGTCGGTGCAGAGCATGTAGATGCAGCGCTCGAAGGTGTGGAGCACGTCGGTGAAGGGTGCATCGGCGTGGCCGTAAGGCTCGCCGGGGCGGGTCGTGGCGCCCTCGTCACGCTTGGCAGATGCCCGCTTCGGCAGCCGGGCACGCGGCGCCGAAGATCCGTTGTCGGCAAAGACTAGCGGGGCAAAACTTGGAGGTCCGCCCGGCGTGTCGCGTCCATACGGGTAGGTAGTGCCGGTCTAGTCTCGCGGTGGTCGACACGGCCGGCCGGGAACCCGCCCTCGGCCTGGTTGATCCGCGTCCGGTAGTGGTCGGCCATGGATATTCGCCTTACTGGCGGGTAAGTTTACTCAAGAGTAAGTACTCGCGGCCGGCTCCCACGAGCACCACCGGCCGCACCGCCTACCAGCACCGCCGAGGAGTACCGTCCGATGACCGCCCCCGTCTCGGCCAGCGCGCCGCGCCGAGTCGCCGTGCCCGACGGCAGCCGAATCCCATGCACCCTCGAATCCTGGGCGGACCCCGAGTTCGGCAAGGCCAGGCTCGGCAACAGCGAGCCGCTCGGCCCGGTCGATCCGGCCAGACCGAGCGCGCACGCCTCCTCACTCGCCGCAGGCCAAGCCTTCGCGGCAACTGCGGCCGCTGCGGCCACTGGGGTTAATAGAGCCGCTGGGGCCGTCGGGGCCAGGATCGTCGCCACCCTCGCGACGCTCACGGACTGCCCGGGCACACCGATCTGACCGGCAGCGCTCCGATCCGCACACCGAACCCTCGCCCCACCCCCACCCCGCCACCCGATCCCCACGGGCGACCCCCCACCACGAACCGCCCGCAACCCCTCACCCACCCCTGGCAGGCAAAGGAGCCTCGCGCATGGCACGAACGTTCTATCGCAGGCTACGGGCCGCCCGCAGGCGCTCGGACCTGACCGATCTCACCCGCGTCCACGTACTGCGCGAGCAAGGAGTAGTCCGCGAGGCCTGGACGGAGCCGTTGACGGCGCCACTGGCCCGCGGCTCCCTGGCCGACATACCCTTCGACAACGCCCGGCAGGTGCCCAAACACATAGCCCTGCGGCAACGCACCGACCAGGGCTGGCTGCCGGTGACCGCCTTCGAGTTCGCGCAGCAGGTCGCCGCGACCGCCAAGGGCCTGATCCACGCCGGACTGCAGCCGGGCGGCCGGGTCGCCCTGATGGCGCGCACCCGCTACGAGTGGGCCGTGCTCGACTTCGCCATCTGGGCCGCCGGCGGGCAGACCGTGCCGATGTATCCGACCTCTTCCAGCGTGCAGCTCGAGTGGATCCTCGAGGACTCCGGAGCATCGCTCGTCGTGGTCGAGGACGCGGCGAACCTGGCCATCATCAAGCAGGCCACGATGGTCCTCGACCGCATACTTCCCACCTGGGTCATCGAGGAGGGCGGGCTGCAACAGCTCGCCGAGCTGAGCCTTGGCGTGCCGGACACGGTGCTGAGCGAGCGCCGCGCCATGCTGACTCCGGAGACGGTCGCCACGCTCGTCTACACCTCGGGCACCACCGGCCGGCCCAAGGGTTGCGTGCTCACCCACGCCGCCCTGCACTCGGAGGCGGCGAACATCGTCTCGCTGCTGGTGCCGGCGTTCAAAGCGGCAGCACATCAGGATCCTTCCACGTTGCTGTTCCTGCCGTTGGCGCACGTGTTCGGTCGGGTGATCGAAATAGCCTGCCTGCTGGGCCGGATGACGCTCGGACTGTGGCCGACCATCAAGCCCGACGAGGTGCGTCCGGAGCTCGAGGTGTTCAAGCCCACGTTCCTGGTGTCGGTCCCGTACTTCTTCGAACGCATCCACGACATCGCACGGGCGACGGCGGAGAAGATGGGCCGCGCGTCCTCCTTCGACCGAGCCGACCGGATCGCGGTGCGCTACGGCGAAGGGCAGATGCGGTCCCTTCTCGGCACCGGCCGGGGCCCAGGCTTGGGGCTACGGCTGGCACATCGGCTTTACGATCTGCTCGTCTTCCGGCGGGTGCGGGCCGCGATGGGCGGCAAGGTGCGCTACGTCATCAGCGGCAGTTCACGGCTCGACTCTCAGCTCTCGATGTTCTTCTTCGGTTGCGGGGTACTCGTGTACGAGGGCTACGGGCTGACCGAGACCAGTGCGGCCGCGACGGTTAACCCGCCGATGGATCCGCACGCCGGCACCGTCGGCGTACCACTGCCCGGCTGCGGCGTGCGCATCGAAGAGGACGGCGAGATCCTGCTCAGGGGCCCGATGCTGTTCTCCGGTTACTGGCAGAACCTGGCGGCCACCGCCGGCGCGATGAAAGGCGACTGGTTCACCACCGGCGACCTGGGCAGCCTGGACGACTACGGCTACCTGACGATCACCGGCCGCAAGAAGGACATCCTGATCACCAGCGGGGGCAAGAACGTCTCGCCCAGCCTGCTCGAGGACCGGCTGCGCAGCCGGCCGCCGGTGGGCCAGTGTGTGGTGGTCGGCGACGGCCGACACTACGTCGTAGCGTTGATAACGCTCGAGCCCGAGGAGATGGAGCACTGGCTGGCCGTGCGCAGGCGGCCCTGGGACACGCCGTTCGAGGAGCTTGCCCGGGATCCCGAACTGCTGCGGCAGGTGCAGGCCGCGGTGGACTACGCGAACGAGGCGGTCTCGCGGGCCGAGTCGATTCGCGCATTCCGGCTGATCCAGGGCGAGTTCAGCGAGGAGAACGGACTGCTCACCCCGTCGTTGAAGGTGAAGCGTCACGCGGTGGCCGCCGCGTACGCCCAGGAGATCGAGGACCTCTATGTCCATTGACAAGCCCATTGATGTGCCCGCTATTACGCCCGTTGACGAGCCGGCGGACTACGACGTGGTCGTGGTCGGCTCGGGCTTCGGCGGCTCCGTCGCGGCCCTGCGGCTGAGCGAGAAGGGCTACCGCGTCCTGGTCGTGGAGGCCGGGCGCCGCTTCACCCGGGAGACGTTGCCGCGCAATTCCTGGGCGGTCAAGGACTACCTGTGGGCGCCGCGCCTCGGCCTCTACGGCATCCAGCGGATCCACGTGCTGGGCAACGTGATGGTGCTCGCCGGAGCGGGCGTGGGCGGCGGTTCGCTGAACTATGCCAATACCCTGTATGTGCCGCCGCGGCCGTTCTTCGAGGATCCGCAGTGGGGTCAGATCACTGACTGGGAGGACGAGCTGCGTCCGTATTACGCGCAGGCGCAGCGCATGCTCGGGGTGCGGCAGAACCCGACGATCACCGAGGCCGACGAGTACCTACGCGAGACGGCCGCCTCGATGGGGGTCGGCAGCAGCTTCACGTTGACGCCGGTGGGCGTGTTCTTCGGCGACGGCCAGGACGGCGAGGGCTGCAAGGCGGCACCGGGCGAGGAGGCGCCGGACCCATACTTCGGCGGCGCGGGACCCGCGCGGCGCGCCTGCACCGAGTGCGGCGAGTGTATGACAGGGTGCAGACACGGTGCGAAGAACACGCTGAACGAGAACTACCTGTACCTGGCTGAGCGCTCCGGCGCCGAGATCCGCGCGATGACGACGGTCGTCGACGTCAGGCCCCTCGGCGACGAGGGCACGGGAGAATCAGGCTACGAGGTCTCCGTTGTGCCCACGGACCAGCGGCGAAGGGCGAAGCCCACGGTCATCCGCTGCCGCCACGTAGTGCTTGCGGCCGGCACGTACGGCACGCAGACGCTGTTGCACCGCATCCGCGGGCGCGGCGGCCTGCCGCGTATCTCGGCTCGGCTCGGCTCGTTGACGCGGACGAACTCGGAGGCGCTGGTCGGCGCGCTCACGTTCCCCCGGCCGTACCGCAAGCGGGTCGGCAAGCGCACGCAGCCGGACTTCCCCAAGGGCGTGGCGATCACGTCCTCAATCCACCCGAATGAGAACACGCATATCGAGAACGTGCGCTATGGCAAGGGCTCGAACACCATGGCCCTGATGTGCGTACCGCAGTACAAGGTCGGCGGCCGGCTGCCGAAACCCCTGGCAGCGCTCGCGGCGTTCGCGGCCCACCCGGTGATGGTGGTGCGCACGCTCGCCACGCGGCACTGGTCAGAGCGTACGATCATCGGCCTGGTGATGCAGACCCATGACAACTCGCTCAGCACCTACCTGCGCAAGCGCCGGCCGGGCCGGGGCCTGCTCACGGCGAAGCAGGGCCACGGCGCGCCCAACCCGGTGCACATCCCCGAGGGCGCCGAGGCGGCGCGGCTGCTCGCCGAGCAGATCGGCGGGCTGGCCGGGACGAACTTCGGCGAGCTGCTCGGCATGCCGCTCACCGCGCACTTCCTGGGCGGTTGCCCGATCTCCGCGGATCCGGAGCACGGCGTCATCGACCCCTATCACCGGCTACACGGCTATCCGGGCATCTCCGTGGTCGACGGGGCGTCCGTCTCGGCGAACCTGGGCGTCAATCCGTCTCTCACGATCACCGCGCAGGCCGAGCGGGCGATGTCGCTGTGGCCGAACAAGGGCGAGGCGGATCCGCGGCCGCGCCAGGGCGAGGAGTACCGACGGCTGAGTCCGGTCGCGCCCCGGTCCCCCGCGGTGCCAGAGACCGCCTTCGGCAGGCTCGATCTCACGGCGGGGTGACCGTCGTACTGTCTCGTCGCGGTGAATCAGACCGCCTGCGCCAAGACGTCGTCGCTCACGCGGGCACCTTCTCTCCGCCGCCGACGACGACGGCGGCCACGGCCTTCGTCCTGCCGCCTACCAGTTCGTCGAAGAACACGCGGAAGTGCAGCATCGCCTGCCGCAACTGCTCGGTCGCGTCGACGCCCGGCGCTCCGGTATTCGAACGCTGCAGCAGTTCATGGCCGTCGCGGAACTCGGACAGGCTGTGCGCGTGGTCCACCGAGGCGAGTGCGAGTTGCCGCTCGGGGTCGTCGGCCGGGTAGCCGCGCACCGCCAGAGCCTCGCCGACCAACTTCTCGGCCCGGCGCGCGGCCCGGCCCGGGTCGTCCACGAAACCGGCCTGAGCGGACGTCCACTCGGCCGTGAGCCTGTCCCGCTCCTTAGGGCCGACCGGCGCAATCGTCAGCGCTCGGCGATCGCGCTCGCGCCGGCCGAGCTCCCGCTCCACGGCGGCGTGGTCGCCATGCGTGGCGTAGAGCCGATCGTATTCGCGACCGTACTTGCGCTGCAGACGCCTGCCGTTCGACTTCCGCTGCAGGAAGCGCTCGGCGAGGCCGGGCGAACCCCAGAGGAAGTAGGCCGCGACGCCCGCGAGGGCGAGGATGATCACCAAGATCGCAACGGCACTGACCATAACCCTGATCCCTCCTGGACACGTGGTCATTCGGACTAACCGTGCATGGAGAACAGGACCGAGTTGCCGCTTGCTGCGAACTCAAACACCCTCAGCCCTCGCGGGCGCGGCAAATTCAGCTCGCTGAGGCGGAGTACGAGTTGGCGGTGAAGTCCTCCTGGACGTTGCCGGTGCCGCTGATTTCGAAGCCGAACTGGATCGTGGAGAGCGTCGGGTCGGAGAAGTAGCCCTTCGTGTTCTCCATCCACTTGAGCAGGTCCAGGATGTTGACGCTGCCGCTGGACTCGTTCGAGGTGCGGACGAAGGAGTAGACCGGGTTCGAACCGTTGTTGCCGACGTACACAGTCCAGGTGTTCGAGTCGATCGTCAGGTTGCCGATCGAGGAGCCGAGCGGCCCGACGTTGCCGACCTTGTCCACCCAGACCATGATCTCGTACGAGCTCGAGTTGAGCCAGATGTCGTAGGCGGCCTCGAAGTTGCCCGAGCTCGGCACCGAGACGTTGAAGGAGCTCGTCGCGCTGGACAGCGAGTTGATCGCCTTGCCCACCGGCAGCGAGGCGTTCGGGTAGGCCTTCACGCCCGACGTGCTCGGCTGGGTCGAGTAGACGCCCCAGTTGCTGTAGCTGTTCTCCCAGAGAGTCTGCGAGCCGTGGCCGCTGCCCCACTCGTCGTTGTAGATCGTGTAGGAGCCGCTGGTGCACGAGCCGTACTGCGCGGAGGTCGTGCAGGTCGCCGCCTGCGCGGGGCCGACCGCGAGGAGGGTGGCTGAGCCGGCGAAAAGTCCGGCGACGGCGAGCTTGACGGCCTTGTGGCGGGTGCGCGTCATTGCGCTGCTTCCCTTCGTACGTGGGTCGTTCGTGGGTAGCTCCGGCCCGGTCGTGGGAACCGATTGTCGAAGCGCTTCGAAGTCTGCGACTGGCTCGTTGAACTGTCAATATGAAAGGAAGGAAATTTCAATTCGAGAGCAGTTCGACAGATTCGTCGAAGCGATTCGACAGTCCGGCTCCGACCCGGTGCCGACCCGGTCCTGACTCGCTCCCGGCCCGTCGCGCGTGCCCGCCTTCAACTCCTGACGGGGCGTGAGTATTGTTCGCCTATGATCACAGCCGGACACGTCATCCTGTACAGCCGCGACCCGGAGGCGGATCGCGAGTTCTTCGAGAAGGTGCTCAAGTTCCCGCACGTGGACGCGGGCGGCGGCTGGCTGATCTTCAAGCTGCCGCCGGCCGAACTCGCGGTGCACCCGACCGAGGGGCCCGAGTCGCACGAGTTCCTGTTCATGTGCGATGACCTGGTGACGACCATGGCCGAGCTGACCGGCAAGCGGATCGTGTTCACCAAGCCGGTGACGCAGCAGCGCTGGGGAAGGCTGACGGCCTTCCGGCTGCCGGGCGGCGGCGAGGTCGGGCTGTACGAGCCGGCGCATCCGGTGGCTGCCGAGCTCTGATCGATCGCGCCCGACGAGGATCTCCTCACGGAGGCGGCGTGCGGTCTCGGCGGGCCGCACGGCCGCCATGTCCGTGATACCTGCAGGTAGTCCAGGTAGACCAGGTAGTCATCGCCCCGGCGGCAGCGTGTCCTCTTCAAGCAGCCTGAGATCCGCGGGCAGCAGTGTCGTGTTCTTCAGCAGGGCGCGGATCAGGTTGTGGTTGAGCACATTGCCGACCGGCTCCCCGATGCCGTCCTCCCGCAGCAGCCCGGGTACTCGGGCCCGGCCCGCCGCCAGGCGCTCGCGCACCGCGCTCACCACGTGCGCCGCCATCTTCGGCGTCCAGACACGGTACTCGCACACCCGGTTGAGGTCCTCGGCCACCTGCTTCCAGGACACCGGCTGCGGGTAACGCTCCTGCCTCAGGTACCGCTGGGCGAGGACCACCAGGACGAGGCGCTCGTCCTCCCCCAGCTTGTACACCTCCGGGTCCTGCGTCGGCTGCGACGGCAGTTCCTCGCCGAGGCGGCCGCCCGGGCCGACCACGTACGCCTCGAGCAGGTGCGAACGGTTGGCCGGCGTGTTGATGAACATCGGCGTATATCCGGGCTCCAGCGGCAGCCTGTGCCCGGAGAGCACCATGATCTCGTCGGGCAGGTGGACCGGGAGCCGGCCCTCGTTGCGCAGCCACCACTCGCGGCCGTCGCAGCTCAGCAGCCCATGCAGCCTACTGACATACGGGTCATGGGTCCCTATCGCCACGTGCACCTCGCCTTTGCCGCGACCGAAGCGCAGCGCGAAGCGGCGCGGCGGGGCCGCGTAGCCGCCCTCCGCCGCCAGGACGAAGATCGAGCCGGCCGGCGCCGCGGGGACGGCGTCGGACAACCGGGGGGTGGACGCGGGCAGCACCTGCGGCCCGAAGTCCTCGGTCTCCACGCTGCGCTCCTCTCCTGCCGCTGACGCAGTGCCACGAGCACCGTGCCACTGACGTCCCGCAGGCTAGTGCGCGAGGAGCGGGACCCCTCCCGCTGCCGAGCTCGATGTCACAACCCCGCGCTATTCGCCCTCGTCTTCATTCGCCCTCGTCTTCGCCGAGCAGGGCCAGGTCCTGCGGCGTGAGCGTGGCGCTGGCCAGCAGGGCCGTGATCAGGTTGTGGTTGAGGGTGTTGCCGACCGGCTCCTGCACCTCCTCGCGTACCAGCCCGAAGATCGGCGCGCGCCCTTTCGAGAGCCGTTGCCGCAAGTCGGCCACGATGTGCTCGACCGCGCGGCCGGTCCACTTGCGTCCGCCGGGGGCGTGGGTGAGGTCGTCCGCCGCCTGTGCCCAGGAGACCGGCTTGGGCGAGGGGTCCTGCCGCAGATAGCGTTGGCCGATCGCGACCACGGCGAGCCGCTCGGTCTCGCTGAGCTCGTACTCGTCCGGGTACCTGGTCAACGAGTCCGGGCCGATCTGCGTGCCGTGGCGGGAGAAGCCGGCCACGTGGATCTCCACCAAGTGCACCCGGTGCACCGGTGCGCCCACCAGCAGCGGAGTGCAGCCGGTCTTGAGCGCGAGTTCGTGCCCGGCGAGCACCATGGACTCGTCGACCAGCCGGATCGGCAGCCGGCCGATGTTGCGCAGCCGCCACTCCTGGCCGTCGCACACCAGCATGCCCTGCTTGCGGCTGACGTAGGGGTCGTCGATGCCGACGGCGATGTGGACGTCGTCCTCGCTGCGGCCGAAGAGCACCTCGTAGTCGGCTCGCGGCAGTTTCCGGTACCGCCGGTCTTCCGCCACCACGAGGATCGTCCCCGGCGGCGTGGCCCCCTCGAAGCCGTTGAACACCATGTCGCACTCCCTCGTGTCCCTGCAGATCGCGCCGCGCCCACCCTATTGCGCGCGCTTCGGGACCGGTCCCGGGCCACCGCTGGTTGCATGTTCCCTCGGGGCGGCACGCCGGAAACCGTACTTGGTCGGCTACGGTTGGGTACAGGGCCGTCGGCGGATCGCGGTAGGAACGGGGTGGAGCGCATGCCTTCCTTGTCCTCGGGGGTGACGGTGGCCTTGCGGCTGGCCAATTTCGAGGCGCGCAACGGCGTGCGGACGATGGGTCCCGGGCATCTGCTGCTCGCGCTGAGCCGGCTCAGCGACCGCTCGGTGGCCGAGCATTTCGACGATCCGCACAAGCGGCAGGAGCTCGCCGACGAGGGGGAACGGCTGCGGGCACGCTTCGCCGAGGCGGGGATCGACCCGGACGAACTGCGCGAGACGCTGCGCGCCGCGTTGGCGGCCGATCCGGCCGAGGGCGCGGAGACCAGCGGCCTGGAGCCCGAGCCCGATGGCAGCACTCTGATGAGAACGATACGGCGCGCGGGCGAGCTCGGCGGGTGCGATCCCGCGGGGGTGACGGAGCTGCTGCGCGCGGTCCTGGAAAAGCCCCCACCGGCCTGCCGGGCGGTGTTCGAGCTGCTCGGCGTCGAAGAACCCTTGTATGCGTTCTTCCCGGAGCTCGCGCGGCCGGAACCGCCGGTACCGGCGGCGCAGGGCGGCGAGGCGGAGACGCGCGAAGAGGATCCGCTGGACGGGCTCGGGGAACTCGGAGATCTTGAGGATTTCGACGAACTCGAGGACGTCGATACCGCGCGGATCGAGGGCCTCGGCGAGCGGGCGCGGCGCGCGCGGCCGAGCCGCGCCGACGAGCAGGCCGCAGGAATGCCGCGCAGGGCACGGCACGCGGGCGAGGCGCGCACGCCGCTGCTGGACCGCTATGGCAGGGACCTGACTCTGCTGGCCCGGGAGGGCTCGCTGCCGCCGCTGATCGGGCGGGAGGAGGAGATGCTCAGCCTCGCCCGGATCCTGGTGCGGCAGCGGAAGGCGAACGCCGTCCTGGTCGGCGATCCGGGCGTCGGCAAGACCGGAATCGTCGAGGGGCTCGCCGCGAAGCTCGCGGGGGCCGGGGTCGGAACGGCGGCCGGGCTCGCGGACGTGCGGATCGTCGAGCTGACGATGTCCTCGCTGATCGCGGGGACGAAGTTTCGCGGTGAGTTCGAGGAGCGGATGGAGGCGGTGCTCAAGGAAGCCAGGGAGACGCCCGGACTGATCCTCTTCCTCGACGAGCTGCACAACGTACTCGGGGCGGGCAGCGCGGCCGGGTCCAACGACGCGGCGAGCATCCTCAAGCCGCTGTTGGCCCGCGGCGAGATCCGGGTGATCGGCGCGACGACCTCAGGCGAGTACCAGCAGCACATCGAGGAGGATCCCGCGCTGCAACGGCGGTTCGCGGTGGTCTGGGTGGAGGAGCCTACCCGGGCTGAGGCGGTACGGATCCTTGAGGGGATCTCCGGGCACCTGACGGAGCATCACAAGGTACTGATCGAGCCGGCAGCCGCAGCGGCCGCCGTGGAGTTGGCCGTGCGCTACCTGCCGGAGCAGCGGCTGCCCGACAAGGCGATCGACCTGCTGGATCAGGCCTGCGCCGCGGCGCGGATCCCGACCCTCACTCCGACCCAGCCGCCGAAGCACGCTCCGGCACCCGTAAAGCCTTCCACGACTACGACGTCTTCCACGTCGACATCGACGCTCTCGACGATGGAGCCGGACTCGGCTCCCGCCCTGCGTGTGGGCCGCGCGGAACTGGTCGCCGTCGTCGCCGAGCGCACCCGCCTGCCGGTCGAGCGCCTGGCCGTGAGCGAGGCGCAGCGGCTGCTCGGCCTTGAGGCGCATCTCTCGCATCGGGTCATCGGCCAGCAGGCCGCGGTCACCGCCGTGGCCGAAGCGGTGCGCGCCTCGCGGGCCGGGCTCGGCGACCCGCGCCGCCCGATCGGCGTCTTCCTGCTCGCCGGGCCGACCGGCTCGGGCAAGACCGAACTGGCGAAGGCCCTCGCCGAGTTCCTGTTCGACGACGAGAACCGGCTGATCCGGATCGACATGTCCGAGTACCAGGACAAGTACACGGTCTCCCGGCTGCTCGGCGCCCCGCCCGGCTACCTCGGCCACGATCGGGAGGGCCAGCTCAGCGGCCCGCTGCGGGCGCATCCGCACAGCGTCGTGCTGTTCGACGAGGTGGAGAAGGCACATCCGGAGGTCCTCGACCTGTTCCTGCAGATCTTCGACGAGGGCCGGCTCACCGACGCGCGCGGACGACGGATCGCCTTCACCGAGTCGGTCGTGATACTGACCACGAACCTCGGCCACGAGCGTGGGTCGTACGGCTCATTCGGCTTCCGCGACTCGCCGGGATCGGCCGCCGCCCTCGCCGGCCCCGAGAAGGTCATGAACGAGCTCCGCAGGGCCCTGCGACCTGAGCTGCTCGGCCGGGTCGGCAACGTCGTCGTGTTCGAGCCGCTCTCCCGGCCCGCGCTCGAGGCGGTGCTGGACAAGCTGCTCGTGCGGGTGCGCGAGCGATTGGCCGACCGGGCGCTTACGCTCGACCTGGACACCGCGGCCCATAACCTCATCTTGCAGCAGGGTACTGATCCGCGCTCGGGGGCCAGGGCGCTCGAGCAGGCTGTCGAGCGGATCCTCGTCCAGCCGCTGGGCCGTGAGCTGCTCGAAGGCACCCTGCCCGACGGCTGCACCGTGCACGTGACGGCCGACGTGGCCGGCGCCGCACTCGAGTTCGTGCCGAAGCCCACACCGCGGAACATGATTCAGCCTGGGCAGTCGTCTGGAACTATTACCGTGTGCGAAGAGAACTGAAGCAGCCGCAGCCGCTCCCACTCGGCCGTGCGACCGTGACACTCTCCCTCGTCGACGGGCGCAAAGAGCCAAGCGAGTACGTGTTCGATGAACGCGCCACCTGCCTGATCGGCCGCGGCGAGGGCTGTTCGCCCAGACTTCCCAACGACGAGCAGCACCGCTCAGTCTCCCGGCATCACTGCATGCTCGACATCAATCCGCCGGACGTGCGCATCCGCGACTTCGGCAGCCGCAACGGGACCTTCGTCAACGGCGTGAAGATCGGTCAGCGCGATCCGGGGCAGAGCGCGGCGCAGGGCCGAGAGCTCAGCTTCCAGGAGCGGGACCTCGGGGACGGGGACGAGGTGCGGCTCGGTCGCTCGGTCGCCTTCCGGGTGCGCGTGCGACTGCCGCCGCCAGCCGAGCCGACCTGGGCCGCCGACGTGGCCGGGGACATTACCCTCGAGCCGCCCGGCTGCGTCAAGTGCGGCCGCGAGATCACCCACGAGATGGCGGCGCGAGCGGCGTCCGAGTACGTGTGCGCATCCTGCCAGGCGAATCCCGAGGAGGTGATGACCCTCCTGGTGCGACTGGCGCAGGCGGGCGACCGCAACGACCTGAAGGCGATCGCCGAGTACACGCTGCTGCAGGAGCTCGGCCGCGGCGGCATGGGCGCGGTCTACCTGGCACGGCACAAGACGAGCGGCAGGTTGGTGGCGCTGAAGCTGATGCTGCCGAAGGTCGCCACGAACGAGAAGGGCCGGGCGAGGTTTCGCCGCGAGGTGGAGCTCACCCGGATGCTCAGGCACCCCAACGTCGCGGCCCTGTACGACGAGGGATTCGCGGACGGCGCGTTCTTCTTCACCACCGAGTACTGCGAAGGCGGCAGCCTCGACCGGTTGCTCGAGCGGCGTGGCGGCACGCTCCCGCCGGACGAGGCCGTACGGTACGCGATCGACGTACTCGACGGCCTTGAGTATGCCCACGACCAGGGCGTGGTGCACCGGGACCTGAGCCCGTCGAACATCCTGCTGGCCGACGCGTCTGCCGGTGCTGGCGGAGCGGCCAGGGCGGACTTCGGGTACGAGACGTACGTGGCGAAGGTGGGCGACTTCGGTCTCGCCAAGGCCTTCGACCAGGCCGGATTCAGCGGCCTGACACGCACCGGCGCGACGGCCGGCAAGCCCTGGTACCTGGCCAGGCAGCAGGTGGTGAACTTCCGGGAGGTCCCGTACGCGGTGGACGTCTGGGCGCTCGCAGCCTGCCTGTACCGGTGTCTGACCGGCGCGTTCGTGCGGGACTTCCCGAGCGACGTGGACCAGTGGCAGGTGATCCTCTACAGCGACGCGGTCCCGATCCTGCGGCGCGACCCGCGCGTCCCGCGCGCGCTGGCCGAGGTCGTCGACACCGCATTGCGGGAGAACCCTGAGATCGGCTTTTCGACCGCGGCCGCGTTCCGCGAGGCGCTGCGCCGAGCCCTGGTGGAGCTGTAGCGCGCGGATACTTGTCAGGCACTGCCTGACAGATTACGGTGGAGCCATGACTAGATGCTCCTTCTGCTCCAAGCAGGAATCCGAAATCAAGAAGATGGTCGAGGGCCCGGGCGTCTTCATCTGCGACGAGTGCATCACGCTCGCCGAATCGATCGTCACGGAACACATCGGCAGCACCGACCCCGCCCGTATCCCCTGGTGGGACTCGCTCAGCGACGACGAGATGCTCGCCCGGCTCCCCCGGATGCTGGGCACCGCCGACCAGATCGAGGCGAGCATGCGCACCTGGGTGCAGGAGCTGCGCAAACGCGGGGTGACGTGGGCTCGGATCGGACAGGCGCTCGGCATGACCCGGCAGTCCGCCTGGGAGCGCTTCTCCGGCGAGGAGTGACGCCCCGCCAGTTCGGGCGGGAGCAGCGGTCCCCGGATCAGGACCCGTGGCTGCCGAGCAACAGCCGGTGCCCCGGCGCCCCGGCCCCTCGTTCCACCCCGATGAGCACCGTCAGCAGCACAGTTCGATCCAACGGAGCGTTGATCAGCCGGTCGGCCGCCTTGACCTGATAATCGCACCGCACGCTCGAGCCCAGGCCGAGCCCGGTCGCGGCTATGCCGATGCGCTGGGCCAGGATGCCCGCCTGGAGGTTGAGCATCCGGTACCAGCGGTCGCCGTGCACGCGGTATCCGTGCTCGTAGTCGCCGACCACGAAGAGCGCGCACGCCGCCTGGAAGTGCGCGAGCTCGCCTCGGCCGCCGGCCTGGAACAGCGTCCTCGGGTCCGCCTTCTCACCGGCCGGCCCGAGTCCGCCGTTGGCCGGATCCCGCCGGTGGCAGCCCTTCGCCAGCCCGTCGATCCGATTCGCCAGGCAATACAGATCCAGGTCGGAGAACTGCGCGCCCCGGCCGATGCGCATGTCGGTCGGGAGCGGAGCGGCGGCCTCGTCGAGGATCTCCAGGATTCGCTGCAACGGCACGGACACCGGCTCGAACCCGTCTCTCGCCGTGTGCCTGGCCATGATCCGCCTCGGCAGGCCGGCCTGGCTCGCGCCCGGGTCGGTAGAGAAGGCGGGCACCACGCTCGGCTCGTCGAGGCCGCGGCCCGCCGTGATCACGGCCCGCACGGACTCTACCGCCGGATCGAGACCCAGCAAGCGACCGAGACCGGCCTCGTCGAAACGGCTGTGCACCCGCGCCCGCGACCCGGCCGCCTCGAGCAGCGCAAGCGCCTGGCCCGCCGTGACGCCGGTATCCAGCGCTTGCAGCCGGTGCCCGAAGTTTCCGAACCCGGCCAGGTTGGCGGCGTGTCGCGTGGTGAGCAACAGCACCAGTTGCGGTCGTTCGTCCGGCCGCGATGTCAGGCAGTCCACAATCCTCTCGACAACGTTGCCGTCGGCCGCGACCTGGTCCGTGTCCCCCTCGCGCAGCCGTTCCAGCGCGTGCGCCGAGGGCAGGTAGTGGCAGAGCCCGAACTCCGCTGCGACGTACAGCTCCCCGGGGTACACACCGCCGCCCGACGGCAACGGCCGCCCCGCCCTGATTCCCCTGGCACTCCAGTCGATCCGCGTCACCCCGTACGCGAGCGCGAGCAGGTCCCCGAGCCCTTCCGGGCGTTCGGCGCTGAAGCCCGTACGCGCCCGGGGCGGATACGGCAACGGCAGCAACTCCGCGTCAGGATACGACTTCGCGGTCGGTCGCACCGCCGACAGGTCCGTGTACGGCACCTTGCTGCCGTGCACGTAGTGGTAGCGGCGAGCGGCTACACCACCCGTCTCGGCGCCGTTGGGGAAGGCGGCCGGCGTGGTGGTCGGGGGCGTGGAAGCCGTCGACTCGGCGGCCACGAGGTCCACGTGACCCGCGCGGCCGACGACGCTCGAACCGATGGTTCTCATCGGAACCGCCTTTCCCTGACGCACCATGCATCGCGAGTGTGTGCTCTCGCTCGTTGGATAAACGCTCTGGGACACGGTTCGGACGCACTGCTTGGCTAAATCTTTATCGAATGTCGAATCCGGCCGTGGCCAGGTCGAGCTCCCGGACTCCCGGAACCGGCTCGGCATCGAGCTCGACCAGTCCGGCGGTGTGCCGCAACAGATGCAGACACAGCCGGTTGGCGGCGAGCGCGGCGCCAGGTCCGCCGAAGAGCCGGCTCGGCTCGCCGGGGCGGGTCAGGCTCCCCCGCTCCCCCGCTGTGGCTCCACTCGGCGTCCTCGGCACCTCGACCTCGCTGATGAGCACCCGGTCCGCATCAGCGAACGCATATCCGTATCTCAGACCTTTGCAGGAGGCGAGGCTGCGCAGCCGGGCTTCCCGACGGTGATCCGGCCGGTCGGAGAGATACAGCAGCGCGCCTGCATCCGCCGGCAGATCCTCCGGCTCGCCCTCCTCGAACTCGAGGCGGGCAGCCTGATCCCGATGCAGCAGCGCCGCCGCGCACTCGGCGACGCTCGCGAGATCCGTCGCCGTCTCGCCGTCGGGTCCGGCCGGTACGACGCGCACCCGCACGTGCTCCACTCCTGACGCGAGCAGCGCTACCGCGGCGGACTCCAGGAGCCTGCCGGAGCCCACGGCCACCGGCGCGCACTCGCGGTACTGCTGGAACCTGCGCTCCGGCGAGTCCGCGGCGCGGGCCAGGTACTCGATCATGCCCGCGTGCAGGCCTCGGACGGCCGGGCTGAGCGTGTGCGGGAGATCGAACTCTGCGTCGCGGGCGAAGCCCTCCCTGAGTAGGAACTCCACCAAGCCGAGGACGCGCTGCGCGGTCGGCGGGGAGAGCTTCTGCACGAGGTCGACGACGGAGTGCTCGCCGTCCAGGAAGGGGCAAACGCGCTCGAACCAGGGGTAGAGACCCGGAGCGTGCAGCGCAGCCTCGTGCCCCGGAGCACGCACGGAGACGCCGTCGTCCGTGGGCAGGAAGTTGATGTCGGGCAACAGTCTCGGCTTCACGGCCGCTCCCGCTCCAGGGGTCGGGGATCGGGTACCGGACTATATCGGTCAAGGCCGTAGCCGGGAAAGAAGGGGGCTTATGTCCATGTGGATCATGCAGGCGCCGCACTTGCCCTCGAAGGCGCGGACAGCGGCCGACGTCGTGGACTCAGGACACGACGTCGTCCGCTGCCGCACTAAAACGGTATATCAGTTCAGGCTGAGAATGATGGCACCCGTGTAGGTGTTTCCCGCCTTGATCGCCGTCGTGGTGCCGTCGACCGTCATGGTCACCGACTTGCCGAATCCGGCCGCGGAGACGGACGAGGTCGAGTCCAGCGTCAAGCTGGTGAGGTACGACGTGCCGGTCACCGTCCACTGCGAGCTGTCGGCCAGCGACACGATGGCGCCGTTGTTGACGGCGGCCTGCGGGGTGTTGGAGACGTTGCCGAGCTCCCACCAGTTGCTCGAGTCGATGGTGTCCACGAAGTGCTCAGCCAGGGTCGACGAGATCACGCCGGACACCCGCGAGCCGCTGAAGTTCAGCACCATGTTCAGGTCGCCGCGCATGCCGTTGTAGAAGTCGCCGCGCAGTTGGATGTCGGTGAAGGTGCACACGGAGTCGGTGTCGTGCACCTCGGTGACGCTGAAGGCCGAGTCCTTTGTCGGCTCGCCGGTCGGCTGGGTGTAGACGCCGGCGTTCTCCAGCACGCCGGAGACCATCACGGGACCTGGGTCGTCGTTGTCCATGACCTGCAGGATGACGCCGTCGCCCGGGTTGAGCCGGGCGCCGTTGCCGCCGTCGACGGTGACGGCGATCTGCTGGCCCTTGTTGAGGAAGGTGGCGTGCGGCGAGTTGATCTGCGTGCCGCCCTCGATGGCCAGGGTGCCCGCGCCGTGCCACATGAAGCCGAAGCGGCGCGAGTTCACCACGGTGCTGCGCGGCTTGAGCGAGCGCAGGTCCTGGGCGGTCAGGCCGAGGCTCAGGCTCTTGTTGAGCGCGGCGACGGTCGCCGAGTCGCTGTCGCCGTACGTGGCCGTACCGCCGGTGAAGATCGTGGCGTAGGTGCCGACGTCGAACTGAGTGCCGAGGAGGTACTCGGTGGCGTTACCGATGACATAGGTGCCGTAGCCGTCGCCGCCGGAGTTGGTCACGGTGCTGTTGACCGCGACCAAAGTGCAGTCCGAGCCCGAGTCCGTCGACAGCACGCCCCAGGTTTCCGAGGTGATCGAGGAGTTGACGTACGCGGCGATCGAGTTGTTGCCGAGGAGGTTGGTCGCACGGACGTTGCCGTCGATGGCGAGCATCCAGGGCGCCGACTCCATCTTGTTCAGGTCGACGGTCGCCACGTAATCCGACGGCAGCACACCGTTGCGGACCCGGATAGACGAGTTCTTGATCAGCGCGGTAGCCCCGTTGCTGACGATCATGCCCGTGCGCACGGCCCCGTGGTTGTCGATGACCGCGCCGTCGAGCACCACGTTCGCCGAGGTGCCGTCGGCGACCACCGCGGCGCCGTAGCCGACGAAGTCGCAGCGGCCGTTCCCGGAGAGGTTGATCGTCGGCCGCGTCAGCGTGTACGCCGAGTCGGCGATGTACACGCCGTCGAAGCACTCGCCGGTCGAGGAGATCCGCACATTGTCGGCGGAGGTGCTCGACAGGCGGCCGCCGACCACGGCCGCGTACACCGACTCGTCGGCGACGACCGCGCCGGACGCGACGTACACGGCCTGGCGGAAGGGATAGGTCAGGGACTGCCAGGTCACGTCCACGGCGTTGGTGACGGTCAGCACGATGTCGCCGCGCCAGCTGCCCGCGACGAACGCGGTGTCCGCGCCGCCGGTCGCGGTCAGCGCCTGGCCGGTCTCGACCCCGTTGACGGTCATGGTGAGGCTGTAGCCGGCGGGCGCGGTGAGCGTGCCGCCGGAGGCGATGGTCACCGCGGCCACCCGGGTGGTCGTGGAGATGGTCACCGTCTCACCGGCGGCCACGGTGATCTCGCCGGTCGGGGCGCCGGTCGAGCCGGCGGCCGAGGCGGAGCTGGTGGTGGTGGGGCCGGAGGCCGCGTTGGCCAGGCCGGGGGCGAGCAGCACGGCACCGACTGCGGCGCCGCTCGCGGTGAGGGCGGAGCGGCGGGTCAAAACTGTCATTTAGAAGGCACCTCGTCGAGAAACTGGCGCGCCGTTGCGCAGGTCTTCGTACTTTTCGTGCGGTCGGCGGGCAAGGGGGATTCTTCGGTCGGTACTGCCGCGGCTGCCCCGGCTGCAGCCGCACTAGCGTGGTTGGGGTGGGACGCTACAAGCGGGCCACCTGGGCCGGAAGACCGCAGATCGGCATGCCAGGTATCCCCGGCGTCGATTTCCGGGGCCGGGCGCGGCTCGTTAGCCTGCCGGGGAGAGAGCGGCGCGGACGCGGCCAGAGCGTGTACGGAACCAGCGCCGGCGGCGGAACGGAGAGCGAAACGATGACAGGCGGGCTCGAGGGCAAGGTCGCGTTGATCAGCGGGACGGGGCGGGGGATGGGCCGGGCGGCGGCGCTGGAGTTCGCGGCGCGCGGTGCGAAGGTCTACGGCTGCGATCTGAACGAGGCCGAGAGCGCCGAGACGGTCAAGCTGGTGACCGAGGCCGGCGGGGTGATGGACGCGCTCGCCCCGGTCAACCTCGCCACCCGCGAGGGCGCCCACGCCTGGGTCGCCGGCGCCGTCGAGCGCTTCGGCGGTGTCGACGTGCTCTACAACAACGCGTCCGCGCTGCGCAACGGTCCGCTGATGGAACTCACCGACGACGAGTGGCACTTCACCATCACGAACGAGCTCGACATCGTCTGGTACAGCGTGCGCGCCGCGTGGCCCGAACTCGTCAAGCGCGGCGGAGGCTCGATCATCAACGTCGCCTCCATCGCCGCCAAGCTCGGTGCCCGCTTCGTCGGTCAGGTCCCGCACGGCTCGGCCAAGGGCGGCGTCCTGGCCATGACCAAGCACCTGTGCGCCGCCGGCGGCGAACACGGCATCCGCGCGAACGCCATCCTGCCCGGCCTGATCTACACCCCGGAAACAGCCCGCTTCATCGACGACCCCGACGGCCCCCTCCCTGAGATCTTGGGCAAGATCCCCCTCGGCCGCTACGGCAAGGCCGAAGAGGTCGCCAAACTCGCCGCGTTCCTCGCCGGCGACGACGCCGCCTTCATCACCGGCGCCGAAATCTCCATCGACGGCGGCGACGGAGCGGTGGCGGCCTGATGAAGTTCGCAGCGTACAAGCGAGACGGCGAACTCGGATCCGGGCACGGGCCGCTGCCCGACGTGACCGCGGTCCTCGGCGACGACGGCAGACTGCACACCGTCGAGGCTGACGTCAGAACACTGCTGGAGCGCGGCGGCAAGCAGGCACTCCTCGAAGCGGGCGCCGCAGCCCTCGAAAATGCGCCAGGGCCCCAGGTCGACGAGGTCCGACTGCGAGCCCCCCTCCACCCCGCCTCGATCCGCGACTCAGTGTCCTTCGAAGCGCACATCGAGGGCGCGAGGAAGTCACAGGAGGGCGCGACCGACGCCGTCCCGCAGCGCTGGTACGAAGCCCCCTGCTTCTACTTCACGAACCCGCACGTCTGCCACGGCCCGTTCGAGGACGTCCGCAGATTCCCCGGCTCAGAGCTCTTCGACCTCGAGTGCGAGGTGGCGGCCGTCTACGGCGAGCACGGCAGCAACCTGACACCCGAGGAAGCGGCGGCCGGCATCGTCGGCTACACGATCTTCAACGACTGGTCGGCGCGGGACATCCAGAAGCTCGAGGGCCAGATGCCCTTCGGTTTCTTCAAGGGCAAGGACGGCGCCCACACCCTGGGCCCCTACCTCGTCACAGCGGATGAGCTCGAGCCGCATAGGACGGCAGACGGCTTCCTCGACCTAACAATGCGCGCGTATATAAATGACGAACTGCTCGGCGAGGACTCCCTAGCCAACATGGCCTGGACATTCGAAGAGCTGGTCTCCTTCGCCTCCAGGGGCTCCGCGGTCGGTCCCGGCGATGTTCTGGGCTCAGGCACCCATCAACGCGGCTGCCTGACGGAGATCTGGGGCCGCGCCGGCGAGCACACTCCCCCTCCTCTGATCCCCGGCGACGTCGTCACACTGACGGTCGAGGGACTGGGCCTGGTGCGCAACCGCGTCATCGAGGCCGCCGACGTCCCGCCGATCCCCCGGGCGCGCAAAAGCCAACCGCGCGGCGCACGGCACTGAGGCGCGGGGCGCTGCGCGGCTGGCACACGGGATCAGTCGCTCTCGTGCCGGAAGATATCCTCCGTGCGCACGACCCTGTGCGCACGCACGAGCCACGCTTCGAGCAGCTCCTTCGGCGTATATCAGGTATCGCTGTTTCCCATTTCCCGACTGATCCGCCGTCAAGTTGACTGGAGATCGCGGCCCGGGAACCTCCGGACCGACAGGAGGATGAGGAGACAAAGGAGTTTCCGTGGAGCAGGTTTCTGCTTTCAATCGACGTACTCTGCTTCGGGCCGCCGGGCTCGGCGCCGGGGCACTGCTCGTACCCACCGCCCTCGCCGGGACGGCCTTGGCCTCGGTGTCCAGCACAACCTGTGCCGCCACCACAACCACCAGCGACCCGATCTACGTCGCGGACGGCGAGACCGTCACGCTCACCGAGACCACGCGCACCAGCCTGCTGAGCATCGCGGAGGGCGGCACGCTCGCCGCCCCGAGCGGCTACCTGCTCAGCGTCACCGTGAACGGCGTCGAGACCGGTTCGGCGCTCGTGTCCACGTATGGGCTAACTACACTCATCGCACCCGGGACGTACCGGGGCGACGTCGTCATCACTGTCGCGCTCGACAATCCGCAGACCTTCTTCGGCGCTTTCACCTACCACCTGCGGCAGGCCGTCTATATCACGAGTGCCGGCATCTCGCAGAACTTCTCGGTGCTCTCGGCCGTCACCGGTGGACGTGTCGGCGCGGACAGTGCGCACGACCTTGTCTTGCGCTCGACCGGCGAGGCCTTCGATGGGTTCTACGTCTACAACGGAACCTACGAGCTGATTCGCCCGGACATCAGCTTCGATGGCAACGGCCGGTGCGACTTCGTCGGGTATGGCGCCGGGCTGGTCGGCGACGGCGCAGACACGAGGTTCGTCATCGACGGCGCGCGTATCGACAACACCGGCGCGGTGCGGCCCGGAGTCATCGCGACGAACGGCGCGAACGTCATCGTTAAGAACTCCGTCATCGCCACGCACGATGGCGTGCTGCCGTCGGACTACACGCTGGCCATGGGCCCGGACATGATGAGCGTGCCATGGATGCTGGGCCTGTCGGGCAACGTGCGCGCGACGATCGCCCTGGGCGTGGACACGAAGGCCACCTACGTGAACTCGCAGATCTCCTCGACGAACTGGGGTGTGCTGTCCACGGACTCGGACAACGAGGCCGAACTCACTGCGATCAACTGCGACCTGGCCATCACGGACAAGGAGGGCTACGGCACCTACGCGGACGGCTCGGCGATCGACCGCTTCCTCGGCTGCCGCTTCGACCACGTCGCGTACGCCGCGATCAGTACCGGAGGCTCCGTCTACTTCGGCGATAGCACCCGGAGCGCGGTCGCGGCCCTGAACACGAGCCAGGACATCCAGCTCACCGACGCCGAACTGGCCTCGATCCCGGTGTCCAACACCGTGATCGACTCGACCAGGTTCGGCGTCATGTGGGCCCAGGGCAACGGTGGCTCGGCCAGCATCGACGGCGGCACACGGCTGCGCACGCAAGAGACGGCGTTCCTCGTCAAGGCAGTGAAGGTGACGATCGCCGTCGACGGATCGCAGGGTGCGCAGATCCTACCCGGCAACAATGTTCTGCTGCAGGTGATGGAGACCGACGACCCGGGCAGCCCGACCGGCACCTACACCGAGCCGACCGCCGCTGTGACCAAGGACAGCACCTTCGACGTCCACGCGGAGCAGTCCGACGACGTGGTGGCGAGCTTCACCGACATCGCGCTCTGCGGCGACTTCTACAACGGGAGGCGAGCAGACCAGAACCTGGTTCTCAACCTGACCCGCACCCGCGTCGACGGAGCGATCTCCGCGACCGCCACGAAGCACGCGATCAGCACGATCACCTCTGCAGAGTACGACCAGCTCGGCAGGGTGACGAACACGCCGCAGGCCGCGATCAACAACGGTGTCATCGTGACGCTCGGCAGCGGCTCTACCTGGAACGTCACCGGCACGTCGTACCTCACGAGCCTGACGGTCGCATCCGACGCCGCCGTCCGAGCCGGCAGCATGACAGTCGACGGGGTATCCACCCAGATCACGCCGGGCACGACGTACACAGGCGCGATAGTTCTGACGCCGCGCTGACATAACCGACCGCTTCGCTGGGCCCGCCGCCCGAACTCCGGGTCGGCGGGCCCCGTCAGTTACCTGACTCTATGCTGGCGTGTATGAGGCTGGGAGTCATTGCTGATATCCGTGGCAACGACGTGGCGTTGCGCGCGATCCTCAAGGACGCGGATCAGATGGCCCTGGACCGCTGGTGGGCATTGGGCGACCTCGTGCTCTTCGGCCCACGCCCTGCCGAGGTCCTCGACCTTCTGTCTACTCTACCCGGCATCGGGATGCTGCGCGGGAACACCGACCGCTACGTCCTGACAGGCGAACAGCCAGCGCCCCACGCTACGGTCGGCGACGCCGTCGGGAGCCTCGATCTCGTGCAGCGGTACGTGGCCATGGCGGCAGGTATCGCGTGGACCCGTGGCGTGTTGGACCAGGCGGGCAAGCTCGCCACCCTGGCCTCACTCCCGTCGCAACTGCGACTGCAACTCCCCAGCGGAGCCAATGTTCTGGGTGTCCACGCGTCCCCCGGCGCCGACGACGGGCCCGGCATCGAGCCCGAGATCTCCGAGGAGCACCTTCGGGGGCTTCTTGCCGGAAGCGACGCCGACATCATCATCGGCGGCCACACGCATTGGATCACCGATGGCCCTGCCGTCACCCAGCGCACCATTCCCTTCGACGCCGACGCGGTAATCGACGACCTTCAAGGACGCCACCACCCCAACACGGAGTTCAGCACTTCCGTCCTGAGCGGCCAGCGTCGCCGAGTAAGCAAGCGCTCAAGCAGCTGACGTGCGGAACTAGTGCTGTTCGGCAGGGACGGCGTGCGCCTTGGCCAGGGCGTCGACGATAGACTTCGTGCCGCCGTGGGCCGTGTGGCCGCCGTCGACGGGGATCTCGGCGCCGGTGACGTACGAGGCCTGATCGGACAGCAGGAAGACGACGACGTCTGCCACCTCGGCCGGCTTCCCTTCGCGGCCGAGGAGGGTTTGGGCGACCGTGGCTTGGAGGAAGACCGGGTCCGCGCCCGCGGAGATCGGGGAGTCGATCGGGCCGGGATGCACGATGTTGACGCGGATCCCCTTGCCCGCCAGCTCTATCGCGGCGACCTTCGTCAGGCCTCGCATTCCCCACTTGGAGACCGTGTACGCCACCGCGTGGTGCGCCGTCAGCCCGGCGATCGAGCCTATGTTGACGATCGAGGCGCCCTGGCCTTCCGGCATCAGCGGCGCCAGGGTCCTGATGCCGAGCATGGCGCCGGTGAGGTTGATCGCCATCGTCCTGTCCCAACCCGCCACGTCGACTTCGAGGAGCCTCGGTCGGTAGGGCACGCCCGCGTTGTTGACCAGGCCGTGCACCTCGCTGCCTGCCATCGCCAGCCAGGCGCCCAACTCCACCCACGCCGCCTCACTGCTCACATCGAGGTGACGGTATTCGCAGGTCCCCGGACCGGCCTCGGGCTTGTTCAGACGCTCGCTCAGCGCCAGGCCGTCGTCGTCGAGCACGTCCGTGGCGATGACGCGGGCACCCTCGCGCACGAGCAGTTCCGCTTCGGCGGCGCCCTGGCCGCGGGCCGCGCCGGTGATCACGACGGTCTTGCCGCTGAGGCCTCTGCCACTCATGTCAGGCTCCTGGTTCATTGGTCTCGGGCTCACGGCTTCATCGGGTCGTGCAGCAGACCGCCGACCGCGTCGACGCCGATGGCTTGCACGAGTTCGTCAGTGAACTGTCCGTCGACGAGGATGAAGGCCATGCGGGCCACGTTCTCGGTCCGGTTCTCCCAGCGGTGGTCGGTGCCGCGCTGGATGACGACGTCGCCCGCGCTGAGCACGGTGTCCGCCTCGTTGTCCAGCACCAGCACGACCTCGCCTTCGAGGACGATGCCGTAGTCGACGGTCTGCGTGCGGTGCGTCGGGGAGATCACTCCGGGAGGGAACTCGTTGATGCGGATCTTCGTGCCGTTCTTCGCCGGCGGGACGGTCAGGTCCCGCTCGGTCGGCTCCGGCTCCGTCGGCGCGATGGGGGCGGGCATCGCGCCGGTGTTCCAGAGCTCGTAGAAGTGGGCGCCGTCGGGCGCCGTGCGCACCACGGGCGCTTGTCCGTCCTGCACGAAGACGGAGTTACCTTGGGCGTCGTGGCCGGTCACCACGCGGCGAGGGACATTTGGCATGCGCCCATCCCAGCACCTCAACGCCCAGGGGTCACCCAGTTCGCCGATCTTGAATCGACATGGTTGGTATCGGCGAGCGAATCGACGCGGGCGACCTTGTCGACGTGGGCAACGTGGTCGACGTGGCCGACGTGGCCGACGTGGCCGGGGTACGTATCGGCGAGCAGTGCCGTCTGGGCGCCGTCGGCCGGGGGCAGGCCGGCCGCCACTTCGACGAGGGTGCGCCGCAGCCACACGTGCTCGGGTGCGACCGCCCGGTCCGGGTGCCACCACAGGGTTTCGACGAGGTCGACGCGGCCGAACGGGGGCTCGACGATGACCAGTCCGGCCGGGACGGCGACCCGACGCGCCAGCCGCTCCGGCATGATCGCGACGAGGTCCGTGCCGGAAACGAGGAACGGCAGGGGCAGCCAGCCGACCGTGCTCACCTGCACGCGCCGCCTGACGCCGAGCTCGTCGAGCACGCGATCCGCCGGGGCGACGTGGGTGCGGCCGCTGCTGCGGACGGCGTGCGGCAGGACTTCGAGGTCCGCGAGCGAGAGCTGGCCGTCGCGCAGCCGCGGGTTGGCGGGGTCTGCGATGCACACGAACCGGTCGCGGAACAGCGGCTCGTGTGAGCCGTCGAAGCCGAAGCCGAGCGGGCCGATCAGCGCGTCGCAGTGCATGAGTCCGCGCTCGGATTCGTGCATGTCCAGGGGGATCGCGTCGAGCTCGAGACGTACACCCGGCGCGAGCTCGGACACGCGCTTGAGCAGCGGCTCGCCGAGGACGGTGATCGCGTAGTCGGTGGCCGTGAGCCGGAACACGTAGTCGCTGCGCGCCGGGTCGAAGGCGCGGCCGGTGCCCAGGGCGAGCTCGACCGCGCTGAGGGTGCGCCGGACGGAGGGCACGAGCGTCTTCGCGAAGGGCGTGAGCTCGTAGTCGCGGCCGACCCGTACGAGCAGCTCGTCCTTGTAGTGCCGGCGCAGGCGGGCCAGCGCGGTGCTCATCGCGGGCTGGCTCTTGCCTATCTTGGCGCCGGCCTTGGTGACGTTGCCCTCTTCGAGCAGCGCCTTGAGCGCCACCAGGAGGTTGAGGTCAGTCCCGCCGAGGGGCATGCGTTTCCACCGTCCCGTCTCGCGCCTCGTCGTCGAGGCGCGTTGTGCGTCTTTGCAAGTGTCCAGCCGGGGACTGCGTCAGTGCGGAATACTGCTTCGCATAGTCCCCCACCGGACCCGCCCGGGTCACTCCCATGTTTCCCGATTGTTACCGGCGTGGTCAGTATCGACTATCGTCCATACTGAAATGTGACTTAAGCGGGCGTGACCTGCGTAGATGTCTGAGAAAATCATGAAAGGACGTGGAGATGGCCGACCTCGGCGGCATCGACCTGAACCTCCTCGTCGCACTCGGCGCCCTGCTGGAGGACCGCAATCTGACCCGGGCGGGTATTCGCATCGGCCTGAGCCAGCCCGCGAT
>Ga0185299_10001764_pt1 | contig 38159 bp, 25 predicted proteins | sample PaiPotPPA55metaG_FD_128002 | JGI IMG/M metagenome (GOLD analysis project Ga0185299, IMG submission 128002) | Iron sulfur acid spring bacterial and archeal communities from Banff, Canada, to study Microbial Dark Matter (Phase II) - Paint Pots PPA... ...
CCTTCATCCCGATCTGGGTGCTGACTGCCGTGGGATATGCGGCGCGTCGGCGCGGTCTGCTCGGCGAGAGCGCCGCGGGAGTGCTCGGCAGGTACGTCTTCCACCTCGCCATGCCGGCCGCGCTCTTCCTCACCCTCAGCGCGACGCCGCTGTCGAGCTTCGACGTGCGAGCCCTGATCGCCTTCGGGGCGAGCACCGGCGCCACGCTTGGCGTGGGCTGGCTCGCGGGTGAGCGCCTGTTCGGTCGCAAGCAGGGTGAGCGGCCGATCTGGGCCATGGCGGCCGGGTATGTGAATTCGGCGAACCTCGGTATCCCGATCGCACTGCAAGTGCTGCACAGCGTCTCCTTTCTCGCCGAGGTCGTGCTGCTGCAGGTGCTCGTGGTCACGCCGATCATCCTTATCGCCCTGGACCGGCACGGTGACGCCTCGGGTGCGGTGCGCCTGCGCAGGATCCTGAGCCTGCCCGTGCGCAACCCCGTCATCCTCGGCTCCGCGCTCGGCGTCGTATGGTCGCTCGGGCACTGGCACGCGCCAGCCGAAGTGTCGAACTGCCTCAGTCTCCTCGCGGGTTCGGCCGTCCCGGTCGCGCTGATCGCACTCGGAGCCTCGCTGCACGGCGAGACACGGATGTCAGCGGCAGGGCGCGAGATCGCCGTTCTCACGACACTGAAACTGGTGCTGCAGCCCGTCATCGCCTTCGCCGTGGGAGAACTGCTCCGCCTCTCACACGAGCAGCTGTTCGCAGTCGTCGTGTGTGCAGGACTTCCGACGGCGCAGAACACGTTCATCTTCGCCCAGGAGTACGGGGTGGGTGAGGCCCTAGCGAACCGCGCCGTCATCGTCACCACGACCTGCTCGCTCGCCACCCTCGCCACGGTGGCCACCCTACTCGGGAACCACTAGCGGCGCCTCGACCGACCTCCCTGCGCGCCCCTCCACCCGAAAGAGTATCATGCCACTGATTTCAGACCCAGAACTTCGAGCGGCCGTCGACGCACTGATGCCGCGCGCGCGAGTCGATCTGGAGCGGCTCGTGGCGATTCCGTCCGTCTCCTTCGCGGGCTTCGACGCCGCGCACGTCGAAGCCTCAGCCGCGGTGACGGCCGAACTACTGCGCGGGGCCGGCCTCCCGGACGTGCGCATCGTGCGAGCCGGCGGCCGCCCCGCCGTGATCGGACGCCGCCCGGCTCCCGAGGGTGCACCGACCGTGCTCCTCTACGCCCACCACGACGTTCAGCCCGCGGGGGATCCAGGGCTCTGGGACTGCGACCCGTTCACGGCCATCGAGCGGGACGGCCGGCTGTTCGGGCGCGGTGCCGCCGATGACAAAGCGGGAATCCTCGCCCACGTAACCGCCCTGCGAGCCCTCGGCGACCGACTCCCGGTGGGCGTCGTCGTGTTCGTCGAAGGCGAGGAGGAATACGGATCGCGCACGCTTCCCCAACTGCTGGCGGAGAACGGAGCCATTCTCGAAGCCGACGTCATCATCATCGCCGACTCGCAGAACTGGGACATCGGCGTGCCCGCGGTGACCACATCGCTGCGCGGCACGGTCAATCTGATCGTCGATGTGTGCACGTCAGAGCGCGCGGTGCACAGCGGAATGTTCGGCGGACCGGTGCCCGACGCCCTCACGTCGCTCGTGCGTCTGCTCGGCACACTGCATGACGAGAAGGGTGACGTCGCGGTCGCCGGGCTCGAAGCGACCGCCGCGGCCGACGGCGTCAGCGGTCCCGAGTCCGGCCGGACCGGCACCATATCGCGCGTCAACTACCCCGAAGACCGCCTCCGCCGCGAAGCCGGCCTCATGGCAGGGGTCGAGTTGATAGGCACCGGAAGCATCGCCGAGCGCCTCTGGGCCAAGCCGGCCATCTCCGTCCTCGGCATCGACGCACCGCGTACCAATGCGGCGCCGAATGCGCTCATCCCGTCCGCCCGTGCGAAGATCGGCGTCCGATTCGCGCCGTGCGACAGCATCGAAGCCGTGCACTCGGCAGTGCGGGCGCATCTCGAGCATCATGTGCCGTGGGGAGCGCAACTGACGGTCGAACTCGAACACGACGGTGCACCGTGCATGCTCGACTCGAGCGGCCCCGCGCACGCCACAGCCCGTGCCGCACTACGCGACGCTTGGGATGGAGCGGAACCGGTGGAGATCGGCGTGGGCGGCTCCATTCCGTTCATCGCCGCTTTTCGCAGCATCTTCCCTCGCGCAGAGGTCATCGTCACCGGCGTGGAAGACCCCGAGTGCAGCGCACACGGCCCGAACGAAAGTCTCCACCTCGGCGAGTTCACCCGCGCCTGCTACGCCGAAGCCCTCCTGCTGAGCCGCCTCGGTGACCTACCCTCCACCCAGTAAAGAATCGACACGACCCCTACAGAAGCTCGGGGAGGACCGAAGGCAACCAGAACCTGCCGGCTGCAAGTGGCTGGACTGATAGGACGCGCCCACTCGCCCTATCGGGGTTTGTCCACCAGTCCCCGATCCGCGCACCGCCCCAGCATGCTTGCCACCGAACTGCAGTACACCCTCGCCGACATCGGCTACGCCTCCGCGGCGGACATCGCGACGCTGGCCGGATATACGTGCCGTTCGATTTGGTCGACGCGGTGCTTGCGGAGACCGGCCGGGTGCAGCGGCGCGTGCGGATGCTTCCCTCGCGGGTCAGGGTCTACGTCCTGCTGGCCCTCGGGCTGTTCCCCGCATCTCGGATACGCACGCGTGTGGAGCATGCTGACCAGCGCACTTCCAAATGCGCCGCGAGTATCAGAGAAGGCGCTGCGGGACGTATGCCGCAGGGTCGGGACCGGCGCGGTCGGGCTGCTGTTCGACACCCACGCGGTGCAGGCAGCCGACGCGCGAACGCCCGGAGGCCGACCGGTATCGACGGTGGCACACCGTCGCGTTCGACGGTTGCGCGTCGCTGCGCTGCCCCGACTCCGAGCGCAACCAGGCCACGCTCGGGCGCTCGGAGACCGGACGCGGCGGCTTCCACGGTCTCCCATGCCAGCAACTGGTCACCTTGGCCGAGACCGGCACCCGCGACCTACTCGGCGCAGTATTCGGGCCAAGTGCCACCGGGGAGATCACCTGCGCCGCACAACTGGTCAACGTCCGCGTCGTCCAAGCTCAGATCACCGCCCTGCTGTCCGATGGCACACGGATCACCGGAACCCACAAACCGGCCATCGAACTGATCGGGCTCTACCACGAACGCCGGGAGATCGAATCCGGATACATCGCCCTGCGCCGCACCCTGCTGCACGGTCGGGTACTGCGCTCGATGGAACCGTCAGGGATCGAACAGAAGAGGCTTACGGCTTTTCTTCACCAATCGGAGTGGGATCATGCGCGAAGCAGCCCCAATGCGGTGGGACCTCACACGTCTGGGGCAGCATGAGAATATGCGTACCTAGGCGTTCGGCGTCAACGTCGGTTGGCGCGGAACGGCGAAGTCGATCCGGGTCCAGGTGTCTTACAGCGACTTGGACACCTGCCATCCGCACATCGCCCTCAACACGCCCACCCTCAGACGCTTCCTGCGCCTGGTGCCCGAATGGTGGGATTGGAGCTGCCCCGGCGGCGGCGCCGGCGTCAGGCTTCTCGGCGATCGGTTGCCGGCGAAGCGCCTCGGCGCCGAACCCGGTGCGCCCCCACTAGGCCGGCGGCGAGACTGGCCCTATCACATGCGAGTACTGATGTATCGTCTGACTGGCTGAGAACCACTCGTTCTAGTCATTCCGCGCAGGAAAAACAGTGCACATAGGACGCATTGGACCGCTTTGGCGACGATATGAGATTGGACCACCTTGAGTACCGATATACTCAGGCATCTCATAGGGCGTCGGTTCCGGCGTAGTTGAGGCGACGAGAGAGGACGAGCATGATCAGGACCATCGCCCGAGGCGCGACGTCGATAGCCGCGATCGCGCTGCTGGCCGCGGCAGCTCCGGCTGCCATGGCCGCGGAGTCGGCACCAGTCCCGCTCCAGACGCAGGCGATATCCACGCACGTCACGTACGGGGCCGTCGTGGCTCCCGTGCAGGTGAAGACTCTCGTGGTCGGCCGACTCCGTGACACGAGCTCGCCCAACGACGAGTACTGGTTCGACTGATTCGCACCGGAGGACGGGTGAGCGTCGTCAGACGGGCGCCGCGATCAGGACTCTGTCGAGCTCAGGACGCGGCGCCCGTTGCCGAATCGAGGCCGAGCTTTCGCCTTAGGGCCACGACCTCCGGCGAGGGCAGATCGCCGAAACAGGCGAGCGCCAGCCGCCAGCATCTCCGAGCGGCCTCGGCTTGCCGCATCAGCTCGTAGAGATCCCCTAGGCATCGGTAAGCCACGCTCTGCATGTAGGGCACGTGGGCTTCGCGGGCGAAGCGGAGGGCGAGGCGGAACGCTCGAAGCGCGGCCGGAAAGTCGTCGGCCGCAGCGAAGATCCGTCCGTATGCGACGTGGACTCGGGCAAGCTGCACGGGGTCGCCGAACTGCTCGGCGGGAACCGCTGCGGAGTCGATCAATGCCAGCGCGTCTCTGTCCCTTCCCAGGCCGAGATGCATTTCGGCCTGGGCGATCAAGGTGCTCGTCAGGTAATAGCGGTCGTCGAGCGTGGAAAAGGTCTCATAGGCTCGCTCAAGGAGCGGTAGCGCGCCTTCCGGCCGACGGAGACGGATTTGACATACTGCTAGATTCAGGGTGAATGCGGCAATTCGGTTTGTATCGCCGATCTGGTCGGCGAGGAGCAGCGCCTGTCGGTAGTAGTGCTCGGCACGGGCATGGTCTCCGAGGCGGAGTAGGAACACCCCGAGATTGTTCAGGCAGGTGCAGCGAACGGCGAGGTCGTCGGACCTCTCCGCGAGCTCGAGGGCCACTTCGACCGTCGAGATGGCCTCCTGGTGGAGGCCGGCGTCGAACTGTGCGGCTGAGAGATGTTGTAATGCCCTGGCTGCCGACTGATAGTCACCCACTTCTTGCCAGTGCCCTGCGCACCGGCTAAAGCAGTCGACGGCTTCTGCGTTGTGATGTTGTGCGTGGTGTGCACGCCCCATCTGTAGCAGTGCATCGGCGCTGCCGCTTTCGTCGCCGAGCGCCGACCAGAGGCCTAGCGCCTGCCCTGCGCGGTCGAGCGCCGCGTCGAATGCACCGAGGCGCCACTGAGCGGCCGCGAGATCAACGAGAGTGTGGGCCTCACCGACGCGGTTTCCGCACGCGCGCCACGCCGTGAGGGAGCTCTCGTGCAGGGCGATGCTTTCATTCCAGAGGTTCTTCCTGTCCAGGAAGCGGGACAGCAGACTGACGAGAGTGGCCGCCTCCTGGGCGTGGCCGTTGGCGAACCAGTGCTCGACGACGGTTCTCAGCCAGCGCTGCTCGGATTCGAGCCATCTGGTCGCCTGCTTCGAGTCGGAGAAGCCGAATCCGTCGGGAAAGCCGTGGTCGTCGGCGAGATCGGTCAACATCACGTGCCGGTGCGGGTAGAAGAGTTTCGTCGCCGCGTCGACCGCACCTACCGTGTAGTACATCAATCGATTTGCTGCCGCCTCCAGTTCTTCGGCACTTTCCTCGGCCTCGCAGGCGTGGGCGGCGAAGATTCTCATCATGTCATGAAGCTGATAGTGATGGCGTTCGGGCTCCAGAATGAGGTTCTGCTCGACGAGGTTGAACAGCGCACTGTCGGTCTCGGAGGGCTCGGCATCGACCAGTGCGGCCGCCGCCCGGAGATGGATCCGCAGTCCCGGGTTCAGCGAGAGCCTGCGCAGTAGCGCACGTTCGAATTCGGGCAGGTCCCGGTACGAGGTGAAGAACACACGGAAAAGCGGGCCGATGATGGCGTCGGGCTTGCGCATCCGAGAAGTGCGGGCGTTCGCCAGGTGCTCTGCGAGGTCGCTGATCGACCAGGCCGGCCGGGTCCGGACAGCGTTGCCCGCCACCGCGAGAGCCAGCGGGAACCCTCCGCATGCGGCGACGACATCCCGCAAGGCCGGGTCCGTGGTCGGCGATATGCGCGCCGAATGCACGAAGAGTTGACCAGCCTCGTCGTCGGGCATGGGATCGAGCGGGTGACGCGTGGCCTCGGGCAGGCCGGTGAGGCGGTTTCGCGCGGTGATGAGCACGACGTTGCCCGCGCCACTGGGAATGAGCGGTGCCACTTGTTCGGCGTCCGCCGCGTCATCCAACAACAGCAGGAGTCGCTTGCCTGCGGTGTTCCTGCGCCACAGCGAGATCGCCAGGTCCAGCTTGCCGGCGCGTTGGATCTGCCGGGGCTCGGCTCCGAGCATTTCGAGCAGGAGCCCGAGCGCGGTCTCCGGATCGGTTGGCTGCTGGTGTTCGTCGTGACCGCGCAAATGGAGCTGCATCGCACCGTCCGGGCAACGACTGCGGAGTCGATGCGCGAGGTGCAGAGCGAGTGTCGTCTTGCCTACGCCAGGCATGCCGTCTATCGCGAATACCACCGAGGCGCCCGCGGCCAGCTGCCTGTCAATCTCGGCGGTGATGATCTCGATGTCCTCGCGACGGCCGACGAAACTCGGTGAGTCGCGGTCCAGCGTTGCGGGCGGCAGTGAACGGGTCGGCGCAATCGCGGTCGGCGCCCTGGCCGGCGCGGGGGCGGACTCGTCGCGAAGCAGCTCCTCGTGGAGCCGCTTCAGCGGTAGTGGCGTATCCAAGCCCTTCTGGTCACGGAGCCGCGCTTGGAAGAGCGTGAAGGCATCCAGGGCGTCCATGGTGCGGCCGACCGCGCGCAGTGTACGCATGAGCAGTCCGAGGATTGCCTCGTCGAACTCGTGCTTCATGGCCAGCCGGCGGAGCTCGGGCAGCAGGGCATGGGTGTCGCCCAGCTTCAGCTGCAGTGTGATGCGTCGGACCGCGACCTCGCGGAACCGCTCTTCGAGTACGGCACGCATCTCAGCGGCCCAACGGCCGAGCAGCCCGGCCAGCGGTTCCTCGCCTCGCACCAGTGTCTCCGCGGAACGCAGGAGTCTGATCGCCTCGTGGAGGTTCGCACGTTCCACGGCCCCGTCGGCGAGGGCGACCGTGCGCTCGAACTGGTTCCGGTCGATGCTCTCGGTCGGCACGACGAGGCGGTATCCCATGGAGATCTGCGTCAGACTGATCGACGGGTCGCCGCACTGGCTCAGGGTTTTGCGCAGCTTGGACGCGTTCGCCTGGAGACTCGCGAGTTCCCTCGGCGGCGCGTCGTCGCCCCAGACTCGGCGGATGAGTGTCGTCGTCGGGACGAGCGTTCCGGCATCCCACAGCAGCGCCGCGTACAACTGCTTCACCTTGGTCGACGGAAACGGGATCTGCTTCCCGTGCGCCCAGAGCTCGACCGGGCCGAGCAAGCGGAATTCCACGACGTACCACCCCTCCCGCCGGAGTCGACGGCGCCACTCGCGATGCTGGCGTCCCCAGCTGCGGGACCCACTCCCAATTTAGAGACTATCTCTCCATATGCCAGAGGTCGAAGGCGTAAGCATTTGCATCTTTCGCTGTGCGTCGGCATATGCGCCGAGCTCGCAGCGGCGCGGCTTGCATCGAGCGCTACCGCAGGTCAAGGATTCTGCAAGCAAGAGCAAGCGTCGCGCAGGCTGCCCGGAAATCTATCTGGGCGAGCGCGCTCGGGAATCCGGTGCGCCCTTTGATTTAACCATTGACGAGGGAGACGTTTGATGGATGCGTCATTGTCTGACGCGGTGCCCTGGTGGCACACCGTGCGCGCGGATCGAAGGGTCCTGATCATGGCCCCGACGATGACCAGTGTGCACCGGCTGCTCGACATCGCCGCGCTGTTCCGCGGCGACCTGCGCGTGCAGCTCTGGTTCACCGTGCCGCCGAACATGCTGGGAGAGGGCGCAGAGGCGATGCTCCGGGCGATCGGGGTTCCGCTGCTGCCGTGGGAGCTGGCGGTGACCCGATGCTACGACCTGGCGATCACCGCCAACCTGGGTGGGATCGGCGAGATCGACGCCCCGGTGGCGCTCTTCGCACACGGGGCGAGCCGCAACAAGATCGCGAAGCCGCGTGGACGAGGGTCGATCGCGGTACTGTCGAAGGTCCCGGCCTTCGCCCGCTCCGCACTTGTCCTCAACGGCATGCTGGTGCCTTCGGTCATCGCTCTGGGCCACGACCGTGACCTGGCGATGCTCGCGGAGGACTGCCCGGAGGCGCTGCCGGTCGGCAGAGTCGTCGGTGACCCCTGCTTCGATCGCATCTCCGCCGGGCGCCGGCTGCGCGCTGCATATCGGCGCGCACTCGGACTCGAGCCGGGAGAGAAACTCGTCGTCGTGACCAGCACGTGGGCCGGAGCCTCCTTGCTGGGCAGCGCTCCGCACCAGGTGGAGCGTCTCGTCGAACAGCTGCCGGGGCCAAACTACCGTATCGTGCTCCTGATACACCCGAATGTGGTCGCCGCCCACGGCGCGTACCAGTTGCACGCCTGGTGGGGCCACCTCGCCCACCACGGCCTGGTCCTGACCAGTCCGGGCCAACCCTGGGAGCCCTTTCTCATCGCCGCCGACTACATCGTCGGCGACCACGGTTCGGTGACGCTCTACGGATCAGTCGTCGGTGTGCCGATCCTGCTCGCCGCATTCGACGAGGCCCAGGTGCATCCGGAGTCCGGCGCCGCCGCGCTCGCCGCGATCGCCCCGCGCCTGGTCGGATCGGTCCCGGTGCCGGAACAACTGGCGCAGGCCGGTGAGCAGTTCGACGCCGAGTCCATGGCTCGAGTCGCGGCGACGATCAGCTCCGAGCCAGGAGGCTTCGCGAGGCATACTCGATCCCTGCTCTACGGCGTTCTCCGCCTGGGACAGCCGGCTTTCGCACCGCGGGTGGCCGACGTCCCGGCCCCGCCGCCCCTGCGGGAACTCGCGGCCCGGTGGCTGAGCGGCGGGCGCGAAGAGGGGGTCGGGCCCGTATGAACGAGCAGGTGAGGATCGTATTGCTGGGCGGGTCGAGTTGGCGGGACGAGCATATTCGTGCGTGTGTCGACGACGCGGTGAACGTGGGCGACCTCGCTCGCGCTGACGTCCTTTACTTTGCGAGCCCCATCGCCGCTGACGATGTCATCGCACAGTTGGCCGTGTATCCCGGCTGCGTCATCTGTGCAGGGACGACGGACGACGGCATCGTGCTGCTCGCCGTGCGCGGCGGCATCGACGGCGGAATCGGGCCGTGCCCGGCAGTTGCGTCGATCGTGCACGCCTCGCTGGCCTGGGGTATCGAGACGGCGAACGCCTAGTTCGGCCTTGCCGGCTCACAACTGCCATTTGCCCGCCGCGGGTTCGCTGAGCGCGTCGAGCGGTCCGGTCAGGCGCGCGGTGACCCGCTTCGCCGCGACCGGGTCGCTCGCCGCGAAGAGCCCCACAGCCTGCTGATAAAGTTCGCGGGCCTCGGCCGCGTGCCCGACGGCCTGCTGTATACGGCCGTGGATCTCCAGAAGCCCGGCTTGCCCGAACACCGATCCGCTCGCCCGCATCCAGGCGGAGGCGTCCTCGACCAGCCGGAGCGCGCGATCGGTGTCACCGAGATCCGCGACGGCTTGGGCTCGTAGCGCCTGGGACCAGGCCGCGTCGTAATGGTCGCCCTCAGCCTCCAGCCCGACCTGCGAGCGGCGCAGATACTCGGCGGCGAGTTCGAGGTCGCCTCGGGCCGCCGCGACCTTGCCTAGGCCTTGATACGCCAGGGCGACACCCCGGCGGTAGCCCTCCAGTTCCCGAAGTGTCAGTGCCTGCTGGAACGACTGCTCCGCCTCGTCCCACTCACCCAAGCGCACATGGATCGTCGCTCGGCGGTTCACGGCCTGTGCCAAGCCGCGCGGGTCCTCAAGGCGCTGGTAAAGCTCTGTTGCGCGCTCACAGCACTTCGCAGCCTCGTCGTACTGCTGAGCGGAGGTCAACGCGCCCGCAAGAGAGACCAGTAAGTACGCCTCCGCCTCTTCATCGCCTTCCGCGCGGGCGGCGGACACGGCCATGGTGTGTGCTTCGCGTCGATCCTCCATATTGCGCAGGCGCAGGAAAAGCGGCCACATGGAGTCCGCCAACTGCCAGACGAAGCGGTGCTGCTCGCGGCGCGCGCAGTACCGGAGAACGGCCATGAGGTTCTGCCGCTGCAGGTCCAACCAGGCCAGTGCGCGTAGTTCGCCGGCGAACGGAAATTCGCTGATCGGCTCGTGCCGGAAGTCTCGACTCAGTACTCGATGGCTGGGCGTCAGGATCGCCTCCGCCGCGGTCGTTGTCGCGAGGAAGAAGTCGAGCAGCCGGTCGAAGGCCTCGTCACCCTCTGCCGGCGGCACCCGATCGGCGCAGTGCGCCGCGTGCAGACGCACGAGATCGTGGAAACGGTGCCTGTCGTTCCGATCGTCGAGCGCTTCCAGCAGATTCGCGGCGACCAGCGCGTCGATCTGTTCCTCGGCCTCTTCGACCGTGGAATCGATCACCGCCGCCACCATCACCGGCTCGAACCACAGCACCGGGCACCGACCGAGCGCACGGTAGAGGTGCGCGAGGCCGTCGTCGAGCACCTGGTAGGACCCGTCGAGCGCGGGCATGACCGCACTCTCCTCGTCGACGTCCAGGAGTTCGAGCCGGTCGCCGTCCTGCTCGAGTGCCTGCGCGAGCCGTTCGACGGTCCAACGCGGACGCGAGGCCAGCTTGGCCGCCGCAACGCCGAGGGCCAGCGGAAGGCCTCCACAGAGCTCTGCGACGCGGCGTGCCGCATCGGGTTCATTCCGCACTCGTTCCTCGCCCAGAGCTCGCCGGATGAATGCGACCCCGGTTTCGGCGCGCCACGGATCAAGTTGGTGGAAGCGGGCTCCATCCATTGTCAGGCCACTGATTGAGTCGCGCGTTGTCGCCAGCGTCACGCAGCCCGGCGCGGTGATGGCGAGGACACGCACCTGGGCCGCGGAGAGCGCGTTGTCCAGCAGCACGCTTATCCGGCGGCGGTGCGTGATCGTGCGCAGCAGGGCAACGCGCTCGGCCAGCCGGGCAGGGACCTGCTCCCGCGCGATACCCAGGGCGCGAAGGAACTCGCCGAGGATGTCCTCCGAGGAAGCCGGCGGCGGCTGGGCGTAGCCGCCGAGGTCGGCGTACAACTGGCCGTCCGGGAAATCCATCCCGTGCGCCTGCAGCCAGGCGATCGCGAGAGTCGTCTTTCCGACACCAGCGGTCCCGGAGATGACGAGCAGCGCGCCGGTCTGGTCGGCACCGGCCTGCTCCCACCGTCGGTCGAGCCAGTCGCGGTCTTCGCTTCGCCCGGTGAACAGCGACGTGATCGGCGGCAACTGCCGAGGCGTCGCCGAATACCCGGAATTCGAGGCATGGAAGTGCACTTGCTCGATCCGGCCCGACTGCACCACCGCTCCACTGGAATGCCCGGAGTACTCGTTGCCCGGCGACGGCCCCCTGCCGCGCTCCTCCATGCGAACCCGCTCCCGCCGACTGAATAAGAATCATCAGCCCTGATGAAGCTACTGCACGTGACGCCTCCGGCAAAGAGCCGAGCTCGGAGCCGAAACGGCGTCGCCGAGTCCCACCTGCCGTCGAAAGCCTCGGCTCCGTGGACGGCCTGGCCGATGATGCGGCCTGGATTACCGGCTCCGGCGCTCCGGCCGGCTCACCGGTGCGGGCCAGGGCCGCGAAATCCATGCCGCGGGCGCTGTCATCGGTTGGTAACGTCGACGCGGATGTCGCCTGCCTGTACGACGTGCTCTGGCCGGTGCCGCTGACAGTGTTATGAACCATCGAGGCCTGCGATGTCGGCTGGCTCACGCCGAGGAGTACGACAAGTTCGGCGAACGCACCGGCGAGTTCGGGCTGTGCGGCGGCTTGACCGGTGAGGTAGCCCGCCCAGAACAGTTGTATGCGCACGGCGCGATCGCCCGCGAGCTCGAGAGCCTGGCGACGGGCTGCGTCGAGCTCATGGCTCGCCCGGGCAATCGACATGCCGGGGTGCCTGCGGACCCAGAGCTTCGCGTTCGCCCCCACCCGACTTCACCCACCGCTGAAATCGTTCGACTGCAGCGAAGGCGTCGGCCGGCAACAGCCGGGAGGCGAGGCCCGGCCGGATGCACGCCGTTGCTCACTACCAACCGCTCCCGCTAAGGTCGGGCCTCATCTGGCGGCCAACTGGATCAGGTCGCAAGGGGTAGCGGGAAATGGCGCCTGGAACTTCGGACCGGGCGAGGGGAGTGGTGAATTCATGGCTACGGTCGTCCTGACCACGCGTATTCGGGTAGTCGCCGACGACGAGTTGCGCTCGGAGCGTCTCACCCGCGCCCTCGCCGACGAGCTCGCGCACATCGCGGGCGTCGCGGTGGGGTACGAGACGATCGTCGACGCCGCGGTTCCCGGCGCGAAGGGTGCGGGCTCCGACCTGCTCATCGCCGTTCTGGACATCGCGTGGCCCGTCGCCGCGCCGCTGGTGGCCGAGAAGGTCAAGGACTGGCGGCACGAGCGCAAGCGCGAGTCGGTTCGGGTCACCGTCGGCGACGACTACGTGGAGCTGTCCGGCGAGCCTACCGAGGAACAGGCGCGTCTGCTCGCCGCGCTACTCGACGCCGATCCGCGGTGAGCGGGCCGGCCCGCAAGCGGGCGCTGCTCATCGGTGTCGGGTCCTACGCCGACGCGGGGCTCGCCGCGCTCCCGTGTGTGCAGGCCGACCTCAGGGAATTCGGCGAGGTGCTGCGTGACACCAAGGTCGGCTCGTTCGAGGACGTCCAATGCCTGACCGATCCCGACGCCGCGACGCTGCGGCAGGCGGTCCACGACTTCCTCGATCGCAGCGAGCCGGACGAGCTGGCCGTGGTCTACCTCACCGGGCACGGCGAGCGGGACGCGGCCACCGGCGAGTTCCATGTCCTGGCCCGGGACACCCGGCTCGATCGACTCTCGGACACGGGCGTGTCGGCGGGCTTCCTCAACGACCGGCTCGACGACTGTCGGGCCAGGCAACGGGTCGTGATCCTCGACAGCTGCAAAAGCGGCGGCTTCGCGACCGGGTTGCGGACCAGGGACGCCAAAGGGGCCGCGGCGCCGAGCGCGGCGCCGCTCGCCACTCGCGGCGTGGTGGTGCTCTCCTCCTCGCGCGCCGTCGAGGCCTCTTTCGCCGGCGACGAACCGGATGATCCGTCGCGTTTCACCGGTGAACTCGTCCGGGCCCTGCGTGACGGAACGGCCGACCTCGACCGGGACGGGTTGATCTCGGTCACCGAACTGCATCAGCATCTCAATAGCCGGATGCGAGCACAGGGCACGGGCGGGCGGCAGGTCCCGGTGATGTCCACGGCCGGAGTGGACGGCGCGATCTACCTCGCCAAGGCGCCGTTGCGCCGCGCGGCCGGACGGCGCGCGGATGCCTCGGGCCGCCTGGCCACCGAGTCGCCCGGGGCGGCGGGCTCCGCGCAACCGGGCTGGCAGCAGCTGATCGGCTACTACCGGGAATGCGTCCGCGCGGAGAATTCGAGCAGCGACCGACTGGTGTTCTCGCCCAGGTCCGCGGACTACGCCTGCGTTCCCGGGCAGGAGCAGATATTCAGCGGGACCGGGAGCGATCAGGACGGTCTGCTGCCCGTTCCGGCGGGCATCGAGCCGCTGGTCGAGCGGGCCGGGCAGGACCAGGCGGACCTCGTATACGGCTACCCGGTCGTGGTGATCCATCAGAACCGTGAGCGGCAGGCGGTCAAACCGCCGAAGTGCGCTCCGCTGCTGATTCGAAGGATCGAGATCGTCCAGCAGGACGACGGCGGGTTGCGGCTGCGCCCCTACGGGGAGCCGGAGCCGAATCCGGCGTTCGCGGACTACTGGCTCGGCCGGGAGGAGTCTGAGCACCTGCAACGGACCTTCAGCCCCGACTGGGGGCTGGCCGACCACGACTCCATGGTCAAGGCCATACGCTACCTGTTGCGCGACGAGTTCGGGCTCGACATCGCCGAGGAGCTGCGGCCGGATCGGCTGGCCGACCACATCGACATCGCGTCGCCGGCCAACGGCGCGCGCAACGCCGCCGTGGTCATGGCGATGAAGTCCGCCGTCGTCACGAAGAAACTGATCGGCGACCTCGACGACATCGAGGAGAAGCAGGCGCAGATCCGCGGCACGGCTCTTGCGGCGCTGCTCGATCCGACGTCCGCCGACCGCAGTCCGCCGGCCGTCGAGCCGGTGGCGGTGGGGCCGCTCAACACCGCGCAGGCCCGGATACTGGAGGCCGCGTTGAGCCGGCGGCTCACGGTGGCGACCGGGCCGCCCGGCACCGGCAAGAGCGCACTCGTGGTGAACATCCTGGCCACGGCGGTCGCCGCCGGACAGACCGTGCTTTTGGCGTCGACCAACAACCGGGCGGTCGACGAGGTCGTCGAGCGGTGCGCGAAGATCGCGCCCGGTCTGGCGATCCGGACCGGCAGCCGGACCGGAGAGACCGACTATCAGGAAGCTGAGAAGGTGGCACTGCGCGGGCTGCTCGCGCTGCCGCCCGCTCCGGTCAGCCTCGCCACGGCCGGGGCCCGTCACTCCCAGGCGGCCCGCGCCCACAGCGCTGTTCTCGGGCTGCTCGCCCGCCAGGGCCGGGCAGAAGGCGACCTGCTTGCGGCCGGGACAGCGCGGGCCACCTGTGCGCGGACGCTCGCCGAGGCAGCACCCGAATTCGCGCAGTACGCTCGTTCCTGTGCCGACGCGGAACTCGAACGGTACACGAGGCGCGGCTCCCGGCTCGCGCGTGCGCGGCTATTCGGCGCCGCGCGCCGCCTGCGCTTCCTTCGTTCGCTCGCTCTGTCCGACGCGCCCGGCGCCGCGCTTTCGTCACCCGAACTGTGCGCGGCCGTCAGCGCTTATGCCGCGGCCGAGTTGCATTGGCGGAAGCTGAGCACAGCGCCAGAGTTGAGCGACAGCGATCTGCGGGCCCGGCTGGCCGACTCCGAGCAGACACTGCGCGAGGCCAGTACTGGTCTTACGCAGGTCGTCGTCGCCGAATACGCGCGGCAGAGCCGTGGCGCGATCCAGGGATTGCTGTCGCTGGGCGACCGCAGCCCGCAGCAATGGCGCAAGACGCGCGAAGCCCTGGCCGGCGCTCGTGCCTGGGCGGTCACCAGCCTCTCCGCCCGCCGTTTCCCACCGGACCCCGCGCTGTTCGACCTCGTGGTCATCGACGAGGCGAGTCAGTGCTCTATCGCCGCCGTGCTGCCGCTGCTGTTCCGGGCCAGGCATGCGCTGATCATCGGCGACCCGCTCCAACTGCCGCACATCGCCCAACTGCCCGCTCAGGCAGAGGCGGAGGTGCGCGAGCGGTTCGGGATCGACGGGGGCTGGCTGGCCGACCGCAGCCTCGGCTACCGGGATCACTCGTGCTTCCACGCATTCGAACGAGCTAACGAAGGCAGCATCCTGCTCGACGAGCATTTCCGCTGCCATCCGCGGATCGCCCGGATCGCGAGTTCCCTCTTCTACGCTCCCCGGGACAAGCCGCTCACGATCCTGACCGACCCGCACGCCATGGCCGCAGCGCCCGACATGCCCGCAGCCACTTGGATCGACGAGCCGGGGTCGGCGCATCGCAGTCCCGCTGGCTCGTCCTGGGTGAACTGGCGGGAGGCGGACCGGGTCAGCGCGGGCGTGCGGCGACTGCTCGAGGAACTACCCGCGGACGCGACCGTCGGCATCGTCACCCCCTTCGCCGCGCAGGCCGCCCTGCTCGGCAAGACCTGGGCGCACGAGTCCGGCCGCGTGCGGGTCGGCACGGCGCACCGGTTCCAGGGCGGTGAGTGCGACGCGGTCATCTTCAGCCTCGTCGCAGCCGACGGCATGAGCGCCGGCGCGCTGCGCTTCCTCGAAGAGAACCCGAACCTGTGGAACGTCGCGATCACCCGGGCCAGAGCGCACCTGTTCGTCGTCGGCGACGCGTCGTTCTGGTCCCAGCGCGACGGACTCGGGCGACGGCTGCTCGACGAGCTCGGCACACCGGCCGCCCTGGCCCGACCTTGGCCGCACGGCGCGGTGATGCGGGATCTGCTGTTCGACCGTCTCACCGCCGATGCCAGGGCCGAGGGCGGAGTCGAACTGTCCGTCCCCTGCTCGGGATACACCGCCGACGCGGTGGTCAGCGCCAAGGAGGGCAGCGCCGCGGTGCTGCTCGACACCGGAGTGTCCGGGGCCGTCGAGCCGGACCGGCATCTCCGCGTCCACCTGCGCCGCGCCGAACTGCTCGCCGACCCGGCCGCGGCGCGCGGCGCGATCCGCGTCCCCGCTTGGCGTCTGTACGACGGCGACTGGCGTCCATTCACCGTGCGATCGAGCCGAATCGGGTAGGAACGTGCCCGTGACTTCGCCCAACCTCGCGGCTGCCGCGGCCATGCGTCCGGCCGATGCGCGCCGACTGCTCAAGCGGTCCTCAGCCCTGCGTTCCGACATCCAGGGCCTACTCGATTCCGAGATCTCAGCCGGCGCCGCAGTCCGCGAGGCGTACCACGGCTTGCGCCGCGAGGCGGTGCGCACGCAACTCGCGGCCGTCCCGATCTCGCGGCTCAAGGACGTCACCGGAGGCCGCCTACGCCTGGGCCTGTTGGAACACGCCGGGTACGCGACCGTGGCGAGCGTATTGAGCGCGGACACAGTCGCCTTGCAGCGGGTGCACGGAGTCGGCGAGCAGACAGCGGCACAGGCGATGGCTGCGGCCTGGCAGATCGCCCGCGTCGCAGAAGAGGGTCTGCGGCCGCGGCTCGACGCCGCGGCGGCCGAGACCCCGGCCGGCCGGGCCGTGATCAGCGCGCTCCATCGAGCACTGCTCGTCGACGAGTCGATGGGCGATCTGCGCGAGCCGGCGATGCGATACGACACGCAACTCGCCCGGCTCGCCGAAGACGCCGATGTGCTGCGTGGCCGGCTGCGCGCACTCTTCGCAGGCAATGACCGCCGCAGCGCCGCACGCGCCGCCGCAACAGAGCTCGACGCGGTACTGACGGCGGCCGAATCGGGCGGCCTGGCGTCGCGGATCGCGGACGCCCGGCACAGTCTGCACGTCCCCGCGGCCTCCTCCACGACGGCTCGCGCCGACTTCGGGCACCGCGCCGCCCGCTATCTCAGTTTCCTGGCACGACTCGTCGACCTCGGATCGGCTTCGGAGTCGGTCACCGGGCACCTGCCACCCGATCTCGCCGAGCGCGTACGGGGCCAACGGTTCGACCAAAGCAGGCTGCGCGCTTCGCTGCGCGGCTACCAGGTCTTCGGCGCCAAGTTCGCGCTCGCCCAACGGCGGGTGATCCTCGGCGACGAGATGGGCACCGGCAAGACCGTCGAGGCCATCGCAGCGATGGCTCATCTGGCCGCCGAGGGCGGTACGCACTTCCTCGTCGTATGCCCGGCGAGCGTACTGATCAACTGGCTGCGAGAGATCCCGGAACACAGCACGCTGACTCCGGTCAGGTTGCACGGTGGTGAACGCGACGCGCAGCTGCGTGCGTGGATCAGATCCGGCGGAGTCGGGGTCACCACCTTCGAGACAGTCAGGGCCCTGAACCTGCCGACCGGGCTGAGCGTGGCGATGCTCGTCGTCGATGAGGCGCACTACGTGAAGAACCCTGACACACAGCGCTCCCGTGCCGTGCTCGACTGGACCCGGCGCATCGAACGCGTCCTGTTCCTGACCGGGACTCCGATGGAGAACCGGGTCGAGGAGTTCAGGAATCTGGTCGGTTATCTCGATCCGATCCTGGTCCGGCGCATCTCGAACACCGACGCGGTGGCCGGCTCCACGTCGTTCCGCAAGGCGGTTGCCCCCGTCTATCTGCGCCGCAATCAGGAGGACGTGCTCACCGAACTGCCCGAGCTCGTCCAGATTCCGGAGTGGATGGAGTTCGGCGCCCGCGACTTCGCCGCCTACCGCGAGGCGGTGCGGGAGGGCAACTTCATGGCCATGCGCCGCGCCGCCTTCCCCTCCGCGGACCCGGCCACCTCGGCGAAACTCCGCAGGCTCCTCGAAATCGCCGGCGAGGCGGCGGAGAACCGGCACAAGGTCATCGTCTTCTCCTACTTCCGCGACGTCCTGGAATCCGTCGGCGCGAACATCCCGGACGGTAGCCGATTCGGGCCGTTGACCGGCAGCACCTCCCCCGCTCGAAGGCAGGACATCGTCGACGCCTTCGCCAAAGCGGACGGACCCGCGGTGCTGGTCAGCCAAATCCAGGCTGGCGGGGTCGGGCTGAACATGCAGGCCGCCTCCGTGGTCATCCTCTGCGAGCCCCAGGTCAAACCCTCGACCGAGACCCAGGCGATCGCCCGGGCCCACCGCATGGGCCAGGTCAACCGGGTCCAAGTGCACCGCCTCCTGGTCGCCGACAGCGTCGATCAGCGAATGCTCGAGATCCTCGACGCCAAGACCCGCCTGTTCGACGCCTACGCGCGGCGCAGCGAGACCGCGCGGACGAACCCCGAGGCCCTCGACATTTCCGAAGCCGCCTTGGCGAAACAGATCATCGACGCCGAGCGGGCACGCCTGTCGACGAACGACCAGGGGCAGTGAGGGCGTCGTCGGCAAACAGCCACGACCCGCGTTCCGCCGCCCTACCTGAAACAGCGTCCGGACGTAACTCCTCTGACGCCCCGCCCGGTAGAGTGGTGTGCGGGCAGAACCTGAGCCATCGCGCTCGCCTGCGCGAAGGAACTGGACGGCGAGCGTGACAGATGCTAGAGGAACACGACGGACGACGGACGACGGACGACGGACGACGGACGACGGACGACGGACGACGGACGACGGACGACGGACGACGGACGACGGACGAGCGGTGCTCGCGGTTGCCCGCAACCTGGTGTCCGCGCTGAGGTTGTTGGAGGTGGTCGCGCTCTTCGGCGATGACCCGCGGGTGCGGATTCACTGGACTATCGCCCAGGGGTCGGCGTACGCGTCCGAGACGGATGAGTATCTCTCCCGCCTCGGAGTGCGGCTGACGGCGTGGGAGCGGGCGTGCCGAAGCAGATATGACCTGATCGTGGCAGCGAGCGGCAACGGGGATCTGGACCGGCTCACCGGTCCGCTGATGATCTTGCCGCACGGGGCGGGCTACAGCAGGGTGGTGGCCCCGAGCCAGAGCGCTCCGGCGGGCCTGGCGCCCAGTCAGCTCGTGCGCGAAGGCCGCGTCATCGCCCAGGTGATCGGCTTGGAGCATGAAGATCAGCGTGCTCGTCTGGCGGCGTATTGCCCCGAGGCGGCACCTTTCGGCGTGGTCCTGGGTGATCCGACGCGGGATCGGATGGCTCTCGGCGAGCGCCTTCGCGGGGTGTATCGAGACGCGCTTGAAGTGCCCGAGCGATGCTCCCTGATCATTCTGAGCTCGACCTGGGGACCAGGTTCGCTCCTTGCCTCGCATCCCGATCTGCCCGCCAGACTGGCGGCGGCGCTTCCCTTCGACGAGTACCGGCTCGCCGCGATCGTGCATCCCAACGCTGCCGCGCGGATGGGCTCGTGGGAGGTGGGCCGACTGTTGATGCGAGCTCGCAGATTCGGCCTGCGGTTGATCCAACCGGACCGGTGGGAGGGAGCGGCCTTGGCGGCAGATCTCGTGATCGGCGATCACGGTTCGGTCTCGCTCTACGCGGCCGCGGCCGGCATACGCGTGCTGTTCGGCGCCTATGACCGCGCTCAGATCGTGCCTGGTTCGCCGATGGCCGAACTTGCCGCTCGCATCCCGCGCCTGGATCCGCGCGCTGATCTCGCCTCCCAGGTCAAAGCCGGCCTGGCGCAGGACACCCAGGGCGATGCCTATCGGCAGGCACGCGAGGCCTTCGGGGTCGTCGGCCGGTCGTTGGAGGTGACCGAGCAAGTCGCCTACCGGCTGCTCGGTCTTTCGCTCCCGCCGCGAATGCCGGGCCGACGGGCACCCGAACCCGTGCGGCGTGCGGGCGATGCTCGTGCCTCCCATCTCGTGCTCGTCGGGCGTGATCCGTCCGGGCAGGCTGAACTGTCGGTACGCCGATTCGCCCCGGGGGTCGATCCGGAGCTTCTCGTCGGATATGAGACCGAGGAGGTGTGCAGGCATCTTGCTGCGGGTGAGGCCGAGCTGGACATGACTGTGCGCGAGAACGCCGAGGTGCTCGTGCTCGGACCCGCCGACCAGGACTTCGAGCTTACGGGCGAAGCGCTTGCCGCGGTGCTGAAGCGGGAGGCCGGCTGCCTGCGGCTGGCCATGGCGGTCACCGGCCCGGGCCGCTGTCTCGCGGTGGGACACGGTCTCAACGCGGTGGAGTTGGCAGCCGAGGACGTCGATTTCGACGCGGCTGTGCTGCCCTCCGTGCTCCTGGCCGTAGCTGATCAGGAGCACAGCGAACCCACGACCGCCGTCAAGCGCTTGCGCACCGGAGTACGGGTGCGCCTCGGCGAGATTGTGACGGTGGTGACGGCCTACGATCCAGCCTCAGTCCACCCCTCCATGCCGCGCTGAAGCGCATCGGCTTCGGTCAGGTGCCGTGCGGCGAGCTCGTGCTCGCCCACGGCCTCGCACGAGCGGGCCAGCAATCGAAGAGCTCTAATCCACTCGACTGGGATGCCCCGGCGAGACGCCTCGGCGAGGGCGAGTTCGGCGAGGTCCCTCGCCGACTCGGCTCGGCCGGTCTCGAGCTGCGCTTCGATCAAGGCGAAGCGCACCTGTCCGGCTAGCCGCGGATCGCTGCGGATCGCCTCGGGGTAGGCGGCCTCCAGCAGGTCCACGGCATGCGGCACCCGGCCCGCGGCCGTGAGCGCGCGGCCGGTGAGGTAACGCAGTATCAGATCCGCACGCTGTGCACCAGGTGCGGATTCCAGACTCGCCAGTACTGCTCGCCCGGCGTCGAACAGCGCCAGCGCCGGGACCGGTCGCCCGGCTTCGAGCTCGACGATGCCGGTGAACTCGAGAACGGACGCCTCCAACAGGCCGTCTCCCTCGAGCCGCGCGAGATCGAGCGCTCCATCGAGGCTGCGGGCAGCCTGCTCGTAATCGGCGAGGTCCACATGGATGCGCGAGAGCAGGCAGCGCAGGCGGGCGCACACCCATCGACGCCCGGCACGCTCACCTGCCTCGATCCCGAGGGTGAGTGCCTCGATCCAGGCCGCCGGGTGCCGGTGGTTCTGGTTCAGCGCCCACAGCGGGTCGCACAGTAGCCACACCAAGTCGTCCCACTCGTGCTCGGCCGCGAGGCGTAGGCAGCCGAGCAGTGCCGCATGTTCGGCCTCGAGCCAGTCGAGCGCGTCCCGGTCGTCCTCGAACACCGGCAACTCGACGTTCGGCGGTGGCGCCGCGGCCGCGCCTGGCAGCCGGGTGCGTTCCGCCGCTACGCTCCGATCCGCCGCCTGCCCGCAGGCGAGGTACCACTCGACGACGCGACGCGTGATCCCGCTACGTTCGGCCTCGCTATAGGCGTTGGTAGTCAGGTGGACGGCGTGCGTGCGCATCATCGCGTGTACGGCGAACCGGTCGGCACCGAGATCTTCGACCAAGTTCACCTCGACGAGGTCCTCGAGTCCCGCGGCGGCCTGCGCCTCGGAGATGCCGGCGGCCACGGCAACAGCGGCTGTGCTCGTCTCAGCAACGGGAAGCAGGCCGAAGGTCCGGTAGGCGCGAGCAGCGGGCTCGGACAGCTCTGCGAACACCACGTCGAGTACGGCAAACGCTTCGGCGCGTTCGAACAGGCGCGAGCGCTCCCTTGTATCACCCAGCAACGCGACCGTCTCCGCGAGGCTGCGCCGCTTGCGCTTTACCAGGTGTCCCCCGACGGCACGCAGCAGCACCGGAAGCCCTGCGCACCAACGCACGATCGCCGCCGCGGCCTCGGGCTCCGCCGCAACCCGCTGCTCGCCGACGTGCGCGGCCAACAACGTCAGGGCTGCGGGATCGTCAAGTGGCGCGAGTTCCTTCACCACGATGCCTTTCCCCCTCCACTGCTCCAGCATCAGCTGGCTCGTCACCAACAATGCCCCGCGTCCACCCGGCGACAGCGCATCGACCTGGCTGGGCAGTTCGACGTCATCGACCATGACCAGTACATCGCGCTCCATCGTCCTGGCGCGATACAGGGCCTCTCGCTCCTGGCGAGTGGCCGGCATCATGGATTCCGCGACCCCCATCGCGAGCAGCAGCACTCGAAGGACCGCGCTGAGATCGACGACGCCTCCTGTGCTGCGAAACTCCGAAAGCGCCACCTGATACCCGTAGCTGAAGCGCTTGCGGTACTTCTCGGAGAGGCGCCGGCCCAGCTCGGTCTTGCCCACTCCCGGCGGGCCGAGCAGCAGCACCAGTGCCACCCGGGTTGAGGGATCGTCGAACACCCCCATCAGTTCGGCTACTTCGGCATCGCGATTGACGAAGTTCAGCACCGCGTCCCTGATCTGCCAGGCTGCCAACCTCACCGCGTGGCCATCACCCATATTGACCGTGACCCTGCCACCCTGGACGACGAGCTCGGCATTTCCCGAATTTCGATTGACCGTAGTGGACGAACCAGCCCCGTGTTCGTCCTCGGCAAGGCTCTCGTCGCCTCCGATAGGATTTTCGTCGCGGCCTTTGCTCTCCAGCTGTCGATCCGACTCGCCGAACGCGTTCGTGGCGTCCGCCTCGCCCTCGTCCCGCACGACACCCGCCCCTAACATCACTTACGTACAGGACTCCACGTTAGAGACCCCTTGCGCACTGTAGCGGCTCGTCGAACCCTCAGACAGCTCGGCACGCGACATGGCCGCAATTTCGCGGCCTGCGAGCTCGGGCGGCAATACCGTGCAGAGCTTTCAGGATCGACCGACCTAGCCTATCAGCCCTCTTCTACGCGGTGAAGCTGTCACCGGTCGATTCCGTGGTCGCGGAAGAACCGGCGGACCCCAGAACACCAGGCATGACGCCCGGGCTCTTGGCAGAGCGATCAGAGATCTGACAAAATCAAGTGGCTGAGCGCAACGAGACGTCGACGCATCGCACATGCCGGGAGGGTGCCGAAGCGGCGAGAACCGCGTCGCGATGCGCGACCAGTCGTGCTCGGTCGGATGCCCGGCGGACGAGGGTGGGGGCTGGTGGAACAGGCAGGAAACGAACTGATGTCGGACGTGCCCGGCGGTTCGGCCAACGCGCTCTGCGGACACGCGGAGGTCGTGGTGCGGGCCTGGGCCAGGCTGGTCGCACCGGACGGGGCACGGCGCATCGACGTGGACGTGGTGCCGCCGGCAGAGTCGGTGCACCCGATCGACGAGATCGACCGCAACCGCCACCAATTCCACGACCTGCTGCGCAGCTACGCCGTCGAGCAGGCCGTTGCTGAGGATCCCGATGCGGTCCGCGCCACCGCCATGGCACGCGACCTGGTGTTGTGGTATCTGCACTGCGTGGCCAACGCCGCACAGGTCCTGCCTCAGCGCCACTACATCCGGCCGACTCAGACGGAGTCGGGCCCGCGCCCGCTGTCGTTCACCACACACGAGGAGGCACTCGAGTGGGCGAGCAACAAGCAACCACGCCACCGTATTGCGCGGCCTCAGTCGCCAGGACGAGGCCATCACCGAACCCGACGAGGCGCTGCGGTTGCTGAAACCAGGCGAGGCGTGGCACGGCGAGGCCTTCACTCTGCACAACCTCGGCTGCGCCCACCCGGCGGCTCGCGATTCGCCGAGACAATCGAAACCTACCAGCGGGCGCTGTCGATCCGGCGCACGACGGGCAACACCTGGGCCGACGCGCGGATGTTGTACGTCCTCGGCGACTGCCATCGAGCGCCGGGAGCGACGAGCGATGCCGTCGAATCCCTGCGCGACGCAAAAGCCTGCTATGAGCAGACCAGCGACACCACAGGGCACGTGCGCGCACTCGACCTACTCGGCCAAGTGCTACACGTCGGCGGGGACGAACCAGACGCGCTCGAAGCATGGAGGAGAGCGCCTGAGGCCGTCCGGTCGTCGAATCCGACAGTGCGATTGCGGCTCGCGTCGCGGCGCGCATCGCAGAAGCTGAGAACAGCTAACCGCCAGGTCCCAGAAGCGAAAGGCTATGACGTGGACGTGTCATCGTTCATTCTCCCGGGCGCGCAGTCCCTGGTCAGCTCCATCCTCGCGGACGGGTGGGCCCAGGCACGCGGCGCGCTGGCTCGCCGCTGGAGCCAGCGGGGGGCAATCAACCAACAAGCCGCCGAACAGGAACTGGACAAAGGCCACGAACTCTCCGAGTACATCGGGGCCGCCGGCGAAAACCGACGGGAGCTTCTCGAGACGTACTGGACGGGCTACCTCGCTGGGTTAGGCGCCGCCCACGCCGACCTGCTCGAGGCGATCCGCGAACTCGGGCAGGCGCAGAGGCTGGCCCCGCCAGGATCCACAGTTCACAATTCCAACACCGGCACCGTCGGCACGCTTCTGCAAGCGGGCGACGTACACGGCAACATCTCTTTCGGTCGCTAGAGAACCGATCCCTTGGCACCGCGACCGAAGTTCAGATACAGCGGACGCCCCACGGCCAGGGCCTCGACGCAGGCATGCAAGCGTCGCGCCATGGACGGCCGCGCACGCGGCGCGATCTCATTCAGCGTGAAGTACTTGATGGATGCGATCTCGTCCGACTGAAGGCGGATCTGGTCGAATTGCCCTGACGGCAGGACTCCGCCGTCGAACACGAACATGATCCCATCTGGCCACACGCCGTTGCGCGGGACCCAGTCGACCACGAGCAGTTCGCCGATCGGCGTGCGATACCGAGTTCCTCACGCAACTTGGCTTCGTCAGCCCGACCTAGAGCCGCAGAATCGCCCTGAGTCGTGCCCACGTGCCGGACGGAGGACATACGTCCACAGCGTGTTCCTGATCTTGATCTTGATCCTGATCTTGTCGTCGGCGACGTAGATGCCCGGACGCAGCAGCCAAACCCAAGGAGCGGAACACCCAACGACCTGAAGTCCTGGCCGCCGTGGATCAGTAAGCACACGGCAAACACGACGGCGCACACGAGAACAACGGCCGCGAGCCTCCGACGCGGTTTGCGCATCTTTCGCCAGAGCGCGGACAACAGCAGTGCCGCCGCGAGCAGGCCCAACCAGACGCTCTTCCCCGCTGGAAATAAGTACTCTGAGGCGATCAAGACGCACGCGGCGGCACAATCGCGAAGCGCCGTCTGAGTCCACGAAGCGTGGCACTGCCGAATGACCCAGGACGAATCCATGCCAGGACACGGCGCGATGATGCCCGGCCCCCGCAGCATGCGACGGGCGAACGCCCGGCCAACCGGGTGCGGCTTGCGCTCAGCGCCTAGCGAACTGTCGCGGACCTTCCGCGGGACCATCGAGCGCCGCAGATGTGGTGCGGCGCAGAGATAGCGAGTAGCGGCCGTACTCGCCTCCCACTCGACTGTCGGCGACGACCAGCCCAGCCCATCCCTCCTCCCCCGGCCAAGATCCCTCCCTCAGAACACATAGCGTAACAGTGTGCATACATCCCCTTGATAGACGGTATGCAAACCGACGGCGACAATCGCAATTCTCTGTGAGAGGGCGTCCTGGGCCAGCAGATTGTACTGGACGAACCCGCGGTATTCGGACCCGTATTTCACGACGAACGTGAAGTCGTCGTCGAACAGCAGCGGTCCACGTTGCGCGGGTGCCCCCTTGCTCATGTGGTGGGCGCTCCGCTCCCGGGTTTCGTCCACGGCTGCCAGCTTGGTCCACAAATAATTCGTGCCGAGCCTGAGCTGGGGCTCAACCAGCCGCCGTGGACGAAACCCATCGGCCCGCTGAGCACGACGAGATCGCCGCCGGGATCGAAGCACCCACCGAGCCCGAAACCGACCTGGTCGGCCAGGCTGCGTATCCTGCGTGTCTACTTGCCTGATCAGTCGATGGGCACGACGGCGACCGGCGTGGGGCAGTGTGCGAGCAGACCCTGGACGACGTAGCCGACCCCGACCGAGAGCGGGACGTGGTGGTGGTGCGAGCCGACCACCAGCAGGCGGGTGCCGTGCGCCGCGCAGATCAGTAGCGGAACGGGGTTGCCACACACGGCGTCGGTCGAGACCTTGACGTCGGGGTAATCTTCGCTCACGGCTTTGAGCTGATCGATCAGGTCCGTCTTCTCGGCTTCCCCCCTGGCTTCGAGGTCCTCGGCGGCGACGTAGAAGCCGCCGTACACCGGGTACGGCTGCCACGCGCGCACCGCAGTCAGCGTGGCACCGAACCTGGCAGCGGTTTCGAAAGCGAACCGGATCGGCGCCGCGGCCTGATCCGGCTCTACGCCGAGCACGATCTCGTTGAGCGGTTCGTCCGGCTGCTCGCCGCGGACCACCACGGCGGGGCAATGGGCGTGCGCCGCCACCTTCAGGCTGACCGAGCCCAGCAGCATCCCGGCGAACCCGCCGTGCCCACGGGTCCCGGTCACCACGAGCTTCGCGCTTTCGCTGAGCTCGACCAGGCTCTCCGCGGCGCCAATCTCGGACACCTCACTGGTGACGGCGAGGGTCGGGTGCAACTCACGCACCATATCTGTAATCTTGGCCAGCAGCTTCTCACCGGCTGCGTGCTGCGCGTGGGCATAACCGGCCGGTTCGACGAACGCGCCCATGACGCCTGGCAGTTCCAGTGCGTGCACCAGGTGCAGCGCCAGTGCGCGCTCGACGGCCTCGCCCGCGGCCCACGCGGCCGCGCTCGCGGCATTGTCGGAGGAATCGATGCCTACGACGATTCGCTCTGCAGTCAGTACATGCCGGGTAGTGGCGTTCTCAGTCATAGGATCCTCCAAGGGATCGATACGGCGAGTCCATGCAGACCACAGGTGCGCCGCTCAACATCCACTATCCCTCGCCGGCGCCGACCACGACAGGGCCGTTGGTCCCGGTCCGCCCGGGACCGGGACCCGCACCGTGGCTTAGTGCTCGACCGGATCTCAGTGGTTGGGGCCGCCATCTCTCGACCATGCTCTGGTCATCCCAGGCCCACGGGGTGTCCGGCGAACGGGTACGGTCGGCTCAGCGGTCGAGCTCGGTGACCCCGCCGTCCTGGACGGCGAAGCGCCGGTTGACCGTGACCGCGTCGAGCATCCGGCGATCGTGCGTCACCAGCAGAAACGTCCCTGGGTAGTTCGCAAGCGCTGACTCGAGCTGTTCGATCGCCGCAAGGTCCAGGTGGTTCGTCGGCTCGTCGAGGATCAGCAAGTTGACGCCGCGTGCCTGGAGCAGCGCGAGCGCGGCCCTGGTGCGTTCACCGGGGGACAGACTCGCCGCCGGCCGGAGCACATGCTCCGCCCGCAGGGCGAACTTCGCCAGCAGTGTCCTGAGCTCGGCCGGCGCGAGGTCGGGGACCTGCGCCCCGAACGCCTCGAGCAGCGGCTGGTCCCCGGTGAACAGGCTGCGGGCCTGATCCACTTCCCCGATCACCACTCCGGAACCGAGCGAGGCCTGCCCCGAGTCCGGCTCCAGCCGCCCGAGCAGCGCCGCGATCAGCGTGGACTTGCCCGAGCCGTTGGGTCCCGTCACCGCGACCCGGTCGGCCCAGTCGATCTGCAGGCTCACTGGCCCGAGGGTGAATCCGTCCCGCCGTACCGTGGCTTCACGCAGCGTCGCCACGACGGTGCCCGAGCGGGGGGCGGCAGCGATCTCCATCCGCAGCTCCCATTCCTTGCGCGGCTCCTCGACGACGTCGAGCCGTTCGAGCATCCGCTCGGTCGCCTTCACCTTCCCCGCCAGCTTCTCGGAGCGCGCGACCTGCGCGTGCAGGCGGTTCTTGTCGGCGTCGGGCGCCTTCGACCTCGCCTCCCGCACGCCCTTGTCGGCCCAGCCGATCTGGGTGCGCATCCGGCCCTCGAGCCCGGCCCTGGCGTCGGCGTACTCGTCGTACTCCGCCCGGGCCTGCTGCCGGGCGCGCTCGCGCTCCTCCAGATACGCCGCGTACCCGCCGCCGTAGAGCCGCACCCGCTGCTGGGCGAGGTCGAGTTCGAGCACCCGGTGCACCGTGCGCTCGAGGAACGCCCGGTCGTGGCTGACCAGCACCGTCCCGGCGCGCAGCGTGCGCACGAACTGCTCCAGGAGTTCGAGCCCTGCCAGGTCGAGGTCGTTGGTCGGCTCGTCGAGCAGGAACACGTCGTACCGGGAGAGTAGCAGCGAGGCGAGATTGGCCCGGGCGGCCTGCCCGCCGGAAAGCGTGCTCATCGGCTGCTCGAGCCCGATCGCGAGGCCGAGCGTGCCGGCCACCTTCTCCGCCCGCTCCGCCAAGTCCGCGCCGCCCAGGCTCAGCCAGCGCTCCAGCGACCCCGAGTACGCGTCGTCCGCCCCGGCCGCCCCTTCCACCAGCAATGCGGTGGCCGTATCCAGTTCCGCCTGGGCGCGCGCGACGCCGGTGCGTCGTTCTAGGAACGCGCTCACGCTCTCGCGCTCACGCCGGTCCGGCTCCTGCGGCAGATAGCCGATCGTCGCGGTCGGCGGGCTGAGCGAGATCGTGCCCTGCTCCGCCGCGCCCTCCTCGATCCCGGCGAGCAGTCGCAGCAAGGTGGACTTCCCGGCCCCGTTCACCCCGACCAGCCCCACGACCTCGCCCGGCGCCACGACCAGATCGAGGCCGGAAAACAGTACGCGGTCACCGTGGCCGGCGGCCAGGTCCTTCGCGGTGAGGGTGGCGGTCATAAGGTCGATCATAGTTGTCAGAGTTGACAGCCCATCGGGGCTTTCTCGTTGAGCCAAGAGGCGCGACCGGCTTAATGCTGCTCGCTGTGCTCATGGCATCCTCTGGTTCGCAGCCCGCTCCTTCGACTCCCGCCCGAGACCGGAGGGCACGATGGTGGCGGTGAGCGAGATCCCGTCCTGCGCGCAGTCGTACGGCAGCTTGGCCACCGACATCGCGGCGGCGACCAGGCCGTGGGTGTCGCAGCCGTTCATCGGGTTCGCGCCCGGGGAGAACGGGGCGCCGACCGTGCTCGGTTCTCCGGCCCGCCGTCCACGGGACCAAAGCCCCATGGACGGCGGGCCGGAAAGCCCTGACCGGCGAGCATGCCGCGCACAAGGCTGGTGACAGGTATCCCGTCCCTGCACCACATTCGAGAGGGAGCGCGCCATGTCCGAGACCGGCGACCGGCACGAACTCAGGCCCCACGTCTTTGTGTACGACTTCACTGACGGCCGTGCCGACATGGCGGAACTGCTTGGCGGCAAGGGCGCCAACCTCGCCGAGATGGCTTGGCTGGGGCTGCCGGTACCGCCCGGATACACCGTGAGCACCGAGGCCTGCCGCGCCTACCTGCGCTCCGGACGGATGCCGACAGGGCTGCCGGAGCAGATCGACGCGCACCTCGCACGGCTGGAGGAGCAGGCAGGGCGACGCCTCGGGAACCCGGATGAGCCGCTGTTGGTCTCCGTGCGCTCCGGCGCGCGCTTCTCCATGCCCGGGATGATGGAGACGATTCTCAACATCGGGGTCTGCGACGCCACCGTGGAAGGACTCGCCAAGCTCTACGGCGACGAGCGTTTCGCGTGGGACTGCTACCGGCGGCTGGCGCAGATGTACGGCCGCACGGTCTACCACGTGGCCGGCGACGTCTACGAACACGCCCTGGCCGAGGCCAAGGAGCACGCCGGCGCCGATGCCAACGCTCCGGACTCCGTCCTTGGCGTGGATGGGATTCGCGCTCTGACCCGCCGATTCCTGCAGCTGACCCGCGAGCACACCGGCCGCGATGTACCGCAGAACCCGCGCGAGCAACTGCTCGGCGCGGTGCGCGCGGTCTTCGAGTCCTGGAATGGGGAGCGTGCCCGCATCTACCGACAGCGCGAGCGCATCCCGGAAGATCTCGGCACCGCCGTCACCGTCATGCAGATGGTCTTCGGCAACCTCGGCCCCGACTCCGGCACCGGAGTCGCCTTCACCCGCGACCCCGCCACCGGCGCCCCCGGCGTCTACGGCGACTACCTCACGGACGCCGAGGGCGAGGACGTCGTGTCCGGCGTCCGCAACACTCTGACGCTCGAACGCTTCGGCGAGCTCGACCCCGGTTCGCACGCCCGACTACTCCGCATCGCCGCACAGCTCGAGGCGCACTACCGGGACATGTGCGACCTCGAATTCACCGTCGAACGCGGTCAGCTCTGGATGCTCCAGACCCGCGTCGGCAAGCGCACCCCGGCCGCCGCGTTCCGCATCGCCGCGGAACTGCTCGCGGACGGCGTGATCGACGAGGACGAGGCGCTGCGCCGGGTCTCCGGCGACCAACTGGCCCAGCTGATGTTCCCCTGCATCGACACCGCCCGCGCTCCCGAACCGGTCGCCACCGGGATTCCCGCCTCCCCCGGCGCAGCGGTGGGCCACGCGGTGTTCGACTCCGCCGGCGCGGTGGCGCTGGCCGCGGAGGGACGCGCTTGCGTGCTGATCCGGCGCGAGACCAACCCCGACGACCTGCCCGGCATGATCGCCGCGGCCGGGATACTGACCGGGCGGGGCGGCAAGACCTCGCACGCTGCCGTCGTCGCCCGCGGCATGGGCCGGGTGTGCGTGTGCGGCGCCGAGGCTTTGGAGATCGACGAAAACGCCGGGCTCGCCCGCGTGACGAGCGGGCCGGGTGCCGGCGCGGTCATCCGCGCCGGCCAGCTGATCTCCCTCGACGGGGCGAGCGGCGCGGTCTACGACGTCGAGGTCCCGGTGATCGGCTCGCCGCTGCTGCGCTACTTCGAGGGCGAGCACGACAGTGCCCTGACGAACCCGGTGGTCGGCGCCGTCGCCCGGCTCCTCGCGATCGCCGATCGTCGGGCCAGGCTGGGTGTGCGGGCGAACGCCGACACTCCTGACGATGCAGTGCGGGCACGGCGCCTAGGGGCGCGCGGCATCGGCCTCGCGCGCACCGAGCACATGTTCCTCGGCGAGCGCCGCCCGATCGTCGAGCGGCTGATCCTCGCCTCGACGGCCAAGGAACGCGCAGGCGCGCTCGACCGCCTGCTCGAGCTCCAGCGCGCGGACTTCGCAGGGCTCCTCGCCGCGATGGACGGGCTGCCGGTGACCATCCGGCTGCTCGACCCGCCGCTGCACGAGTTCCTCCCTGACCTGACCGAGCTCTCTGTCGAAGTCGCCATGCGGGAGGCCGCCCGTCCCGAGGGAAAGACCGACCCGCACTCCCAGGCCGACGTGCAGCGGACGGAGCTGCTCGCGGCGGTGCGCCGCTGGCACGAGCAGAACCCGATGCTAGGCCTGCGCGGGGTGCGCCTCGGCCTGGTCGTGCCCGGCCTGTACGCGATGCAGGTACGTGCCCTGGCCGAGGCCATGGTGCTGCGCCGGCACGACGGTGGAAGCCCGCTCGCCCACCTGATGATCCCGCTCGTCGCCGACGCCCGCGAGCTCGCACTGGCCAGGGACGAGGCCGTCGGCGTGCTGCGGCAGGTCGACCCGGCCCTCGCCGTCGAAGTCGGCGTGATGATCGAACTGCCCCGCGCGGCGCTGACCGCGGACCGGATCGCCCAGTACGCCGAGTTCTTCTCCTTCGGCACCAACGACCTGACCCAGACCACCTGGGGCATGAGCCGCGACGACGCCGAGGGCGCGTTCTTCCCCGAATACCTCTCTCGCCGCATCTTCACCGTCTCCCCCTTCGAGACCGTCGACCCGGAAGGCGTCGGCGCACTGATCGAAACGGCCGTGCGCCTCGGCCGCTCGGTCCGTCCGCACATGGAGATCGGCGTATGCGGCGAGCACGGCGGCGACCCCGCCTCCATCGCCCTGTTCCACGGCCTCGGCATCGACTACGTGTCCTGCTCGCCCTACCGGATCCCGGTCGCCAGGCTCGAGGCCGGGCGCGCCGCGGTGCTCGGCCGAACAGAGCGGATCGGCACGCGATGAACCCGACGCCGGCCAGGGCCTTGGAGACCGCGATCCGCGGCCGGCGGTACGCCGCCGTGCCCGGGCTGGTCGGCGAGTTCGGCGGCGCGACCGCGACGGCGTATCAGGTCGGCGCATGCCGGGCGTTGGAAACGGCGCTCGGCCTCAGCCCCAGCAGGCAATCGGAGTCAGCACGGCGGTTGCTGTGTTGTGCCGCGTGGATCGAGTGGCACACGGCACACATCCACCTCGTCCAGGCCCCCGAATTCCTCGGCTGCGCAAACGTCACGGAGCTGGCGCGGCGAGAGCCGGCGGCCGTCGCACGGGGACTCGCACTGCACCAGATCGGCGCCGACCTGGCCGAAGCGATGGGGCGCGACGCCTTCGGGTCACCGGCGGTGCAGGTCGGCGGTTTCCGTCCGCCGCCGGACCGGTCGCGGCTCGCGCGCCTGCGTCTCCAGATGGACGACGCGGTGATCGCCGCGTACGAGACGGTGCACTGGGTGTCCGGGTTCGACTTCCCCGACTCCGTGCTCGACGTGCCTCTACTCGCCCTCGACGATCCGGTGTCCGGTCCATCAGGCCACGGCCGCAGCAGCTATCCACTCGACGGCGGAATCGGCGTGCTGACCACCAGCGGCCTCGGCTTCCCGCTCGCCGACTTCGAGTCCTTCGTCAGCCGCCCGCGCGCCACCACCGCCCAACCGACCCGCGCCGCGCTGCGCGGTGTGAAGGCAGTGCTGACCGGTCCGCTCGCCCGCCACGCCCTGTGCGCGCAGGCGCTCCATCCCGCCGCCCAGAACGCGGCGCGAGGAGCGGGGCTGGTCCGTAGCGAGCGCAATCCCTACCGCTCGGTGCTGATCCGCGCCGTGGAACTGGTGCACGCGCTCGAGGAGGCGACAGAACTCATCGATCGCTACGAACCCCCGCCGCCGCCTTCGAAGCCGTCGACCGGCCCGCATCCGGACCGCGGCTTCGCAGCGATCGAAAGCCCGTCCGGCCTGGTCTACCAGCGCTACGACCTCGCGGCGGACGGAACAGTAGCGACGGCGCTGCTGGTCGGTGCCGGCGAGCTGAACCGCGCCACGGTAGAGCTCGATCTGCGGCGCACCGTGCGCGACGCGATGCGCCGCGAACCTGGAATCGACTCGACACGGCTGGCCGCGCTGCGCGCCACCCTCGCGGATGTCTACCAGTCGTGAATCCCCGGGTCGTACCCAGTGCCCGTGTGCGGAGCGTGAGATCCCGCGCTATGTGGTGTCGGCCACGGGGCGCGCCACACGGCCGTCGGTTCGCTGCCGGAAGCCAAAGGTCCCGCCCGTGACGGGACCAAGAGCCCTGACCGGCCCGCTCTTCCGGCGAGACCGTACCGACGAGAGCACGGCACCACCATCGACCATGAGCACACCACGTACAGCAAGGAAGAAGAGAACCCGCGCCGGGTCGTCGTCGGCGTGCACAGCTCACAGAACGCTGCCGTGCGAAACGACCGCGACCGTCAGGCCTCTGTCCAGATTCTTCGCGTTCCACTCTCCGCGCCCGTGCCGCACCAGGATCGGGCGGCCGTTCACGGCGCGCGCAGCCCGAAGTGCAGTGTGGTGGCGTCCTCGATCCCCATCAGCCTGTTGTACTTCGCCACCCGCTCGCCGCGGGCTGGGGCGCCGGCCTTGATCTGGCCGCAGCCGATGCCCACCGCGAGGTCGGCGATGAAGTCGTCTGCGGTCTCGCCGGAGCGGTGCGAGACCATCTGCGCGTATCCGGCCCGGCGGCAGACCTCGATCGCGCGCAGCGTCTCGGTGACGGTGCCGATCTGGTTGACCTTGATGAGCGCGGCATTGCCGATCCCGTCCGCGACCGCCTTCTCGATCGTCTCGGGGTTCGTCACGAAGATGTCGTCACCGACGATCTGCACCCGCTCACCGAGCCGCTCGGTCAGCGCGGCCCAACCGGCCCGGTCGTCCTCGGCCAGCCCGTCCTCGATGCTCCAGATCGGATAGCGGCCTACCAGCTCCTCGTACCAGTCCACCATCTGCGCGCTCGTCAGAGCCTGGCCGGCGATGTGGTAGAGCCCGTCGCGGTGGAACCCGTTGGCCGCCGCGTCTAGCGCGAGGGCGACTCCGCCGCGGCCAGGCGTGTATCCGGCGTCCCCGATCGCCGCCACAATCAGGTCGAGAACGTCTTCCGCGCGCGCGATGTCGGGAGCGAAGCCGCCCTCGTCGCCGAGGCCGGTCGCCTGTCCCGCGGCGCGCAGCCGGTCGCGCAGGGCACGGTAGATCTCGGCGCCGGCCCGCACGGCCGCTCGCTCGCTGCCCGCACCCAGCGGGGCGATCATGAACTCCTGGAGGTCGAGCGGGTTGGCCGCGTGCGCGCCGCCGTTGACGACGTTGAAGTGCGGCACGGGCACCAGTGCGCGGTCGTGTCGGTCGGCGAGGGAGCGCCACAGCGGCTCGTCGTCCTGCGCGGCGAACGCGCGGGCGGCGGCCATCGAGACGCCGACGAGCGCGTTCGCGCCCAGCCGCGCCTTGTTCGGCGTGCCGTCCAGTGCGATCAGCGCCTCGTCGAGTTCCGCCTGGTCGCGGAAGATCCGGCTCAGCAGCACTTCCTTGATCTCTCCGCGCACGTGTCCGACGGCGCCGCACACCCCGCGGCCGGCGAAGCGCGCGGAGCGGGTGTCGCGCAGCTCGAGCGCCTCCCCGGCGCCGGTCGACGCGCCCGAGGGCACCGAGGCCCGTCCGACCGCCCCCGCGATGGTGTGAACATCGACCTCGAGGGTCGGATCGCCGCGCGAATCGAGGATCTCGCGAGCGTGAACGTCGCTGATGTGGATCGACATGGCCGGCCTCCGTCGTGCTGTCGACGCCCCCGACGGGCGCCGTAAACCTCCACGCTCGCGCTTGCGCCCCCGCATGGGCAGGGCCGAAGGACCCGGTCCCGCGATCCACGGGACCTCCGCCCGTACCGCGTCGCGCAGTCCGGCGGGAAGCTGAGGGCAGACGGCGTACCGGCGGCAGCCAGGCCACGGTCGACGCGGAGAGAAAGGGCACGATCATGGCGTACGCATCCCCACGACGCATCGTGGTCTGGGCCGACGGATCGGCGGAGGCCGCACACGCGGCCGGTTGGGCGGCCGCGCACGCGGCGGCCCGGGCCTTGCCGCTGCACCTGTTACACGCGCCGCAGATCGGTGTCCTGGCCGATGCGGGCGGGCCCCGCTCCGCCGGTGGCGCCTTCGCCGCACGGAATCACGCGGCGGTCGACGTGGTGCTACTGGCCAAGGAGGTACGGCGGATCCGGGACCTGCACCGCGATCTTGCGGTGAGTGTCGAGGCCGTCAAAGACGGCGCGGCGCGGCCAGATCCGGACCATACGGAGGCCGGAGACGTGCTGGTGACCGGCCCAGGCGGCTTCCTGAGCCTGTTCGCGCTCGTCGAGACCGACTGGTCTCGGCACGAGTGCGCGCCGGTGCCCTTCGTGGTCGTGCCGGACACAATGGCGCAGCAAGAGAAGCCGGACAGGCCGCGGGTGCTGCTGGTGACCGGGACCCGTCTCTCGTGCGCGAGCGCCGCGTTCGCGTTCGAGGCGGCCGCGGATCTGGGCGCGTCCCTTGATGTCGTCCGGGTGTCTCCGCAGGACGGGGCCTTCGGCGACGACTACTGGATCGACGTCGGCCGCGTGCCCTACCGCACCGAGTCTCGGCTGCAGAACGAGTTGGCGAAGCTGCGAGCGCTGTTCCCCGCGGTGCCCGGCACCATGGCCACGCTGCGCACCCGGCCGTTGGCGACCATGCGCACAATGGCACGCGGCACGCATCTGGCGGTGGTCGGCAACGGACCCGAGGCGGGCAGGGACCTTCGTGCTCTGCTGGGCCTCGGCCTGTGCCCGGTAGCCGTGGTCCCAGAAGCCTGAGCGGACAGGAAGCAGAGGTGGATACGGACGTCGCGCAGAGCGATCAGTAGGCCGAGTGCTGCTCCCGCCCGAATACGCTGCCGGCCTCGTCTCGCCTGACTGAACCCGTGACCGTAACTCCACCGCTCGCCGCGCGACGTGCGCACCGTCTGGCGGCCCAGGCCTCAAGACACGGGAAAAGCGGACCAAAGACCCTGAACACGGCAGCGGGCCTCCGGCAAGCTCAGATCTGAGAGCACAACCGGGAAACCGCCGACCAAAGGAACGCATAGCCATGGAAACCTCCCCTCACCCGCGAGTCGTCGTCGGCGTGGATCGGTCGCTGGCCGGCTACGCCGCCCTGCGCACCGCAGTGGGCATCGCCCGTAGTCGACACCTGTCGCTTTTCGCCGTACGCGCCACGCTGAGCCTTTACACGAACGAGACGACCTACATCGAGGACGCCTTCGCCGAGGCACTCGGCGGGATACCGTACGGCCTCGATGTGCAGCCGACACCGATGTCCGGCAATGCGAGCAACGCGCTTGCCCGGGTGGCGAGCGATCCGCGGGATCTGATCGTCGTCGGCAACGACGGCCGCGGCGTGGTCCGCGCGGCCTGGTCGGGCTCTGTGGGCCGGACGCTGTTCAAGCATGCGTGCTGCCAGATCCTTGTCGTGCCCGCCCCGGCGATGCATCGGGCCACCCGCCGCTCGGCCCGCAAGCTGCGCGCCGGCAGGACCGATGTCTGGGACCGGTTCGAGACCGAGGTGCCCGAACTGCGAGGCCGGCCGTTCCAAGAGACGTGAGGTCGCACGCCAGACCCTCGATGCTCCCAGGACGGGACCTGTGGTCGCCGTCATCCCAATCATCTGACATCCGTCGCACCGAAGAGCCGCAGTGAACCAGAAGCCTGACAATATGGCCCGCTTCACTGTGGGCGTCGACGCCTCCGAACGGTCTCTGCTCGCCGTCCGGTGGGCGGCGCAGGAGACGAGGTGCAAGGCCACTCGCGCTTCGGCGGGCAGAGCGACTTCGTGGTCGACGCCTTGCGGTCATCACGCCACGGCCTGCCGCGACCGTCCGCACGCACCGGATGCTCCGGCAACAATGGCTCGATATACGACGCCACAGATCATCAGTAACGATCCATGGACGCGGGCGGGACGGTATACCTCCACCACAGCAGATCCACCACCTGTCGTCACCCGAATCAGAACCAGTTCACTCCGCATGTGTTAGAGGTCCTAAGTCGCGGACACCAACCTGGGCAGAGATCTGGCGGTGCTCCGCTCGGTGCACGGGAGCGCCCCGGCCGCCAAGGCCGACGAGGCCGAGGCGCTGGCGATCAGGATGCTGGCGGTCGGTATGTTGCCGGATGTGGCGGCTGTGACCATCAGGCGGGCGGCGATCGCGGGATCGAGTTCCGGAGGAACGACGAGCAGCTCCCAGCGCCCGCACCCGGGCGCGGAGATCAGGCAGATGACATGCGGATCCTGCTCGGCGTCGAACCAGCCGACACGCACGATGTGCCTGCCGGCGCGCACCTTCTTGGGGATGTCGGGCCACATGTGCACCTGCACGCTGGCGTGGTAGATCTGGCCCCGGACCCCGTCCAGCGCCGCAACCAAGAGCGGCAGCTTGAGAACGTCGCGGTCATGATGCGGACCTGTCCCCGGGCCGGTATCGGCCCGGACGTGGCGTTCGCCGGAGACGGGTGCGCCATGGCGGCGTACTTCGAGGTGCCCTCGGTATCTCCAGTTTACGCCCGTCGGCCCCGACCGGGACGATAGGAGTTGGTTTGGCGAGGCTCGCGTGGCCAGGTCACGGGCATTTTTGACCTTGGCCATCGGTGCAGCCACAGCTCTCCTTTCGTAAGGAGACCCAGGTTTCGGTCTTAGCTGTGACCGCCGCTGGCTCCGGGGTTTGGTAGAACGTTGCGGCGATCGGTATCTCGTCACCGCGTTGTCCGGGGACGAGGTTGACCGGGTACGAGGGAGGGGGCGCCCACCCTTTTGACCGGGGCGCACCTCGCCGACCGCTTGACTGACTTGGCCGCCGCAGGGCGCCACCGAATCGTCCTTGATGTAGCGGGCCTGGCCTTCTGCGACACCCACGGAATCAGGATCGTGATCGGCGGGCACCTGCGCGCCCGGGACCACGGCGGCTGGCTGCGCGTAGTGCGAGCGGATTGGCGCATCCGCAAACTGCTCTCGATCCTCCCGGCACTTGAGATCCCCGAAGCATTCGAATCGATCACCGACGCGCTCGCTGAGGAGCGCGAGCCCGCCCCGCGAAACCACGCCCGCCGAGAATGACATTCAGCCAGTCGGGGTATCGCCGCGCGCATTCGCGTCATGTGGTGGGTCTGCGGGCGCCGCCCTCGCCCTCCCAGTCCCGGGCGGCCTGGGGTTCGGCGGCTTCGGGCTGCGATTGTGCCGGTTCGCGGCGATCAGCGGGAGCGCCGAGGTCGATTCCATTGCTCTCGGCGATCTGCCGAAGGTAGCCAAGCCGG
>Ga0185299_10001766_pt1 | contig 38142 bp, 33 predicted proteins | sample PaiPotPPA55metaG_FD_128002 | JGI IMG/M metagenome (GOLD analysis project Ga0185299, IMG submission 128002) | Iron sulfur acid spring bacterial and archeal communities from Banff, Canada, to study Microbial Dark Matter (Phase II) - Paint Pots PPA... ...
CCTCTATGCTGGCGAGCGCAATACCGCGCGCTCACCAGCCTACGCCAGCCTATCGCGCCTTCGCAGCGTCAAGGGTTCGCTGCGCTCAGGCTTCGCCTGCCCTTGACCCCGCTACGGCGCTTCTTTACGGAGGCCGCCCGATGGGACCTGCCCAATGATTCGTGAGTCAGGTCGTGAAAGGCCTTGACAACTTCCTGCTCATAGAAGGGGGCTGGACGCGGGTGACCGCGCCCAGCTACCCGACAACCTGCGGCACTTCTGCCACAGTTGATCTTCAAACCCATGCTTCGCGAGCTCTGAGGCACGGCGTCAGGATCCCCCACGTCCGTTGCATGGCAGTCCTATACAACCATCGCCAAACAGGTCTCAAAACGGTCTCCGGGATCGGCGATCTTCCCGATTTTCATTGCGCGTGACAGTCCGCTCAACGCAGCCGGTCAGATCGAGGCGGAAACTCACAACCAGTAGGAGGACTGTAGTTGGCGCTGACACGTAAAGTGTGAGCGACGCAATAGCGGTAAGGTCTCGCGTCTGCTCAGAAACCAGACGGATCGGGGGACGTTCGCCGATGTGAGCAAACGTCCTTTCGGTCGAAATGAGCCGATCGCGAAGGGCAGGGTTCGATCCAGTAGGACGCTCACCGTTAAGCTACGACTTTAATGAACGAGCTATCTCGGTGAAGCGGCCTCCGCGACGACAAGTGTGTGAAAATGCGCCTTTGAGTCTCGCTTTTGGCAACAATGGACAAGACATTATTAAAGGGCTTGCTCGTGCTGGAAGCCATTGCTGACCAGGGGGGCGAATCCATCACCATCCAGGCCTTGGCGACCCAGCTCGGACTGACCAAAAGCAATGCGCACCGCACGTTGCAGACACTGGCGTACGCTGGCTACGCTGTTCGCGATGAAACCACTGGCAACTACCGAAGCACGCTCAAGCTCTTCGAACTCGGTGCGAAGCAGCTTACCCGTCTCGACGTGCGGCGTTTTGCTGGCCCGACCATGCGGCAGCTCGCGGAGACTGCTCAAGAAACCATCCATCTCTCGATCCTCGACAGCGATACGGTCATCTACATCGACAAGATCGACAGTCCTCAGCCGGTGCGCGCGTATTCCGTGGTCGGCGGACGAGCGCCGGCGCATTGCGTCGCTACCGGCAAAGTGCTGCTGGCGTTTCAGACGGAGGATTACCTCGACCGTCACCTGCGTGAATTGAAGGGGTCCACGCCCGCCACGATCACGGACCGCGCCGCGCTTCGGACAGAACTGGCCCGGATCGCGCGGTGCGGGTACGCCGTCAACCGAGGCGAGTGGCGGGAGACCGTTGGCGGCGTCGCGGCGCCGATCTTCGACGGACTGGGCACGGTGGTGGCCGCCATCGGCATCTCGGGTCCGCTGGAACGGCTGGGGCAAAAGCGCATCAAGGTCCTGATTCCCGATGTGCTGCGCGCCGGCCGAGAGATATCGCGGGCGCTGGGTTATCGCAGGCCGTACTTCGGTGGGGACGAGTAGCGGGCACGGGGTGGCGCGGTGCGTGGGATTCAGCGCCCTGAAAGCGCATCGCGCTTATCGGCGAAGCCATCCCGGCCTTCGGTAATTTTCGCTGGCGAACAGCCGGTCGTTTCCCGCTGCGTCGCCAATGCACGGTCCACCTGTCCTTTCGGCAGCGTCTCAGTTGCACTGCGTGAGCACGTGCGGCGCGTGTTTCGCGATCTTCCGCGCCATCGTGTCCTTGATCGTTGAAACTATGTTTTCGCCGAAAATAGTTAGTATGCCTATGTGATTATTACCTTCGTTGGAACCGCAACAAGCGTCTGCGAGACTGGTTTCGGCGCAATCGGAAATGTCGTTACCGCTGGACCACGCTGCGTAATGACGAACGCGTCGTCGTAATTGATCTTGGACGACACCACGCGCACCGTAACGCCCCCTTCGGGCAGGCCATCGCGTTTTACCCTGATATTGCATCCTATATTATAGGACTAACGTATCATAATTTGGTTTACATCACCATCGTACCGCTGCACAATGTGGCCGAACAGAAGCGCGGGCCGCAAGGGTTTGCCTGCGCGGTAAGAACCCTCGTCCCGCGCTGGCACATGTAAGAACGTCAAAACATTGAGGAATCGGATGGACATGCCACTCCAGGGAATCAGGGTCATCGAGTTTTGCAACGTCGCGGCCGGCCCGTACTGCGGCATGCTGCTGGGCGACATGGGCGCTGACGTGATCAAGGTCGAGCATCCCAATGGCGGCGACACGCTGCGCGCCTGGCCGCCCATCACCGACGGCTACAGTGAGAACTTCGCGTCGCTGAACCGCAACAAGCGCTCGGTGACGCTCGACCTGAAGGATCCCGTCGATGTCGAGCAGGCGCGGCTGCTGATCCGCGATGCCGACGTTCTGATCGAAAACAACCGGCCCGGCGCAATGGACCGCCTTGGCCTCGGCTACGCGGACATGGAGCGGCTTAACCCGCGGCTCGTGTATTGCTCGATCTCCGCTTACGGGCAGACGGGCCCGCGGGCGCAGGAAGGAGGCTTCGACCTGACCGTGCAAGCCATGAGCGGCATCATGAGTATCACCGGCGAAGCGGATGGCGCGCCGGTCAAGTGCGGTGTTCCACTCGCGGATTTCTCGGCCGGACTGTATGCGGCCTTCGCGGTCGTATCCGCGTTGCGAGGAGTGGCGGCGAGCGGGCAGGGCACCCACGTGGATGTGCCCATGCTGGGCGCGACGCTCGCCATCGCTGCGTTGCAGACATCGGAATACTTCGGTACCGGGAAAGATCCAGTAAAGCTCGGCTCGGCGCATCCACGCAATGCGCCGTACCAGGCATTTAAGGCCCGCGACGCCTATTTCGGCATGGCTGCCGGCAACGACGCGCTCTGGCGCGCGGTCTGCCGCACGGTGGAGCGCGAGGACTTGATCGCCGATCCGCGCTTTGCCACTACTACGCTGCGAGCACGGCACCAGGTCGCGTTGCGCACGTTGTTGGAAGACATCTTCGCCGCGGACGACGCCGTGCACTGGATCGAACGCTTTCGCGCCGCCGGCGTGCCCTGCGCTCCCATCAATACGTACTCGCAGGTGCTCGCGGACGAACAGGTCGAATACATGCAGTGGGTCCAGCCGGTGGAGTTGCCGAACGGCGCGCGCACGCGCACGTTTGTCTCTCCGGTGCGATTTTCGGGTCAAGCGCCCGGTATCCGCCGACGCCCGCCCGCGCTCGGCGAGCACAACGACGAGTTGCTGAAGCGCGTGGATGCAGAGATCGGCTGATGACGCTGCGCATAGACAAGACGGCGGCTCACTGGACGCTTACGCTCAATCGTCCGGACAAGCTCAACGCGTTATCGGCGGAATTGGTCGAAGCGCTGACCGACGCGTTCGACGAGGCCGCCGTCGCCGGTGTTCCGGTGGTTGCCTTGCGCGGAGAGGGACGTTGTTTCAGCGCCGGGTTCGACATGAGCGACGTCGCGCTGCAAACAGACGGCGACTTGCTGCTGCGATTCGTGCGCATCGAGACGCTGCTGCAGCGTGTTGCCGCGTCGCCGTGCATGACGGTGGCGTTCGCGCACGGCCGTAACTTTGGCGCGGGCGTCGATCTCGTCGCGGCATGCAAGCTTCGTGTCGCCGCGCCGGACGCTACGTTCAGGACGCCCGGGCTCAAGTTCGGTCTGGTTCTTGGAACACGCCGGTTCGCGGCTATTGTCGGGACGGACGAAGCGCGCCGCTTGCTCGAAACAGCTGCGACCTTTGAGGCGGACCGCGCCTTTCACATAGGCTTCGTGGAACGCGTGAGTGCGCCCGAGCAGTGGCAGGAAATCATGGCAGACGCCATCGCGCGCGCCGCGGCGCTGACGCCGTGCGCTCGCAAGCAACTGTATGCGGCACTGCACGGCGGCCACGAGGATACGGACTTGGCCGCGCTGGCCCGGTCAGCGGCGGAACCGGGAATAGGCAAACGGATCGCGGCGTACCTCGCTCGCTAGGGCGCATCGCTGCGGACGTTCGGGACACGGGCACGCTCACTTTTCTGACGGAGAGTCGGACATGGGTTCAGGATTCGCAGACAAGAACAAGCGCGTGTCACTGGGCGAACTCGTGGCGCTCGTCCCCGACGGTGCGTCGCTCGCGCTTGGCGGCAGCTTCCTGCATCGCGGCCCGTTCGCGTTCGTGCGCGAATTGATCCGTCAGGGAAAACGCCGGATCGAGGTGATCAAGCAGTCACCCGGTTATGACCTCGATATCCTTTGCCGCGCCGGAACCGCCACGCGGGCGCGTTGCGGCATTGTCGCCATGGAAGGCAATTTCGGGCTGGCGCCTTCCTATCGCCGTGCCGTCGAAGAGGGCACGCTGGTACTCGAGGAACACGCGTGTGCGAGCCTCACTGCAGGCTTGCGCGCAGCTGCGTTCGGCGTGCCCTTCATGCCGTGCGGCGGTCTTCACGGCAGCGAACTGACGCGCGTCAACAACTGGAAATGTCTCGAAGACCCCTATGGCAGCGGTAAGTCCACTTGGGTGATTCCCGCCATCACGCCGGATTTCGCGGTGATCCATGCGAGCAGCGTCGACCGCCTTGGCAATGTGCGGATCGCGGGCACCTATCACTGGGACCGCATCATGAGCCGCGCCGCGAAGAGCGTGCTGGTGGTGGCCGAGCAGGTCAGCGACGAGGACTTCTCGCTGCAACCCGAGTTGACAGTGATCCCCTACTTCATGGTGCAGGCGCTTGCTGTCGTGCCGTCCGGCGCATGGCCCGGCTCGTGCTGGCCGCACTACGGCGTCGACTACCCGGCTGTGGAAGCGTATCTGTCGAGCGAAACCGGTGCGCTCGATACGCATCTTGCGCGCGCGCCGGAAGCGAGGAGCGAACAGCATGCGTGAAGAATGGTCGGGCTTCTCGTACATCGTGACCAATCTGGCGCGCTTCATTCGTCCGGACGAGATCACTTTCAGCGGCGTCAACTCGACGCTGCCGATGCTTGCCTGCCTGCTGGCCAAGCGCGCGTACGACGGCGACTTCATCTATATCAACGTCGCGGGCGGCGTCGATGCGACGCCGTCGCTCATCCCGCTTTCGAGTTCCGACCCGGTGCTCGCGGAGGGCTCGCAGTCCATCTTCGCCAACGAGGATTTCTACGACCTCTGCACGCGCGGCAAGATGGACCTGTGCTTTCTCGGGGCGGCGCAGATCGATGGCGCGGGCAGCGCGAACAACTCGTGCATCGGCGACTGGGCCCATCCGAAAGTGCGGCTACCCGGCGGCGGCGGCGGCGCGGTCATGCTGCCCACTGCACGACGGGCCTGTACCTGGCGCACTGAACATTCGCGTCGAACACTCGTCGACAAGCTCGACTTCATGACTTCTTGGGGCGGCTTTCACGGCGTCGTCACGCCGCTCGCGGTGTTCGTGAAGCGCGACGGCCGTCTAGCCTTGCAGTCGTGGCATCCGCAGGCCACGCTCGATGAGGTGCGCGAACGCACGGGCTTTGCGTTCGACGCGAGCGGCGCCGAACCGACCGCACTCCCGAGCGAGCGCGAGCGTAATGCACTGCATGCACTCGACCCCGACGGCCGCTTCGAGCGCGACGCCGATGCACGTCTCAGATAGAACATCGGGAACGCGATCATGAACCCAACTCAACTCGTCTCCCTATCCGACACACTGGCGCAGGCGTTCACCACCACATGGCACACTGACGCAATCCGGTCGCTGCCCGCGCTGACCGACGGCACACGCGTGCTCACATACGAAACGGTCGACACGCTCAGCATGCAACTCGCGGCGGGCTTCGCCAAGCGCGGCGTCGCGGCGGGCTCTGCAATCGCCATAACGATGCAGCGTTCGCTCGACACGCTGCTGGTGATTCTCGCCGCGTTGCGCGCCGGCGGATGCCCATGTGTGATCGAGCCGCGTTTGTCCACGGCCGAAGTGATGGAACGCTTGGCCGCAGTCGAAGCCCGCTGGCTCGTCTGCGACGCGGAGCATGAAGGTCTTGCGGCACAACTCGAAGACACGGTGACGGTCATCCCATTCGACACGCTGTCCGCCGACCCGCAAGTCACGCAGGTTGCGCCGGTCCGTCCCGATACCCGCGCGCTGCTTCTCTTCACATCGGGCAGCACGGGCCGTCCCAAGGCCGTGCAACTGACGCAGTCGGCGCTCTTGAACAACGCGCTCGGCGTGATCGAGCACAGTGGCCTTTCGAGCCGCGACCGTCTTCTGCATACGATGCCTGTTTATCACACCAACGGCGTGAACAACCAGTTGTTCGCTCCATTGCTGGCAGGCTCGACGGTGGTCTTCGCCGAGCGCTTTCGCGCCGGCGACATGCCCGGATTGATGGCGCGGCATCGTCCGACCATCATCACCGGCGTGCCGACGATGTACTCCCGTATGCGGGACCAGCAATTCGATCCGGCAAGCTTCGCCGCGCTGCGCATGGCGCGCTGCGGCTCAGCACCGATCACCAAGGAATTGCACGTGCAAGTGGAAGCGCTCCTCGGTTGCGAACTCGTCGTCTCGTATGGCTTGTCGGAAGCCACCTGCACCAGCACGATGAACCCGCCCGGCAAGCGGCGCATCGGATCTGTCGGAACGCCGCTGCGCGGCCAGCGCGTGCAACTGCGCGAAGAGGGCGGCCCGATGACGAACGAAGCGCTGCGCGAGGGCGAGATCTGCATCGCCGGAGCGAACCTGATGACTGGCTACGTAGGCGCCATCGATGAAACCAGTCGCGCAGTGAGCGACGGCTGGCTGCGCACGGGGGACCTCGGCCGCTTCGATGAAGACGGTTACCTGTACGTTACCGGCCGCATCAAGGACATCATCATCCGCGGGGGCGAGAACCTTTCGCCGATGCTGATAGAAAGCACCGTGCTGAATGATTCACGCGTTGCGGCGTGTTGTGTTGTCGGCCGGGCGGATGCCGACCTGGGCGAAGTGCCGGCAGCGTTCGTCGTGCTGACGCCGGGCTCGCAGATGAACGAAGACGAGGTGCGCGACGCCGTCCGTCAGCGCCTTTCGCCCATCTACGTTCCGCACTATGTTTTTTTCATCTCGTCTTTTCCGGAGACGTTCGTAGGCAAGGTCGACAAAAAAGCACTCGCGGCGTCGTTCGCCACGGGATGAACCGATAGCGGGCTTCGCGTAGAACATACAAAACATAACAAGGGGAATTGCGCATGCTAACCACAATAAATTGGTTTGATTGTTCGGCACTTCGATCGATGATGTCGCCTTTGCTTGGTGGCCGGCCTCGTCGCCGCGCCGTCATCTGACAAACGGAGACAAGCCATGCAAGCGCAAACCCGGTCCGACTCGTCGGCGAGAACTATCTTCCGTGTCACTAGCGGCAATTTCTTGGAGATGTACGATTTCTCCGTGTATGGCTTCTATGCCGTATCGATTGCGCATGCACTGTTTCCACCCGGCAACGAATTCGTTTCACTGATACTCTCGCTTGCCACGTTCGGCGTCGGCTTCCTGATGCGGCCGCTCGGCGCGCTGGTGCTCGGTTCGTATATCGACAGAAAAGGGCGCCGCAAGGGACTCTTGTTGACCCTCGGGTTGATGTCGGTCGGCATGCTGATTATCACTGTAGTGCCGGGCTACCAGACCATCGGGATCGCCGCGCCGATCCTCGTGGTATTCGGTCGCTTGCTGCAGGGTTTTTCCGCGGGGGCGGAGCTCGGCGGGGTATCGGTGTATCTGGCGGAAATAGCGCCGCCCAAGCGGCGCGGCTTTTTCGTCAGTTGGCAGTCGGCCAGCCAGCAGGCCGCAGTGGTGTTCGCGGCGGTGCTGGGCGTTGTTCTGCGGTGGCAACTGACGCCCCAGCAAATGGATTCGTGGGGCTGGCGGATTCCGTTCGTGATCGGCTGCCTGATCATTCCTGTGTTGTTCACCATCCGCCGCGGCCTGCGCGAAACCGAGGCGTTCGAAACCCGCAAGCTCACGCCAACGACACGGCAGATCTTCACGTCGTTGCGCGAGAATCGCAGGAAGATCGGCGGCGCAATCATGCTGGTCACGCTGACCGCGGTGATGTTCAATCTGATTACCGCCTACACGCCCACTTATGGCCAGAGCGTGCTGAAGCTGCCTGCCATCGACACCTTCATCGTAACGATGGGGGTCGGGCTGACGAACTTCATCATGCTGCCGTTGATCGGCGCGTTATCCGACCGGATCGGGCGCAGGCCGGTGCTGACCACGTGCGCCGCGCTCGTCATTCTCACTGCGTATCCGGCCATGTATTGGCTGATCCAGGCACCGAGCTTCCCGCGACTGCTGGCCGTCGAACTCTGGTACGCGATGATCTACGGTTCGTATCAGGGCGGCATGGTCGTCGCACTTACCGAGATCATGCCGGCGCATATTCGCGGGACGGGTTTCTCGCTGGTCTGGAGCGTGGCACAGGCTATATTCGGCGGCTTTACGCCAATGATCTGCACGGTGCTGATCCATGTCACCGGTAACAACGCGATGCCCGCGCTCTGGGTGAGTTGCGCTGCCGTGGTGGCGTTGTTGGCCACATTCCGCATGTTCCCCAAGGCAGGCACGGACCCGATTGCGCCGCCAGCCATGGTCTACGACGAGGGCCTGCGAGAGCATCATCCGTGACGAAGCCGCCGCGAAGCATCAAAGCGGCGGGGCGAACTCGCTGAGATCGATTGCGAGGGCGGCGACCGCGATTGTCAGCGGATTCACTGTGTTGCTGCGATGCAAGGCGACGAACTCCACCGGGCCGATTTGCGGCTGCGTATTGAGCACGCACAGCCTGCCCGCCGCGATCTCCGTGGAGTACGAGCCCTTCGGCAACAGGCTGACGCCGAGCCCGGCGAGCGTCAATTCGCCGAGCACGCGCACGTTGTTACATGAGATCACCGGGCGATAGTCGGCGTCGGCATCGCGAAACCAGCGCTCGATGACGGGATAGTGATGCGATTGTGTAGATAGCCCCAGCACCGGCCATCGCGCAAGTTCGGGCGGCGTCAACGGCGTTGTCGGAATTCGCAGCGTGCTTGCCGCCATCCAGACAAACTCGTCGTATCCGAGCGACAACGAGGAGAGTGCGGCTTCGTTGAACGGGCCCGTGACCATCGCCAGATCGAGATCGCCATCGCGCACCTTGTCGACCAGCGAGGCCGTCAGTGCGATGTCGAGCATGACGGAAACGCCCGGATATTGCGTGCGGATGGCTGTCATCAGCCTGGGCAGCCAGGTGATGGCCACCAGGCCGACCACGCCCATACGCACCACGCCTGTCAGCGCCTGCTCGTCGCCGATCTGGTGGCGCACGCGGGCGGCCAGTGCGACGATCTCGCGTGCCGGCGCCAGCAGTTCCTGTCCCTTCGGCGTGAGACGCGCGCGATGCTGGCTGCGATCGAAAAGCTCGACGCCAAGCGAGCGTTCCAGTTCGCGGATGCGCGCCGAAATCGTCGATTGCGTGGCGCACAGCGCTTCCGCCGCAGCGGCGAAACTGCCGGTCTCGACAATGCGGAGCAACGTTTCGAGATGACGAATTTCCATGAGAGCAATGGCGCCGAAAGCAGTGGAGGCAGCTGGGTCGATCGAATTAATCGATGCTGGATGATCGAAATATATCGCTATTCCACGCGCGATGAAGCTTCTAGACTTCGTTGACTTCACAACGATAATTGACTTCAAGGGGCTCTGGATGACAAGCAGCGCGATGATACTGGAGGAACAGGCAAGCCACGGCAAGCCCCAGGTTCGTAACACGCCGTTCACTGGGCCCATTGCCTGGAGCCGTGACAGCTTGAACCCGGAAGATGGTGTGATCAAGTTGAGCCGTGCGTGCCGGACCGAACTCGACCGGTTGGTCGAGACGCTGCGGGCGAATCCGCTACCCACGCTGCTGCTGGAGGCCGACGAATTTGAACTCCCCGCCTGCCGGCAGATAATGAGCGACGCGAAGCAAATGCTGGAAGCCGGCCCGGGATTCGTGATCATCGACAGACTCCCGGTGCAAACGTACACGGTCGAGGAAGCGCGGGCCGTGTACTGGCTTCTTTCGCAACTGGTGGCACGGCCGGTATCGCAGAGCTGGGACGGCAAGATGATCTACGACGTTCGCGATTCCGGCCGGCCGCCCGGCAACGGCGTGCGGCCGGACATCACCAACGCCGAGCAAAATTTCCATACCGACAACAGCTATAACCTGTATCCGCCGGACTACGTCGCACTCCTGTGCCTAAAGCCGGCAATGGAAGGGGGCGTCAGCAGCATCGTCAGTTTCTATACGGTCTACAACGAGATGCTGAAGCGCAATCCCGATCTGCTGCCGAGGCTCTATCGGCCCTACCTCTTCGATCGCCAGCGTGAGCATGCGCCCGACGATGCAACGGTCATCAGCCATCCGCTCTTTCAGGACGTCGGTGGCAAGCTCGTCTGCCGGCTGTCTCATCGTCACGTGGTGAACGGCTACGCCATGGCGCAGATCGCGATGGACGACGAAACGAATGAGGCGCTCGAAGTGCTCGAAGCGATCATGCGTGAGCCGCAATGGTGTCGCGAGTTCTTCTTCGAGCCGGGGCAAATACAGATCGTCGACAACACTCGCTGCGGTCACCGGCGTACGGCATTCGTGGATTTCCCCGAGCAGGAGCGCAAGCGGCATCTGATCCGGCTGTGGCTTCGCAGTGAAGGCCGGCGCTTCTATAACGGTTGACGAGCACGTCCGCGCCTCTGCTTCACCGGGCCCGCCGCGCGGACGGACTCGCACCGGACAGCGCATTTGCATAAGCAACCGGTTGCGCGGATTGCAGGTCGAGTGTCCCCCGAAGATTCCGCGCTCGGACATCGTCTCCCCCAGGTGCCACAGGCTCGCTGGGTTAGACCTCGTGCTGGCGCACGCATATCGGAATCGCATCGTGGTGGATGTGCCGGCGTTCGAGCAGGTTGGGCTTCCGCCGGATTCAACGCCTCCATCAAGCGTTCAGTCGTCCGTGTCGTTCCCGCGCATTATCGAAACAATATAAGTGTAAACCCCTATTAATCACCAAGGGCAATGCGCCGATAGCTATTTATAAAGCACAACGCAGCCGTGCTTGCCCACCCCTGTCCGCGAGAAGCACATAAGGAGTACAGATTGAGCCGCTTGAGTGTGAATACCAAATTGTGGATGGCGCTTGCCGTAACCTGGCTGGGACTGTTGATACTCGGTGGCTGGGCTGCGCTGGAATCGCGCAGCTCCATGCTGACCGAGCGAAAAGGCGCGGTGCAGAACGTCGTCGAAGCCGCCTACGGCGTGGTCGAAGGTTACGCCAAGCTTGTCGATGCGGGCAAGATGCCGCTCGACGAGGCCCGGACGCAAGCGATGGCCCGTCTAGGCGAGATGCGCTACCCCAACAACGGCTACATGATCATCAGTACGGCGCATCCAACGATCATCATGCATCCGGTGCTCGCGGACATGCGCAACAAGGACGTCTCCAACTACACGGACCCTAACGGTAAGCTGTTCTGGATTGAAATGATCAAGCTCGGGCAGGCCAAGGGTCAGGGTTTCGTGGATTTCGATGGACGCCTGAATGGCGGGATTGCGCAGAAGATAGCGTTCGTCAAACGATTCGCGCCCTGGGACTGGTACCTGATGTCGGGCGTCTACATGAACGACATCAACGACACGTTCTACGCCAACCTACGCGCCTATTTCATCGTGGTGTTGCTGGTGGGCGGGCTGATTTCGCTGGCGATGGTCATGATCATTCGCAACGTTGAGCGCAGTCTCGGCGGCGAACCCGCTTACGCCGTGAAGATTGCCGAGACCATCGCCAGCGGCGACCTCACCAGTACCCTTGCGTTGCGCGCGAACGACCGTCAAAGCATGCTGTTCGCGATGCACAACATGCAGGGGCGTCTCGTCGATACGATCTTGAAGATCCGGTCCGGGACTGAAGCCATGACGGTGGCCGCGCAGGAAATTTCTGCCGGTAACCAGGACCTGTCGGCGCGCACCGAAGAGCAAGCCAGCTCGCTCGGAGAAACCGCGGCGAGCATGGAGCAGCTTACCGCCACTGTGAAGCAGAACGCTGATAGCGCCCGGCAGGCAAACCAGATGGCCGCCAGTGCATCGGAGATCGCCGGCGAGGGCGGGGCGGTGGTTCGCGAGGTGGTCGACACGATGCAAAGCATCGCTGCCAGTTCGAACCGGATCGTCGACATCATTTCGGTGATTGAAGGCATCGCTTTCCAGACCAACATCCTCGCGCTCAATGCCGCCGTGGAAGCGGCGCGCGCGGGCGAAGAGGGGCGGGGCTTCGCGGTGGTTGCGTCCGAAGTGCGCAACCTTGCCGGACGGAGTTCGGATGCTGCGAAGGAAATCAAACGCCTGATCGAGGACTCGGTGCATAAGGTAGATAGTGGCCGTGCACTGGTCGAGCGTGCGGGCGCGACGATGGATTCGATCATGCAGGCGGTCAAGCAAGTGACCGACATCATCGGTGAAATTTCCGCGGCTTCCGAAGAGCAGAGCCGGGGCATTGAGCAGGTCAACGTCGCAATCACGCAGATGGACGAAACGACCCAGCAAAACGCGGCGATGGTGGAACAAGCGGCTGCGGCGGCTCAGTCGATGGAGGAACAGGCGCAGTCGTTGCGAGACACTGTGGGGGTGTTTCGGGTTGGCGGGGTGCCTGCAATTGCGCTTGGGTAGGGCCGGGATGTAACGTTTCCGCGATGAGCGCGATGGGCTGAAAGTTTTTTCGGTTCGCTCGGGGCTGCGCCGGATCGATCGCGCTGGCGCGGGCTTTGATGCAAATAGCGGAAATAGTCGAGGAAGTTGATTTTGATAGGATGGCTTATTGAGCCGAGAGGACCGCATTCCAAACGGTCAGTTGGTGGGCTTATGAAAATGCTTATCTAATGAAACCTGTCGGAGAAGTGCTACTAAGCCGAGACTTACGTCTTTCGCTAACTGGGGGGAGGCCAAACAAGTCGCGATAACTGCTGCAAAAGTGACTCGACGAACGGAATCCGCATGCCAATGTAATCTGCATTACTGGCATATTGGTCTGACCGAGCAGCTCGCGCGCGGCGCAGACGCAGCGTAAGGTAGTAGCGGGCGGGGGTCACGGATACGCACTGCTTGAAAATACGCTGCAATTGCCTTGAGGACATGCTCATCGAACGAGCAAGGTCGGCAACCGAAAGCGGTTCCTCAACATTCGCTTCCATAAGCCTTATAGCTTTGACTAGTGGCTGGTGTGCTGAACCGAACGATGCATCGTAAGGAACTTGCTGCTGTTCCGTAACCACTCGTGTCTCGTACAGTATGGACTGCTCCGAGATCGCTCGGGCAACGGCGGCTCCGGCTCTTGTTTGAATTAGGCTGAGCATCATTCGAATTGGTGCGATTCCGCCAGAGCAAGCAATCCGGTCTCGATCGATCACGAACAAATCGTTTAAAAAGCGAACGGACGGATGCTGTTCCTTTAAGGCCGAAAGGTATGCCCAATGAATTGTGCACGCGTAAGTTGCCTTAAGGCTCCAGCCACAGCGAATCGCTTCGCTTTGGCGCTTCTGGATTCTGCTGTCCGCAATTAGCGGATGGACTCTGGCCGCCAGGTTCTATCAAGATACAAATGCATTGCATGCCGCAAGCAACCATGTAATATTGATACGAAATAGAATGTAATAAGACATTAATTACCTCATGTCATGACTCGATTGCCCTCGCCGGGCAGCGATCCTACGAGGGAAGGACGCAGTGTGAGTTGCACGAGCCTATTCGCATGGTCGCGAGCGTTGTCCCCGCGAAGGGGTGCGTTGGTGATCGTATTTGCCGTCGCTGCAGCAGCATCTTGGGCGAGTGCGTATTGGCTCGCGCAATCTATAAATCGGCAGACTAACGCGGCAGTCGCGCTCGACATCAGTCGATCGATCGACCGGGTCTTACGTTCCATTGATACCCATCGGCAACAGGCAGACCAGCTATCCGGTCTGCCTTGCCGTGAGGTTCAAGAGCGGCTCATGTTGTTGCAGCGTGCCGCACCGTATGTGCGCGCGATGGTGCTCGTCCACAACGGCTTGACCTATTGCTCCAGCCTCGGGATCGCCCACATGCATCACCCGCTTGCGCAGTTTGTGCCGAACGGCTCGTCGAGCCGCCGCGTGGGCTTGGTGGGAGGCACCCAGGTTTATCCTGACCGCCCGGTGTTGGCCATATTCGAGGCGGTCGGTGAGCGTGACGGCGTGCTGTACATCATCGAAGGGGCGTACATCGCCGATTTGCTGGCGCGAGCGGAAGGGTCGGAGAAGCGCTCCGCCACCTTGAGCGTCGGCACGGGAACGTTGGCAAGTGACAACCGGTTTACCTCGGGCAATGCAACTGCCCCGGCCGGTGCGGTCGTTCTGCACAACGGCGACGGTATGAGGGTCGTTGTGGCGGGAAAGATTCCGTCCGACCATCTCGCGTTGACCGTATTCGCCGCGCTCATTTGCGGGGTTGCCGTCGCAATGGCTGTAGAGCTCGGCTACAGCGCCGGCTTCACACCCAGGCAGCGCATCTTACGGCAGGTAAAAGTCGGGTTGCGCCGCGGCGAGTTCTTTGTCCTCTACCAGCCCATCGTCGATGTCGGGACCGGAGTGTGGGTCGGTGCGGAAGCGCTCGTGCGCTGGCAGCATCCCCGTTGGGGAGTCGTCGCTCCAGACGCGTTCATTCGGCATCTCGAAACCTCACCGCTTATAGCGCCATTCACTGATTTTGTTTTGCGTACCTCGCTCACGCAGTTAGGTTCGCTCGGATTGCCCGATGGCTTCAGGCTTACAGTAAATCTCGCGCCGTATCACACTGAGCTCCCCTCGTTCCCGCGCGACATATGCGCAGTTCTTGACCTTCAACCCACGACGTTAAACGTTGTTTTGGAAATCACCGAGCGCGGCCTTCTTACCGGCGAAAACTCCGTTATGGAGGGAATTGCACGACTGAAAGCAAAGGGCGTGCAATTCGCTATTGACGACTTCGGTACTGAAAACAGTAATCTTGCCCTGCTGCAACGGCTTAACTTCGATTACATCAAAATTGACCGTTGTTTTGTTCAAGGAGCGGCTGACTCGGACCGCAAACTTATCGAGGGGATTCGGCAATTGGGCAAGGTCCTCGGAGCGTCAGTGGTCGCCGAGGGTGTCGACCGGCAAGCACAACACAATGCGCTGCAGGAGATTGGCATACCGTTCGCACAAGGCTTTCTGTATCACCAGCCGACCGAAAGCGAAGCGTTTTTCGACGGCTACCTGGCATCACTCGAACGGTGGCGGAACATCGTTGCCGCGCAAACTGTGCAAACGCCAGCCGCCTCGCCAGACGGTCGAGTTACTTCATAGGGGTGGAAATGGTCGGGGCTCGCAGGCCAAATCGACGGCTGCGACTTTTGGTCTGCGTGACCTAATCAAATTCGAGAGTCAAAGCTCTCCCGCCTGCCGTGTGGCAGGGCTACCTTTAGGTGGCTTTGTACGGAAGGGGGCGAATTCCCGTACTATGGACGCGACTATGCATTTTTGACGCAAACCGGTTTGCCGAAGGCGTTCCAGAGGTTAATGAGGTTGGCGATGATGACGCCTTCGCTCTCTTGCGAGGCGATCTTCTGCGTCAGCAGGGTCGCGCCAATGCATCGCTTGATCCGCGAAATTTGCGCTTCAACTCGCGAGCGCAGACCATAGCCGTATTTCTTGTGGAACGCATAAATGCCTTTGTCCTGAATGTATTTGACGATCTGGTCATGCCAGCGCGTATCTTCGTGGCCGTGCGCGACTGCATGGGCCGGCGGTGGATGACGGGCGTCACGCTCGCGCGTGAGAATGTCTCGGTGCGCTGATGCTGTAGTACGCACCATCGGCGATCATTTTATCCACCGGCAGATCCGCAGGCAGCACGGCGTCCATGCCTTCGCTGTCGGAGACTTCCGTGGTCGTGATACAGATCGCGTCAACGTTCATGTCCGCGTCGATCCCCAGATGCATCTTGCGTCATGGGGTACACGTGGCCTGGTGGCCGTACTTCTGTTCGTACCACTGACTGGCTCGTCCGAAGCTTAGCCCCGTGGCGTCGACAATCATGCTCACCGCCTCGCCATGCGCGAGCCGGTACTGTCAACTTGTTGGCCGACCTGCGGCCGAACACGCAGTACGTAAGGATAGCTAGCTTAAGCGGCAAGGCGCTCCAGCATCGGAGCGCACGTCACGCTTTCCCACGTCTCGAAGGCCTGGGTTCGTAGCGCCCGCTTCTGCTTTGCGTCGGTGTGGTAGCGGCAATGCATGAAGAGATTGGCGACCTGATCGTGGACCGATGCGAACCGTTGCAGATGACGCGCCGACTTGAAGCGGCGCATCACCTTCTCGCGTACCCGCGTTGGCTGGTGCGAGTTTTCTGCACGGTTGTTCAGCCCCTTGTGCTGGGACAACTTCCTGCTCATAGAAGCCATCAGCCTACGCGTGAACGCGAGCGCCGCATGTGTGGCTTCCGCGATCCCAAAAGTACGCAGGCATTCCTGTCGAGCTTCAGTCCGATCCGACAGCACTTCGCGCTCAAACGACATTCGCTGCGCGCCTGACTCTATCGAAAACAGCTCGCCGCACGCTTTGCCGCGTGGCATCGCCTCACTGATCTCGCCCAAAATCCGTCCGCTTTCTGAGCAAATGCGCGTTCTCTCCGCTATTGCGTCACTAACACCTCAACGTGACAATCCGTCCAGAGACCATGATTGATATGGCCGACGCAGTTCATGTCGAACGCGTTCAGAACGATCTTTTTCTTGCTCATTGGATGGCACGCGGCGGACGGGTTGATAGATAGGGCGGGCTTTCCCGACACCAAATGATACGCGCAACGCGAACGGGACCGAGCGCGTCGAGGCAGATGCGCAAAGGGGTCGCAAGAGGATCGCATGGCGACGATCCATGCCCAACCATCAAATTGGCATTTGCATTCCATGAAGGACAGCGACGCGCCATGGTTCCTAGCGGCAAGCGGACAACGCGGACGAAAAGCGTGTTCCGCCAGAACACGCCATGGGATCGCGGTGACCCGCTCTGGCGCTGCACGCCCCAGCGCCACGGCGTGACCCGTTTGAAGGTATCGAAGACGAGCTGGTCGGCTATCACCGACTTTACCTGCCCCCAAGCGGACTCGTCTTGCGACTGATCAGACGAAATTAATTTCAAAAACTGAGACGCACAATCAATCCGATCATTGCGGCACACCTACACTCCTCGTCGTCAATGCGTCGGGGATTGCATTGGCTCTGCCGCAGGTGCAGGCAACGAGTATTTGAGCCATGGTCAGACGAACCTGTTGCTCTGGCTATCGTTTCGCTCTGGCGTCGCATCTGGGCAATGGCTGTCGTGCGTCATCGCTTCCCAATCCCACTGTTTATCGTGTCCATCCGCAGATGATCGCTGCGAGTTGGGTGATTTCCAACGCATTAGAGTTTCTCATTCCCGGAGAGGTTCATGTCCAACAGTTTACAGCAGTGGGTGGGACGTAATCGCCCACCGCGCGTTCAGATTACCTACGACGTCGAGCTCGGCGATGCCGTCGAAAAGCGTGAATTACCCATGGTGGTTGGCCTGCTCGCCGATCTTTCGGGTCAACCTGCAACGCCGTTGCCCAAGCTCAAGGAGCGCCGCCTCGTCGAAATCGATCGCGACAATTTCGACGAAATCATGAGCAAGATCCGTCCGCGCCTCGATCTGTCGGTGCCCGATACGATGAAAGGCGAAGGCAATCTGAAGGTCGAGCTGAATTTCGAAAAGTTCTCCGACTTCCATCCGGAGAGCCTGGTGAGCCAGGTACCGCGCCTCGCCAAGCTGCTCGAAGCCCGTCAGCAACTGCGCGACCTGCTTGCGAAGCTCGACGGCAATGACGAGCTGGACTCGATGCTCGAAAGCATCGTGCAGAACTCAGAAGAACTGAAGAAGGTGCAGAGCCAGGCACAAGCGGGCAATACGTCCGGGGCGCCAGTGGCCGAAGACGCGCCGTCTGAGTGACGGACCCATTCTCCGCGTCGCTGACGCAACGAACTCCCCAGGGGTAATGCAAATGGAAACGAATTCTGCCGCCGAAGCCGCGGTAGCCGGGACGACCGCGAACGAGATCGAACTGAGCCTCCTTGAGCGCATCGTTCAGGAAGGTAACATGGCCGTGGAACCTTCGCAGGGCGTCTACGCGAAGAAGCTGATCGGTCAGCTCGCCTCGCAAATTCTCGATGAGGGCATGCGCACGAGCCCCGACAAGAGCGTGGTGGCAATGATCAACGAGCGTGTCGCTGAAATCGACGGAATGCTGACGGACCAGCTCAACGCGATCATGCACGATTCCGCCTTTCAGGCGCTTGAAGCGTCGTGGAGCGGCATGCATGACATGGTGTACGGCACGGAGACGAGCACGCGCCTGAAGTTGCGTCTGCTCAACGTCACGAAGAAAGAGCTGCTCAAGGATCTCGAGTCGGCCGTCGATCACGACATGAGCGTGCTGTTCAAGAAGATTTACGAAGACGAATACGGCACCTTCGGTGGTCAGCCCTATTCGCTGCTGATCGGCGACTACACGTTTGGCCGTCATCCGCAGGACATCGCGCTGCTCGAGCGCATCTCGCGCGTCGCGGCGGCCGCGCATGCGCCGTTCGTGGCAGCAGCGGCCCCAAGCCTGTTCGATCTCAAGTCCTATACCGAACTCGGTGTCGCGCGCGATCTGTCGAAGACCTTCGAAAGCGCTGAACTGGCCGGCTGGCGCAGCTTCCGCGAGTCGGAAGATTCGCGCTACGTGACGCTCGTACTGCCGAACTACGCGGCGCGCTTGCCGTACGGTGCGAAGACCAAGCCGGTCGAGAATTTCAACTTCGAAGAAGACGTCGACGGCACGGATCACAGCAAATACCTGTGGGCGAACGCCGCTTATCAACTCGGCTTGCGCATCACGGATGCTTACGCGAAATATAGCTGGGCAACCGCGATTCGCGGTGTGGAGGGTGGCGGCAAGGTGGACGGCATCGCCGCGCATGCCTACAAGACTGGCGAAGGCGATGTTGTTCTCAAATGCCCGACCGAGGTCACGATCACCGACCGCCGCGAGAAGGAACTGAGCGATCTCGGCTTCGTCGCGCTCGTCAATTCGAAGGGCTCGAACTTCGCGACCTTCTTCGGTGGGCAGACGGCCAACAAGCCCAAGGTCTACAACAAGGATGCGGCCAACGCCAATGCGCAACTGTCGGCACGCCTGCCGTTCGTGCTCGCGGCGTCGCGCTTCGCGCACTACATCAAGGTGATGATGCGCGACAAGATCGGCAGTTTCCAGACACGCGCTGACGTGGAGAGTTATCTGAACAACTGGATTGCCGACTATGTGCTGATCAACCCGGCGGCATCGCAGGCGCAGAAGGCGCGTTTTCCCCTGGGCGAAGCACGGGTCGATGTCACCGAGGTTCCTGGCAAGCCAGGAGCATATCGCGCGACCTGCTTCCTGAAGCCGCACTTCCAGATGGAAGAACTCACGGCATCGATTCGCCTGGTTGCAGACCTGCCCGCCGCGGCAGCTTGATGGACGACGCGCGGCACCACGCCGCGCGTCGTGTTGTCTTCTTATAACTATCTAATTCAGGCCAATCATGGATACGATCATCCTTCAATTCAAGGATATCAAGGGCAATACGCTGATTGACGGATTTGCTGACGGCATCCTCCTCATGTCGTTTTCCCACAGCGTCGCAATGGCGATGGGCGTCGATTCCGCCAATACAGAGCGCACCTTGGGGCGCCCGTCTTTCTCCGAATTTTCGGTCAGCAAGAGCACGGACCAGTCGACGCCTGCTTTGTATGCGGCTTGCGCCGCCGGCACCAAGCTCGGCGACGCGACGATTTCCATCGGGCGCAACGAAGGTGGCAAGTTCATGCTGCATATGAAATACGTGCTCACCAATGCGATGGTCGCAAACATCGCTACGAGCGGCGGCGGCTCCGAGATGATGGATTCGTTGTCGCTTAACTATTCGGCGATGACGTCCCAATACACCCAGCAGAACACGGACTCGACGAAGAAAGGCACTGCGCCGTTCGGCTGGGATCGCTCGACGAACAAGGCCGTCGCTCCCAAGGCGTAACACGCCGTCGCCCGCCTCCCGGTGGGCGACCGTCCTGCTAGTTCAACCGGTTTCGCGTTATGTCGGCAATCGCCAACGGTTATCCCCTGCCTCTCTTCGAGCGTCTCGTCGAGAATGCGGACGCATCGATGTCCGGAGAGGATGCTCTTCGGCAATCTGTTGCGCGTGAACTATCGCGTCTGCTCAATGCGCGTTCGCGTTTGGCGATGGAGGCATTTCTCCAGAGCGAGGGTACGGTGACCGACTATGGCGTGCCGGATTTCTCCGAACGTTCGCTGCGCTCAGGCCCGGATCGGGACGCGATCGCCGATGCGATCCGGCATGCCATAAAGCTGTTCGAGCCGCGGCTCGTGAATGTCACCGTGAAGTTCGCATTTCCGCCCGGGCGGGAGCAGCACGCCATACTCGCCATCCACGGCGACATGCGCCAGGGAAAGTCGGTCAAGCACGTCTTCTTCGAACTGGCGGCCAGCGGCAGAGGCACCGTCGAGGCGCGTGCGCTGGAGCTTGACTGAGATGGCGCCCGACGACATTCTTCAATACTACAAACGCGAGCTTTCGTACCTGCGCACGCAGGGCGCCGACTTTGCGCAGCGATACCCGAAGGTTGCCGCGCGCCTCGCGCTGCACGGGACCGAATCGCTTGATCCGCACACCGAGCGTCTGGTCGAGGCGACCGCATTTCTCGCCGCCCGTGTCCATCGCGATCTCGATCAGGCGTTTCCGGAGATCGCCGGGGCGTTGCTCGAGAACGTCTGTCCCTCGCTGGTGCAGACAATTCCGTCGATGACGGTCGCGCAGTTCGATCTCGATCTCACTCAGGGGAAGGTGACAGCCGGGTTTCGTGTACCGCGTCACACGGGTCTTGCGGCCCGCACCGAAACAGGAGAGTCGTGCCGCTTTCGCACCGCATGGGACACGGTGTTGTGGCCGTTGAAGATCAGTCGAGCGGTCTTCGGCGAGGATGCGACGCTGCGCCTGACGCTTGAATGCGAAGCGGGGGTCGACTTCGCCGAACTCGACCTGACGCAGTTGCGCATCCATCTGCACGGGGATTGGATGGTGACGATGCCACTCTATGAACTGCTCGTGTCGGGCGTTACCGATGTCTCGTTACGTCCGGGGCAGGGACCGGCGGTGATGCTGTCGCCGTCCGCATGGCGCGAGGTCGGCTACGCCGAGGAGGACAGCGTGCTGCCGCAGCCGTCTCACGCGCATCCGGCGTATGGGCTGATGCAGGAGTACTTTGCGTTTCCGCGCAAGTTCCATTTCTTCGATCTGAGTTTGCCGGCCGGCCGCCTCGGCACTGGGCGCACCTGCGACATCGTGCTGCATCTGGACCACGTGCCGCGCGGGCTCGGCATGCTCGGCGCACAGCATTTCCGGCTCGGCTGCACGCCGATCGTGAATCTGTTCTCGCAGACGAGCGAACCGGTCGTGATCGACCAGCGCCATTACGAATACCGGCTCGTCGCGGATCAGAAGCGCGAACCGATCACCGAGATCCATTCGATTCTCTCGGTGGTCATGTCCGATCCGGCAAAGGATCGCGCGACGACGGTGCCGTGTTTCACAGCGGCCGACCACATCGGCCGGAATGAGGCGGGCGGTGACACGATGTTCTGGTTCGCCCGCCGCGAGCACAGCCTGCGCAGCAACTTGCCCGGCGTGGACGTGTATCTGGGTTTCGTCGATGCAGGCAACGCGGCCGGCCAGCCCGATGCGCCGGTCGTCTATGCGAACGTGCTATGTACCAACCGCCGGCTCGCCGAACAGGTGCCGGTCGGTGCGCGCATGCTGGTCGAACGGGTGTCGCAGAACACGAGCGTGCGCTGTCTCTATGAACCGACTGCGCAACGCAATCCGCCGCTCGGCAGCGACACGCTTTGGCGTCTGGTATCGCTGCTGACGCGCAACTATCACTCGCTGGTCAGCGGGGCGACCGGTCAGCGCGAGCTGCAGGAGATGCTGCGCCTGTTCGCCTCGGACGGGCCGCGCGAGCAGGACCAGATTCGCGGCATCAGGAGCATCGCGGCGCGTAACGTCACGGCGCACGTGGGTGGCGATGCGTGGCGCGGCTATTGCCGCGGCACTGAAGTCAGCGTCGAGTTCGATGCCGACGCGTTTGTCGGCGGTTCGCCGTTGCTGTTGGGTGCGGTGCTCGCGCGCTTTTTCGCGATGTACACGTCGGTCAATTCCTTTGTACGGCTGGTGGTGCGCCGGGGAGACGAGATATGGAAGCAATGGGAGCCGATGACCGGTTGCCAGCAACTGCTTTGATCGCTCGCCTGGTCGCGCAGCCGCAGGGTTTCGACCTGTTCCAGGCCATCCATCTGCTGGAGCGTGCGCAGCCATGGGCACGGGCGCTCGGGACAGGCGACGGCACGGATGAAGCGGTGCGCCTCAAGGGGTTCGTGTCGCTGGCGTTCGAAGCCAGCGATATTCGCACGGTGCACCGTCACGCGCTGCCGGACGCAGAGGAGACGGCCGCGATCGATCCTGTGGATGACGCGGCCGGCGGCGCGGCAAAGCAAGCCGCGCGCGCACCGCGCGAGACCTACACGCTGAGCACGCCGGTGTTGACGCTGGCCGGTGCGAACGGCCCTTTGCCCCTGCCATTCACGGAGATGGTGCTGGCGCGGCGCACGACGCGCGAGCCGGCAACGGCCGATCTTCTGGACATTTTCAATCACCGCTTCCTGTCGTTCCTGTACCGGAGCCGGCAGAAGCATGCGCCGGGCCTGAGCGGGCGCTCACCCGACGACGCCGCGCTCGCGGCATGTCTCGACGCGCTCGGCAACCTCGGTCTGCACGGTGGTGAACGAGGTCCGCAAGGCACGCGGCTCTGGCTTCGCCACGCCGGGCTGTTCGGCGGCGCACCGCACTCGCTGACGGGGCTGCTTGCGCTGCTGTCCGACCGGCTCGGCGTACGCGTGCGAGGCGCGCAGTTCGTCGGCGGTTGGCGCGAGATCGACGCGCGCGACACGCTTCGTCTTGCCAGGGCGGGCGCGCGCGCGCCGCGTCTCGGCGGCCTTGCCGTGCTCGGGCGTCGTAGTTGGGACCAGGCTGCGGGTATCCGTATCGAGTTTCTCGATCTGGACGCCGTGCGCTTCACAGCGCTGTTGCCGGGCGGCGACGCGCATGAACTGGCTGCGTGGCTGATTCGCTGTTATCTCCAGCAGGACCTCGACGTCCAGTTCCTGCTACAACCTGGGTCGCCACGCGCGGCCTGCACCGTGGGCGGTGCGTCGGCGGCCCGGCTCGGCTGGACGTCGTGGCTTGCAGGCCGGCGCGGCGCCGCTGGCGCAGCGCGGCCCGCGCCGGTTCGGCTCACCCTGCGCGCAGCCGCTGCCGTTGCGCCCATGCGGCAACCATAAAGCGACCAATCACCTATGGATATCGACATTCGCACGTTGTTGAGCCGGCTCAATCCGGTATGCAGGCACGCAATGGAACTGGCCGCCCAGATCTGCGTGCGGCAAACCCATTACAACGTGGACATCGAGCATCTGCTGCTGCAACTGGTCGAGTCCGATGCGCCCGATCTGCGCGCGATCCTTGATCATTTCAACGTGCCGGCAGCGAACGTCATCGCTCAGTTGCAGAAGGCGGTCGAACAGTTCAAGCGCGGCAATGGCCGCACGCCGGCGTTGTCGCCGAATTTTTCGTTGCTGTTCCAGGAGGCGTGGCTGCTGAGTTCGATACTGCTGGGCGAGCAGCAGGTCCGCTCGGGCACGATCCTGCTGGCGCTGCTCGAGATCGATAGCCTGCGCGGAATGCTGCTCGATTCAGCGCCCGCGTTGCTGGCCATCCCACGCGCAAGCTTGCGCGATGCGCTGGCCGCCGTGCTTGCCGGTTCGTCGGAAGACGGCGGCCGGGCTTCGGCCCCGGCCGCGGCCGCGAGCGCGGGTGATGCTGCGGGGGCCGCTCATGTATCCGCTCATGCCTCCGCCCCGCAGGTTTCGATGCCAGTCATGCCGTCCGCCGCGGCCGCGGGTGGCAGCGGCCGCGGTTCGGCGCTCGCTCAATACACGGTCGACCTGACCGCGCTCGCGCGCGAGGGCGCAATCGATCCGATCTGCGGTCGCGATGCGGAAATCCGCCAGTTGATCGACGTGCTGCTGCGGCGCCGCCAGAACAATCCGATCCTGACTGGCGAAGCAGGCGTCGGCAAGACCGCCGTCGTGGAAGGGTTCGCGCAGCGCATCGTGCAAGGCCAGGTGCCCCCCGCGCTCGTCAACGTCTGCGTGCGTTCGCTCGACCTTGCGCTGCTGCAGGCAGGTGCCGGCGTGAAGGGCGAATTCGAGAACCGTCTCAAGTCGGTCATCGCCGAGGTGAAGGCGTCACCGGTGCCGGTGATTCTCTTTATCGACGAAGCGCATCAATTGATTGGGGCGGGCGGCAGCGAAGGCCAGGGCGATGCGGCAAATCTGCTCAAGCCGGCGCTCGCGCGCGGCGAGCTGCGCACGATCGCAGCCACCACGTGGGCCGAGTACAAGAAATACGTTGAACGCGACCCGGCGCTTGCGCGGCGCTTCCAGGTCGTCAAGGTCGAGGAGCCAAGCGAGGCCGTGGCGATCGAGATGCTGCGCGGCATGGTGGCCAAGCTGTCGCTGCATCACGGCGTCGAGATTCTCGACGAGGCTGTGCGCGACGCGGTGAAACTCTCGCACCGCTACATCTCGGGACGCCAGTTGCCGGACAAGGCGATCAGCGTGCTCGACACCGCCTGTGCGCGCGTGGCGATCGGCCAGAGCGGCATCCCCGAAGAGATCGAGGCGCTCGGCCGCGCGATCGAGGCAGCGGAGAACCAGTTGCGGATCCTGCGCCATGAAGCAGCCACGGGCGCGGATCACGTCGACGCCATCGGCACGCTCGCGGCTCAGCTCGAAGAGCGCAGCGCGCAGCACGCCCGCCTGAGCGACAAGCTCGCCACCGAAAGGCGTGCCGTCGATGAAATCCTCGCGTGGCGAAGCAAGATCGCGCGGCATCTGGCCGGACAGGAGCAAGCCAGCGGGGGCGAGGACGAGGACGGCGCTTCGCTGCGCGCCAATCTCGGCCGCCTGGAGAAGGGTCTCGAAGCGGTCCAGAGCGATGAGCCGATGGTGCCTGTCTGCGTCGACTCAGGCATGGTCGCCAGGGTGATTTCCGGCTGGACCGGCATTCCGGTCGGCAGCATGCTTGCCGACGAACTGCACACGGTCCTCTATCTGCAGGACAAGCTGGCCGAACGCGTAGTCGGCCAGAACGAGGCGCTCGATGCGATTGCGCGCCGCGTGCGAACGTTCCGCGCCGATCTCGATGACCCGGGCAAGCCTGTCGGCGTGTTCCTGCTGGTCGGCCCGAGCGGTGTCGGCAAGACGGAGACGGCCGGGGCGCTTGCCGACATGCTGTACGGCGGCGAGCGCAACATGATCACCGTCAACATGTCCGAGTTCCAGGAGGCGCATAGCGTCTCCGGCCTCAAGGGCGCGCCGCCGGGCTATGTCGGTTACGGCCGCGGCGGCGTGCTGACCGAGGCGGTGCGGCGCCGTCCCTACAGCGTCGTGCTGCTCGACGAAATGGAAAAGGCCCACCCGGATGTGCTCGAACTGTTTTTCCAGGTGTTCGACAAGGGTGTGATGGAAGACGGCGAAGGTGTGCCGATCGACTTCAGGAACACGCTGATCCTGCTGACATCGAACGCTGCCCAGGACGTCATCACGGAGGCGTGCCAGGGTGGCCGCCGGCCGCCGCCCGAGGTGCTGATCGAGCGTCTGAGGCCCGCGCTGCTCAAGCAGTTCAGCCCGGCATTTCTAGGCCGCCTCGTGCTGGTGCCGTACTACCACCTCGGCGACGCGCAGATTACGTCGATCGTGAATCTGAAGCTCGCGCGGCTTGCCGAGCGCTTCGAACGCAATCATCACGCGCGCCTGACGTGGAACGACGAATTCGCGCAGGTCATCACCGAGCGCTGCAAGGAAGTGGACAGCGGTGCACGCAATGTCGATCACATCCTCACGCATTCGGTGTTGCCTGAACTTGCGCGTGAAGTGCTCGAACGCATTTCGGTAGCCGAACCGTTTGGCGGCGTGCATCTCGCCTTCACCGCGGCAGGCGGCATTGCGTTGCGCTTTGCGCCGCGCGAGGAGGCATGACGTGACGGATGTGACGGCAACCCAGCTCGACTGCCTGCTTTCGATCAGCACGCCGTTCGGCGCAGACGTGCTGCTGCTCGAAGGCTTCGGTGGCCGCGAAGCGATCTCGGAGCCGTTCCGTTTCCATCTGCGCATGCGCTCGTCGAACAAGCGGCTCGACCCGCAGGAGATCGTCGGCAAGAGCGTGACCGTGACACTGCAGGCGTCGCCGGGGCCGAGCCGCTTCTTCAATGGCATCGTCACGCGCTTTGCCCAGGTCGGCGCGAACGGGCAGGAGGGGTTCTATTCGGCTGAGCTGGCCCCGCGGCTGTGGTTGCTCGCGCTTGGCAGCAACCGTGTGATCTACCAGAAACAGAGCGCGCTCGACATCGTCAAGAAGCTGTTGTCAGGCGCCGGGGTGACGGTCGAGTCACGCGTGACAGGCAACTACGCGGAGCGCGACTACTGCGTGCAGTACGACGAGAGCGCTTTGCAGTTCATCTCGCGGCTGATGGAAGAAGAGGGCATCTTTTACTTTTTCACGTTCGCCAACGGCACGCACACGATGGTGCTCGCGGACAGCCCCTCGGCGCACCATGCCGGCGAGGACTGCGCGCAGCTCTGGTTCTCGGGCGATTCGGCCGCGCACGCTGAGATTGAACGCGTCCGCGCGTTTGAAATGTCGACGGGACTGGTGGAGGCCGAGCATGTCGTGGCCGACTACGACTATACGATCGCGACGATCCTGACTGCGAACTCGACGGCCTCGGGCAGCGCCGCGAGCGGCAGCCGCTATACCTTTCCGGGCCGCTACGCAAAGGCTGAGGACGGTGCCCGGACAGCGAGCCTGCGGCTCGCGGCGCAGCAGATGGACCAGCGCACCGGCCGCGGCAGCAGCGCTTGCTACAGCCTCACGGCGGGCACGACTTTCACGCTGGGCGGCCACGCAAACGGTGCGCTCAACGTGCCGTACGCCGTGCGCGCCGTGACCCATAGCGCGTCGAGCGGCAGGTATGACAACGAGTTCGAGGTATTTCCGTTGTCGGTGCCGTTCCGGCCGCCGCTCGTTACGCCGCGCCCCGTTGTAGCGGGTACGCACACGGCGCTTGTCGCCGGCTCGTCCCGCGAAGAGATCTGGACCGACGCGTACGGACGCATCAAGCTGAAATTCCATTGGGATCGCGCGGCGGGCGCCGACGAGAACAGCTCATGCTGGGTGCGCGTAGCGCAGGGCGTGGCGGGACAAGGCTGGGGCCACCTGTTCCTGCCGCGGGTCGGCCAGGAGGTGATAGTCAGCTACGTCGACGGCGACCCCGACCGGCCGCTCGTCACGGGCAGCGTCTACAACAAGCAGGACACGCTGCCGGTCGGCCTGCCGTCGCTGCAGACCCAGAGCGTGATCAGGTCGCGCTCGTCGAAGGGCGGCACGGCGGGCAACGAGATTCGCATGGACGACAAGCTCAACAGCGAGGAGCTGTATTTGCACGCCCAGAAAGACCTGAACATCGCGGTCGAGAACGCGTTGTCGACGACCGTCATGGCGGGTGCGGAAACGCACGTTGTCCAGAAGGGGGACCGCACGGTCGACGTTCAGGCCGGCAAGGAGACGCATCGTGTCAAGGGCACGCGTGCGCTCGACGTGACCGGCGACGAGACCCGCACGAATCACGCCGCGTTCACGCAAAACGTCACTGGCAACTACACGCTGAAGGTAAGCGGCAATCTCGTCATCGACGTGAGCGGATCGATCAGCATCAAGGCCGGCACGTCGCTGCAGAGTCAGGCCGGCACTACTCTCGGCAACAAGGCGGGAACGACCCTCACCAACGAGGGGCTGGAAGTGCAGAGCAAGGCGTCGACCATGCAGACCGTCGACGGCGGCGCGATGCTCGCGCTCAAGGGTGGGCTCATCAAGCTGAACTGAGATATCCCATGAGCGATTCCCCATCCCCATCAGCCATGCCTCGCGCGCCAGCCGCGGGCACCGGCACTGCCGCGTCCGGGGCGGCCGCACATGCGCAAGCCTCGACCGTGATGGAGGAGCGTGATGCAGCGGGGCAAGTGGTCTGCCGCACGTCGCTGCTGGGCGGCGTGCCGCACGGCGAGATGGTCCGCTACGGACCGGGTGGCGTACCGCTGCTGGAGGCGCATTACCTGGGTGGTGAACTGTCCGGTCCGTTGCGGATCTTTGATGCGAATGGTGTGCTCGTTCAGGAAGCGTGCTATGCCGCCGGCCGGCTGCACGGCGTGACAACGCTGTATCAGGACGGCCGGGTCGCGGCGCGCCGGCAATACGCGCTCGGCGTGCTGCACGGTGAGAGCGTGTCGTACGCGCCGTCCGGGCTCGCGACCTCGCGGCTTCACTACGAAGCCGGGAAGCTCGAGCGCGAAGCGGTGTACCTGCACGACGGCGCGGTAGTGCGCCGCGCGCACTACCGCGCAGGTTTGCTCGAAGGCGAGACGCACGATTACGCAGGTAACGGCGCACTGGTGCAGACCTCGCCGTATCAGCACGATCTGCTGCATGGCACGGTGCGCCGCTTCGGCCCCGACGGCCAGCTCCGCGAGGAACGCCGTTACGCGAAGGGCAAGCCGCAAGGCGCTTGGCGCAACGTGGCCGCGGCAGCGCAGCAGCACGATGCGGCTGGCGCGGCGCCGCGCCTAGTCAAGCATCTCGAGAAATGGGTGAAGGGCTGATCATGGGCATTCAGGTCACTGCGGGAACGGTGTTGCAATGCAGCTTCGGCGCGGCTCCTGCCACGTTGAGCGTGCTGCCCGCTACGGGCGTGCTTGCAGGCGCACCGGCCGCGACCGTGATGGACCACGTGCCGATGCTCAACATCATGCCGTTCGGCGTATGCAGTTGCGCGGCCAATCCGATGGTTGCGGCGGCCACGGCGGCCGCGCTCGGCGTACTGACGCCGATGCCGTGCGTGCCGATGACGCCGGCGCCCTGGCTGCCCGGTTCGCCAACTGTGCTGATCGGCAACCTGCCGGCGCTGCAGAACGCTTCGAAACTGATGTGCGCGTGGGGTGGCGTGATCGCGATCGTCGCGCCCGCCCAGTTCACGACTTTGATTCCCTGAGGACGACGCACGATGCCCTACGTTTTTTCGATGACCTCGAGGATGGTGACCATCGCGGTGAGCTGCGCGCTGCTGCTGTGCGTGCTGCTGTTCCTGTTGGGCTTCGAGATCGGCGCGCGCTTCGTGGCCCCTGAGGCACCGGTTGCGTCTGCTGTCTCGCCGGGTGCCGCCGCAAGTGCACGCAAGCCCGCGCCGGACGCCCCGGCGCTGATCCCGTCGAGCGCCGGTAGCGATCCTGCCGGCGATTCGGCTCCGGCCACTTCATCCGCCCCTTCCGCTGCTTCCACCTACTGAACTGCCAATCGACATGTCGCTTTCGCTTTTACCTCTTGCTCCAGCGCACCAGCAGCGCGGCCGCGCCACCCGGGCGCTGCTTGGCTTGTGGCTCAGGGCCGCCGCCATGCTGGCGGGCGCAGCGGTCCTCGCCGCCGGCGCCACCGCTGCGGCAGCGGGTGCACCGGCTGCGCCAACTCCGGCCGCGCCGAGCGCCGCGCTGGTCACGACGCCGACCGGACTCGTACGGATGCCGGACGGACGCCTGCTCGCTCCTGAATTTGCGCGCATCGTGAGTCGAGGCGAGCTGGTGGTAGCGGTACTCGGCGTTGACCAGCCACCGTTTTTCGAAGAACACGATGGCCAGTTGACCGGTATCGACATCGACATTGCGAAGGAAATCGCGGCGAAGCTCGGCGTCAAGGTGAGCTTCAATCGCGATGCCAAAACGTTCGACGCCGTCGTCGATCTGCTCGCGAACGCTCAGGCGGATATCGCGGTCAGCAAGCTGTCGCGCACGCTGCCGCGCGCCGAGCTCATCAGCTTCAGCGCGCCCTATGTCCGGCTGCATCGCGCGTTGTTGCTGAACCGCGTGAAGTTTGCCCAGTTCGCGCACGGCCGTGCCGTACCGGACGTGATCCGCTCGTATGACGGCACCATCGGCGTGGTCATGAACTCATCGTATTCCGCTTACGTGCAGGCCAATTTCCCGCGCGCCAAGGTGACCAGCTATCCGACCTGGGCGGCGGTGCTCAAGGCGCTGGATGCGGGCGAGGTCACGGCTGCGTATCGCGACGAGTTCGAGGTCAAGCACGTGCTCAAGCAAGACCCGACAGCCTCTTTGCGGTTGAGAGTGGTCACGCTGGAGGATCTGGACGACACGATCGCGATCGGCGTGAATGTCAGCGCGCCGGCGCTGCTCGCATATGTGAATCAGTTCCTCGCCGAGCGCAGCACGAAGCTCGACGTGACCGCTTTGCTACAGGCTTCGAACAACTAACTAGTCCAATCGTGAAAATCGGGACCGCAACGATGATATCCAGCAAGATTTATGCTTTCGCCGTCAACCCGTGGGCGGTGATCGGCAGTTTGGCGCTCGGGGGCGCTTTCGGCCTGCTCGCGCCCGCAGAGGCGCTGAAGCTAGGCATGGTAGGCGACGTCTACGTCAACCTGCTGAAGATGACGACCTTGCCCTTCATGGTGTCCGCCGTGATCTTCAGCCTCCAGCGGCTATTTCGCGACGGCGGCACCTCGCGGCTGTTGTTGCGCGTCGTCACCGTGTTCCTGTGCGCTTCGGCGACGGTCGCGCTGGTGGGTGTGCTGGTACTGCTCGTGATGCGGCCGGGCGCCAATCTGTCGAGTGCCACCATGCACACGTTCGGCCTGATGGTCGGCAATGATTCCAGCTCCAGCGAGACCGCGATGAATCTGTACGGTACGGACGTCGCGGTGAAAGGACTCAGCCTGTATGACGTGGTCGCCAGCCTCGTGCCAAGCAACATCTTCGCCGCGCTCGCCAGCGGCGACGCGCTGAAGACGCTGGTGTTCGCGTTGCTGTTCGGTCTCGCCGTGGGCCGCGTGCCCGAGCGAATCTCGGTGGGCTTGAGCCAGGCCCTTGAAACGATCTATCAGGCGTGCCAGAAGCTGATGCACTGGCTCAGCTATCCGCTGCCGCTGATCCTCTTCTGCATGAGTGCGGCGCAACTCGGCAAGTCAGGGGTCGGTCCGCTGCACGCCATGCTGCAATTCGTGATCGCGTTTTTCATCGTCTCGGTCGTGCTGCTCGTGCTGGCTGCCGTGGTCATCTGGAAACGTTCGAGCCATTCGCTTGGCACGACGCTCGAAGCGCTGCGCCCGCCTTTCGCGCTGGCGCTCGCCACGCGCAACAGTGCGGCGTGCATGCCAAGCATGATCGAAAGCCTCGTCGACCAGCTCGGTTTCGCGCGCTCGCGCGTCGAACTGATGGTGCCGCTCACGGTGTCGCTGCTGCGGGTCGGGCCGATGGTCTATTACGTCTGCGCGACGCTCTTCATTGCGCAACTGTATGGACGCTCGCTCGGCATCGTGGAAGTGTGCACGGTGGTGCTTGCCTCGGTCCTCGCCGGGTTCGCTTCCGCGGGCATGACGGGACTCGTGACCGTATCGCTTATCGGTATGACCTGCGTGTACCTGAGCCTGCCGTTCGAAGCCGCGTTCATCCTGTTCCTCGCGGTCGATCCGCTCTGCGACATGCTGCGCACCCTGATTCTCGTCATCGGCAATACGGCGGCCGTGTCGGTGATTTGTCCGCGTCCGCTCAAGATCTAGGAGAACGACATGCCACTGATCGGGATTCTTGGCGGGATGGGGCCGGCTGCCACAGTCGATTTCATGGATCGCGTGGTCCGGCTCACGAGCACGGCAGGCGCCACGTGCGACCAGCAGCATCTGCCGCTGCTGATTGCCAATCTGCCGCATATTCCGGACCGCTCGAAGGCCATGCTCGAGGCCGGCGAGGACCCGCTGCCGGCCATGCTCGACGGTCTCGACATGCTCAACCGCAACGGTGTCGAACTCATTGCGATTCCGTGCAACTCCGCTCACCACTGGTACGACGAGATGCGCAGGCACAGCAAGGCGCCGATTCTCCATATCGCCGAAACCTGCGTTGCCGCGGTGCCGCTTGGCACGCGCCGCGTCGCGGTGCTCGCGACGGGCGGCACGCTGAACTCGGGGCTCTATCAGCACATTCTGAGCGCGCACGGCATTGAACCCGTGGTACCGGACGACGCGACCCAGCAGCGCATCGACGCGTGCATCCACGCGGTCAAGGCGGGCGAGTTCGGCGAGTCGGCCCTGCAACTCGCGGCGGCGCTCGCCGACCTGGAAGCACGCGGCGCGCAAGCCGCGGTGATGGGCTGCACGGAGATCCCGCTGGCGGCGCGCGAGTTGTCCGCGCCGCTGATGACGCTCGTCGACAGCACGCTGGAACTCGCGCGCGCGACCGTGTCACATGCGCTCGCGCGGGGCTGGAACATGCGTCAATGAACACGTTAAAGCGGCTTTCGAACAGCACGCTCGTGCTGCTGCTGTGCCTTGGGCTCGGCGCGTTCGCGGGTGTTTTCGCCGGTCCCGTCGGCGCGCTCGCGTATCTCGCGGGTCAGATCTATCTGGCGATCGTGAATATGGCGGCCGTGCCGTTGCTCGTGTTCGCGATGTTTTTCGGACTGCGGCAGCTGCTGTCGCTGCCGCGTCCGGGACTGCGGATCGGCGCGATGTTCGCGCTTGCCGTCGCGCTCGTGGCCGCCTGCGCGGCGGCCGGCACGCTGGCAGGCGTGGCCGTGGCGCCGGGGCAGTCTCTTTCGAACGGCGCTCACGCGCAGCTTGGGCAACTGGTGCTGCAAAGCGCGACCGATGCCGGGGACATGCGCATGACGCTTTTCGGGCATGGCAGGCCGGCAGCGTCGCCGGGTGCGCTGGTGTTGAGCGACGTCGTGCCGGATAACTTCTTCCGGGTACTCGCCGACGGGCATGCACTCGGCATCCTCACGGGAACGATCCTGTTCGGCATGGCGTTCGCCGCGCTCTCGAGCGAGCAGACGAGCGTGCTGAACGGCGTGTTCGAAGGCATTTACCGGGCGCTCGAAACGATCATCGAGCATGCGAACCTGCTGTTGCCGGTCCTCGTATTCGGCACGGCCGCCCACGTGGTCGGGCAAACCGAGCGCGCGACGCTCAGCGCGATGGGCGGCTTCCTGCTGTGCTTCGTGCTGTTGGCGCTGGTGTTATGCGGCGTGGCGCTCGCGGCGATCACAGCGAGCGCACGCGCGCCGTTCGGGCGTGTTGTCGCGTGCCTGAAGGCGCCGATGCTGATCGGACTGACCTCCGGCAGCGCGACGGCGACGATTCCCCACACCATCGAAGCGATGAGCACGCGGCTCGGCTTCAGCCGCGGCGTCGCGGAGCTCGTCGTGCCGTTCGGCGTTGTCTTCGTGCGCGCCGGCGCTGCACTGTACTTCGCGCTTGCCGCCGTATTCGTCGCCAATCTCTACGACTGCCCGCTCGGCGTCGGCGACATGGTGCTGATCGGCGCGGCCTCCGTGGTTGCTGCATTCATCTCGGCGGGGCAGAGCGGAGTGGCAGGCGTCGGTTACGCGGGCTTTGTGCTGTCGATGCTGCGGTTGCCGGTCGAAGCGGCTGTGGTGCTGCTGGTCGCGATCGATCTGATTTGCGAAGGACCGCGCAATCTGCTGAGCCTGCTCTCCGTCTGCACGGTGGTCGCGCTCGTGTCAGCGGGCTTGCCTGCCGATCGCCTGGCGCAGCTCGACCTGCAGGCCCTGCAGGAGCCGCGCCCTGTTCTGCGCTTTTCATTTACGCGAGGCCAGCTTGCGCTCACGGCCGGTTGCGTCCTGATGGCGGCATCGCTGATCGTAATAATGGGCATAGGGGTAGGAGCGAAATGAAGAATTACCGAATGGCCTCGATCACTCGGGCGCACGGTTCAACCCGCATGCAAGGCCTCCTGTGCCGCTTCGCGGGCGTGTTGCTGACGGTCTGCATTACGGGTTTGTTGAGTGGTTGCGCGATGCCCTCGTTCCTGAGTTTCAAGGGCGACAAGGTGAAGTGGGACGAGTTGACGCTCTCGGCCAGCGACGACGTCAACAACAACAGTCCGGTCGCGATCGACGTCGTGTTCGTGACGGACGACGCCATGCTCGCGCGCCTTGCCGAACTGCCTGCTTCAAAGTGGTTTGCTGCTCGCGCCGATCTTGCCAGCACGTTTCCGAAGGCGCTGCGCTACTGGAGCTGGGAAGTCGTGCCCGGCCAGCATGTCGACGTACCCGGCGACACGTTCGACCGGCCGCGCGTAGCAGCGGCCCTCATCTTCGCCAACTATGCAGACCCGGGCGCTCATCGCGTGCGGATCGAACAGTTCAGTGGCCGCCTCGCGGTGCAGCTCGACAACAACACGTTTTCCGTATCGGCCATGAAATGACACCGTATCAGCGTTGCATGAAACCGATGAATTCCGCACCGGTGAATTTCGCACCGGTGCATTCCGCACCGATGCATCGCCGCGTTCCTGCGCCGTGCCTTCTCACGCATAAAAATGGGAGCCGCAATGCATGAGCGCAACGTCCCGGTCGTGGACCGCGTCGAATGGTTTGAAGGCATGCTGCTCGCGCCACAGCATTTTCAGTTGATGAGCGCGCGAGTCGATTCGCTCGTCGCGTGGCAGACGCTCGCCGCCGCGCCGTTCAGTTGGGGCGTGCGCCGCCTCGTATTCGACAGCGGCTTGCTGCCTGTCGGCGTGGTGCGTGTGCTCGCGCTCGATGCGATCATGCCCGATGGCACGGCAGTGTCCTATGCGGCGGAGTCGAGCGGGCACGGCAGGCTCGAACTTTCGCTTGAGCCGTTCGCGGAGCAGCTCGCGAACGGGCCGATCGATTTCTACCTGACGTTGCCCATTGCCGCGTCAATGCGGCGCGACAACGAGGTGCGGCGCTTTCGCTCGAGCGCCGGCGTGCCGGTCGAAGACGAAGTCTCGGTGGCACCGACCACCGACGTTTCGCGTCTCATGCCGAATCTCGCGCTTGCGGCCGGCGAACTGCCTTCGGCGATGTACGTGTCCTTGCGGCTCGGTTCGGTCTACCGCGACAACGAAGTCGTCCGTCTTGGAGAGCGGCTTCCTCCGCTCATCGAAATTGACCGCGGCAATCCGCTGTGGACGACCGTTGCCACGCTGCTCGGACAGTTACGCGGCAAAGCGGCGTTCGTCGCGCGGCAGACGGCGATTCCATCGTCGAAGATCGATGACCGGCTGACACAGCTCGAACTGAAGGACCGGTTACGAAGCCTGCTCGCAGCGCTGCCGCTTGCCGAAGCGGTGCTGCGTACGCCGCACTTGCATCCGCTTGCCCTGTATTTCGCGCTTGCCTCGCTCTCCGGCTCGCTGAGCATGCTGATGCCCGGCGGCTTGCCGCCCGTGCCGCCAGACTACGACCACGCCGATCCGCTCGCGGTATTCACGCCGCTGCTGCGTGCGTTGCGCGACGCGGTGTCCGAGGTTAGCGAAGGCTATCGGGAGCACAAGTTCGAACTGCGTCACGGCGCTTTCGAGATCGCGCTGCAGCGGGAGTGGCTCGGCGCTCGGCTCGTCATCGGCCTGCGCGGCCAGTCCGAGCGCGACCTGCTCGCGTGGATGGACGGCGCGGTAGTGGGCTCGCAATCCGTCTACGCGTCGCTGCGCAGCCGACGGGTGCTCGGTGCGCCGCGCCGTGTTGTCGAGTACGCGGAGGAACTGGGCATCCGCTCGGGGTCCGGCTATCTGCTGTTCGAAATCCAGGCCGACCCGACGCTCGTGATTGCGAGCGAGGCATTCGTCATCAGTAACCCTAATGAAAGTGCAAGCGCACAGCGGCCGCAGGAAATGCTGCTGTTCGTGAAGGGCTGACAGTCAATAAAAAGGTAGGCCGGGCATGGCACGCAATCGATTCGAATCCGAAGAAAACGACTTGATCATGGCGCAGTTTCGCAGCTTTCTCCACGAGCTCACGGGAGCGCAAAAGCGCTTTTCGGAATCTACCGACGCCGATCCGGATCTGGCCGCTCACGGGATGAGCCGGCATCTGCTGAACCTGCTGGAAATCCAGACGTTGCAGTCGCACCGCGAAGGCACTCGCTTCGACATGGAGAACCTGGCGGACGCCCGCTATCTGAAGGCGGTGCTCGCCGACGAAATTCTGCTCAACACGCAGTGGACCGGCCGCGAACGCTGGACCGCGTATCTGCTCGAATCGACGCTGTTTCGCACCAACGTCGCGGGCGATCTCGTATTCCGCAAGATCGAGCAATTGCTGTCGGATCGGGAGCCGTCGCGCCGGGACGTCGCGCGGATATGCCTGTTCTCGCTGGCAATGGGGTTCCAGGGCCGCTTTCGCGGCACGGACGCGGCGGCGCAATTGCGCAGCTATCGCGAGGAGCTGTATGAGTTCATCTATCAACGGCGCGCCGATCTCGGCGGACGCGAGCGTGTGCTGGCGGATACCGCTTATGCAAACACGATTTCGCATATCGCGCCGCGCAAGCTGCCGACGGTAAGCCGCTGGACAATGATCGGCCTGCTCGCCATCGTGGCGCTGCTGGCGGTGTCGGAAGTATTGTGGCTGTGGCAATCGTGGCCGGTGCGCGAAGCGCTGCGCGGCGATGCGGTGGCGGGGGTGAAGTCATGAGCCGGCTGTACAAGCTGTCACCGGCGGGAGTTCGCGCATGCTGACAAGCAACCTGTTCCTGCTTTCGCTGGCGCTGCTGATCCTGGTCGTGTGCGCGGTACTCGGCGCGGTGGTGTACTTCGCCGCGCACAACGCGCAGACCAAGCCGACAGCGGAGCGCAAGATCGTGCGGCTGCGTGCCGATTCGCTGCGCAATGCGTTTCGGCAGGCCGTCGAGCTGATCGAAGGCAATATTGCGTCGCGGGCGGAGCGCTACAACATTCCGTGGGTCATGGTCCTGAGCGAAGGCGACGACCCGCGGCCACTGCCGATCTCGCAGGCGGGCGTCGCGAGCGTGCTGAGCGCCGAAGCCGCGAGTCCCGCTGCGACCCAGGGCATCTCGTGGCACTTCTTCGACCGCGGCATCGTGATCGACATCAAGGCGGCCTATCTGGGTTCGCCCGATGAAGACAGCGACGAAAAACCCTGGGACGAATTCCTGAGCCTGTGCCGCCAATACCGGCCCCAGCGTCCGTTCGATTCGGTCGTGGTCACCGTGCCGGCCGCCATGCTGCTTGCCGATCATACCGACGCGCAGCTCGAACTCGTACGCCACGCGAAACTCGTGCATCGCCGGTTGTGGCTTGCGCAGAACCGCTTTGCAATGCGCTTCGCCGTATACGTCATCGTGACAGGCTGCGAGAAGCTGACGGGTTTCGCCGCGTTCGCGCGTGCGTTGCCCGAGTCGCTGCGCGCAAGCATGCTCGGCTGGTCGTCGCCTTACGACCTGTCCGTCACCTATCAGGCCGACTGGGTCGACACGGCAATGGGCAGCATCGAGCGAGCGGTCTCCGACGCGAGCGCCGAACTGTTCGCGCTCGATTCGATCCATCTCGACGCGCGCGAGTTCATGTTGCTGCCTGCGCGCATCGACGCCATCCGCCCGCAGTTGCAGCTTTATGTCGACGAACTGCTGCGGCCAAGCGCTTATCACGAGCCGTTCTTTTTCCGCGGCATCTACCTGACGGGCGACAGCAGTGAACTCGCGCAGCGCGGCGTCGAGCGGGACACGTCGTCCGAGCTTGCCGTGCTGGAGGCCGCTGACGGTTCATACGACCGCGAGCCGGGCTTCGGCGGCGGTGACGACGCAGCGGCAAGCACGGAGATCGTCGTTCATGGACAGGATGGAGGGCCGGCCAACGACCTGATGCTTCAGCCCGCCTTCCTTCGCGATCTGTTCGACAAGAAGATCTTTCTCGAATACGGCCTGACGCGACCCTCCCGCTCACAGCATCTCGCACGGCCGGCGCTGCACCGCGCGCTGCGCTGGGGCGGCATCGTTGTGCTCGGCGGC
>Ga0185299_10001767_pt1 | contig 38130 bp, 30 predicted proteins | sample PaiPotPPA55metaG_FD_128002 | JGI IMG/M metagenome (GOLD analysis project Ga0185299, IMG submission 128002) | Iron sulfur acid spring bacterial and archeal communities from Banff, Canada, to study Microbial Dark Matter (Phase II) - Paint Pots PPA... ...
GAGCGAGGCCAGCTTTACAGACTAACTGCTAAGGAAAACAGCAAACAGAAGCCAAGGTTGACAGTTGTTATCCCGTCGCCCTTGAAAAAGGGCACCCGACGTTCCGCCTGCGAGCACTGCACCGAACTGCTCCCTCAGTGCAAATTTTTATCCAAACTACAATTTATTATATTCCTACAGAAAACACGGTACTTAGCCTGAGGAACTTATCGAGCCATGTATGATCGATGGTAGGAATTGCACGGACGAGGCACTTTTTCCTCGTTTCCCCACCCAGAATATTGTTTTTGCTGCCACATTTGAGTACGCAGCCCTTTTAGAGTCCATTACAACAGACCGACGGCGCCATAATTTCTCTGAGCGCGCCAATCGGATCACAGCCAGCGTGAATTAGCTGTGGAAAACGCGGCCCTGATAGCGATTACATCCTGCCTCAACCCCGAATGATGCGTGTTTGGTTCGCCGAGATTAATTCATAGTGAACATTTCTCCAACAAATCTTCCTGGTGATCAACGAATGCGCGAAATTCACTAAATAGAGGAATGGAATTGCGGCGGGCAGCGCAATATTTACCCATGCTTGACTCATGATTTGCGCTCTCGACCCGGGAAGAATCTCCGTGACGGCAACTACACGCAAGCTGGCACGGATCGCAGACAGCAACAAAATGAAAAACAGCAGCGCTACTATATGCAGTGCGGGACGTTCGTTGATTAATTCTCTGATGGCCAGAGCTAGTCCCAGGACTACCGTGACGCAGTACAGCAGATGAGTACCTGCGGCGGCGCGCCAAATTTTTCGCGCGTAAACCCGCGTAATCAAAATTTGCCGGTTGGTAAATTCGAACAGCCCGCCCATATCGGTCTCCACAAATGAAACCGTCAGGCATTCAGGAACAAAGAAAATAGAACGGCCCGCGCGCTCCAGCGATCGCGTCAGAGAGTAATCGTCGCTAACCGACGTGCGCCATTCCTCCAGCACACCGATCCCTTCGAACACCGAGCGCCGGATAGCAGTGCCTCCGCCCCAGCAGAAATTTTTGCCCTTCTCGCTCAGCATGGTCACGACCGGCGCATTCCAGGCTGCCAGGAGCGCAGTTGCCAGGTTGCTGCTATTGGCAATCAACCAGCGCATGGTAGTCGTCGCACCTATGCGCTCGTCGCCTAAAGGTGCCGTCAGACGCTGCAGCCAGGCCTTTCCGGGACGCCCATCCGAATCCGTGAACACCAATACTTCAAACTCTTCCGGTAACTGTTCCGCCGCAACCCGCAGGTTGTTCACCTTTTCGCCGCACTCTTGCGGCTGGCCCGCGATAATCAGGTGCGCTTTGGGACGTGAGCTGGAAATAACCCGTTTCACAATCGCAGCCGCCGGATCGGATTCCGAAGCCAGAATAAAAAACACTTCATAATTTTGATGATTGAATTCCGTGAGCGAAATAAGATTGCGCTCCAGTCCCGGTTCCACACCTTTGCACGGACAGAGCACCGCAACACGGGGCGCGAGGAATCCCGGATCGGTGCGCATCCGCCGGCGTGCATAGTCGAGCCATTGCCAGCCTTGCCAGATAAGATACGCGCCCACCGCGATCTGCACGACGGCCAGGAAATAGAAGAGGTCTTCCACGCGCCTTGAGCGTAGCAAAGTAAGATTGCTTGGGTTTGATTATCTGTACGGTTAGAATCGCAGCGGTAAACGTTGAACAAAGGGGGACTATGGCCATGCCAGCAGTGAATACCGCGATGGTGACCTCGGCGCTGGAATTGCCCGGATATCGCATCGTTAAAAATTACGGCATCGTGCGGGGAATCATTGTGCGCTCGCGCAGCGTAATTGGAAATCTGGGAGCCGCGTTGCAAACCATCGTGGGAGGAAACATTACTATCTTGACCGACCTGTGCGAGAAAACCCGCGAAGACGCGTTCGAATTAATGTTGCAGCACGCACTGCAGCACGGGGCGAACGCCGTCGTATGCATGCGCTATGACGCTACGGAAGTGATGCAAGGAGTGACCGAAGTCCTGGCCTATGGAACCGCGGTGCATGTGGAACCCATCGCATAATTCGCGCCCTAATAGGCACTGATGGGAACGCAGCCATGCACGCGATCACGGCTCATCGTGATTTGGCGGCGCCCTTTTGCAGCCCAGCCGAAGCCACCACGTGAGCCGCAAGATCTTCCAGGTCGCCCAGCGCGCGGCTTGCCGCAATGCGCGCTTTTTCCATGAATGACGAATCCAGCAGGAATGCCGAGCGATCCACAAACGGATGGTTGGCTACTTCAAAGGATTTGCGCGTCCGGCGTGTCGCGCTGTTTCGCCTGATCAAACTCTCATAAATTTGTAGATCGGTCTGAAAATCAAGAGCGTCGCCAACGCTCCATTTTTGCTGGTGCGCCAGGGCGTTCAGGAATTTGCGCCGGAAAATCGCCGCATCTTTCTGCGACATGGGACGCGGTTTGGACTTCTTTGAGGATGGCGGTTCGAAGCACGCGGCGGAAAGCGCCTGAACCGTTAACGCCAGAAGAGCTTCCCGTTGCAGAAGAGCGAGTCGATCGCGATACAGCGAGGCATGCACCTGCAGCGCGTGCCGTCCGTGTTCGACAACGTAGGAATCCACGAAACGAGGAATGATCCGCTCTCCGACTAGCGCTTCGGGCAGTCTTTGGGCTAGCTCACTAGCCAAGTCCGTGACATTTTGCGGCTGGCTGCGCATGCGTGGAGAGCCATGTTAACAGGGTTTGTTTACAGCATCTCGTGCGCTAAAAACAAAAACGGGCGCAAACTTCGCGCCCGTTTTTACTGGAACAGCCAATCTATGGATAGCTGTTCGCTTTAGTGAATTGCGCGCGGGGCATCCGGCCCCACATGCGGCGTTTTGGTTTTGGGTTCTGGAACAATTGGCGGAGGCGCGACAACTTCCTTCGATAGCGCATGCTCCAGCACTTCATCCAGCGTTCGAACGTAAGTGATCTTGATATCGCCGAGAATTTCCGGCGTAAGATCCGCTACAGCGTTGGGCTCATTGTCGGCGGGCAACAAAACTTCCGTGATCCCCGCGCGCTTGGCCCCGAGTACTTTCTCTTTTACCCCGCCGATCGGTAGAACAATGCCCGATAGCGTCATTTCACCGGTCATCGCCAGGCGATCACGTACTGGCCTTCCGGTCAGCAAGCTGACCAGCGCCGTAACCATGGCTGCGCCGGCAGATGGACCATCCTTGGGCACCGCGCCCGAAGGCACGTGGATATGGATGTCATGCTTGCGGAAAAAGTCCGTGTCGATGCCATACCGTTCGGCGTTCGCACGTACCCATGTGAGTGCCGCGGTCATGGACTCCTGCATAACTTCGCCCAAATGGCCGGTCATGGTGAATTGCTTGCCTCCGCGCATGCGCGTGGCCTCGATGAAGATGATGTCGCCGCCCACAGGTGTCCACACCAAGCCGATCGCCACGCCGGGTTTCTTGACGCGCTCTTCGACTTCTTTCTCCGTGCGGTACTTCGGCACGCCCAGGTATTCCCGGACGATTTCTGGTGTCACCACCATTTTGTCCAGTTTACCTTCGGCAATACGCCGCGCCTGTTTGCGAGTGACAGTAGCAATTTCGCGCTCCAGGTTTCGAACGCCCGCTTCGCGAGTGAAGCTATGAATAATTTCGCGAATGGCGTCGTCACTGAATTCCAGCTGCTCCCCAACTTTCAAGCCATGTTCCGCGGCCTGCTTGGGAATCAGGTATTTGTGCGCGATATGCAGTTTTTCTTCCCCGGTATATCCCGGCAGTTCGATGATCTCCATGCGGTCGCGAAGAGGTTCCGGTATTGGATCCATCCAGTTCGCGGTAGCAATGAAGAGCACCTTCGACAAGTCAAAAGGCACGTCCAGGTAGTGATCGCGGAATGCGTAGTTCTGCTCCGGATCGAGTACTTCCATCAACGCAGACGATGGATCGCCACGAAAATCGCGACCAAGTTTATCGACCTCGTCCAGCATGCAAACAGGGTCATTCGACTCTGCGCGCTTCAGTCCCTGGATAATCTGTCCCGGCAATGCGCCGATGTACGTCCGGCGATGCCCGCGAATTTCCGCTTCATCATGCATGCCGCCCAGAGCCAGCCGCACGAATTTGCGGCCCAGCGCACGAGCGATGGATTTGCCGAGCGAGGTTTTGCCCACGCCCGGAGGCCCAACGAAGCACAGAATCGGCCCCTTCATACCAGGCTGAAGTTTCTTGACCGCCAGATAATCCAGTATCCGTTCTTTAACCTTTTCGAGATCGTAGTGATCTTCGTCTAGAATCTCGCGGCCCTTGGCGATGTCGATTTCCTGGTTGCCCGATGATTTCGACCACGGCAAGGAGGTCATCCACTCAAGATAAGTGCGAGACACCATATACTCGGCCGATGCAGGAGTCATCTTCGCTAGCCGCTTGATCTCGCGGTCGCATTCTTTCTTGGCCTCCGCGGTCATGCCCGCCTCTTCGACTTTTTTGCGAAGCTCGTCGATCTCCTGCATGGAGTCGTCGGATTCGCCGAGCTCTTTCTGAATCGCTTTCATCTGTTCGCGCAACAAATATTCGCGCTGGTTCTGGCCCACCTGCTCCTGAACCTGTTCGTGAATTTTGGAACGCAGCTCGAGGACTTCGAGCTCCTTGGAAAGCTCGCGAATCAACGTCTCCAGCCGTTTGCGAACGCTGGGAGTTTCGATCAACTCCTGGCGAAGCATGGTGGACAGCGAAGGCAAAGTGCCCGCGATAAAGTCCGCCAAACGTCCGGGGTCATCAATATTCGCGGCCACGGAATGTAGATCATCCGAGAGCTGCGGAGAATGACTGACCACATCGCGAAACAAATCCTGGGCGTTGCGCTGCAGCGCTTCCAACTCCGAATCCTGCTCGGCATTCAAGTCAGGCTGGGCTTCAATACGCGCGCGCAGGTACGGTCGCAGACTAATCAGGTCCACGACCTGTATCCGTTGCAAGCCTTCCAGGAAGATGACCACGTTCCCGTTAGGCATCTTCACGGTTTTATGAACTTTTGCGAGTGTGCCGACTTTGTGCAGATCGGCGGCTGCCGGATCTTCAACACGGGGGTCAAGCTGCGCTACCACGCCCAGCAGCTTTTCGTCCCCCATCAAGGCATTGACTAACGCCAGAGAACTTTCACGTCCCACGGTCAGCGGCAAAACCGCCCCAGGAAACAAGACGGTGTCGCGAACTGGGAGGATAGAAAGAATCTCCGGTACAACAAATTTTTTCTCAACCATTATGTCCCCTAATCTAAAGCGCGGAGGAGAAAGGGTCCGGGCTTATGAAGCGTTAGATGCGGTCAAAAAGAAAAAGGTGCCATAAGATATAAGTCCTTGCAGCACAAAATCTTAGTGTACTTCACTCAATTATAAAGCCTGTCTCCCACCTGATCGCCATCAATACTAAACATCCTATGTTCAATGAGATAACGTGTCCCTTATCCTGAAGCTGAAGAGATTTTTCGCATTCCGGGCCCGGTTTCCGCGTAATGTTTCGTTACAAATGCTATGGCCTCCTCTCTGGATCTCACTAACCCTTCCAACTGAGCATCTTCCAGCGACCGTAGGATTTTGCTGAACAAAGGCCCCGGCTCGTATCCCAAGCTCTGCAAATCGTTCCCGGTAAGCAACCTGGCCGGACGCATCTCCTCAACCGGTGTCTCCTCAAGCGTGCGGCGCACGAAATCGTAAGCGTCCAGGCGCCGGTGGCTCGACAGGCAATCCAGCCGATGCAGTGCTAGGTGCTCATCAAAACGCGGCAGCCTGATGAACCGCTTCAGCGTGGAAGCGCGCATTCGCGATACATCCTTGAAGCGCATGTGATTGGCGATCAGCGCGAGAATTTGTTCGCTGTCCTGATTTGAAAAGCGCAGCCGTTCACAGATGGCCTCGGCCATGCGAACTCCCACGTCAACATGTCCGTCGAAGCGAATGCGATCGCCGGTCTCCGAGATCGGTCTAAACGTGCGCGGTTTTCCTACATCATGCAGAAGAACGCCCCAGGCCAGAGTCGCGGAACTCCCGGCTGGAAGTCCCTCGAGCATCAGCAGCGTATGTGTCCAGACATCCCCTTCAGGATGGTATTGCGGCGGTTGCTCGACTCCCTGCATAGCGGCAACTTCCGGCAAAATCTGTTTCAGCAGACCGCTTTCATCCAGCAATTCCATGCCACCGCGAGCCGCGCCCTCGGTCAGCAGCTTCGTCAATTCCTCGCGGATTCGTTCAGCGGAAACCTGGCCGATTTCGTGGGCAAGCAGGCGAATGGCGGCAAACGTTTCGGTGTCAATTTGAAATCCAAAACGTGCTGAGAAGCGCACCGCGCGCAACATCCGCAGTTTGTCTTCAGCGAAACGCCGTGCCGGTTCGCCGATGGCCCGGATTATGTCCGCGCGCAAATCAGTTTGTCCGCCAACAAAATCCAGAATTTTCTCGGAATCGTGCCGCATCAGCAGGCCGTTGATGGTGAAGTCGCGGCGTTGAACGTCCTGTTCGGGACTGGATGTGAAAACTACACGCTCAGGATGGCGGCCGTCCGCGGAGCCGATGTCGGACCGAAAGGTAGCTACTTCCACTTTATGACCGTCGCGCGGAACGATAATTACGCCGAACTGCGCGCCCACTGCCACCGACTCGGGAAATAACGAAATAACGCGCTCGGGCGTCGCGTCGGTACTTACGTCGTAATCCTCAGGCTCGCGGCCCAGCAATAAATCGCGTACACAGCCCCCAACCAGGAAGGCCTGGTGCCCTTCGCGAATTAACGTATTGCAAATCGAATTGGCAAGCTCGCGAGCCGTCACTTTTCGATTATGCGCCAGAGCGCAGCACCCGAGAAGACTTGGTGTCGCATGCGATGTTAACTGCACCCTAATCGCTAATACTTGGATGAAATGGAGGGAAGGAAGGAAGCTTAGCGATCCTCGGGCTTGGAATCGCCGCGCCGCAGCGAGCCGCCAAATTGTATTTTGCTGAAACCAAACCGGTCGCGCAGCCGGTCCGTCGCCTGCGTTAGCTTCTGCAATTTTTCGCGCCGCTCTGCTTGAAGCAAATCGAGTTGCTCTCCTCCGTGGCTGAAATTGCTCAGGCTGACTCCCAGTAAGCGAACTTTTCTGCTGCGATCGCGATGTTTCTGAAAAAGCTCCTGGAACACGGCATTGATGCCAGTGTCCAGCGCCGTGCTTTCGCCAAGTGATTTGGAACGCGTGTGCGTATCGAATCCTGCGTAGCGAATCGTCAGCGTAAGCGTGCTTGCAGCAAGGCCGGCCTCGCGAAGCCGCTTGCAGGCCTTTTGCGATAGATGGCTCAGCACTGCGGTCAAAGCCGCTGAATCGTCAGTATCTTTATTGAAGGTGTGATTCTGAGAAATGGATTTGGGCTCCGCATCAATTATGAACTCGTAGGAATCGCCACCGCGCGCTTTGCGGTACAGCGCGGTGCCCCATTGCCCAAAAATCTTTTCGAGTTTTTCCTGCGGCTGCGCCGCGATTTGCTCCACCGTTTCGATTCCCAGCGCGAGCAAAGCTCGTTCGGTGACTTTTCCGATGCCCGGAATTTTTCGCACCGGAAGCGGCGCCAGAAATCGCTCTTCGCTTCCCGCAGGAACCCAAAGAAGTCCGCGCGGCTTGCCCTGATCGGAAGCCACTTTAGCCACCAGCCGTGTTGACGCGAGACCGCCGGAACATGGCAGGCCGGTGGTCCGAGTAATGTTACGGAGGAGTTTATCGGCGGCGGCCAGCGGAGGCCCATGCAGCCGTTCTGTGCCCGCGAGATCGAGATAAGCCTCGTCAATGGACACCATCTCCACCACGGGAGAAAAGTTTGTGAGGACCGTAGCGACTCGGTCGCTCCATTGCGTGTACTTCGCATGGTGACCGTCGAGAAAAATAGCGTGCGGGCACAACCGTCCGGCAGTTCGCAAAGGCATAGCCGATTGAATGCCGTATTTCCGCGCTTCGTAGCTGGCTGCGGTGACTACCCCACGTTGGTCCGGCCGTCCGCCCACAACCACAGGCTTACCACGAAGCTCGGGGCGCTCCAGCAGCTCCACGGAAACAAAAAACGCGTCCATGTCGACATGTAGTATTGAGGTAGCGGTCTGCGAACTTAATTCAGCAGGAGCGTCATGCTTCGAGCGAAAACGTGCTAAATCCGGCATGTTCAGCTAAGCCTACGCCGGTTGGGAATATGCGACAACATGCAGCCGGCGCCCACATCGGAATCCAAAAGAAAAATACCGCGTCGTCGTCCGGATTTTATTTTTCAGGGCAGGCGTTCCGCCGCGATCACGCGAGGAATCCCTGCAAGGTCGTGGCTCACGCCCACGGCTGTCCATTGACGAGCATCCAGCAGTGGTTGAACCGCGGGAAGAGTGTCGTGGCCGAGTTCCGCAACGAAGATGCCCCCAGGTTTCAGGTGTCGTTCTGCGAGAGCCATCAGGCCGCCATAAAGTTCATAGCCTTCTTCGCCGCCATACAGCGCAACAGCCGGTTCATGATCGCGGACCTCGCGCGCCAGCGTATTTGCGTCGCGTGCAGGAATGTAAGGCGGATTGCTAACGATCAGATCGAAAGCTGATTCTCTCGCACCTCCGTGCCCTGCGAAATTGGTTTGAGCACCCGTTCCAGGTTGAGCTGATGAAAGATCCGCAGCCAGCGGCCGCGATAAATCGGCTTCGACAAAATGAATGCGCTTTTCTACCCCGTGACGCTCTGCATTTCTGCGCGCCACAGCGAGCGCCGCGGGAGAAATGTCGGTTGCATACAACTTCGCTGCCGGAAGTTCCTTCGCTAAAGCAATGGCCAGGCAGCCGGAGCCCGTTCCGATGTCCGCAATTAAAAAACCTTCGCCGTTCGTTTTTTGCGCCCGGCCTGCGCGCAGTTCGCGTAACGCCAACCGGTCGAGTGCGACTTCAATCACATGTTCCGTTTCTGGCCGTGGAATAAGCACGTCCGGAGTAACTTCAAATTCCAGGCTCCAAAACTCCTGTTTGCCGGTAATGTGCTGCGTGGGCTCGCCGTTTGCGCGTCGAGTAATTAAAGATAAGAAAGTATCCAGCTCTTGAGAATTTATCGGTTCTTCGGGATGCGCATACAACCAGGCGCGGTCGCGCCCCAGCACATGTAGCAGAAGCAATTCAGCCGCAAGAGTGTAGCAAGAAACCTGGTTCTCGCGTAGTCGCGAAATTCCCGTGCGCAGAGCGCCGCGAATATCCATTGGCACTTTTAGATCGCGATGCAAGATGTTTGACATTGAAGCAGGCTGCACAAGCACTCAAAACGATTACGCCGCGCCCAACTCCTGATCGAGCCGTTCCGCTTCGTAGTGCGAAACCAGCCCATCTACCAGCGGCGCGAGCTTGCCGTCCATCACGTCGGTGAGCTGGTGCAGCGTCATGCCAATGCGGTGATCGGTAACGCGATTTTGCGGGAAATTATACGTGCGAATTTTCTCCGAGCGATCACCAGTTTTGATCTGCCCGCGACGTTCCGCGACGATGGCCGCTTGCTGCTTTTCCTGCTCCTGCTCATAAAGCCGCGCGCGCAGAACGCGCATGGCCTTGGCGCGATTCTTGATCTGCGATTTTTCATCCTGCTGTGAAACCACCAGCCCGCTGGGCAAATGTGTGATGCGCACGGCGGAATAAGTCGTGTTAACAGACTGCCCGCCGGGCCCGGAAGAGCAAAACGTATCGATGCGCAAATCCTTGGCCTCAATTTTAATGTCGATGTCATCCGCTTCGGGCAGCACCGCGACGGTCGCAGCCGAAGTATGAATGCGGCCTTGCTGCTCGGTGGCCGGCACGCGCTGCACGCGGTGAACTCCACTCTCATATTTCAGCTTGGAATAAACCTTGTAGCCCTGAATGGCCGCGACGATTTCCTTCAAGCCGCCAAGCGAAGACGGAGAACTTTCCAGCACCTCCACTTTCCAGCCCAATGTTTCCGCGTACCGCGAATACATGCGGAAAAGTTCAGCGGCAAACAGGGCCGCCTCATCGCCGCCCGTGCCCGCGCGAATTTCCACGATGACGCTCTTTTCATCGTTGGGGTCCTTGGGAAGGAGCAGCAGTTTCAATTCGCGCTCGACGGTTTCTTTGCGCGCCACCAGTTGCTTTTCTTCGTCGTAAGCCAGTTGCTTCATTTCCGAATCTTCCGCTTCGCCAATCATTTGGTGAGCGCCAGCCAGATCCTTTTCGATCTGCTTAAATTCGCGATGCTTTTCGACGATCTGTTCCAGCTCGGCGTGCTGCTTGGCTACTTTTTGAAAATGGGAAGTGTCGGACACTACTTCGGACGTGGAGAGCTCCTTGGTAAGTTCATCGTAGCGTGCGCCCAGCTGATCTAATCTCTCGGATAGTGTTACGGCCATAAATCCTCACGAATTTAACTGTTCAGATGAATCGACGGAAGGAAAGTAAGGACACGAAAGCCCGTGGGCTTGGAGAGGAGCCGCTAATAGAAGTTTGCGTTCACTGAATAAATCTTAACACGCTTTTCGTTTGCGACGCGCCCGCATAGCTGCCGCGCTCAATCCAATCAATACCAATGCCGCGGTCCCTGGCTCAGGCACACCTACAGGAGGTGGAGTTCCACCACCACCGCCGCCTCCACCGGGAGGAGGTGTGCCGCCCCCGCCGCCTGGAGTCCCACCACCGCCACCACTGCCCGGCGTGCCCCCACCGCCATTTCCGCCGCCAGGAGGCGGAGTAGACGAAGTCTTGTTACCAACAATTCCTCCTCCGCCCGGCAAAGGAAAAAACGGCGCCACTGGCACAAAAGAGGCAACCGGCCCGCCGAGAGATTGCATGGAACCGCCCGGCAGTGGAGCCGAAAATGCCGCGAGATACGGCGACGACGCGATGGCTGGAAATTCCGGGCCCTCCAGCTCCGACGAAGTCGGTTCGGCAGGCGCGTTAGGTCTGACTGGCAGAACCGAGACCCGATTCCCGCACCGCGTTCGCGCCATATTGCGGCCGTCGCTCAGCATGGCTTCGCCCTTTCGCAGCGCCAGTTTATTCTTCGTCCAATAGACCTTATGGCCGATGCGATAGGATACGTACATCAATTTCGGCGCATCCAGCATCACGCGCCGAGCTTTCGCAATATCGAAGTCCGCATAATGTTGGGCGACCACTGGATCTACCGCCACTGCTTCCCTCAACTCCTGAGGCGATTGTGCGCCTCCGGCAATGACCGAATAAGGGTAAATAGTCCGCGAATGCTCGGTTGGCAAGAGGATTGACGAGGGAGGCCAGAATGGCGCTGCGGCAGGCTCCGCGCTGGCCACAGGTTCCCAGGCGCGAAAACGAAGCTCAAAAGACGCGCCCAATATGACGATGCAGCCCACACTTAGTAAAGCAACCGCAATCACCACTCTGTTCCGGAACGGAACATGCCTATATGTCTGCGCAAACTTCTCCACTATTGTGACCTTTCGGGAGGCACGGCGAGTGCGGCGAGACTTGGACCGGCTGGAGGACACCTAGACACCTCAGGCCGTTAGCGGCGCACTGCTCGAGAGGACAGTGCACCTCAGACCTTTAGATCAGGCGTTAATCCTAGCACTAGTCCGTACAGAACTCACCAAGAAAAGCTTGTGACCAATCAGTTAACATTTTGCCAGAATAGCGCTTTCCTAGGCCGGCTGGCTTGATTGGCGTAAATCGGAGAATTCGCAGCGGTAAATGCGGCGACCTTGGCTTTCGACGCCACAAGGGCGCACTCGCGAATGAGCGCTTTTCCTCGGGTTCAGCGCACCACCTGGCCCACGTAAATGTTGCGAAACAGTTACTGCCCCCTCGACTCAGCCTTTGGTATTTTCTTCGCTTACTAATTTCCCGGTTGCCGGAACATTCAGCCAACTAAAAGTAGGACCATGCCCTTTTAACGGTTCTTAAAGCATTGATTCCTTTGAACCGCACCCCATCATCTGTAAACTCCCTCCATGCGTGTTCTCTTCGTCGGCGATATCGTGGGCTCGCCAGGACGCCAGATCGTTCGCGGCCGTCTCGCCGACGTCGTAGCCCAAAAGAAAATAGATCTGGTCATCGCCAACGGCGAAAATTCCGCTGCCGGGTTCGGCATCACCCCTCGCCTGGCCGACGAATTTCTCCATGACGGAATCGACGTCCTCACTGGCGGCAATCACAGCTGGGACCGCCGCGAAATCATGGATTACCTGCCCCACGAGCCTCGCCTGCTGCGCCCCGCTAATTTTCCAGACGGCAGCCCCGGTAGCGGGCTCTTCTGCGGCACCGCCAAAAATGGCGTCAAGTACGCGGTGTTGAATCTTCAGGGCCGCACCTTTTTGCCCGCTATCGATGACCCATTTCGCAAGGCCGACAATGAGCTTGCCAGACTGTCGCCGGACATAGACTTCGTCTTCGTCGATATGCACGCGGAAACTACCAGCGAGAAAGTGGCCATGGGTTGGTATCTGGACGGACGGGCCACCGCCGTCGTCGGAACGCATACTCACGTGGCCACCGCCGACGAGCAGGTGTTACCCCAAGGCACCGCGTACATCACCGATGTAGGCATGACCGGACCTCATGGCGGCGTCATCGGCATGGATCGCCAGGGCATCATCAAAAAATTTCTCAACGGCCTGCCAGCCCGTTTTGAGGTCGCCGAAGGCGACATCCAGATGAACACCGTCCTGATCGAAACCGCCGACGAATCTTCCCGCAACTCCGCCGGCCGCTTGCGCGCCCGCTCCATCGAGCGCCTGCGCTTCCGCATCGACACCTAGCTGGGAGGAAGACGTCGCGCGTGATGCTGAGCTGAACGCCCGTAACGGGCCCGTAACGGGCAACCCTGGCGCGCCGTCAATGCTCTGAGCATTCAGGAAAATCAAATGAACATGGGCAAGTTGTTAATTAAATGCTGCGCCACCGTCTGTCTCTTGCCTGTCGCCGCCGCGATCTCTTCCGCGCAGTCTGAAGACGACGTCACTTCCAAGCCTTATGAGGGCGAACTAACCGCCAAGCGTCGGCTGTTTCCCGGAGTCAGCGTGGGACTGCGCGCTATCAAGCGTGGCGATAACGACCAAATCTATGTTCTGAGCTCGCAAGGCTTAATGGTTTTTGACGCCAAGGATCACAAACTCCTGACCATCGGCCCACCCGCGGCCGACGTTCCAGCCTCCAAAACCACCGCTCCAGGAGCCGCCGCAGAACAAAGTTTCGCGGAAGATTTTGACGTCGATGCCGCGGGCAACATTTATGTCGCTGACCGCGCCGCCAACCTCATTGTGGAATATTCCGCGGATGGCAACCGGCTCAAATCCTTTCGCGTGAACGCCCCCATCTCTGTCGCCGCGCTATCGGATGGCGAAGTCGCCGTCGCAACATTGCACGGTCCTCACCTCATTCTGGTTTTCGATAAAAACGGTAGAGATATTCGCGATTTCGGCGAACTGGAAGACATCTCCAGTCGCGAGGATCTGAATCGCTATCTCAACTCCGGTTTCCTTGCTACCGACGCCCGGGGGAACATTTACTACGCATTTGTCTACACCCCCGAGCCCACCGTTCGCCAATACGACCGCAACGGATATGCCTCGCAAACCATTCAATTCACTGAAATCGAGGCTTTCGCGGCCGCGCAAGCCGCCAGAAAGGAGATTGAACGCCAGGAGCGCAAGGGTAAGCAACCCGGCTTCAAACCCATCCTCACCGCCATCGGCGTTGTTCGCGCCAGCGGAGAAGTCTGGATCGCGCTCCATAACCGCCTTCTGCGTTTTGACAAGGACGGGTATCGCAAAGCCACCTACCAGCTGTATACCCCAGACGGAACGCGTCTTGACGCCAATAGCATTGTCGTCGAAAAAGATCGCCTCCTCATCGGCAGCGACCCTCTCGGCATCTTCGAATTCGACCGTCCCGACATCAAGCTGGGACAGTGAGCGCACCACTCACGACGTATGAGCGTTAAATTCGTTTCGAGGATTCGCGACGCCCTCGGTGGATATCCAATTATTCGTATTCACAGCAAAACTGCCATTGCGAGCGGAGCAGTCCGACGCACTCTGCTCTCTCCTTTCCTCCAGAGAATGAGCAGGTCTGCGCATCCGAGTTATTGCTGCTCGATCTTCGGCGCAATCCCGCTCAGCTTTCTTTTCGCACCCACAGCTTTTGGTCTGACACTTGAAAATAAATTTACAAACACCCTGAGTTTTTAACAGGCCAGGCAGCGCGAGAAAATAATTTCTGGCGCTTCCAAACAAAAAATTCTTTCGTTTGTCCCAATAAAATTAAGAAAATATTCATTAGCAAGAGCAAATTCTCGTTGTGGAAAAACTGTGCACCGTGTGTGAATGTCGCCAAACCTCGCACCGCACTTTTCTCTTGCCCCGTGCACTCGAATGGGCGACAATCCCGCGCTGTCACTTCCCGGCGGCTCGTGGGCCGGCAATTCCAAAAAGGACGCGACGGTTTGCAGGGGCGAAGTACTGGCACCATCGCGGGCAAGAATCCGAAGACTTAAGAAAGATGAACCCAAGCCTGCTTTCCACAGCTTATGCACATCTGTGGAAATAGCGTAGGCTTTCTATTCCTCACCGATGACTATCTCCGTCAATTCCTGGGAAAAGTTCTTAGACCACGTGAAGTCCCGGGTCAGCATCAACACTTTCAACACCTGGTTCCAGCCTACCCGCCTCAACCGCGCCGAAGGCGAAACGCTGTACGTGCAGATCCCCAGCACGGTTTTTCGCCAGGTTCTGACGCGCACCTATGGCGAAATCGTCAAAGCCGTCTTTCATGAGATTGGCACTCCCAACATGAAGGTGCAGTACCTCTGCAACGATGACGAGCCTTTGCCGGCCACTCCGGTGGTTTCCAGCATCAAGCAATCCAAGCTCGATTTCGAGAGCAGCGACCATCAACTCAATCCCCGCTACACCTTTGATAGTTTCGTGGTCGGCAAATCCAATGAGTTTGCACACGCTGCATCCCGGGCCGTTGCTGAGCAACCTTCCAAGGCTTACAACCCGCTATTCCTTTACGGCGGTGTGGGCATGGGCAAGACCCACTTGATGCATGCCATCGGGCACACCATCAAGCAGCGCAACCCGGCTATGCGCCTCAGTTACGTCAGCGCGGAAAAATTCACGATCGAAGTCATCAACTCCATTCGCTTCGATCGCATGATCAGCTTTCGCGATCGTTTCCATACCGTCGATGTCTTGCTGGTCGACGATATCCAGTTCATTGCCGGAAAAGAGCGCACCCAGGAAGAGTTCTTCCACACTTTCAACGCGCTTTATGAACAGCAAAAGCAGATCGTCATTTCGAGCGACTGTTTGCCCAAAGACATCAACTCCATCGAAGAAAGATTGCGTTCCCGTTTCGAGTGGGGTTTGATCGCGGATATTCAGCCGCCAGATTTGGAGACCAAAATCGCCATTCTTCAGAAGAAGGCCGATAACGATCGCTTCTCGCTTCCCGATGACGTTGCTGAATACATCGCGCGGGCTATTAAATCCAACGTGCGCGAACTCGAAGGCGCGCTGACCCGCTTAATGGCTTACGCCTCCCTGACCGGCGTGACGGTTTCGCTTTCCACCGCGCAACAGGTCTTGCGCAACATCATTGCCTCGCAGGAAAAGCGCGTCACCATCGACTTGATTCAGAAACGCGTCAGCGAACATTTCAATTTGCGCGAACAGGATCTGAAAGTTCGCAGTAACACACGCGCCATCGCTTTCCCGCGCCAGGTGGCCATGTACATCGTCAAGCAGTTGACTACCGCATCGCTGCCCGAGATCGGCCGCCAATTCGGCGGCAAACATCACACCACCGTCCTACACTCCATCCACAAAATCGAAGAACTTCGGCGTAACGACAAAGATCTAAACCGCACCATCACCCGCCTCATGGACGCCTTGCAGTAACCCACACGCAACGGAGCATCCTGCCTAAGGAATTGTTTTTGAACGTTTGCTATTCGTTATGATTGACGAGTCGCAGCAGGTCCAATATGGAGCCGGCCTCGCGTGCTCTTCGACTATGTAGGTGTAGGTCGCGGCTTTAACCGCGAGGCCAGCGTTGCTTTGATGCCTTGGGCTTTCACAGCCCCTGAAGTCGGTCGGGTCCACATAACTGTGAACAACCGTTGCCAAAACTTTGAATAAGCTGTGCAGGATGAAGGAAGAATTCCGTGTCCATGCGGCGTATACCGACTTGACTCCGAGCTTTTCCGACATTCCCACATGGAGCCACTTGCGTATCTTCCTACCTATCTCGCACTCACCAAACCCGCTTGCCGCGATTTCCACCAATTCACAACACTCATCACCACAACAAGCTTTATAATTTCCTTAATCAAATTCAAAACCTTATTGCTTATGAAATCCTTTATCCGCTCATTTCCACAGCGCCTATAACCGCATTGCGCTTTATACTTCCTGTAAAAACGGGTAAAGTACCGCAGCGGTATAACTGCATAAGGAAGGCCAATGACCGCACCCGTTACGGCACGTGAGGATTATCAAGCGATGGAATTCAGCGTAACAAAGTCCGCGCTGTTGAATGAACTGACCACCACGCAAGGTGTGGTCGAGCGCAAAACTACTATCCCCATCCTGTCGAATATTCTTGTTGAAGCTAAGGGCACACGCCTCACCATTACCGCTACGGACCTGGAACTCAGCATCCGCACGTCCTGTGAAGTAAAAATTAAGAAAGAAGGCGCGGGCACCATCCCCGCGAAGAAACTTCTCGAACTCGTCCGCCTGCTGCCCGAAGGCGAAATCAAATTCCGTCTACTTGAAAATCACTGGGTCGAAATCATTAGTGACAAAAAGAAATACAAACTGGTCGGTATGGCTCGGGAGAATTTTCCCGCGCTTCCCGCGATGCCGCACCCGCTGGTGAAACTCCCTGCGGCTACTCTGCAAAGCTTGATCGCCAAGACCAAATTCGCCATCTCCATGGAAGAATCCCGCTACACCTTGAATGGCGGCTTGCTTATCTTGAAGCCGGACACCATTGCCATGGTCGCCACCGATGGCCATCGCCTGGCGCTCGCGGAAACCAGCCAAAAACTCAGCGGCCTAAACGGTGAAGTGAAAGTCCTGATTCCCAAGAAAGCCATGGACGAGGTCGAAAAACTTTCCAGCACTGCTGGTTCCGATGCTCAACTCGATTTTGCCAAGGACGAAAGCCATCTATTTTTCCAAGCTGGTCACCGCTTGCTGATCTCACGCATTCTTACCGGCCAATTTCCTAATTACGAAGCAGTCCTCCCGCGCGAAAACAACAAAACGGTGGTCATCGAGCGCTCCGAATTATGCGACGCCGTGCGCCGCGTCTCGCAACTCGCTGACCAGCGCTCGCACGCCGTCAAACTGGCCGTCTCCAACGAAGGAATTGAAATTTCCGCTTCAAGCCCCGAGTACGGCGAAGCCAAAGAAAATATCGAGAAGGAATATGCAGGCGATCCCATCGCCATCGGTTTCAATTCCAGCTACATGCTCGATTTTCTCGCCGCCGCAGCCGATGGCCCCATCAGCATCGAGTTAAAAGACGAACAATCCGCCGGCCAGATGCGCCCCCTCGCCGACGAATCCTACCGCTACCGCTACATCATCATGCCCATGCGCATCTGATTTATTTTCTGTTCTACCCAAAAAAATCGCTTCATTTTCTATCTGTTACAGCGCTCCGAAAAGTGTTCCATTCAAGCCGAATCTTTAGTTGCTCCACACGCCCCACCTAGAGGCTTGGACCCGCTGTAAATATCTATTAACAAAAGGTTTATAAGCCACCGGAAACTGTTTAACGGCTTGAGAAATCGGCCCCAATCGGCTACACTATGGGGGTTGTCGATTCGCTGTTGGGCCTTCCAAATCGGCACGTCGGCCAGGTGAAATTTTCGGGTTTGGTTTCGCGCCAGGAACCAAAATAATTATTTCGCTTGGAAAGTATCAGTCTTCGCCACGTCTCGCTGCGCGAGATGGGATGGAGCAGGAAACCTTACGAGTTTCGATCGCCAGCGCGATTGAAATCAAAAGGTGAGGCGACGTACGGAGCATTCCGCAAGCACGCCTTCCTCGCTTCAAAGTTTTTACCATTTTTTTTGAACGCCAAATTGCGTTCCATGGTCTTTTTGCGAACGTGGGGTTCGCAGAGAAATCAAATCGCATCTTGAAAAATACTTAGCTGCCCGCCAATAAATGCCGGGCAAAACTTTAAAGCAAAATTCACCGCGGAGCATTCATGGAAGATAAAGAACCGGTCATCGCTGCGACGCCAGGTCACAAGTACGACGCCAAATCCATCAAAGTTCTCGGCGGTCTCGAAGCTGTGCGCTTGCGCCCGGCCATGTACATCGGCTCCACGGGCGAAATGGGTTTGCATCACCTTGTCTGGGAAGTGGTCGACAATTCCGTTGACGAAGCCATGGCCGGTTACGCCGACGAAATAAATGTCACCGTGCACGCTGACGATTCCGTCACCGTGGTCGATAACGGCCGCGGTATTCCCGTGGACATGCATGCTACGGAAAAGCGCCCCGCGGCCGAAGTAGTGCTTACCGTGCTGCATGCCGGCGGAAAATTTGACAGCGACACTTATAAAGTTTCTGGCGGCCTCCACGGTGTCGGCGTTTCGGTGGTCAACGCCCTCGCCGATTGGCTGGAGCTGGAAATTTCCCGCGACGGGGCGGTGTGGGAACAAACCTACGAAAAAGGTAAGCCCACTTCCAAACTCAAGCAGACCGGCAAGTCGCGCAAAACCGGCACAAAAATTACTTTCCACCCGGATCCCGCTATTTTCGATAAGTCTGTCTACAGTTTCGACACTTTATCGCAGCGTCTTCGCGAGCTGGCGTTTCTCAACAAAGGCCTAAAAATTACGCTGACCGATGAACGCAGCGAAAAAAGCACGGAATTTCGCTTCACCGGTGGCATCGCGGAATTCGTCAAGCATCTCAACCGTGGAAAATCCACGCTGCACGATTCGCCCATCTACATAGAAGGGAAGCGCGGCGCGGTGGAAATCGAAATCGCGCTTCAATATAACGACACTTACGGCGAAAATGTTTTTGCCTTCGCCAACACCATCAATACCGTTGACGGCGGCACGCATCTTTCCGGTTTCCGTTCCTCGCTGACGCGCTCGATCAACAATTTTGCCTCCTCGGCGGGCATGCTGAAAGAGCAAAAAGACGAAGTCACCATCAATGGTGATGACGTGCGCGAAGGCCTCGTCGCGGTCATAAGCGTACGCCTGCCTCAGCCGCAATTTGAAGGGCAGACCAAAGGCAAACTCAACAGCGACATTAAAGGTGACGTCGAGCAACTCGTTAACGAAAAACTTGGCGAATGGTTCGACAAACATTCCACCGTGGCGCGCCGCATTGTTGGCAAATGCATCGAAGCTGCCCGCGCTCGCGAAGCCGCGCGTAAAGCCCGCGAATTGACGCGGCGGAAATCCGCAATGGATTCAAGCGGGCTCCCCGGCAAGCTCGCCGATTGCCAGGAACGCGACCCAGCGCGCTGCGAACTTTTCGTCGTTGAGGGCGAATCCGCGGGCGGCTCCGCAAAAATGGGTCGCGACCGCAAATTCCAGGCCATCCTTCCGCTCAAGGGAAAAATTCTCAACGTAGAAAAAGCCCGCTACGACAAAATGCTTGGCCACGAAGAAATTCGCGCCATCATCACCGCGCTGGGCACCGGCATCGGCAAAGACGATTTCGACGCCAGCAAGCTCCGCTACCACAAAATAATTCTTATGACCGATGCGGACGTCGATGGCAGTCACATCCGCACCTTGCTGCTCACGTTTTTCTTCCGCCACATGAAAGAACTTATTGATCGCGGCCACATTTACATTGCGCAGCCGCCACTCTATCGCGTGAAGCGCGGCAAGACTGAGCGCTACATTCGCGACGAGCACGAATTTGCTCACGAATTAATGAAGCGCGCCACGGAAGACCACGTCGTCAAAGCCAAAGAAGGCGTGAATCTCGAAGGCAGCGGCCTAACTTCATTTCTGTTGAACGTTCAGGAATATCAGGCCGCCGCCGCGAAACTCGGCCGTCGCCTTCGCGAGCCCGGGCTTGTGGAACTGCTTTCCGAGAGCCGCCTGGAAAAGAAAACCGATTTCGAGGATAAGAAGGCCCTGGAAAGACTTTTGAAGGAAATTGAAAAGTCCAAACTTAAGCTCGAAGGCAAAGTCACGTTCGACGAAGAACACAGCTTGTACGAAATCCAGTTTGGCCCGCCGCACAGCCAGAAAATTAATTGGGCCGTGGCTTCCACTGCCGAATACAAGCGCCTGCGCGGCCTCGCTAAACAAATCGAGGAATTCAATCATCCGCCATTCACGATCTCCCGGAACGGCGACAAAGTTAGCAAAGCCAACGCCAAAGATGTACTCGACTATGTAGTCGAAGATGCGAAAAAAGATTTCACCATCACGCGTTTCAAGGGCCTGGGCGAAATGAATGCCGAGCAGCTCTGGGACACCACCATGAATTCCGATACGCGAACGCTGCTGCAGGTAAAGCTGGAAGACGCCGTCGCGGCCGAGGATATTTTCACCACGCTGATGGGCGAAAACGTCGAAGCACGCCGCAAATTCATCGAGGAGAATGCCCTCGAAGTCGTGAACCTGGATATTTAATTTCGTAATGATTTATCAACTGGGATGGAGCACTTTGCCCGGCTTGCGTGGGTTGGCCTGCAGTGATTTTCGCGCCACGCCGACAGCGTCACCTGATAACGAACGTGGGGTGGCAGTCGAAATCTCTACGGAAGAGCAGCGCGACACATTGTTACGGCAACTTGAAAATTATTTTGGGGCGAAACGCTTTACCAACGCAGCAGACGCGTTCGACGGCGTAAAAGCGTTTGTTTTGGAGCATGCAGCGAAGCAATAAATCTCGGAGATCGGTGCGTTACAACGATTCAAGGATTTCGGGCGCACCCCAGGTTTCAAGGTACAGCTCGATGGCTTCGCGCTAATTTCCTCGAGCGCTTTCGACATCGTTGCCTTGCGAGGTGACACCCAGTTCTGGGCGGCGGGCGACGTAAAAGTCTTCTTCTTTGGTGATGAGGACAGGGAATCGGTAAGTCATAGGGGATGCTAGCGCTACAAACGTAAAGAGGCAAGAACTCTAGATTTAAGTGTTGTAGCGGCTGAAGCCGCGACCTACAAATCTTAAAGCACGCGAGGATAAATGGCGGACGAGAAGAACACTTCAATACTGCTTCCCATCGATATCGAAGTAGAAATGCGCAAGTCGTATCTCGACTACGCCATGAGCGTGATCATCGCGCGCGCTCTGCCCGATGTGCGTGACGGGCTCAAGCCGGTGCAGCGGCGCATCCTGGTGGCCATGAACGATCTGGGGCTCGCTTCCAATCGCGGCTACCGCAAATGCGCGAAAATCTGTGGTGATACTTCCGGGAATTATCATCCTCACGGAGAAGCGGTAATTTATCCGGCGCTGGTTCGTCTGGCGCAGGATTTCAACATGCGTTACCCGTTGATCGACGGGCAGGGAAATTTTGGTTCCGTCGATGGCGATCCTCCCGCGGCGATGCGGTACACCGAGGCGCGGCTCGCGAAAATTTCTGAAGATATTCTTGCTGACCTCGAAAAAGAAACCGTCGATTTCATTCCCAATTTCGATCAGACCCGCGAAGAGCCAGTCGTTCTTCCTTCGCGTACTCCGAATCTGCTCGTCAATGGTGCCAGCGGCATCGCCGTGGGCATGGCCACGAATATTCCCCCGCACAATCTGCGCGAAATCGTAGAAGCCGCCATTCTTTTGATCGATAAGCCGGATACGCCGCTCAAAGAAATAATGAAGATTGTGCCCGGTCCCGATTTTCCTACTGGCGCGTACATCGCCGGCCGTGAAGGCATCGAAGCTGCTTATCGCACTGGCCGCGGCAGCTTCATCATGCGGGCCAAAGCGGCGATCGAAGAAGCCGCCAAAGACCGGGAAAACATCGTCATCACTGAAATTCCCTACCAGGTCAACAAATCGCGCCTCATTGAACGCATCGCCGAGCTGGTGCAATCCAAAAAGCTCGAAGGCATTGCCGACGTGCGTGATGAATCTTCCCGCGAAGGCATGCGCATCGTCATCGAGCTGAAGCGCGGCGAAGAATCGCAGCTCATTCTCAATAATTTATTCAAGTTCACGCAGATGCAGGAATCCTTCGGCATGATTCTGCTGGCCATCGTCGGAGGCCAGCCGCGCGAACTCGGCTTGATTCCGCTGATCAAGCTGTTCATCGAGCATCGCGTGGAAGTTGTTCGCCGCCGCACAATTTTCGAGCTGCGCAAAGCACGCGAGCGCGAACATATTTTGGTTGGCTACCAGATCGCGCTTGACCATCTGGACGACGTCATTCGCATCATCCGCGGTTCTGGCAATCGTGCCGACGCCCGCGAAAACTTGCTCAAATATTTCACCGAGCAGGACGTCACCATCACGGAAAACGGGAAGTCTCGCAAGCTTTCTGGCGTCAAGCTGGACGGCCGCAAATACAAGGTCGGGCCCATCGAAGGAGAAGTTGCCGGCCGCGTCACCGGTCTTACTCCCATCCAGGTCGACGCGATTCTCGAACTGCAGCTCCACCGCCTCACGCAGCTCTCCGTCGATGAAATCCTCAAGGAATTAAAGTCCATTCGCGAGCACATCGCCGAGCTGGAAGAAATTCTCAGCAGCGAAAAAAAGTTGAAGCAGGTCATTACCGCCGAGCTGCGTGAAGTCCACAAAGCGTACGGCGATGATCGCCGCACGCAAATCGTCGACAAGGTTGACGAGATCAAACTTGAAGATTTAATCGCCGACACGGACATGCTGATAACCGTCAGCCATGCCGGTTATATCAAGCGCACCTCTACCGATACCTATCGCCATCAGGGACGCGGCGGCAAAGGACGCATCGGCGCCCGCACCAAGGAAGAGGATTTCGTCGAGCATTTGTTCATTGCTTCGGCGCACAGTTATATTTTGATTTTCACTTCGAAGGGCCGTGTCTATTGGCTGAAAGTTTACGAATTGCCGGAGGCCGCGGCAGCCACACGTGGCAAAGCGATCTCCAGCCTGGTGAAATTTCAGGAGGACGAAAAACTCACCGCACTCGTTGCCGCGCGCAATCTCGAGGAAGTTGGCCGCTACGTCTTCATGGCCACCAAGAGCGGCACAGTCAAGAAATCCGCGATTGTGGAATTCTCAAATCCGCGTTCTAACGGGATCATCGCCATCAATCTTGATGGCAACGATGAGCTCATCGGCGCGAAGTTAACCGACGGCAAGCAGATGATTTTCCTGGCCAGTCACGAAGGCCAGGCTATTTTGTTCCGTGAAACCGAAGTGCGCCCCATGGGCCGCAATGCCGGCGGCGTAAATGGTATGGACCTCGACAAAGACGACTACGTTGTCAGCATGGACGCCGTGCCGCCTGATTTCAGCATCATCGAAAAAGAGCATAAGCAAACGTCACAAAATCTCGAGGAACTTGAAAACGAGCAGATCAAGGATTCGCTAGTTACGTTGATGCTCACCGTCGCGGAAAAAGGTTTCGGCAAGCGGACTCCGCTGGCCGAATACCGCATCACCTCGCGGGGCGGCAAAGGCGTAGTTAACATGAAGACTACAGACCGCAACGGCTACGTGGTCGCGACTTTGCAAGTCACCGAAGAGTCTGACGTGATGATCATCACCCACAACGGCAAAGTCATTCGCGTGCATGCCAACGAAATTCGTGAAGCAGGCCGCTCCACGCAAGGTGTGCGCTTGTTGCGGCTCGATGCTGATGACTCCGTGGCAGCGGCGGCCGTGCTTCAGGAAGAATCAGAAGAAGAAAAGAAATGACCGCGATTGGTTCCGAATGGCGTTTTGTTTTGGAACGCTGGTGAAGTGCTTCACGCCGCCATTGCGCGAAGGGGCCTTTTGCGGCGCCGATCACAATTTATTGAGTCGGCATTTCGCCGTTCAAACTTTTTTTCTTGGCGTACCCCTTGTAACATCTGTCCATGAAAATCACTCGCCGCTTCCTTGCCTTGTTACTTATTATCGTCGCACCGCTGTTACTGTCGGTCGCGCGCACGTCCGGCGATAATTCCAAGCCGCCCAAATATTTCGTCTTCATTGGCACCTACACTTCCAAAACCGATAGCAAGGGGATTTATTCATTTCACTTTGACTCGGACACCGGCCGACTAAGTTCGTTGGCGGTAGCAGCGACGACGCAAGATCCCTCGTTTCTCACGGCGGCAAACAACGAAAAACATCTTTATGCTGTCAATGAGCTTTCCGAGTTCGATGGAAAAAAGAGTGGTGCGGTGACCTCGTACGCTCTCGATCCTAAGTCCGGAAAGTTGACGCAGCTGAATCAGGTTCCCAGTGGTGGGGCCGATCCTTGTTACGTTTCCTTCGATCGAACCGGCAAATATCTCCTGGTTGCAAATTACACCGGTGGTAGTGTCGCAACTTTTCCGGTCGCGCCCGACGGTCGCATCGGACCTGCTTCCGCGTTCGTGCAACACACTGGCACCGGCCCTAACAAAGAAAGGCAGGAAGGTCCACACGCGCACTACATCGCCAGTTCAATAGACAATCGTTTCGTGTTTGTAGTTGATCTGGGCCTCGACGAGGTTGTCATCTATCACTTCGATCCCACCAAAGGCTCGCTCACTCCCAACCATCCCCCCTTCGTAAAGCTCGCTCCTGGCGCCGGACCGCGCCACCTAGCGTTTCACCCTAACGGCAAATTCGCCTACGTACTCAGCGAAGTGAACTCTACGGTTACCACCTTCGCTTACGATTCCAAAAACGGTTCTTTCTCAACGCTGCAAACGCTCTCCACAATTCCTAAAGATTTCACTGCGCACAACGACACCGCGGAAATTGTCGTGCATCCTTCCGGAAAATTTCTCTACGCCTCAAATCGCGGCCGTGACAGCATCGCCGAGTTCACCATCGATCCAGCCAAAGGAACACTCACTCTTGCCGGCGATTTTTCCACCCAGGGCAAAACACCTAGAAATTTCGCGTTGGACCCCACAGGAAAGTTTTTGCTCGCCGCCAACCAGGAATCCAACAACATCGTGATCTTCCGCATCGACCAATCCACCGGCGCGCTCACCGCCACCGGCCAGGTCGCGCAAGTTCCCGCACCCGTCGACATCGTATTCGTCCCAGCAAAATGACCGAGACGTTTCACTCAGCAGCGCCAGCGCGATTAATAGTCAGGTAGTCGCTTGGTAATTTACTTGGACCAACCTTGATCCAGGACATTGCCACCTGGATCGAAGCGCACGCGGTAAGTGAATGACGGAGCACGACCTCTCCCCATTCTGGGGAAGCGCATGTCGGAAAATTCCACGACCGGCTCGCCCGCTTCTTCGTGATAGCGGGTCACCGGAAAGCGGTCAAACCACAAAACTTTTTGCACTTCGGGAAGTTCCTTCGCCGCTTTGATATAAACGTTGGGATTAGCTTCCGGGTAAAAGCGGTACTCGATCGCTGGCCGCTCTGTGTGAGTCCCCGGCTGGCGGTCCGAAGAATTAGCGGCAGACGAAAGCTCGAACGGCGATTTCTGACTTAGATCCATCCGTACTTCATAAACGCCGCCAGCTGTACGCACCAATCCGTCCCAGCGCCACAGGGAGGGAGGCATCGGCAGTGCACCCATCGATTGAACGTCGAGTTTCTGCATCGCGGCAAAGCTCTTTACGCGAGAAAGTGCCGAGTGATGCGCTAAAACTGCCAGCCCCAGATACGAACACGCACAAACCAACCCGAATTGATTCCAGCGCCGACGGACATTTGTGCGCGTGAGGTCTTGTTCTTCGAGGTTTGAACGCTGGGCTCGCTGGACTTTTTCAGCGGTCGGAAGCGGCAGCAAGAAGCATGCAGCCAGGATCAAGACGAACAGCAAAACAGTGGCTGACGAAATCGGCGCGCCGACGGCATCCGAGAGCCTCTGAATAACGAAAATCGCCAGGGCGAAAATTGCAAAGGAGGCGATGGCACGGCGCCTGGCTTTTTCGGGCCGATCCTGGACCCAAGCGAGAATTTGCGGGACCAGCAAAATTCCAGTGAACGTGAAATCCACGATAAAAATCAGATCCCACGCTGGTCTTGACCACCTAAGCGGCGACCACACCATGGTGCCGAAGCTGGTGACCAGGTCGAGCAAAATGTGGCTTAGAATTCCCGCAGCGTAAATTCCCGTAAGCACTGCGAATGACGGTGCGTCCCATTTTCGCCAGCGGGCTACCCGCCGGGTGAGCGCCGCGAGCAACAACACAAAGACCGGAAGACATACCAGCGAATGCGTGATACTGCGGTGCCAGGAGATGACCAGCAAATCGTCCCGGGACAGCACGTCGCGAAACACATCAGAGTCGGGGAAAATCGCGCCCAGCATCGTGGACCACGTCACGATGCGCTGGCGATTCATCGGGCGCGACGCAAATAAATCGTCACCGGTAAAGAGCGCCTTGCTCATCAGCGCTCCGGCAATGCCATGTGTGATGGTGTCCATAATTTTGTGCTTATTTTTTCGATGAGAAAATTAAATTAGAAGTCGCGATCCGTGAGCATGCGGTTCATTTCATTTAGTGAATCTCCGAATCACAATCATTTAACAAAAATTAGGGGCGAGCGCTTGGGAATGACGCGGCCCACTTCGCGGCCTTCCACTCCAAGACGCGCTAGAGCCGCGATGCATTCCGCCGCGGATTCAGAGGCGATTGCAGCGAGCAAACCGCCTGAGGTTTGGGGATCGAAGAGCAGGTCGCGAAACTCTTGCGGTACGTCTGCAGCAAACTCAGCGCATTCGGCCACAAACGCGCGATTATTTTTGAGACCTCCGGAAAGATGACCATCGCGTGCTGCTTCAATCGCGCCGGGAAAAAAAGCAAAGGCGGTGTGGTCAATTTCAAAAGATGATGGCTCGATTCCGTTTCGTTCATCGCCGAGCGCCATTTCGCGCGCGTGACCCAGCACGCCAAATCCAGTTACATCGGTCACCGCACGTATCGGCGACAAATTTTTAGCCGGAAGATTGTCTGAATTCCTAGCAAGCTCAGAGAGCCCTTCAGCCGCTGCGCGGTTCAGTGTGGTCATGGCGTTGACCGCGGCAGCTAAAGATTGGGACGAGGCTTTATCTTTTTTCAAGGCCGTAGTAATCACGCCGGTGCCGATCGGTTTGGTGAAGATGAGCACGTCACCCGGGCGGGCTCCCACATTGCGCCAGATTTTTTGTGGGTGCACGGTTCCGGTCACGGCGTAGCCAAAGAGCATGTCCTCGGTGCGAATGGAATGGCCGCCGAGGATGCTGCATTCGGCCTCATTCATTTTGGCTAAACCGCCACGAATGATCTGCTCCAGAATTGCAGGATCAGCGTGGTCGGGAAAGCCTACCAAGGAGAGGGATGAGATTGGGCGACCACCCATGGCGTAGACATCGCTTAGTGCATTTGCCGCCGCGATCTGACCGAACAAAAATGGATCGTCCACTATAGGAGTAAAGAAGTCGACCGTCTGGACGAGAGCAAGGTCCTTGTTGACAAGGTAGACGCCGGCATCGTCGTTGGTTTCAAATCCCACGAGTACATTTGGATTTGTTTGCCGCGGGAGTTTCTTCAGGACTGCTTCGAGCGTGGCGGGATTCAATTTTGCCGCACATCCGGCGGCTTTTGCCATTGCGGTTAATTTTAGAGCTGATGCCACTGCGGTCACCTCTTTCCTTACGTTGCGGAACTTGCGCCGCCATTATAGGGACGCGGCTGATTTATCGGCAAAAAATTATCGATCGCTACTGCCAACTGCGATTAAGTTTGCGCCAAGGAAGTGAATGTGTTTTCATCGCGGCGGCAGATGGGCCCGGAATTTTTATCAATTGCTCTCGCAGCCGGAGGAACCTCGCTGTCTATGACCTCGATAGTCGCGCCGTCCGAATCCATCATTCGAAAGGCCCTGAGCGAATTCCAGATCGATGCGAATTCGGGTCAGGTTGGTCAGATTCAGGAGTACATCAGATTGTTACTGGTCTGGAGCGAGAAAGTTAATCTCACGGCGATCCGCGATCCCTTGGAGATTCTTTACCGGCATTTTTGTGAAAGCATGTTCGCTACAAAGGTCGTGGAGTTGGGCCAATGTCGACTCGCCGACATTGGAACAGGTGGCGGGTTTCCCGGTTTGGCGTTGAAGATTTTATTGCCTGAGGCCCAGGTGGTACTGGTGGAGTCGAACTTCAGGAAAGCCACATTTTTGGCAGAGGTTGTTCGGGCATTGAGGATCTCCCGGGCCAATGTGTTGGTGAGCCGGTACGAAGAGCTGGGCGACGAGATTGCGCCCGTCGATTTTCTATTGGCACGAGCTTTAGGAGAGTTCGGGGTCTTTCTGAAGTGGGCTCGTTCCGAAAAGGTTGATGCTAAACGAGTGATACTGTGGGTCGGGGCTGCCGACGTTGAACCGGTGCGTGAGAACCCAGGATGGGTCTGGGATTCGGCAGTCGCGGTGCCTCACTCTCTTCGGCGGGTGTTGCTCCTCGGCACTAAAGTGCTTGCTTCGCACTGAAATTGCATCATTGTGGGCGCGCCGACATTTTGGCAGAAATTCCGTGGACGGGGCGTCAATTTTTGTCAAGAAAACCTACAGATTGTCGGTGCGTCGACAATCACTTGCTTCAGAGTCGACAATTCGCCGAAAATTCCTGTTTCACGTGGAACGGAAGCTAATCGCGCCCTCAGATTGTCGGCCTGCCGACATTTGGGCGGTTCAGTCCGCTCAAACTCTTGAACAATAAGTCAAGAGATGACCCAAAGCTGACTCTGTCGAGTCAAATTCGCGACCGCACCCACAATTCGCGTAGTCTCCAAGGCAACATTCCACGAGTCACCTGTTGTTTCACGTGGAACACACATTGTCTCGGTTCGGGGGGACGGATGACGGATCCTGTTTCACGTGGAACATAGATTTCCTATCAGAACAGATGCGACTTGAGTCGAACCGCGCGTGTTCTCTCTCCCGTCAGAGGGATTTTCGGTTTCACGTGAAACAGCCAAGGCCATTTACCTTCTCGGACCTTGTTTCACGTGAAACAGCGATTTTAGTGAAATCAGCACATCCAAACGTCGAGGTGCCGACAATTGCTTCAAACCTGAACGAAAGCGGCATTGCCATTCGAATAGTCCGCATGCTTCGAATGACTAGCCTAGAGCTCGCCCACGTTTCACGTGAAACAGCTTGCAAGTGTAGAAAACCTTTGTTAAGTTTCGCGTGGGGAAACATTTGGCAAGAATCATCGCTTGTGCAAACCAAAAGGGCGGGGTTGGTAAAACCACCACTGCCGTTAATTTGGCCGCTTGTTTGGCCACCGCAGAACAACCTACCCTCCTCGTCGATTGCGACTCTCAAGGTAATGCTACAGCGGCTATCGGCTTTGCTAAAGATCCCGCCCGCAAGACTCTTTACCATTCGCTGATCCTTGGCGAGCCTCTCGATAAAATCGTTCAAAAATCCCAAGTGGATGGCTTGGATGTCATCCCAGGGGACAAGAACCTGGCAGGAGCCGCGGTTGAGTTGGTTACTGCGGAAAGCCGCGAATACAAACTGCAAGCAGCGCTCAGATCGGTCAGAGATCGCTATCGCTTTGTGATCTTAGACTGCCCACCGGCATTAGATTTATTGACTCTGAACGCGCTGGTGTGTGCGGACTCGGTGTTGGTGCCGATCCAGTGCGAATATCTGGCATTGGAAGGCGTTTCAGAGTTGCTCGATACCTTGATGCGGATTAGACGGACATTGAATCCGAACTTGGAGGTCGAAGGAATTCTGCTGACGATGTTTGATGAGCGGACTACGCTATCGAGGCAGGTGGCCACGGATTTGAGAAGTTTCTTTGGGACTCAGGTATTTCAAGCGGTTATTGCGCGCAACGTGAGACTAGCGGAGGCACCTAGTTTCGGTAAGCCTATTATTTTCTACGATATACACAGCAAGGGGGCCGAGGGGTATACACAACTTGCGCAGGAGGTAATAGCCAATGACGAGAAACGCGTTGGGAAGGGGGCTCGGAGCGCTCATTCGGGAGCCTGAGTCGTCAGTTACGCCACAAGGTACGCCGAATCAACAAGATCAACCACATGCCACAACCCCCAGCGGGGCGGCCGTTGCGCCAGCGCGGGACGGAAGTCAGACGTTACAAATCGATATTGACCTCATTGAACCTAGCCCGTTTCAGCCGCGCACAACGTTTCGTGAAGCGGCGTTGGAAGAGCTATCACGCTCGATTTTGGCCAGCGGGATTATACAGCCACTACTTCTGCGCCCAATCGGCAACCGTTATGAATTGATTGCTGGGGAACGCCGGTGGCGGGCGGCACAACTCGCGGGGCTTAGTAAGGTTCCCGCGATCGTTCGGGACGTTGCGAATGAGCTTGCGCTGGAAATGACGCTGGTGGAGAACATTCAGCGTGAGGATTTGAACCCGATTGAGTCGGCGCGCGCGTTTGATCGCCTGATCACGGAATTTCAGATGACGCCGGAAATGGTGGCCGAGCGCACTGGAAAGGACCGCACCACGGTATCGAACGCGATTCGGCTGCTAAAGCTGGAATCGACGATTCAGGAATGGATTGAAGAAGGCAAACTTACCGCAGGGCATGGCCGGGCACTTTTGGCTGTGCCGGATTCGCCGCTGCGGATGCGTTATGCACACAGAGCTTCGCGGGGGGGCTTAACCGTAAGGCAAATTGAACGGCTAGCGGCGCGCCGAGCGCGCAATCGAGTTCCGGTTGCCAGGGAAGAATCGGATGCGAACACGCGTTCTGCTATTGATGAACTGCAACGGAGCCTGGGAACGAAGATTATGTTGCGGCCACACACGAAAACGCATCCGGGACAATTGATCATTGAGTTCTATGATGATCCGCATTTGATGAGGCTTTACGATCAGCTGATGAAGTAGGCGGCTTGCGAGGTTCGACAAGAACGCGATTCCACACGCGAAGCGGACCGCTTATTTATAGATCGCGGCCTGACAGCCGCGCTATCGAAGAACAGCGCAGTAGTTCCCTTGCGTCAATCCATGCGCGAGGAATTTTGCAGCCATTTTTGGCGGACGGCGGCCAGGAATTTTTGCTTGTCCTTTTTGATCTGGCGGATAAGCCCGGGATTTTCATGCTCTTCGTGGGCCGCGGTCCAGAGAACCATTTCTGTTAAGACGGGCGCCAGGTCCATTCCTTTTTCCGTGAGAGTGTAAATGAGTTTTCTTCCGTCTAAGGGGTCTGGTCGCGTGGCAACAATCCCGTAGGCTTCCAGTTTTTTTAATCGATGGGCCAGGATATTTGTGGCGATGCGTTCGTAGGATTCAAGAAATTGTGTGTAACTGCGAAAGCCGCGCAGCATCATGTCGCGAATGATCAAGAGCGACCAGCGATCGCCGAGGATTTCCACGGATACGTTTAAGGGACACCCGGAGCGGGGCTTAGTGCGCGGGCGACTTCGTGACATAAAAGAAGTTTAATATTTTCACTTGCAATTAACAAGTAATCTGACAAAATGTGCTGAAATTATTGCGCATTTCAAACGTATTTATAGAAAGTAAGCTTGGAGGCGAGGAATGACAGGAGTGCGAGTTTTGGTTGGGACGCGAAAGGGCGCGTTCGTGCTTACTTCGGATGGGAAACGCGAGAAGTGGGATATCAGCGGGCCGCATTTCGCGGGCTGGGAAATTTATCACATGAAGGGATCGCCGGCAGATCCCAACAGGCTGTATGCATCACAGTGCAGCGGGTGGTTCGGTCAAATGATTCAACGATCGAACGATGGCGGGAAAACCTGGGAGCCTGTTGGCAACAAATTTATCTATGACGGAGTTCCTGGAACTCATCAGTGGTATGACGGCAAGCCGCACCCATGGGAGTTTAAGCGGGTCTGGCATTTGGAGCCGTCATTGACCGATCCGGATACGGTGCACGCAGGGATTGAAGACGCGGCTTTGTTTCGTTCGAAGGATGGCGGGCAAAACTGGGAAGAGCTTTCGGGATTGCGTAAACATGGCTCTGGGCCACGCTGGCAGCCAGGCGCTGGTGGGATGTGTTTGCATTCGATCATTCAGGATCCAAAGAATCCGGGACGAATGTTTATCGCGATTTCGGCTGCTGGCGCATTTCGGACGGACGATGGAGGCGAGAGCTGGCAGCCCATCAACAAAGGACTGAAGTCGTTGTATATTCCTGATCCGGAGGCGGAGGTGGGCCATTGCGTTCACCACATTGCGATGCATCAGGCGCGGCCCGGTGTGCTTTTTATGCAGAAACACTGGGACGTGATGCGCAGCGACAATGGCGGAGACTTGTGGCAAGAAGTGAGCGGCAACTTGCCTACGGATTTTGGATTTGTAATTGACGTGCATGCGCACGACCCGGAGACTATTTACGTGGTGCCGATCAAGAGCGACTCGGAGCACTATCCGCCGGATGGAAAACTGCGCGTGTACCGTAGCAAGACGGGCGGAAACGAATGGGAAGCGCTGACGCGGGGCCTGCCGCAGAGCGATTGCTACGTGAACGTGTTGCGCGATGCGATGGCGGTGGACTCCATGGATTCCTGCGGCGTGTATTTTGGCACGACGGGCGGCCAGGTTTATGCGTCGTCTGATGCGGGAGACAACTGGAAGCCCATTGTGCGCGATTTGCCGGGGGTGCTTTCCGTGGAAGTGCAGACGTTGGCATGATTCGCGTGGTGATGCCGGCGCATTTACGGACACTCGCGTCTTTTCAGGGCGAAGTGCAGCTTGAAGTGCAAGGCGCAGTGACGGTGCGTTCCGTGCTGGACGCATTGGAGGCACAATTCCCGATGCTGCGCGGGACGATTCGCGAGCACATAACGCAGGAGCGGCGGCCGTTTTTGCGATTTTTCGCGTGCGGTGAAGATTTGTCGCACGATTCCGTGGATGCTCCGCTGCCGGACGCGGTGGTTTCGGGCGCCGAGCCGCTGCTGATTATTGGGGCGATCGCGGGAGGATGAAGGCCGACTCTTCCGGGTGCAAATGGCAAGGATATTGTTGTTCGCGACGGCACTGTGAATTCATCGATCAGTCTGTTCTGACTTCGAATTTTAGCCTAACCAATCTCGTGGAGTGGCTCTGGGTCGAAACGGAGGACTTGACCATTGTTCGCTCATGGAAGGAGGTTCAAAGCGGCTGGGCCGGCATATCGGATCACAATCTGGCGATGACCACGTGTGTCTGGGTCTACGACTGCCAACCTGAGGTCGAGGTCAGGAGTGTGGATGGAAATTGGAAGACGGTTGCCCGAGTGGCTCGACACAACAAGCCTCGCCCGCAGTTTGTCAATGACGACTTGGTGTCCGTCCTGGGCACTTCCACCAACCTGATACGAACGGATGGCCAGATAGTGTTCGCCGAAGAGAAGCCCGCTGAGGGATGCTGGTGGGGTCAAGCGGTGCCGTCGGGCGGTGGTCGGCGATTTGTGGTGCCATCTTGCAAACTGAAAGGCCGGGTGGCCGCACTGGACCTACGTGGCTATGATTTGCTTCAACAACTCGTTGTATATGACGCACCGTTCCATGGGAAATCGCACATCATAGATATTAAAGATCCGGCTGTTAAGAATCTGACCACTATTGCGCTGTCGCCCGACGGTTTGCACATGGCTATTCTTAACGATGGTTCGATCGAGGTTCTTCCACTTCCACGCATGACCGAACCCCGGGACTAGTGGATTGATCCCGCACCGGGTTTTGTCCAGCCCGGGTGCCAATGAACAGCGTGCCGACGGACTGGCCATTCGGTCAACGGTGCATTCGACACTTTTGAGAACGGGTTGCGTTGACTTGGCGGTGCGCGAGACTACAGTAGAAGAGTCTCTGCGGAGGATTTCATGGCCTGGAAATGGCCCAGCGCATCGAGTAACAACGTCACGGAAGAATGGACCGGATTTATAGATCAAGGGGTGACGCTGGAAGGCACGCTACAGGTCACCGGAACGTTTCGCATTAACGGAATTGTGAAGGGCAATATTATTTCGGAGCACACCGTAATATTGGGCGAGGGTGCAAAAGTTGAAGGGCAGATTGAAGGCAATCGCGTTGTAATCGCGGGACGATTTGACGGCGTGATTTTCGCGAAAGGGCGCGTGGAGATTCAAGCGAAGGGCGTGGTTACTGGCGAAGTGCATGCGCCGTGCATGGTGGTTGATCCGGGTGGGATTTTTGATGGGCGATGCCACATGCTGGCTTCATCGGATATGACTTCGGGAATTACGATTCCGATTCGGGCGGCGGGACGGGCTTCTTAGCGCGGTTTGATGGTTGGTAAAAATTCTTCTGGATAAACTTCTGTGGAAATTTCTTCTGTGAATTTTTTTCTGTGAATTCCATTTTGGAAATTTTGCGGTTTGCATTCGTCAGGGGCCAGCCCGACGAGCCGGGTAATTCTGTTGTCGCGGCTAAGGAATGCTCAGAAAAAGCCCCACCCTTGCAAAAAGCGCAAGGATGGGCCACCCAACTTCAAAGGTAAAGATACTTCAAAGGCCAAGAGCGCCACTAGCCGCGACCACAGAACAGACCTACAAAATGCCTGCTGTATAATGGCGGCGGAATAGGTGCGTGCGCATGAAGGTGTTGCTGATTGGTGGCGGCGGGCGAGAGCATGCGTTGGCGTGGAAATTGACACAGAGCTCGCGAGTGACGAAGGTTTGGTGCGCTCCGGGGAACGCCGGTATTGCGGCGGAAGCGGAATGTGTGAATGTGGACTCCGGCGACGTGGCGGCGTTAGTCGCGCTGGCGGAGAAAATTCAGCCGGACTTAACGGTCGTGGGACCGGAATTGCCACTGGTGAATGGAATCGCGGATGCATTTGCGCTGCTGAACTGGGCGATTGTGGGGCCTACGGGACAGGCGGCGAAACTGGAAGGCAGCAAGATTTTTTCGAAGGAGTTTTTGCAGCGGCATAATATTCCGACGGCGCAGATGTACGGCGCGCACGATTCCCCGGACAAAGCGACGGCAGCGCTCGAAACCGTGAAATGGCCGGTGGTGATGAAGGCGGATGGGTTGTGCGCAGGCAAAGGGGTTTTCCTGGCGGCGGATAAAAAGGCGGCGAAGAATTTTATTTCCAGTGTGATGGAAAAACGGGAGCTGGGAGAGGGCGGAGCGCGGATTTTACTTGAAGAAACTCTGGAAGGCGAGGAGCTGTCATTTATTATTTTGACGGATGGCCAGCACTATGCGGCGCTGGCGCCCACGCGAGACCACAAGCGTGTTTTTGATGGGGATGAGGGGCCGAATACTGGAGGGATGGGAGCGTATTCGAGCGATGAATTGTTGCCGAGCGGGCTGCGCGAGAAAATCGTGGCGCAAATTGTGGAGCCGACACTGCGGGGGCTGGCAGCTGACGGAATTCGCTACCAGGGATTTTTGTACATTGGGGTGATGTTGACGGCGACCGGGCCCAAAGTGCTGGAGTTTAATTGCCGGCTGGGCGATCCGGAAACGCAAGCGATCGTGGCGCGCATGGATTTTGATTTGGCGGAGGTGTTGGCGGACGTGGCGGCGGGACGCGTGGATGCGTCGAAACTGAAATGGAAGAGTGGTGCGAGCGCGTGCGTGGTGATGACGTCGAGGGGTTATCCGGGAAAATTTGAGACGGGCAGGGAGATTACTGGTTTGCGTGAGGCCGATGAGGTGCGCGGAGTGAAAGTGTTGCACGCGGGAACGAAATGCGACAGAGATAAAATTGTGACCGGTGGCGGACGGGTGCTGGGCATTACGGCAGCGGGAGCGACTTTGGACGAAGCGCTGAACGCTGTATACGAAGCGGCGGAGAAGATTCATTTTGCTGGCGCGCACTACAGGAAAGATATTGGAGCACATGCGAGCGTGAGCGGCGGTAGGATTAATGAATCAAAGATGATCAGTCAGCGTAATTAGTGAGGGGAATTTAAGTATGGCGAAGATTTTGCATATTTTTCGGGCGCCGAAGAAGCGGCTTCCGATGGAAGAGCTTGAAGAAGTGCGGGTGATCAGAGATGTTGGGCTGGAGGGATGCGCGCACGGGCGTCCGGGCGGCGGCCCGAGGCAAGTGTTGTTGGTGGATCGCGAAACGCTGGAGGCGATGGATTTGCGGCCTGGCGTTGTACGCGAAAATATTACGACCGAGGGAATGGATGTGAATGGGTTGGCGATGAAGCAGGAACTGCGCATCGGCGAAGTGCGATTGCAAGTGAGCGAGATTTGCCATCCGTGCGATGAGCTGGAAAAAGTACGGCCGGGGCTGCGGCGCGAGATGCGCTGGCGGCGAGGAATGTTGTGCAGCGTATTGGAAGGCGGAATGATCTGCAGAGGCGACACGATTGAAAAAGTTTCGCCGCCGACGACTTTGCCGTTTGCCGAAGACTCACGGGGTGGGCTTACGGCGAAGTGAAGGCGCGCTGGGCGGGCGCGTTTTGTCGTCAGTTTTCTGCACGGGTTCGTCGGGCGGAACGATCCAGTCGAAGCCATGTTGTTCTTCCATGGTGCCAAGAAAAAATTTGTTGCCACCGGAGATTAGAGGTAATGCCGCGCGCAGAAAATCGGCGGAATCGGTGGCGGAAGCTTTTTGCGCCTGGCCGTGGTCGATGGCGTCCATGACCTTGGCGAACTTTGGATCGCTGGAACGTAGACGGGAGAGAGCCGGATCGCCAGCTTGGATTAAAGCGATCAGAGGCGGTTCGGTGTTTTGCGTCACCACTTTGCTGGCGAGCACGGCGGGATCTTCGGGCGGATAGCGTGCTTCGACCAGGGTGTGCGGCGCTTTCTTTCCGCCTTCCGGCGGATACAATTGGGTAAAGCGCGGACGCAGAATACGCGTCTGCCAATATTCGCCGCGCGCGGCCACCTGTTCCTGCTCGATGCGATATTCCACTTGCCAGACTTCGGGCCCGTAATCAGGACCGAAGCCGAGAATGACAAGTTCAAAAAGCGCCTCGTCGGGGCGGAAATCTAGTTTGTGATGAAGCTGCGCGACGAGCGGACGAAGTTTCTCGAGGAAGGCGATGCCGATGGTTTCGAGGTCGGGGGCTTCCTGGCCGGGATATGGTGCATAGTGCTGGTTGTTGGTGGACTGCGTGATGCTTTGATAATTGCGATCAAGGCGCACGGGATCGGGAGCAGAAGGAATTTGCCATTCTGACGCGCCGAGCAGCACGCCAACGTGCGTGGCATCGAGCTGCAGGAGACGAGGTGGGACAGACTTCTGTTCCACTGGCTGATTGATGGCGGCAAAGATGATGACGTTGTCCTTGGCCACCTGAGCGATGACGCGGCCGCCCGCAAGGCTGGCTACGATCTCATCTTCTCGCTGCAACGTTTGAGCGGCGGCGAGGGACGGTAGCAGCATGATGGCAAAGAAAATCGAAAGCAGGGAGCGACGTAGCACGATAGATTCACACTACCACAGTGGTTCTGAGCCGGAGATGCGGAGTTGACTTGCGCGAGGGATGGAAGAGAGATTCCTTGTATCTGGATAGAGGCGGCAGGTTCGGTGAGAATGTCGCGCGCGGCGGGCGGCGCCCGTGATTCCTCCGGTTGAACAACCGTAGTGGAGCTTTGGGACCGCCGCCGCAGTCACGCACGACCGGACAGTCACCAGACATCCCAGCGCACGTACAAGGCAGGTTACCGTGACCAAGATAATTTGTGGAGTGGATGTTTCTTCTACCTCGTTGGATGCTTTTGTCAGTCCTTCGGGGCCGGCTGGTTCTTTCCGCAACACCGCCGAAGGCATCGCCGAGTTGGCAGCTTTTTGCCGCCAACAGAGCGTCGAGCTGGTAGCCATGGAAGCCAGCGGCGGATATGAAAAGCAGGCTTTTGCTTTGCTGTGGGCCGCGGATATCCCGGTGGCTTTGCTGAACCCGCGGGCCACGCGCGATTTTGCTAAAGGCATGGGAATGCTGGAGAAGACCGATCGCCTCGATGCGCGAGTGATTGCCTGGTTTGCGGCGGTCAAAGGCAGCGTGCCGAGTGCTCCGGCATCGGCGGCCCAACAACGGCGGAAAGCGCTGGTTACGCGGCTGCGACAGCTCACCGAGTTGCAGGCCGCGCAACGCAACCAGCGTCG
>Ga0185299_10001768_pt1 | contig 38125 bp, 36 predicted proteins | sample PaiPotPPA55metaG_FD_128002 | JGI IMG/M metagenome (GOLD analysis project Ga0185299, IMG submission 128002) | Iron sulfur acid spring bacterial and archeal communities from Banff, Canada, to study Microbial Dark Matter (Phase II) - Paint Pots PPA... ...
GAGGTGCTTCGTTACGTTGTCAGGGTCGCTCTTTATTCAGACCCCTAGATGCACCCGGTGACACGGGTGGTTCCCTCCATTGAAGTGGGAACAACTTCTACAGGCGACTTCGTGTCGCACGATCATCGTATAGGCAATGGTTTTGAATGCGTAGTGCAACTGAACTGAGGCGTTCAAAGCGAAGCAGTAAGCAGCGGAACTTGAAAATCATCTAGCGGGCCCCCCACCGCCGCCCCGACGGGCGACGGGGTTAAAGTGAGTTTGCACAGAACCCTTTAACCGGAGGGAGACCCAGCATGAACTATTGCGGCATTGACCTGCATTCGAACAACAGTGTGGTTACCGTGATCGACGAAACCGACCGGGTGGTGGCGGAAAAGCGCCTGCCCAACGACTTGACGAAGATCCTGGCGTTCCTCGGCCCGTGGCAGACGGAGCTTGCCGGTGTCGTGGTCGAGTCGACGTTCAACTGGTACTGGCTTGTCGACGGCCTGCAGGCAGCGGGCTTCACCGTCCATCTGGCCCATACCCCGGCTATCAGACAGTACGACGGGCTCAAGCACAGCGGCGACGAAACGGACGCGCGCTACCTGGCGCACCTGCTGCGACTGGGGATCCTGCCCACCGGCACCATCCTGCCGCCCGAAGTGCGAACCGTGCGCGATCTCGCCCGCAAGCGCATGCAACTGGTACGCAGCCGCACCAGCCACCTGCTCGCGATCGAGAACATCACGGCTCGCCAGCATGGCATGCGAATATCGACCACCCAGGTCCTGCGGTTGACCGCCGAAGCCATCAACCAGATGGGGCTGCCGTCCGAGGTCGCGCTGGCAATGCAGGCCAATCTGGCAGTTGTCACGACGCTTTCCACCCAAATCGAGCTGCTGGAAAAGCGGCTGGCCGAGAAAGTCGGGCCACGCATCGAGTATGCGCTGCTGACCAGCGTGCCCGGGATCGGCCGGATCCTGGCGAGCGTCATCCTGCTGGAGAGCGGCTCAATCGAGCGCTTCGCCAGTGCCGGCAACTTCGCTTCCTACGCGCGCTGCGTCGACAGCCGGCACACCAGCAATGGCAGAAAGAAAGGCGAAGGCAACACTAGAAACGGCAACCGGTACCTGTCCTGGGCGTTCATCGAGGCAGCCAATTTTGCCCAGCGCTATTGCGCTGAGGCCAAGCGTTTTTACGAACGCAAGAAAGCCCGAACGAACCCGATCGTCGCACGCAATGCGCTCGCGCACAAGCTGGCGCGTGCGTGCTTCCATATTCTGAAGGAGCACAAACCGTTTGATGTGACTCGCTGCTTCACGTAAAACTTTCGACGGCGACCGGCAAGCCCCGTGGGAAGATTGGGCTGCAGAGCCGGGAATTTGAATGGGATGCCGTGCCGCCGTCCCCCGATGGGCAGTTACGCGGACCGCCCGCCATGCGAGCCACCGATGGATTGGCACCGGGATGCCGGTAGCCCCCAAATTTGTACCCAACCATTGGACGCATTGCGGTACCAATGTTCTTCCGGGGCGGCATGTGCCGCCAGGGCGAAAGGCACCGGTTGCACCGCCGCTCGCTTGATCCACATGGGTGTCTGGCGCGATCCGTCGCAGCCAGGATTGAAGAAACGGATGCGCTCGGCCACTGTATTCGGGCACTGGAATTGGAAACCGGCTGCTTAGGCAGCCGGGGATGTTGTTTGCTCACTTGACGCCGGCCCGCTAATGGGTGTCTTCCCAGGCGAACAGCCGTTCGATGGTACGGAACCGTTCTTCGAAGATGGCCGGATCAAACCGGGGCTTGCGTCCTCGCTTGGGCCGCTTTCGACCGCGTGAATTCGAATTGATGTTGGGAACCATGTCGCGGTTGAAAATGGCTTTGCGGTTCTGCCGGCAATCGTACCCGCCATCGAGACATTCCACTGGCAGCCCAAGTAGAGCAAACGCAAAATGTAGTTGAAGATCGTGTGCCAGCCCAGTTTCGTCGCGGGGCCGCGACGGCACTTGCTCAGATGCGGCAAGACAAATTGCTCGAACTGCGCCACGCTCAAATTCGTTGGAATCCCTTGCCGTGGCTGGCGTTTCGCCATCACGAGCACCAAAGCAAAGGGATTCTAACCGGTTCGCTCGTATCGACGGAAACCCTTTCCTGCTGCGGTTTGTAGGCAAATTCCAGCGCTGAAAAAACCCGCGACCAGTTGCGTAGTTTCGTCGGCGGCGTGGGGCACACCCGTCGAGGACGTCCTACTATCCTTACTGTGTCAGGCGGAGCACGCCGAGATTGCCGGCGATCTGCTGGAAAATGGCGAGCAGAGCCGCGTTGGTCGGCGCATGGTAATAGTTGCCAGGTGACGCGCAGTTTTGCATCATCTGTTGCGCCTGTTGGCTCGTCGTGTCGGTTCCGTATGTGCCGAAGGTGATCGAATAGATGGTGATGCCGTCGTTCTTCATTGCGGTGCAAACAGCGAGCTGGAAGGTGTTGATATCGGATACCGATGTCGTCGAACCGTTGGTCAGGCCGACCGTCGGCGCCGTCAACGCGCTGTTGCCCACACCCGACAAGCCGTTGAACGATGGAGACGGCATGATGCCGCTGGCGCCGCCCGGATCGTTTTCGCCATCGGTCAGCAGGATCACGACCCGCTGCAAGCCTTGCGTCGTCGCTTCTGGCCGGGGCAGGTTGGGGTCCGACGACACCCAGCCATTCGAGCCCGACACCTGGGGCGACCACGCCGACGACACCATGCGCCATCCCCATAACAGGCCGGTCGGGATGATCGTCGAGCCGTTTGCCTGCATCTTGTTGATCGCGTTGGTTAGCGTGGTCTGATTTTGTGTAAGGAACAGCATGGGCTGAATCGAGCAGGGCCTTGCGCTTGAATTTCCGTTCTGATCCCAGGTCGTCTTCGCGGGAGCATTTTTCCCGGTCGCCAGCGGCTGGCCCCAGGAGTTGTAGACCGTCGCTGCACTGATGTTGCCGCAATAGGTCGGCGAGCCGTTGGTCTGGTAAGTCAGCGGCACGTTCATCACGGTATTGGCACTGGACACCTGGCAAGTCTTCTTGCCGACGGTGCTGTAGTTCGTAATCTTGAAACCCTGCTTCGGAACGTTGTAGTAGAACGGCGTGAAGCCTGGCGAATCGGCCGGCGCGTAGGCCTGCGGATACAGGTTCCTGGCGCTGCCCACGCGCGGTTCGACCGGGCAACCGGCCCACCCCGATCCCGTCCCTGACGGCTGGAGCGTCATCGAGATACCGGTGGAGTTGTAGCTGTTGCTGTCTTTCGCCGCCGGGGTGATCCAGCTACCGGTGGGAAGCAGCGACGTGCCGACGTTCACCATGGTCGTGAACGGCACGAGGCCAACGTAGGAATGGTTGCCTGGCTGGCCGAAAATACTCGATACGAGCGAGTTCGCCGCCGCGCGCAGCCCCTGAATCTTGCTGCCCTGGCTCTGGTCCGAGCTGGCGGGGTCAGCCATCGATCCCGTGTTGTCGAGCACCATCGCAAGTTCCAGCGTGCTCTGCGGCAGACGCAGCGCGGTGTTGCTGGCAGAGACGGTGGCGTCGTCGGGCGCTGGGGGCGTACCTGAGCCCGATCCGGACCCCGATCCGGTGCCCGTTGTGTTCTTGCCGAAGATGATCGGTGCGAGCAGCGGCATGGAGCCGGATGCAGACAGCTTGATGGTCTGTCCGGTGGACGGCACACCACTTACCGACGCGTTGAAATTCGCATCCGGCATGGCGAGGCCCAGATAACCGGTCGGCATGTTGCCGTTGTAGAACGCCCGCGCGTCAGCCTGCCATACCGACGAATCCTTACCCGACGGGTCCGCATAGTGCGCGAGATCGACGCCCGAGGAGATCGTGGCCACGTCGAGTGCCATTTGCATGCGCGCCTGCGTCATCTCATAGTCGATCATGTCGAGCGCCGTGCACATGGAGCCGATCATCAGGCTCGCGCAGACGGCGAAGATCATCGTGATAGCGCCCCTGTCGCCTGCCATCAGCGCGGCAACGGACCGGCTGCTTGCGACGGGTCCGTCGAGCGCGCATGTGTCGATGGATCGTTTCATGAACTGTTCTGGAGTCATGGCGCGGGTTAGCCTGCGGGAGCCAGCGTGAGCGGCAGGCCCGAGCGCTGGCGCACGTAGACGACCTTGTAGATGGTCTGGGTACCGGGTGCGCTGGTCCAGAAAGGGGTGGTCATTGCAAACGGCGTGTAGGTGTAGAAGACCTCGATCGCGGTCGCGGAATCGCCGGCGTAAAACGGCCAGCCCTTTGGCAGGAGGTTGGCCGACGTGATCCTGGATGGCGAACTGCTCTTTGTCATCCACGACGCGTTTTGCGTCCACGCTATCTTCGGCGTTCCCTTCGTGGGCGGGATCTGTGCTGCCTGAGTCTGGACGCACGAGGTGGTCGTGTCGCAAATCGATGTGAGGATGATGCCGCCATTCGCTTTCAGGTCGTCGGGTGCGGCGAGCAGCGTCGCAGTGTTCCAAACAGAGCCGAGATTGTTGGCGTTGCTTGTGGACGGATCGTTAATGACCTGAGGCATCTGCCCGACGGAATTGGCGAGAGTGAACGCTGTACGCTCGACGATGCTCACAGCACGCATGTACAGGTACATCTCGGTGAAACCCAGCAACACGAGCAGCATCAGCGGGACGATGATCACAAACTCGATCGCCACGCTGCCCCGGTCCGATCGCACGAGCCTGCGCAGCCTCGCGCACCGGTGCAGGTGCAGGCGACGTTGAGTTGGCATGGTCTGGAACGCACTATTCATTTTTCGTTTTGCACGATGTAGTTGCGTTGGAACGTCAGCGTATTCACGCCGAACAACTGGGGGATGCCCGAGAAGCCCGGGATCGTCACGGTGATGTTGTAGGACACGACATTGCCGAGTCCGCCGAGGTCGCTGGAATAGTTGTTCGTGCCGACGTTGCTGAAAGTGCCGTAATCCAGAGTTGCGATGCTTACCGTTCCACCGATGTTCTGCCAGCGTCCAAGGATCGCCATCACGGTGTTCTTCGCCTGATCCGCTCGCGTTCCCGAACTCGGATTGACCGTGGTCAGACCCGCCCGCGAGGCGGCCTGCGCGGCGAGCTGCACTGACGCATCGACGAACATGTCGAGCGCAATCTCGACGGTCCCGAGAATCAGGATGAACACCACCGGCCCGACGATGGCGAACTCGATCGCCGATATGCCGTGGCTGTCGCCGAGCAATCTGGCAACAAACGCGCTGAACCCCCGTGCGCCCGGCGGCTTCATCGCGCGCTCACGGCCTGGATCGAGGCCGTCGGCACCGCCTGGACCCTGGGCGCCGAGGACAACTGCGCCGTGGGCCCACCCGTTTGCGAAAGATGCGCGCGCTGGATTGCGTAGTACTGCAGGTTGTCCTGCACGGACGCTTTCGGCATGTCTCGCCCGAGGATTTCCGCCGCCGCTTCACTGTTGCCCAGCAGGCCATAGGCAAGCGCAAGATTCTGACGTGCCTGCGGCGGCGCGCCGGGATAGCGCGTGACGTCGAGCAGCACGTTCGCACCCTCGCGCGGATTGCCGCCGAGAATCAGCGACAAGCCGAGGTTGATGCTCAACATCGGGTCCCCTGGATTGGCCTTGAGCGCCTGACTCAATACCGCCTGCGCGCCGGCGTGGTCGTCGTTCAGATCGAGCGCGGCGCCTAGTCCGGCCGACGCGGTCGGGTCATTAGGGACAAGTGCGAGCACACCGCGGTAGGTGGCGATCGCGTCGTTGAAGCGGTGCTGGTGGATAGCGACACGAGCAACGCCGATCTTCGGCCCGACCGCCGTCGGGTCGATCTTGCTCGCGCGGTCGTAGTAGACGCCCGCACGCGTGAAGTCGCCCACGGCATAGAGCGTGTTGCCCAGTCCCGTCAGTCCCGGGACCGAGCGGGGATTGGCCTGCACCACCTTGTCGAACAGCGTGGTCGCGAGTTCGATGTTCCCTGAATCGAGCGCGGAGTCAGCGAGACGAAGCTCGCTCATGTCGCTCGGCGCGTTGTTATGAAGGACCGGGCGCACCTGGGAAACCTGCCGGGTCGTCGTGGTGCAGGCGGCGGTCGCGATCAGCATCGACGCGCCGAGGGCCAGCAGACACAGACGCCGCGCGAAAGCCGGGGTGAGGGTGAGGGAAGCAGCGTCCCGAATCTCGGACACGCGCGTGACGCTCGAAGCTTCAACTGTTTTCATTGGGCGGCCACATAAGCGAGAAGTTGGATGACGGCCGGCCCGGCGGCGATGGCGACGATGGCCGGAAGTATGAAAAGCATCATCGGTACCACCATCTTCGGCGCGAGCTTGGCGGCCTTTTCCTCGAGCGAGACGATGTGCGCGAGCCGCTCGGTGCGCGACAACGTGCGCAGTGCCTGGGTGATCGGTGTGCCGTAGCGCATGGATTGCGTGAGCGTCGAAATCAGTGCCCGGATCGACGGCAGGTCGATCCGTTCGGCCAGCCCTTGCAGCGCGCGGGTGCTGTCGCCGGACAGCTTCAGCTCGTCCGCGGTCAGCAGGAACTCGCTTGCGAGCGGCGGGCAGATCATCGCGAGTTCGTCGGCGACCCGCCGGATGCTGACGCCGAGGCTGTTACCCGCATTGGTGCAGATCACAAGCAGGTCGAGCGCGTCGGGCAGGCATCCCGCCATGGCCTTGCGGCGCTGCGCTGCACCATAGGCGACGACGTATTCGGGGACGATCATGCCAACTATGAACACGGCCAGCATCAGGATGCCCCGAACCGCCGGATAGGCGCCGAAAACGGGAATCCTCGAACCCAGCATGACCGCGAGCGCGGCACAGATCAGACCGACCACGAACTTGACGGCGAGCAGGATCGAGACCGCGTGATGGCCGCGGTAGCCGCTCCGGACCATTTTCTTTTTCAGCTTCAGACGGTACTTTGCGTCGAAGAGAGGAAGCTTGTCGCCAATCTTCGCAAGCCGCAGCAGCAGGCGCGCGCGCTTGCCCGTGTCGTCGGCGTCGCCGGCGTCAGTCCGCTCGGGGCGTTGACTGAGCGCCGCCAGCCGGACGCGCTCCGCGATCCGGCCGCGCTTGCCGCCATGCTTGGTCGCCCACCATATGGCGAGCACCGCAAACAAGCCGAGCAACATCATCAGGTTGATGAGCGTCTGGACGTGGTCGGTGCTCATCGCGATGTATCTAGTTTGGACATCTTGCCGATCACGATCAGACCGATAACGATCGAAATCGCGCCGAAGGTCAGAAGCTTCTGACCCGCGGCTGTCTGAAAGAGCACCAGGAGGTATTCGCGGTTGAGTCCATACATGCTAAGCATGATGACGACAGGAATTGCGGCAAGAATCTTCGTCGTGATCCGGGCTTCGCCTGTCAGCGCCTTCGTCTTCTGACGAATCTCGCGGCGGGTCCGCACGATGCCCGCGAGGTTCTCCAGCGTCTCGCCGAGCTGACCGCCGGTCTCGCGCTGCAGCAGCAGACACACGCAAAAAAATGAAAAGTCGGCGATCTCGATGCGCTTGACGGCAACCGAGAGCACTTCCTCCAGATCCAGCCCGACTTGCAGCGCGTCGCTCATCAGCTTGAACTCGCGACGCAGGGGCTCGGGACATTCATCGGCGGCTGAACCGATCACGTGCGTGACCGGCACACCCGCCCGTACGGCGCGCACGATCAGGTCGATCACATCGGGGAACGCGTCGAGAAAGCGCTTGCGAAACCGCTCGATGAGAAAGCGGTACGCCTGCATTGCCGCGAGCACCGGCAGTCCCATCAACAGGAGTGGTGTGGCAAAGGCTGGCAACGGCATGAAATGCGTCATCGCCAGCGCGAGGAGCTCGCCTGCGAACGCCGTTCCTGTCACGATGCGCAGTCCGGTCGCGCCCGCCACCGTTTTCAGGCGCGCGAGCTTCGGGCTGGACCAGCGGTTGAAGGCGTTGTCGCGCTTGCTGATCTTGAACAGATCGGTGTCGAACTTCCCTTTGTCCTTCGCTGCAACGCCGGTGATCGAGAAGGCTTGCTGCATGCGCGTCTTGATTCGCGCTTGCGGCTGGTTGTTGCGCATGTCCTGAACCGTCAGCGCCATCACGCCCAGGAGCAGAACGCCGATGAAGGAGCAAATGGTGAGAAGGTCGACCATGCTCATGGTTTCATCCCATCCAGCAGCGCGTTCTCGAGTCCGTAGTACGCAGCCCGCGCGGTAAACGCCGGACGCATGGCGCCGGACTCGAATACGCCCTTGACCTCTTCGCTGTAAGCCGATACGTCGTACCGGAAAGTAAAGAGATCCTGCGTGATGATCACATCGCCTTCCATGCCGACAAGCTCGGTAATGCGCGTGACGCGGCGCATGCCGTCGCGCATCCGCTCGATCTGCACGATCATGTGCACGGCACTCGCGATCTGTCGGCGAATCGACAGCAGCGGCAGATTGCCGTTTGCCATCATCACCATGCTTTCGAGCCGGGTGATGCCGTCTCGCGGCGTGTTGGCGTGGATCGTCGTCATTGAGCCGTCATGGCCCGTGTTCATCGCTTGCAATACATCGAAGGCTTCGGCGCCCCGGGTTTCGCCGAGGATGATCCGGTCGGGGCGCATTCGCAGGGCGTTTCGTACGAGGTCGCGCTGCGCAACGCCGCCGAGGCCTTCGGCATTTTCGGGCCGGGTTTCCAGGCTTACCACGTGCGGCTGCACGAGTTGCAGTTCGGCCGCGTCCTCAATCGTGATGGTCCGTTCGCCCAGACCGATGAAGTGCGACAGCGCGTTGAGCAGGGTGGTCTTGCCGGAACCCGTACCGCCCGACACGATGATGTTGAGGCGGCAGGTGCTTGCAAGCTTGAGCACGTTGGCCATTTGCGTCGACATGTTGCCTTGCTGCGCCATGCGATGCAGCGTGATATTTCGCTTGGAGAACTTACGAATCGAGATGGTCGCCCCGTGGATCGCGAGCGGTGGCAGCACGACGTTCACCCGGCTGCCGTCGGCGAGACGCGCGTCGACCATCGGGCTGCTTTCGTCGACGCGCCGCCCGACGCCTGCCGCAATGCGCTGCGCCACGTTGACAACATGCGTGTTGTCGCGGAACTTGTAGGGCGTAAGTTCCAGCCGGCCGTGGCGTTCCACGTAGACCTGATCGGGTCCATTGACGAGGACATCGGTGATGGTTTCATCGGCGAGGAGCGGTTCGATCGGACCCAGGCCGAACATGTCGTTCAGCAATTCGCCGACGATCTGCCCCTGCTCCGTGATCGTGATGTTCAGCCGTTCACGTTCCGCGATTTCGAGCACGAGTTGCTCGACCCCTGGCTTCATCTGCTCGCGGGTCTTGCCGACCGCCGCCGATGCGTTCATCGAACCGAACACGCCCGTACGAATGATCTTGAACAGGTCGGACCGGACCAGCGTCTCGTTTCCTTCCGGGGCATTCGCGCGGGGCGTGGCGGGCGTCGCAATGGCGGTGGCGATGACCGCGTCGAGCGGCGCGAGCGCTTCTGCGACTTCGCCGTCGCCCAAGTCCGGTTGCGGTCGAGGAGACTGTTTTTGCCCGAACATCAGCTTCTCCTCAATTTGAGCTTCTGGAGGAATGTGGGTTCAGCCGTCGTGTGCTGGCCCGTCAGATCACGGCCGACGCGCGCCACGGTCTGATTGAACCCCGTGGGTGCCTTCTCCATCACCGCTTCACCCAGGTTCTCCGCAATCGAGACCGCTTTCGCCTCGAACGGGATCTCGTATAGCGCGGCACGGCCTACCGCCTGCATGAAGTCGCTTGCCTGCACCTTGCCGAACGTCGCGGCATTGGCGTTGTTCAGGAGAAGCGAGGTCGGAGGGTTGTTGTCGCGATCCTCGATATAGCGCAGCAGGCGGATCGTTTCGCGCGTCGAATGCACCGAGCGGTCGGCCACCAGATAGACGCGCGCAGCATGGTCGAACGCCTCCTGCGCCAGCGGTGCACTGGGATTGCCGATGTCCAGAATCACATAGTGGAAGCTGTCGCACAGCAGTTCGAGCACGCGCGGCAGCGCACTGGACTCGAATGGTTGCGCCACGCCGTAGTCGAGTTCGGCGGACAACACGAAGAGCCGGCTGCCTTTCGCGACGAGCGTGCGCTCGACGTACTGCGGGTCGAGTCGATGGACGTTCTGCAGCACGTCGGTCAGACCATTGTTACTCTGGATGCCGAGCATGCTGTTCGCGGCGCCACCGTAGATATTCAGGTCCACGTAGGCGACGCGGCGATGCGTCTCCTCTGCGAGATGGCGCGCTACGTTGAGCGCGAGCGTGGTGACGCCCACTCCGCCACGCGCGCCGGCAAACGCGATGGTCTTGCCAGCGCGCGCGAGCATCACCGGGCTGACCTTTCCTTCGGAAACGTTGACGGTTCGTTTGAGAAGTTCGACGGTAAGCGGCTTGACGAGATAATCGCGCACGCCAATCTTCAGCAGGCTGCGAAACAGCCCGACGTCGTTGCGCTCGCCGAGCGCCACCACCTGCACCGATGGTTCACACACTTCAGCCAGCCGGCCGAGATCTGACAACGGCATCACGGAGCCATGCAGGTCGACGAGCAGAAAGAGCGGGGAGCGTTCGATCTTCGACAGATAGGCGATCGCGTCGTCGATCCCGCCGATCACGATATACACGTGCGGCATTGCCTGTTCAAGGACGAAGCTCTTGAGAATCTGCTCCGTCTTCCGATCCGTGACGAACGCAATGAAATCGGCGACCCGTGCACCCGATTTAGCCTTCGTCAAGCTGAACTCTGTTGTGCTCATGATGTTCTTCCGTAGGTGTTGCCCACGTCATTTGGAGTCGCGCGACGTTGTCTTGTCGAGCGGTATTACGTGGCCGTTCTGGTAGCGGTGCACGGCGCTCGCGGCCACGGCAGCGTCAGCCGGCGCGAGCTTCTGCGGCCGGTCGAGGTCCTGCGGGTGCGCCACCTGCGCGGCCAGATTCGTATAGGTCGCACAACCCCATTCCATGCTGGGACGGTGCGAACCGGCGTCCGTCAACAGGGACGGACGAGCGAGGCTGGCGCAATCAGGCGGCAGCGCGGAACGGCCGTCGAAGCTGATCGTCGACTCGTCCGGCATGCCGCGCGGCGGCTTGAAACAGCCGCTGACCCCAACCGCGACGGAGCAAGCGAGAACGAAGGTGAGAAAGCGGAAGGATTTCATAATGTCTGGCTCGGTGAGCGGCTCAATAAACATATCCGGCCGCGCCGACGAGACGCGGCTGACCAGCCTGCGGAGGCACGCCTGTCTGATGCCTGAAGCTGTACTCGACGTCGTTGCTCGGAGAAACCAGCGATTCGAGCGGCGAGCGCAGCTTGGAGGGATCGGTAGGCTCAACGAGATACGGCGTGACCATGATGACGAGTTCAGTCTTGTTGTTCTGGTAGTTTGTCGACGAGAACAACTTGCCGAGGATCGGAATGGAGCCGACGCCTGGCACCTGTGAAATGATGTCGGTGGTGTTGCTTTGCAGCAGACCGCCGATTGCGAAGCTCTGCCCGCTTGCCAGTTCGACGGTCGTGTCCGCGCGGCGCACGCTCAAGCCCGGCACGGTAATGCCGCCGGTCGTCACGCTCACCGAGGTGTCGATCTGGCTCACTTCCGGGCGCACCTTGAGGCTGATACGGCGGTCGTTCAGCACGGTCGGCGTGAAATCCAGCTTCACGCCGAACTGCTTGAATTCGACTGAGATCGCGCCGTTGGTCTGAGAGACCGGGATCGGGAACTCGCCGCCTGCGAGGAAGCTTGCGGTCTGCCCCGAGAGCGCCACGAGATTCGGTTCGGCGAGCACGGTCAGGAGACCCTCCTGGTTCAGTGCATCGACCAGCACGTTTATGTTCACATTGTTCGTCTTGAATGCGCCGAACAGCGAGTACGCGTTGTTGGTCGGCAGGTTCACGGGGAAAGTGGTCCCGCCAGACGGGGTGGAAATCGGTTGGTTCAGGTTGTAGATCGGGCGGCCGCTGAAGATGCCACCGTAGAAGTTGCCGATTGCGTTGCCCATCGCTTGCCAGTTGATCCCGAGCTGCTGCGTGACGTTGCGATCCACTTCCGTGATACGCACGCGCAACTGCACCTGCAGGGGACGGTCAATCGTCATGCGGTTGACGAGCACTTCCTTGTCTGCGAGGTAGGGCGTGAGCGAGTCGACGACGGCGTCGGCATCGGTGGAATTGGCAACCTGGCCCATCACCATGAGCGAGCCCTGGCCGGTCGACAACTGGATGTTGATATTCGGGAAACGTGCCGCGAGCATGCCGCGAAGCGCGTCCATGTCACGCGCGACGACTACCGTGCGCTGCACCAGTGTCTTGTTGTTAGCGCCGAGAACGTACAGCGTCGTCGTGCCGGCCTTCTTGCCGAGCACGAACACCGCTTTCGGCGACGGCACGTGGACGTCGGCCACGCCGGGATCGGCGACGAACACCGAGGTGGCGTCTTCGTTGAGACGAACCAGCGTGCCCTTGCCTGCGCTGACTTCGAGCGTGCCCTGCGTGACGACCGGTGGCGCAAGCGCGATTGCCGCTGCAGGGCGGGGCGCGGCCGCACGCGCAGGAGCCGGCTGGTAGACCGACTGAGGAGCAGTATCCGGGGGAGCCGCGAGCGCAGGAGCCGCGCACGACGCGCCGCAGGCGATCGCCCAGACCCCGTTTCGAATCGAACTGAACTGCATTTTCATGACTCTCTATTCTGGCGAATGGGCGCAAAATCCACCGCTTAGCGCGGCATCAGCGCGGCGTGGGCACGGTCGGCAAAGGCGGCGTATCGCCGGCGGGACCACTTGTCTGAGCGACGCTCGATGTCGAATCTGCCTTGTCGGAACCTCGATAGATGGTGACCGAGCGCGGCATGGCTTGAACCGGAGCGCTGGAGGTGGCTTGGACCGTGTGCGCTCGCGGCAGGTCGCGCACCGCGCGTGAGATGTCGCCGGCCCACACCGGAGCGGACGACGAAGCGCTTCCCACGCTCGAGGCGGCAGGCTCACGCGTAACGGTCGCGAAACTGCGCAGCGCCAGCGACAGGCTGCCGAGACGCGCGGCGACGGCAACGACCTCACCCATGCGCGGCGTGACTTCGAGCGTGACTGTGCGGGCGCGGTTGCCCAACTCCGGGGCGTCGCCTGTCTTCGGCCGCTTGATTTCCGACCCGACCGCCAGCACGCGGACATGCTCGACTACCGTTTCACTCGATACCGCGAGGTCGGGCGAGTCAGTACGGCGCTCCATCTGCTGGGTAAGGAGCAGGTCGACGTAGTCGCCCGGCTGGATCAGGCCTGCGTTGCCGGACACGTCATCCACGGCAACCGATACCGCGCGCATCTCCGGCTTGAGCGTCGCGGCCAGGAAACCCGGCGCGTTCGGCAGAATGACGTCGTCGGCTATGAGAATCGTGCCACTCGCGGCCGGATGGCGCAGCAGCGCGCCTTTCAGGTCGGCGGCGCCCGGCACGCCCGAAATGATCGCGTTGGGCGGGATATCGGCGACAGGAAGCTTTTTCCACATCAGGTCCTCGTCGCGCAGGAGAAGTCCCTGCGGCAGGTCCGCGGCGCTCACGAGCACCTTTTCCGTTGTAATCACCCGGTTCGTGGGTCGCGATGCGCTGGCAATGACCACGCGTACGATCAACGCAATCAGGAGTGCACCGACCAGCAGGACGGCGAATTTAATGATGTTGGACATAGGGACGCCGTCCTATCGCGTCAAAAACATGGGAAGCAAGACAGGCAGCACAATCACCGTACCGCCGCCCAACGCGAGCGCAACGCCATAGGGCACGCCACGCGCTCCTGAAAACATGGCCAGCGAACGCATCGGCTGGGTGTGCTGATCCGGATTCATACGCTTCGTGGCAAGACTGATCAGGGATACCAAGGTCCCGATCACGGAAATCAGGGTTAGCGCCGCCAATGAAAGGCTCAGGCCGACCCACAGAAAAATGACCGAAGCGAGCTTCGCGTCGCCACCGCCAAGCAGGTTCGCGGCGAACATCGCAGCGCAAAACAGGAAGACACCGAACGCAAGCACGAGGTGTTTCATGACGTCGTCGAGGGGCATGCGATTGATCAGCGCATCGACGAAAAACAGCGCACCCACCGCCAGGACGACCTTCGTCGGCAAACGCCGGAAGCGCACGTCGAATACCGCCAGCCATAACAGCGCACAGACGACGACCACACGGATGATCAGAGACAGTAGCGGCACGATTGGCGCGTCCGAGAAGGCGGGGAATGGAGCGGAGATCCAACCGCTGGCAGCCGGATCTCCTGCATCGGCGGTTAGTTCGCCTTGTCCTGCGCGGCCGTGACCTTGGTAAACAGGTCGTTGAACATGCCTGTGATGCTGCCCTTGAAAGCGGTGGCCATTCCCCCGAGGGCGACCACGACGATGCCCGCCAGAACTGCGTATTCCATGGCGCTCACGCCACGTTCGTCACGAACAAATGCTCTGAAGAGTTTGCGCATTTCTTATCCTTATAACGAGAAGGTAGGTGTGGACTCGCTCGTTTCGCACGAATCGAGTACTACAGAGAATACCCACGGTCCCGTTGATCAATCTCTCGGAATGAAGGCCAAACTCGGCTCATTTCAAGCTTTAGGCTCGGGAAGGTGGTAAGCCATTTAACGGCAGGTTGAAAACTAACTTTAGCGGCCGGGCAGATTATTTCGCCCTGAAGACAAGGAGGCGCAGCGGCCGCTGGAGGCATTTGCAGATGTAGCATCGGGAAAGCGCTTTGTTATCCGAATTCGAATGTTTTGTTATCCGGATAGAAAGCACTGTTGATGAATCGACGGCTTTATGGCAGGGTTCTCCCTTAGCGGACCGGGCGGGACAATAAACTGCATGATAAAGCGGGTTCGCATGTATCAGGATATGGCGAATACGCTTGAGGACCTCGATGCCATCACGATTTGCGCTGTCGACGGCATGTGCGTGGGCGAAGGTCTGGAGGTAACGATGGCCTGCGATTCCGTTGTTGCGACAGAGCAATCCAAATGGGGCATGCCCGAGACCGATTGGGGTATCGTGTCCGGCTGGGGCGGCACTGCCCGAATGACGCGCTATATCGGTCGTCGGAAGACCAAGGAGATTAATTTTCTTGGAGCGTTGCATTCCCGCCAAATACGCTGTCGAACTCGGTCTGTTCAATCGCGTCGTCCCAAATGGGGCGCTGGACGAGGAGATCGAGAAGCTGTTGATCTAAAGTCCCCGATGCAGAAATGCACCTTGTTGATATCTCAAGCATCAAAATCGCTAAGAGTATCTTTGGTCAACCTGACGAGTTGTGGCCAAGCGAACAGCCGCGGTACGGCAATATAGTCGCGTCTCGCTTCGAAGAACATCCGATATCGGGTGACAACATGAACTTGCCTTTGGCCGCTGGCTTCGCATTCCGCGAGTACATCCACGGCAATTCTAGAGCGGTCTCGGACTGGGAAGTTTATCTAAACAAGTACCTAGTAGCTGATAGGTGGAAGTTTCCCATCTTTGTGCTTGAAGACGTTACCGTATGGGCCATGACTTATTTGTGACGCTCCAGAAAGCATTGGATAATCAGAAGGCTTTGCTTACAGACATCGGTGCAAAAAGCGCGTCTGCTGCGGCTGTAGCAGGGGCTTCTGCGCCCGCCGAGACAATCGGTAAGTTGACTGACATTAAAGCGTCCCTCGATTCCGTATTGCAACAAATTCAAACAACGAACCAGCAATTCGGAAACTCGCCAGTCCCCGGGGTGAGTTTTACCGTCGGGAGAATCGATGCCCAAGGCGTCACTTTAGTTCAGACGTTCGAGTGCCCAATCGCGATTGGTTATCGGGCTGTTGCAGTTCTATCGGCAGATTAAAGGAGGCCGAAATGCTTACCTCGAAAAATTTATTCGTTCGTGCGGCGTTTATTGCCATCGTATCGACATTGCTGTGTTCGTCGAGAGCCACGATCGGACAAACAGTTTCGGCCAGCAGCACGACTGCAGCAGTAACCCAACCACCGGCGTATTGCGACATCGACGCACATAAAACGCAACGCTGTTGCACGCTGGCCCCGAGCGAGCGCGCGAAAGATTCGCTATGCCGCTTAAACGACGACATCACCGCTGCTCCTCCAGCGATGCCGGCACCGGATATTCATTTATCCGTTGTAGCGCCAGCCAAGCAGCCAACTATCCTCCCCGCTACGGGTCCAGGAGTTCTCGGCGGCATAATGATATTGAAACAATGACGTTCAAATCGATCAATTTTTGTCAGCGTGCTCGAATTCGTTACGGTTGGGGCGGGCGACACTCCTTGCTTGGTGCGATACGCGCCGACCTGTTCTGAAACTGTAGGGGCTCGGGTTTTTATCCGAGATACCTGACCAAGAAAACCCCACGACTCTGCCTTGTGGACGCGCTTGGGCGAGCTTGAGACAAAGCGAGCGCGAAAAGCTTGTGACGAATCGATTAGTACCCGATCGCTTTGAAAGATGCGTTGGTTGGGTTGGCCGCAGTCGGCACGGGAATCATCGCGTTGGCGAACAATACTACAAAGCCACATTTGTTCACCTTCATCACCTGGACAGCCTCAGCACAATCATCCTGAGGCAATACAGACACGCACTTTGCTGTACCGCGATATTGCAGCCCGGCGATCGCGGACTCTGGTGCAAATAGGTGGACTGGCCGAGAAGTTTCCTATAGTTATGGATAACTTAGCGATCGAACAGGACAGCATTCCAGACGGCAGGCACAGCGGCATCTTTGATCCGGGGAATGGAGAGGTTGAACTGCCCCTTGCGAATGCGGTGCATCAACTCGATGCCGGCAATCGTGGTCGCGGCGCTCCCGAACCGTTTGAAGCCGGGCATCACGTTCCTTCTGGACTTGATGTTTCCATGGTCCTGCTCGATCACGTTGTTCAGGTACTTCGAGGACCGGACCTTCGTGTCCTCAGCCAGCAGGCCAAAAGCAGCATAGCCATCGAGCGTGATCGTCTCCGGCGGCTGGCCCTGATGTTTGATCGCCTTTCTGAAAGAGGCTTTGGCCGCGCTCACGTCGCTTTGCCCCGAGCATGAAGTCTACCGTCTGGCCGGCTCGATCCACCACACGGTACAGATAAACCCATTTGCCACGAATCTTCGGGTTGGTTTCGTCAACACGCCATGACCGTCCTGTGGGTATGCCCAAACGATTCCAGCGCTTGACGAACTCCGACATAAAACGCATCACCCAACGCATGATCGTGGTGTCCCACAGGGACTTCCTACGGGGCGTGCGCCAGCGACAAACCCCGTTCGGCCATCATCTCGACCAGATCGTGCAGGCTGAGCTTGTAGTGTAGATACCAGCGCACACAAAGAATGATCACGTCACGGTTAAAGTGACGGCCGGCGAATAGCCCGTCCAGACTCTTCAGCTTGCCTCATCGCGGCCCCTCAAGTCGATCAGCTCGACACTCTAACTGATTCGTTGATCGCTATTTGCACCACAACCGCCGAAAGAATTGCCGCGTGACGGACGACAGCGAACGCGGACGCGGACGGCGGGGCGGGACGACGGAGCGGGATTGATTGCGCCGTTGGCGACGTCGCATCTTGTGCTTTCCAGGCGCTAACTGTCGCCGCGGTGGCGCCAATACCGGTTCAGTCCTTCGACGATGTCGACCTGCGCGACAAAGCCGAAGTCCCGTTGCGCGGCGTCGATGGATAGCGGACCGATCCGCCCGTCGCTGAAGCGCTCGGCGGTATCGATCAGATATTTCACCCGTGCGTCGATCTCCGTGGCGAGCGCAGCGACGGACGCTTCCGAGACGATCCGGCCCGTCGCAATGTTGTAGGCGAACCGCGGTAGCCGTGGCGTGGCGAGCACAGCGATGATCGCGTCGACGCAATCGTCGACATAGATCAGCTGTCGCGGATTGGCCGACGCGGCGCTGACTACCGCCGGCTGGCCGGTAAGCGTCGACGCGTATAACGCACCCACGACACACTCCGTGCGCCGGCCCGGACCATAGATCGACCCAAAGCGCAGTGCGACGACGTCGAGCGTCGAACAGGTACGATATGAGCGGGCGATCAATTCCGACGCGATCTTGCTTGTGCCATAGGGATCGACTGCCAGCAATGCTGCGGATTCATCGATTGCCGCGATGGCCGGATGGTCGCCATAGACGGCGATCGACGACGCGTGAATGAAGCGCTCCACATGATGGCGAGACGCGCAGTCAAGCATATTCAACGTCCCAACTACGTTCACGCGGTGAACCAGTGCCGGATCGTCACGTGCGAGCATCGGCCCCGAAATGCCGCCGCAATGAACCACTGCCGCAATCTTCTCGTCTTCGAACAGCGCCTCTATCATTGCGCGATCGGTCAGGTCTGCAACCACCCGGCGATCGGCGTGCGGACCGCTCGAGTCGGACACCGCGAACGCGCGATCCAGCGCAACGACGCGCCCATACGCCGAGCGGAGCTGCTCGCAGACAAGCCGGCCGACAAAGCCGTTCGCACCCGTGACAAGCACGGTTTGGTAGTGTTGTGCATGGGGTAAATGGGCCAGGGAGCCGTTGCCGCCGCTCATCGCTACAAACCCGCTATATCGGTCGGCACAAAAGTTTTGCGCCAGTGGTGCGCGATCTGCGCGCCGGTGCAGAACCAGACGCCACGGTGCCCGCACGCGTGGCGAAGGAAATCGACCAGACCCTTGATGCGCGCCGGACGGCCGATTAGCCGGTCATGCAGACCGATCGACATCATCGTCGGCCGATGACCGGCCTCCGCATACAGCGTGTCGAAACAGTCCGTCATGTATTCGGCGAAATGCCGCGCGACGCTGAAGCCCGAATTTTCGTTCAAGCGGTTGTCATTCGTTTCGAACGAGTAAGGGATGATCAAATGCGGTTTCCCGGCGGCTACCGTCCAGTACGGCAGTTCGTCGTTGAGTTCATCGCGGTCGTACAGGATGCGTCCCGTCGCGGCGATCAGCTCGCGCGTATGGACGCTCGGCCGCCCGGTCATCCATCCGAGCGACGTCATGCCGAACTGCGACTCAAACCACCGAACGGCCGCATCAACGTGCTTGCGCTCCTCGTCCACGGGCATCACCTGGTAGTCCAGCCACCGGTATCCATGGCAAACCAGCTCGTGTCCGTCTCGCACGAATGCGCGGGCCGCTTCCGGGTTGCGTTCCAGTGCGGCGACGACACTCAGGATGCTCGCCTTCACGCCAAAAGATCGCAAGACGCGCAGGATTCGCCACACGCCTGTGCGCGAACCGTATTCGAATGCGGATTCGGCTAGCGGGCTACGCAATCCCGTATATGCGGGCATTCCGATATCGTTCAGCATGCCCTCTGACGTATCGTCGCCGTTGTCGAGTGAACGCTCGCCGCCGCCCTCGAAGTTGAGGTTCAGGTTAATCGCAATGCGTGCGCCGTCTGGCCATGAGGGATCGGGCGGCGTTTCGCCATAGCCGATGAAATTCCTCGTTCTGTTCATGCTTGCCCCTTTGCAGGTGTTGGCCCGATGGCCGTTCAGCAGCCAGGAATCAGCTCGCCGCCGGTCAGGTTGAGTACACCGCCGGTCATGTAACTTGATCGATGCGAAGCGAGAAAGCCAACCATATGCGATACGTCAAGCGGATCGCCATGCCGGCCAAGCGGTATACGCGCAAGCCGCTCGGCGCTGGTTTCCAGCAGCTCGGTATGGATGCCGCCTGGCGCGATACAGTTGACGGTGATGTTCCATGGCGCCAGCTCGCGTGCCCACGACTTCGTCAGTCCGAGAATCGCCGCTTTTGTCGCGGCATAGACGCACGCGTTCTCCTGTCCGGTCAACGCCCAGTTCGACGACGTGTTGATGATCCGGCCTGCACGTCGCTGCTTCATTGCCGGCAATACCGCTTGCAATGCGACGACAAAGCTGTAGACGTTCACCCGGAACACGGTGTCGAGCTCGTCGACCGTCAGCGATTCGATCGGGCCGTTCGAAGCAATCCCGACGTTGTTCACAAGGACGTCAACCGGTCCGGCCTCGGCCGCTGCTGTTTCTATTTCCCGGCGAAACCGTGCCGAGTCCCGGACGTCGCATACGATGCCGAACGCACGGCCGCCTGCGTTGCGTACCGCGTCCACAGTCGACCGGACCTTCGTGGCGTCGACGTCGTGGACAATCACCGACGCACCGAGCGTCGGCAAATACAGCGCATGCGAGCGGCCGATCCCGGATCCGGCGCCCGTGATCAGCACCATTTGCCCCTCGAGTTCTCGATTATTCAATCGTTACCTCCTGACACAACGTAAGGGTTGCCGGCACGGAACGAACCGCCGTGCCGCCATGCTTATGCCGTCTTCTCTTCGCGGTCGACGATGGCTCGCAGAAAGCGCTGGGGCCGCTCGTTCTGCGGATTGTCGATCACCCTGCTGGGTGGGCCGCATTCGACGGATATTTCTGTGCAAGTTTGACCGGTTCGCATGCACGATGCCAGCTATGCATCCGGCGACTGAGGCTTCAACGCCAGATACGGTTTCGACAGATGAGGCGTGAGCAACGAATGCTCGACCATCGCATGAACACCCTTTTCTCCGTCAACCATCTGCGTAATCCGCAGGTCGCACGCCATGCTGCAGAATGCATAGGCAGACGCATGCGGCCAGCCAGTGGCTCTGCCGATTAGCTGAATCATTTCCCGCAATGCCTTGCGCGCGGCTTCGTCGAGGTCTTCGTCGAAACCCATCGTAATGACGTGCCGCTGAGTGATCGCGAACGGCAGGGAGGCCTCGATTCCGGCATGGAGAGTCAGACGGAAAACGCCGGTCAAAGACGTTTCGAGCGCGCTTAGATCAACCTCGCCGTCTCCTTGTACAGCGTGCCCGTCGCCGACGGAAAACAGGGCGCCGGGCACATGGACCGGAAAGTAGACGATCGCGCCTACACCCAATTCCTTGTTGTCGATATTTCCGCCGTGCTCGCGCGGTTCGATCGAGCTGATCGCGCCGTACGCCGGCGGCGGCGCGACCCCCATGATCCCGAAGAACGGCCGAAGCGGAATTCGCGGCCCGAACGGCAGCGTCGCCACGTTGCGCGACCGGTCAATCGGCACGTGCAGCAGTTGCGTGATCGGAAAGTCGTCGGGCAGGGTGCCGCGCAACGGGCGAATAGCGTTCCAGCCCCAGTCCTGCCGAAGTTCGATGTCGACTACCCGCACTTCCAGCAGATCGCCGGGCTGTGCACCGTCGACGGCGATCGGCCCCGTCACAATATGCGGCCCCAGTTTCGGTGTGCAATCACGATGAATTGCCTGATGCTCCGGCAGCATCTCAAACGGCAATCCGACCAGGTCGCGAGGCTGCCCATTGACTGTTTCGATCCGGACTTCGTCGCCGGATCGAATCGTCAGTACCGGCGCCAACGCCGAATCGAAGAAACCCCAGTGCACCGTATCGGGCGATGACGTTAATACATGTGATTTGCTCATAGACGCTCCTGAAAGAAGATCCAACTTCTAACTCGCGCCAGGCCACGCGGAAGCAATCTGGCGCGAGTAGTCCGAGCGCAAAACCCCCGGCCACTACATAGCCAAAATTTCCCTCACCGCACTATCGATGAACTTAACATCGACAACATTGGCCGCAGGGCCGCCCGCAAAATGCCCCCACACCGACTCGATAGGCCGCAAATGAGCATTAGGCATCTTCGAAACCTCATACTCGCTATCTTCCGGCGGAAAATACAGATCCGTGCGCCCGGGCATCACAATAGCCTTTGCAGTGATACTGCCCAACGCCCGATCGAAATCTCCCTTATAAAGCGGATTCGCGGAAATATCGCCGTACTGCCAGCTCCACATCATCGACAAAATATTGTTCGCGTCCTTCTTCAAGAAATCCCCCTCCCAGAACTGGGTAATAAAGTCCTCGAGCGACCCATACCCCATCGCTTCCATGTCGAGCCGTTGACGTAGAAACGCCTGTGAAAATCCCCACCCGGCAAACACACGCGCTGCAGCGCGCATTCCACGCGTCGGCGGGGCATCGTAGAAACCGTCCTTGAACTCGGGATCCAGCAGCAATGGCGCCTTAAGCCCCTCGATAAACACAAAGTTGTGCCGCGAGCATCGCGCTGCCCCGCACAACGGCAGAATGCGCTCGACCATCTCCGGATACATCGCGGCCCAATGGAACGCCTGCATCGCGCCCATCGACCAGCCAGTGACGAGCCTGAGCGACTCGATACCGAACTTCTCGGTCACAAGGCGATACTGCATTGCCACGTTGTCGTACAGCGTCACATGCGGAAAGCGGCCACGATCATAAGGTGGCGGATTGTTGTTCGGCGAACTCGATACGCCGTTGCCAAACATATTCGGCACGATGATGAAGTACTCGCGCGGATCGAGGCCCATGCGTTCGCCAATCAGCCACTCATTGTCGACATGGCTGCCGCTATAAAACGTCGGATAGACAATCGCGTTGTCGCGCGCTGCATTCAGCCGGCCATACGTCTTGTAGCTGAGCAGCATGTCAGGCAGTGTCGCGCCGGACTGCAGTGCGACGCGGCCGAGATCGAAAGTTTCGAAGTCCGTCACTTGAGCCTCATATTTAGTTTACGACGACATTAAGGAATTTTCGGGTGCGCTCGTGGGTCGGATTGTCGATGACCTGCTCTGGCGTCCCTTGCTCGATCACTTCGCCGCCATCCATAAAGACGACGCGGTCGGCGACATCGCGGGCAAAGCGGATCTCATGCGTGACCACGATCATCGTCATGCCGGCATCGGCCAGCCCGCGCATCACGCCAAGCACTTCGCCGACGAGTTCGGGATCGAGCGCCGAAGTAGGTTCGTCGAAGAGCATCAACTTGGGCTTGATCGCGAGCGCACGTGCAATCGCCACGCGCTGCTGTTGTCCGCCCGATAACCGATGCGGCAGAAAATCCGCATGCGCGGCCAGGCCCACGCTTTTCAAGAGCTCGCGGCCGAGCGCTTCCGCTTCGGCGCGCGGCACGGCATAGACCTGCCGCTGCGCTTCAACGATGTTGTCCAGCGCACTCAAATGACTGAAGAGATTGAAATGCTGGAACACCATGCCCACGCGCGCTTCGGCGCGGGCACGTGCGAGGTTATGCAGGGGCCGCACGGTGCCGCCGCCACCCGGTACTTCGCGATAACCCACATACTGCGAATCGACCTTGATCGTTCCCCAGTCGAGCGGTTCGAGATGGTTGATGAGCCTAAGCAGCGTGCTTTTGCCGGAACCGCTCGGCCCCAGGATCACGACTACTTCGCCATGCGCTATCGACAGGTCGACGCCGCGCAAAATCTCGCGCTTGCCATACGATTTCCAGACGTTCCTGCAAGCGACAAACGGTTCATCGCAATGTCGCGGCGTGCGACTTTCGGCAGGCAGCAGCGTACCGATCCATGCGTGATCGTTCGCGTCCGGCTCTGTGACGGTGACCGGTAAAACAGCCGGCGCGTCCACCGGTTTCACATCGCGCGTCGATGCGCGCAGTCCGAACCACGAGAACGTGATCTTTCGATCACGCTCGTGATCGAAGAGGCGTTCAAGCCACACCTGAACCAATGAGATCCCGCTCGTCAGGAACAGATAAATCACCGCCGCCGCGCCGAACACGGTAAAGAACTTGAAGTTCTGCCCGACGACCTGTTGAGAGCGAAACGTCAGCTCGTTGACGAAGATCACCGACGCGATCGACGTCAGCTTCAACATGCCGATGCTGTCGTTGGCGAGACCCGGGATCACCGCGCGCATCGATTGCGGCAGGATGATGCGGCGCAACGTCAGCAACGGTCCCATGCCGAGCGCGGCGGCCGCGGTGGATTGCGAACGGTTCACCGACAAGATGCCGGCGCGAAACAGTTCTGCGCTGAACGCCGCTTCGTTCAACGCAAAGCCGATAACCGCGGTCGTGATTTCATCGAAACGCAAACCGATCAGTGGCAGCGCGTCGAAGATGAACACGAGTTGCAGCAACTGCGGCGTGCCGCGCACGAACCAGATATAACCCCACGCCGCTGAGTTCAAAGCCTTGAACCGCGACAGTCGCATCAACGCAAGACCGAGCCCAAGCACCAACCCGATCGACATCGCAAGCAGCGTGATCTTCACCGCGATCCATGCACCGCCGAGCAGGAACGGCGAGCCGACATAACCAGCTAGCTCCTTGAAACCGTCGAGCACTTGAACGCCCGCGAGATCGGCAGCCATCGCCGGGTGCAAGGCGAGCATGGCAAGCATGCCGAGGGCGCCGACAATTCTGTGTTTGATACGCAATGCATTCATTTCCGAACCTGATCCGTGACGCTACCGGCACACCACGCGGTGTGCCGCGCAGGCAGCCTTTATTGAGTAAGCAGTGTGGTCGGCGTTTCCAGCGACGGATCGACGGTGTACTGCTGGAAGGTCTTCTTCTGCGTCTGATTGGCCTGCATGATCTTGAGTCCGTCGGATACGGCGGCGATCACATCGGTGTTGCCTTTCTTCACGCCCACGCCGATCTTGTTGCCGCTTGTCAGCATGAAGCCGCGTATGTAGAGCTGCGGGTTCTGTTTCGCGAGACCATCGACGAGCGCCAGGTCGGTCATAAATACATCGGCGCGATGGCTTGCAACGAGGCGCGCGCCTGACGCCATATCGGCGGACGGCATGATGGTCACCTCAGGCTTGTTTTCCGCTTTGCATTTGGCGGCTTGCACTTGCTCCATCGTCAGTTCGACGGTGCCCACGCCTGCCGTGACCGTGAGGCCGCAGAGCTTGGAGATGTCATCGATCTTCTTGGGGTTGCCAGCTGCCACCAGACCGCCCGTGCCGGCTTGCATGTACGTGACGAAGCTCGTCTCCTTCGCGCGTTCCGGCGTGTAGTACAGCAAGTCCCACATCACATCGATCTGTCCGGCACGCAGTGCGGGCAGCAAGCCCGACCAGCCGCCGGTGAAGAATTCCGTCTTCACGCCCGCGCAGGCGAACACGGCGCGGGCCATGTCGGCATCGGCGCCGATGATCTTGTTGAAATCCTTGCTGTCACGAAACGCATACGGCGGCGACTCCGGGTCCACGCCGATCTTGATGGTCTTGCCCGCAAGCGATGGATATTTCTGCGCCACCTTAGACGGTTCGCACGATTGCGCTGACGCGCCTTGTGCGAGGAGGAGGCCCGTTACTGCGCATAGCAGCAGCTTGATTGTCTTGGACATAAACATGGCGAATCCTATTCAGGTTGAACGATATAAGAGCGGAAGAGGCGGTACAGCGAAGCGAGAACGAAGTGATCTAACGGCCGAGAAAGTCCATGTGGCTTGCAATCGAACCCGGCGTAGTGATGCAGATGCGGCATTCGTCGCGCGCACGGGCAATATGTTCGAGCGCCCGCCGCAAGTGACACAGACGATGCGGCTGTCCCATCAGGTAGGCATGCAACGCGATGCCCATCACCAGCGGCTGACGCGCGGATTGCCGCAGCATTTCCTCGAAGTGATCGATCACCAGATCGGCGAACGACTTCGCGTCCATTTGGCGCGCAAGGATCATCGGAATATCGTTGACTTCTTCCGGATACGGAATCGCCCACAGCGGCTGACCATTGCGCGTATGCAGGCGCGTGGGCTGATCGTCGTGACACCAGTTGAGCGTGTACTGGTAACCCGCTTCGGCTACCAGATCGCTGGTGACATGACTCTCCGAGAGCCACGGCGATAGCCAGCCCGCGGGCTGCTGCGCGCTCTCCGCCGCAATCCGCTCGCGGCATGCCACGATCAGCGCGCGTTCGTCGTCTTCAGTAAGCGTTCCTTGTCGTTCCGAATTCGTATGGCCGTGCGCGACGAGTTCATCGCCGCGCTGAGCGAACGCGGCGACCAGCTCCGGGCAGTGATCGTAGAGAGCCGTGTTGATGACGACCGCGGTCGGCAGCGCGAGTTCATCGAAGAGATCGAGACAGCGCCATGCGCCCACGCGCAATGCATACTCACGCCACGCGTGATTCAGCACATCGGGTTCGGGCATCACCGGACCGATAGTCGGCCCCAGCCCTTCACCGAACGCAAAGTGCTCGATGTTGAAGCCGATATAGACCGCGAGCCGCGAACCGTCAGGCCAGCGATAAACAGGGCGGCCGTTGATCGGCGAATATTGAAAGCGCCCGTGGCTGGGCAGCGCGCGATATGCGGGAGAATCCATGGTCCAGTGAGTCCTGTCGAGCGGCGCGTACGCCTGTGTTCACGTCAGAACCAATGGTAGGGATGCCAAAATAGCCGCATCGAGATTGCTGCGAACAAACTCTTGTCCGCACGCGCATTGAAGGTCACCACTCGCTACTTCACGCGTCGAAGAGCGCCTTCCGGATGATCGCGTGAACACCCCAGTTGCCGTCCACCACCTGCGTCACGCCGAAGTCGACCGCGACTGAGATCAGCGAGATCGCCTCATCTTCGGAGAGGCCCTTGGTCGTCATCAGGAAGCGCCGCGTTTTGATGAATGCGTCGCGCATCGCGAGGTCGAGGGTCGATTTTTCATACACGGCGCTTTGCGCACTCGTGCCGAACTCGGCCAGATAGTTCGGATAACTGAAGCCGTGAAGAACCCATTCGTCGGCGGTCTCGACCAGCGGGTAGGTAAGGTCCGCAAACGGCTGGCCGCTGAGCGTCTCTTTCTTATGAACCACCAGTTGGAAATCGCCGGTGAGCGAACACTCGATCGCGGTGCCGCACAGTTCTGAGTCTCCTTGCGATGCATGCGGGTCGCCAATGGAGAGCAGCGCGCCGGGCACCCCGACTGGCAAGAACACGCTCGCGCCGCGCGTCACGCGCCAGTTGTCGAGATTGCCGCCGAAGGTGGACGGCGGAATCGAATCGATCAGACCGTCCTGCTGCGGCGCGACGGTGATCACGCCGAAGTGCGGACGCACCGGGATTTTGACGTTCTTCAGGATGTCGTGATTCTCGACGACCGTCGAATGATCGACCGGCACGCCAGGATAGTCGATCGTCGGATGCATCACGCCAAAGGGATCGCGCTGAGGTGTCCAGCGGAAGTTATAGACGGCGCGCGCGCAGGCGGTGTCGCTAGCGTCGGCGTCGAGTTCATAGATGGTGACTACCTCGCGCGGTTTCGGCTCGGTCAATAACTCGCGATAGTGAAAGCCCCACCACGCAGCGGCATTGCTGCCGAACGCGCGGCCGGCGAATTTCGGGTTGGCGCAACCGCGCGGGTGAATATCGACGATACGCACTTCCAGCACGTCGCCGGGTTCCGCGCCGCGCACGGCAATCGGTCCGGTGCAAATATGCACGCCGAAGCCTTCTCCCGCGCCCCGTCCGTAGATGGACGCGTCCATCGGGCCCGCGCCGCGGCGGTTGACGTTCTTGCGATCGGCGGTCCAGTGGAACACACTCTCGGCGCCAGGATCGCCTTGCACCATGCGCTCCCAGTCATCCGCCGCGTGTTGCGTGAGCGTTTCGATAGTCACCGTGTCGCCGTTGTTCACTTCGAGCACGGGCTTGAGATCGTGACTGAAGTAACCCCAGTGAATCGTGTTGGCCGTTGCGCGCAACAGATGATGACGCGGCTTGCCGGACTCGCGCGGCGGTTGTGCCGAAGGCGCTTCAAGCTGCTCGGCAGAGCCTGTCTCGTCCGCAAATTCATAAACCGCACCCTGCTCGGCGAGCTGCGCATGCGCGAGCAAACTCCCGGCATTGACAGGCAAGCCGCGCGAGATTCGCCGCACGAGATGACGCGCTAATTCCAGACCCGCTTCATGTCGGAAGACGCGCGGCGACGCGCCATATTGCTCGCGGAACACGCGGCTGAAATACGCGGGATCGTTGAAACCCCAGCGGAAGCAAACATCGGCAATCGAAACCTTTTCATACAGCGGATTGACCAGCTCCGCGCGGCAGCGTTCCAGCCTGCGCGAGCGCAAGTAGGTCGAGAAATTCTGTCCAACCGCTTCAAACAGCTTCTGCAGATAACGCGGCGAGACGCGCTCTTCTTTCGCTATCGATGTCAGCCCGAGATTGGGGTCAGCGAGATTGCCTTCGATGGTTCGACATACGCGTGAAAAGATCGCGGCCTGAGATGGCGTAAGGCCGCTGTAGCTGCCTTCCTTGTCGTGACCGGCGAGGCTCGCGACCAGGAATTCCGCGAGCGCGAGTTCGAGGGGACGCAGCTCATCGAGCGACAATGTCTCCACGCTTTCAGCAATCGAGCGCAGAAAGCCGGAGAACACGTGACCGATGCCGGCCTCGCCCGGCAAACGCCCGGCACGCAGTGAGAATGGCGTAAGAAGGCGTGCGTTGATGGCAGAGCGGGGCACGCGGATCACGAACGCGCGAAAGTCGGACGTGAACGACAGGCGCGCTTCCTCGCGCGACGACGCATAAATAATATCGCCGGTCGCAACCCGCGCGCGCACGCCGTCTGCGACGAGCGTTACGCCGCCGTCGAGATGCAGCACGATCACGAGACTGTCGGCGCCGTCGACCTTGAGTTCGATGGTTTGCGCGAATGCGGCCAGCGCGATCAGCTCAAAGCCGCTGGTCGACTTGCGCGACTTGATGGTTCCATGCAAGGGGCGCGCGGCTGCCTGAGGCGCGCCGCAGCGCAGGCCAAGCCGGTCAAGTGCCTCGCCCCATGCGCGCAGGCGATCTATTTCGGCGTACGACTCGGTGGTGAAATGCAGTAAGTCCAACCCAGGCTCCCGGACCCTGACGAACGTCAGGCGAGTGATTCAAAGGCAATGTCCGTGCCATCGATAACAACGCCGTTAGCGCTGCCGCGCTGCGCTACAACGGTGCATGGACGCACCGCCGCCGCGCTACGCTACAACGGTGCGTTTACGCACCGTTGTAGCGCGCGCACGCACAACTCACGCGCGAGGCTTTTTCTTCGGAGGAAAAATGCTGCGGGGGATCTTGCAGTGAATGCCCTGACGGCCATCGACGACTTGGGTCACGGAGAAATCCGCGGCGACACTCATTAGCGAATACGCGTCGTCGCGCGACAGGCCTTGCTGCTCAGTGAGCAACAACAACATATCGCGTGAAGCGTTTTTCGTCGCGATGTCGAGGTCTTCATCGAAGCCATGGACGATCCAGAAGTCCGGTGTTTCCAGCAGCGGCGAGGGAAATGCGAAGTCGCGCCGCAGCACGATCTGAAACATCACATTTAGCGACGCCTCGATCGCGGTGCCGCTGATCTCGCCATCGCCTTGCGATACATGCGGGTCACCGATCGAGAACAATCCGCCGTCCACGGCGACCGGGTAATACATGGTCGAGCCTGCGCCGATGCGCCAGTTATCGATATTGCCGCCATGCGTGCCCGGCGGCACGGTGCTCACACGGCCGGCCACATCCGGCGCGACCCCTGCTGTGCCCAGATGAGGGCGCACCGGCACGCGAATGCCTTCGAGCGCGAGTTCGCGGCAACAGTCGCGAATCTCCGAGCGCTTGCCCGGCACGAGATATTTGCCGGGATAGTCATACGCATAGAGCGCGTGAGCCGTGTTCGAAGCCTGATCGAGTTCGTAGATAGTGACGCGCTCTTTCTCGAAGTCGGTGAACAGATGACCCCAGTGCGCCGCGAGATTCGAGCCGTAGTTGAAGCGCGGAATCATTTGCAGATAACGCACTTCGAGCAAGTCGCCGGGCTTCGAGTCCTTCACAAAAATCGGTCCCGTCATCAGATGCACGCCGGGTTCGCGATCGGATTCGGGGATCGTGTCGTAGAGCGCGCGCACCTTGTCATCCATCATGAGGTCGGGAGCGTCGCCAGCGTGGTGCGTGATCGCTTCGGCACGAACGAAGTCGCCGCTCTCGACGATCAGCGCGGGCGCTAGCGCCGCATCGAAATATCCCCAATGAACATTTTTCTGGATGGCAGGCAAGTCGTGAAGCATGCTTTCTAAAGCTCCGTAAGAGTGTGCGATCGGTGCAACGTGACCGATGACGAATCGTACGAGCAACAGAATAAATACACTTGGTTGACTGCGTACAAAAGCTTGTGCGTGGGTGAATCTCGTTGCAGCGTCACTTAGCTTATGTACCAGTATTGTCAACTTGTAGGCAGCTTGGCGCCGATACGTCGATCATGTCGGCCATGATATGCATTGCCGCTACCACACCGACGCAAAGCAGACGCGGGCGCTACACACCCGGGCCTTCGAGACGTGGGAAGCGTGACGTGCGCTCCGATGCTGGACCGCCTTGCCGCTTAGGTTAGCTATCCATAAGTATTGCGTGTTCGGCCGCACGTCGGCAAACAAGTTGACAGTACCAGAGTTTGTTCGTCCCAATACAACTGCCTTTATTTTTGAGTTTGTACAGTGATGCTGGCTTACAAGAATCGATTTGCTTGATAGCCACCGTGCGCGACGACCGGCATTTTGTTCGCGAACGGTGCATACGTGTAGCGGATTCGATTCGGTGAAGCCGTCAGGCCAGCACTTTGCGATCTGGCTTCCTTCGGATCCCAGTCGCCCGGGAAATCCTTGCCTTCGACTAACCCTTTCCCTTGCCGGGTGGGTAGCAACAAGGCAATAACGGAAAATTTACGATGGGTCATCATTGCACGACGGATTGCCGCCACCATTCACACAACGCAAATCCGGAAATAAAAGAAGAGTTCGAGGAAGCGCGGCGCGGCGTCCTGACGGACTTCGCGGTTGGCGATGCTGACGTATCGGCCGGATCGCTCGGCATTACGTCGAACGCGTCGGCTCAGAGTGCTACCGCCATGGCGGGCACAGAACGAGGCTCCAACAAGACTAGCCATTACTACGTTCCGGCGAGCGACAAGACGGTGCATTGGGGTTTTTTCAGCCGTTCATTAGCGCCCCTGATCGAAGTGGAATCGGGTGACATTGTCACCATCGAGACGCTGACCCACCAGGCAAATGACGATGCCGAACGCATGGTTCGCGGGGACCCCGGCGCCGAAAGTGTATTTTACTGGGATGCCAAGAAGAAGAACGTGGATCGTCGCGGTATCGGTCCGATGGACAGTAAGGTAGGCGCCGGCGGCGGTCTCGGCGCTCATATCTGCACCGGGCCGGTGGCGATCAAGGGCGCCGAGCCGGGCGATATACTCGAAGTGCGTATTCTGGACGTCATGCCGCGCCCGAGCGGCAACCCGCAATATAAGGGGAAAACCTTTGGCAGCAATGCCGCGGGGTGGTGGGGGTTCCATTATGGCGACACGCTGGAAGAGCCGAAAAAGCGGGAGGTGGTCACCATCTTCGAGCTGGATGCAACCGGCGAGCGCAACTGGGCGCGGGCTCTCTATAACTTCCGCTGGACGCCGCAGACAGACCCGTTCGGCGTGACGCATTCGATTATGGATTATCCCGGGGTTCCGGTCGATCATGCGACGATCAAGAAAAACCACAATGTGCTAAAAGACATCCGGGTGCCGATCCGTCCACACTTCGGCGTCATAGGTGTCGCGCCGGCGGAAGCGGATCTCGTTAACTCTGTTCCGCCGAGTTATACCGGCGGCAACATCGACAATTGGCGCATCGGTAAGGGCGCCTCAATCTACTATCCGGTAGCCGTGCCGGGTGCGTTGTTTTCAGTCGGCGATCCGCATGCTTCGCAAGGCGATGCCGAACTTTGTGGCACGGCGATCGAATGTTCGCTCACGGGTATCTTCCAGCTTATTTTGCACAAAAAAGCCTCGTTGCCCGGAACTCCGCTCGCCGATCTCCACTATCCGCTCCTTGAGACGCAGGATGAATGGTTGGTACACGGCTTCAGCTACGCCAATTACCTGGCGGAACTAGGCCCAGATGCGCAGAATGAGATCTTTCAGAAGTCTTCGGTCGACCTTGCGATGCGTGACGCTTATCACAAGATGCGGCACTTCCTGACGACAACCCAAAACTTAAGCGAAGACGAAGCGATCGCGCTCATGTCGGTGGCGGCGGATTTCGGCATAACGCAAGTCGTGGACGGCAATTGGGGCGTGCACGCCATTATCAAGAAGAGCATTTTCCCCGGCCGAGGGGGCTGAAGCGCTGTCGAATGGACGAGGCCTACATCCGGGTCAAGGTTGAATGAAGGTCTCTCTATCGGCCAGTCGACAAGGACGGCGACAGCATCGATTTCTGTTGCGTGCGCATCGGGACAAGGTTGCAGCCCGGCGTTACTTTGAGAAATCGATCGCTCAGAATGGTGTCCCCGAGAAGGTGACGAAAAGAGCTGTTATTCCACAAAGCGAGTGAATGGAGAGTCATATGTCTAATCGACTTCAGGGTAAGCGAATCATCATCACTGGGGCTGTAAGTAACATCGGCAAGGAAGCGGCGAAGAGCTTCGTCGACGAAGGGGCGAAAGTCGTCATTGGGGACATTAACGAAAAAGCTGGCCAGCAGACGGCTAAGGAAATCGGGGCCCATTTCATTGCAGTCGACGTGACGCAGGAAGAAACCGTCAGTGACTTCGTTGACAGCGCAGTAAAGGAGCTAGGTGGACTCGACGTACTCGTACAGAACGCCGGACTCCAACGCCTCGGTAAGGTGACGGATCTTGCTACATCGGATTGGGATGCCATCTTCGCCGTAAACTCGCGAGCGCACTTCTTCGGCGCAAAGTACGCGGTTCCTCATCTGCGTAAGTCGGGGCGGGGCTCAATCATTAACACCTCGTCGCTCGCAGGCAAGCGTGGAGGCCCCGGTACGACAGCTTATTCCTCATCGAAAGGCGCAGTTATCGCTTTCGGCACCGCCCTCGCGCTCGAGTTGGCTCCCGATAACATCCGGGTGAACACGGTCTGCCCGGGTTGGGTCGATACTGCGTTTAACGAGCCAGCCATTAGTTTTATGGGTGGTCGGGCGTCGCAAGAGGAGTTCGTCAAGCGAGTCGTCCCACTGCAACGACAAGGACAATCTTCCGAAATCGCGCCTCTTTTCGTCTACTTGGCCTCGGATGAGTCGTCGTATCTCACTGCCCAGGCGATTATCATCGACGGCGGCATTTTTAACTGATGCATGGCGTAATCGGTACTGTCAACTTGTTTGCCGACGTGCGAACAGCTTGCGCATGAGCCGCCTGGTCGCATGCCTGTTGCGTCGGCTTTGCACCAGCACATCGAGCACCGCGCCATGCTGGTCCGCCGCGCGCCAGGGCAGCGGAGCGGATACGCCGGGCAATGTCCAGGCCGAACTTCACCGCCCAGCGTCGCACGGTCTCATAGGTGAGTTCAATGCCGCGCGGCCAGCAACTCCTCGACCATGCGCAGGCTCGGCGGGAAACGGTATTACAGCCACACCGCGTAGCTGATCACATCGAGCGGGAAGCCATAGCCTACATAGGACATCGGATTGTCGGTGACGGGTGTGTTCTTCTGGCTGGCTTCATGATCGACGTATCGATGCCAAGCTGCCAACAAGTTCACAATACCTCAGCCAAACCAGCTTTATCTGGGCGCACAGGCGCTCGCGTACGTCGTGGCCGAAGTGGCCAATCGCTAACTCTGCGGAGCCGACACCCACCTTGAAGACACCGATCAACGCCGCAGGGGCGCAACAGGAGCCGGACGACGCATCCGCGCCTCATGTTCTGCTCGGCGGCCGCTTGCGCCATGCGCGGCGGATGGCTGGACTGACGCTGCTGCAGTTGGCACAGAAGGCCAATTGCTCGGAAAGCCTCATTTCGAAAATCGAGAATGGCAATGCCACGCCTTCGCTGGCCACGCTGCACCGACTGGCGGTTGCGCTGGATACCAATATCGCCGCGCTAACGTCGCCGACGGAGCCGGCAGGCGGTCCGGTGACGCGGCAAGGCGAGCGACGCGTGGTCCGCGGCGCTGGCATCACACTCGAGCGCGTTGTTCTGCCCAGCCGCAACGGTTTGCTGCAGGCGAACGTTCATAACCTCGAGCCGGGTCAGGGCAGCGACGGGCAGATTGAACACGTCGGAGAGGAAGTCGGTTACGTGCTCGAAGGCACCGTCGAACTGACGCTGCGTAGCGCGAGCTATATTCTGCATACTGGGGACGCCTTCAACTTCACGAGCGAGACGCCGCATGGCTACCGCAACGCGGGCGACACGACGGCGAGGATCCTGTGGATCAATACGCCGGCGACTTATTGAAAATAGTGCGCTGCGAGAGCTCGCGGCAGCATCACCCACTGCCGCGCGCGATGGCCTGGCTGAAGATTTGTTTAAGCCAGCCTCGAGTCTTTTCGCGACGTTGTGCGCATCGCGTTTTTCGATGCGTTCCTGCAGTCTGGCGCAGTCTGCATGCGTGCCGGGAGCGCCCCGGCGGTCAGGGGTGGTGGCCCAGCAGGGCTTGCCCGATGCCACTGGCGCACCGCAGAGCGTTCACCCGGCTATACCTGGAGCGTTGCACGAGATGACGGAGCCCGGGACCGGATGACAGGCGCGGATCTGGTGCAAATGGGTGGCGTGGCCGAGATGTTTCTTATAGATGTGGATACCTTATCGATTGAACAGGACAACATTCCAGACGGAGGGCGCAGCGATGTCCCCGAGCGCGAGAGCGGAGAGGTCGAACTGCCGCTTGCGAATGCGATGTATCAACTCGATGCCTGAAATCGTGGTCGCGGCACTCCTGAACCGTTTGAACCCGAGCATCACGTTGGTTCTGGACTTGATGTGACGATGGTCCTGTTCGATCAGATTATTGAGATACTTCGAAGGCCGCACCCTCGTGTCCTCGGGCAGCAGGCCATCAGTCTTCATCTCACGCACGGCCCGGTGCGAGGTGGCATACCGATCGAGCGTGACCGTCTCTGGGGTCTCTAACCGATTCGTTGATCGCTATTTGCACCACAGCCCTAATGGGAGCGCAACGCTTTAATGTGACAACGCCGCTCAAAAACATGTTGGAAACCGTCGCCTTCGAAGGTCTCGCCACGCTCGCGAAATGGAAGATCACGCGCTGGTACGGGCAGAGCAATTTCACGGTCTCGATTCGACGCGACGTTCGCCAGCGTTGGGATGCGCTCCATCGCGAGGAATTGGAGATCGACAAGACGCCGATCTTGCGTATGGCGGACGTTGACGGCAAAATCGTGTTCATGAAAAAGGCCGATTTCTTCCCCGATAAAGAGTGAGCACGGCGTGGCCATGCGCTGAACCCATGACGGCCTGAAATAGCCGTGGCGGTGATGCTGTCGCATCGCTCGACGGTCGTTTCTGTTGCATGGAAGTCCGCCGTGAGCCTTGATCGATCGTCAGTGAACGCCAGAAAAACGCAACGCTTGTAAGTATGTTGGCTGTGGAGAGTTAGGCATGCTTGTCTACGTCACACCGAGGCTTCGCCGCGGCAAGGTGCTATCTCCGAAGGACGTCCAGTCGGCGGATCCGGTGTACGGAGATATGGTGGTTGTGCAGGTTATGTCCGACCAGTTCAATCGATATTCAAACGTCGCACAGTTTCACGTGTCTGGCGTCAACGACGTGCAGCCGCTTCCCGCATTGCACGATGCGACGCTATCGTGGATGGGGCCAAACGGGTTTGTGCTCAACGGCTTCGAGGTCATCAACGGCGTGGCATATGCGCAGTCCTGGTGGTGTCGAGCGCAGAATTGACGCGCTCAACGATGGAGGAGGGTAACTCTATGTCTCGGCATCCCGAACACTGCGAGCCGACGATTGACGCGGCGCCGATCATATATGGCAAGCTGTATCGGACGGCTGCAGTGAGCGAGCTGGGCCCGACCGAGGATGACTTCGGGCAACGGTTCGTGTTTAACGATTTAGGCGACTTCGAAACGCGTGAGCAGGCACGTGAGCGCGCGATTGCCGGGGTGAAGCGCTGGATCGACGAGAATTTTGGACCCCCAAGACGACTGAGCGAAAGTACGACTATGTAAGCGTTCACGGCGACGCGAAGGTCCGTCGATTCGAGTGTCTTGGAGAACAGATGGCCGCGGTTCGCAGCGCGGTTGTCGTGCTCGACGGCCGGCGGCGCGATCTGATCGAACTTTTCCCGATCCCCCACCAGCACGTAGACAACCTGGTGGTTTTTCAACACTGGCTTGAGAACGTCCATGTGACGCCTAGCGGCGGATAGAGATGCCACGCGCTCTACACCGCACCGGATGGCTCAAAGAAACTGGCTTTGTCGCAGTAGGGATCGCGGAGCGAACGAGATCGATTTGTCTAGTACTGCTTATGTTGCCAATGAATAGAACTGAACATATCGATCTGCTTCGCACCGCGATGCGACAAAACCCAACGGCTGCCGACGAAGACGATGGCATTCAAGCAATTTCTCATCGACGAAGGAACGGCGCAAATTGCGGCAATCGCGTATCGGGTAAACCATCTATTATGTATCGTTAATAGTTAATAAAAAAACAAGTAACTATCGTATATGGATCGATCTTCCTATCCTGCAGTTAAGCCATGCAGCCAAGTCACGCTGCCCATTACGGCTAACCCAGCAACCATCTTTTATGGGACCGGAGTAAGCGCATGGGACCGGAGTAAGCGCTAAAGCGCCAACTCCGGTCGACACGCTAACTCCGGTCGACACAGGAGACGACCATGATCCGTTCACAAGCCACGATCGCCGATGCGTGCGAACTCCAGACGCAGCTTTGCGCCTACAACAGCGCCTTCGAAGAACTTGACCTGATGTTCCGCTGGGACGTCGAAACGTTTCAGTCGCTGGCGCACGCTCCCACCGATCAGGCGCGCATCGCGCAGTACATCGAATCGCATTGCCCGCACTTGCTCAAGGCGTACAGCGCGGAGTTCCTGTCTCAGGCCATCGTCCATAAGAAGAACGCCTATTACGACGCTTGCCGTGCGACAACGATCGCCCCGGCCAACGATACGCGCGGGGCCCGGATGTGGCGGCCCATGTGCGCCGAATCGCACGCGGAAGCCACGTGAACTGCCTACGCACCGAATTGCAGGGCCTAAAGCTTCAGCGGAACCTTCTTGCCATTGTCCCTTGCGCTAGAAGCCCATCTTGATTGGCGATCTTTGCCTCGAGTTTGGCAAGGCGCTTGTCCAAATTTCGCTCTTTCGCGAAAGGGCTTATGTCAACGCTGAACATGGCGACGCTTTCCGGCAACGTATGTCCTCGGCGAACGAAGCAGTGCGGCCGTAGATGCAATAGTCAAAGCTCGTTTGTCCTTGTGAATGGCGCGAACCTCAATGAGATTGTGGCTGTGCTACGACTCGGCGATCGGCATTGTCGTTCCATTGGCCGCCCAAGCCCCAAGCGTGACGGATGTACAAAACGAGCGAGTTGTCGAGCGGCCACCCCTGCGTAAAACAGAACCTACACCCGCCGGCAGAAACTCAATGTAATAGCGCTACCCGCCTCCAGACGAATTGCGCCCTGCGCGTCGCACGATTGCAAGTAGCCGAGCTTGTTTGAACGCTACGACGCTATGGAAGCGCAGTTTCATATCGGAATGGCGCTTTTTCTCCTGGCACCTTCATCTTGAGAATTCGACGCTGAGTCCAGGGTTTTGCGCATAAGAAAAACTTGATGATTTACGGAGACGACGATGAAAATTTGCATTTACGGCGCCGGTGCGATCGGCGGTTATATGGGTGCGCAACTGGCGCGAGCCGGAGCGGATGTTAGTTTCGTCGCCCGCGGGCCCCATCTGGCGGCGATGCAGGCGAACGGTGTGCGCTTGCAGATCGATGGTGAGGAGCACACCGTCAAGGTCCGCTGCACCAACAATCCTGAAGAACTCGGACCGCAGGATTACGTGGTGATTGCGCTCAAGGCGCATTCGGTGCCGGGTATCGTCGGCCTGATGCCGCCGCTGCTGGGACCGGATACCGCGGTCGTCACCGCGGTGAACGGCTTGCCGTACTGGTATTTCCACGAGCACGGCGGTGCATTGTCGGGAACCACGCTGGAAAGCGTCGATCCAGGCGGGCGCCAGTGGCAGGTACTCGGGCCGGAGCGCGCGATCGGCTGCGTGCTGATCCCCGCCGCCGAAATTGCGGAACCCGGGGTGATCCGCCATGTGTACGGCAAGAAATTTCCCATTGGCGAGCCGAGCGGGCTGGTTACGCCGCGCCTGCAGGCGTTCCACGACGTCATGACCGCGGCCGACATGGAAGCGCCGATGCGCGACAACATCCGCGACGAAATCTGGCTGAAGCTGTGGGGCAACCTCTGCTTCAACCCGATCAGCGCGCTGACAGGCGCCA
>Ga0185299_10001769_pt1 | contig 38085 bp, 32 predicted proteins | sample PaiPotPPA55metaG_FD_128002 | JGI IMG/M metagenome (GOLD analysis project Ga0185299, IMG submission 128002) | Iron sulfur acid spring bacterial and archeal communities from Banff, Canada, to study Microbial Dark Matter (Phase II) - Paint Pots PPA... ...
GCATTCCCTACACCATCAGCGCGCCGGTCGCCTTCATGGAGAACATCGTCGCGCCGTGGTCGATCGGTGCGCTACGCCAGGGGACGCACGCCTTCGCGATGCCTCCCAAACGCGTCCTCCAGCTTGTAGCCCTGGCGGACATCGGGGCCTTCGTCGCGGCTTTGGTTGAGCGGCGCGAGCAGGTGTTCGGCAAGCGTTTCGATTTCGCCGGGGACGAGTTATCCGGCGAGGAGCAGGCGAAAATCCTCTCGCACGCCATCGGCCGCCCGATCAACTATCAGGAGATCCCAATCGCCGCGGCTCGCCAGCAAAGCGAGGATGCGGCGCTCATGTTCGAATGGTTCGACCGCGTCGGCTATGACGCCGATATCGCCGCATTGCGTAGGGATTTTTCGGAGGTCCGCTGGCACAGTTTTGCAGACTGGGCGCGCGAGTTTGACTGGAGCGTTCTTGAACGGACATCTTCTGTCGCCTGAGGTAGCGACCTCCCAGTTGAGCAGCCAACCATATTCGAGCTGGTCCGAATGGGGCGCACGCTCCGACCTGCCGATCGAGCCATAACCCGCACGGGTTAGCCCACTGAGCGCAGATGTTGCTGCGCATAGATCGGATTTCATGCCGGTTCCTGCGCCCAATCCGCGTATGCGCGGGAAAATTCTTTCTCGCGCTCGTCATCTTCGCAATTCTGGAGGATAACCAATTATACACGAGTCCCGTAACATGTCAACATTTTTTTTGCTTATTGCTTTCGGCTTCTTTTTAAATCGCTGCAAGGAGGCAGAAAACCGGACAACGCGTGTGCTACCGACACAAATTTCGCTTGATACACAACTTTTGATATCACAACTTTTGATATCTGGACGTTGTAACGAAAGTCTGCTATGAGTCGCTAATCTCACAGAGCTGTGAGAGAAGCCCGGCCCGGTCTCCCGCGCCGGGCTTTTTGTTTGGCCATTTTTGCTTGGCCAACCGTCCGTCTGCTGTCGTCTGCTTCGCAAAAGGAGCACAATGCATGCAGTTCCAAAAAGGCCAAAGCGGTAACCCGGCGGGCCGACCTCGAGGATCGCGAAACCAGGCATCCATTCGACTGCAGGAGATGCTCGAGCAAAGCGCGGAGGGGCTCTTCAACAAGGCCGTCGAGCTGGCCATGGCCGGCAATATCGCAGCCCTTCGGCTGTGCCTGGAGCCGCTCCTGCCCGCGCATAGGAACGAGCCCCTGTTTTGCGAGATGCCGCCGCTTGCAAAGGCCGCCGATGCCGTCGCTGCCATCGCCGGCATCGCATCCGCTGCGCTGGCCGGCGACGTCACGGCGGACGAGGCCGCCAAGCTCACCAAGGTGATGTCCCTTTACGTCAAGGCCCTTGAGGCGAACGAGTTCGAGGACCGGCTCACTTTGCTGGAGCGCACCGACCTCAAACGGATGGGAGAGGCGGGAAGTGGCGCGCCCATCAGCAGAAGAACGACGACTACATCGTCTTTCGCTGGGAGTGGTTATCGCGACGTTGGGTCATGAATCGTGGTCATTTCCCTGTTATTTCCCTGTTCTTCCCTGTTCCGGATCCTGCCATTTCGGCACATGTCCTTGTTTATACTCACTTTTTTGCAGATTTTTGCTGTCGCCCCGCCCCCTTTACAGGGATTTACAGGCGGGGGGGGAAGCCAATGGCCAACCCCGATAATGACGCAGGGGCACTTTGGCCGAACGACCCCGACGTGCAGCCCAGGGCGCTTCTTTCGCCGGACGAACCCGAGCGGGCGATCGGTCAATGTTTCAGCCAAACGAACCTACGCGGGCGAGTCCGTCATGGCCCGCGCCCAGGCGCTCACAGACCGTTTGGGCATGGCGCGCGAGCTTGGAGCAGAGCATATCAGGGACGCGCTTTTTGCCCATCCTGCCGGATTGATGCTGCCGCCGGCGCGCATATGTCGGTGTGGGCCGGCGCCCAATCCGAGCAATTGGATCGGCAGCTGAAACGCTCCCCACCTGGAGGCCGAAATGAAAGCAACTTTGCAGAGCCATGTCGTCGCGGAGAGCAACGACATCGTCGAGAGCGGCGGGTATCAGTACTTCCCGCGTTCGTCGGTGCACATGGAATGGCTGGTGAAGGCCCCGAAGACGGATTCCGACCGTGCCTGCCCCCATGGCGTCCAGTTCTATGACGTGGTGATCGACGGCGTACGTCATGAGCGCGCCGCCTGGTCTTACGAAGCACCGCTTCCTGCGATGCGGCAGGTCGCGCACCGCTTCGGCTTCTGGAATGACGTCAAGGTCGCCTGACGCTACTCTCTCGACGCCATCCGTTGAATGCGTTCGCGCAAGCTTGCGATCAGCTTTTTGCTATTGACGAGATTTCCTTCTTCACGGTCGAGAATCCGGCGGAATCCTCGCTGCTTCAGAGCGACAAGATCGATTTGCGGCTTCACGGTATCGACCCCGGCGGAGTCGCAGACGATGTCGATCAGCCGGTCGAGAGCGTGCAGCCGGCCCATGAGGTAGTCGTTCTCGCGGTAAGCGCGTGAAAGAAATGCGGCAAAGTGGCCAAAGCCGATACCCTTCAGACTTTCGACGCCGCCGAGAGTGCTCGACGCGCCGGCATCATTGGGGCTGATTCGATCGATCAGGATCTCCCGCAGCTCGCCGGTTTCGCGCGTACTGATGATCGGGAAGGTCAACACGTCCCAGAATGGAAATCCGAGATAGTTGATCAGCACCTCGCGTCGTGCCTCCGGATGCCATTGGGCCGGGTCGAGAGAGGCCAGAAGACGATCGAGATCGCGGGTCGTCGCGTTCAGATCGATCTCTTTTCGAAGCCGCTCGATCAGCAGATCGACCTTCTTCCCATGCTCCTCGACGAACCTCTCCGCATACGATCTCACATGCTTCATTTGGTCGGGCGATGGAAGCATCGGCAGAACGTCTGAAGCCAGACGGCGCGCCTCTTCACTGTAGAAATCTGGCCCCTGACGACGCCGCAGCGCGTCGAGCCGATCGTAGAATTCGCGTTTGAGCCGATCCACCGCCGCGGGATCGAATGGCGCGAGCCGCTTTTGTCCGATAAGCTGATAAAGTCGATTTTGCCCTTCGATCAAAAACTGCAGCCGCCGTACGCGATACCTGACATCGAAGGCAAGGAGATAGTCCACCCACGGCGGACGAGAGTCTTCGCTCTCTATTTCAAATCCGAGACCCTCGCGGCCCGCGTCCTCGTACACGATCTGCTTGCGTACAGCCCAGGCATCGATGATTTCGGCCACCACGCGTGAGTGCGGGGAATACGCGGGTATGCCCCGCAATTTGAGGACCAATTCCGCCCCGAAGGCGCGCACGGATGCAAGCTTGAGGCGGACATAGGCCTGATACGCGAAGCCCGCATCGGAGGCGACCTGCGAATTCACCTGCTCCCGCCACAGACGCAGCTCCTCGCTCGAGATCGGACGATCGAACGCGATGTTGACGAATTGGTCGACGAGCTCGCTCACATGCGGGCGAGCGGTCTCGATGATCGCCCGCAGCCGCCGCACTTGGTCGTTGAATTCACTCACGCGGGTGAGCTCTTCCGTCACGGGTTGCGTGCTCGGGATATCCGACAGTGCGCCTCGCAAGGTGGAAAAGAAGCCCGGAAGCTGCCGCCCCTGGTTGGACGGCGGAGAAGCAGGGTGCGGATCGATATAGACGAGACGCCGGTCCACCTCGCGGTAGGCGGGCCGGCCGTGAATAGCGGCAATCGCCTGCTGGAAAGGCCGGTTGTTGAGCACTGAACCGTCGATGAACGGTACCTGTGCAGGGTCGATGCCCGCGCGCAGATAATCGGAGAAACATTTGGCGATGAAGGCGCCACGGCAAGGCCAACTCCCGTTGCGAGCGCTGACAACCTCATCCATTTCCACAATCCGCGCCGGCGGGAACGCGCCTGGAAAGGACGAGGTCGCGCGCGCGGCAAATGCCAGTGCTGGCGCATTATCGAGCTCGAAGTCGCTGTCCACCCTTCCATCGGCGTGCCGACGATAGCTGAAGCGCAGGATGTGGCGATGCTCCAGCTCTTCGATCAGCGGCGGATCATGGATCTGCAGCAGCTGCGCATGGCCTTGATAATCGGTGACTGTGACGAACAGATCGAGCGACTGGCTGGAGGGAAGGAGCGAGGCTTGCGCAGGACCCGCTCCCATCGAGGTGATGGCATCGTACATCAGGCCAGCCATCACCCGGCCGTCGAGCGGGGGTTTGAACCAGCGCGAGCGCACAAACAGCGACAGCTTTTGCCGCACCTCGGCATCCTGGATGGATCGGACCCATCCCAGCACAGCGGCAGCCCAGATCAGCGGAAAGAGAAACCATTTGCTCCATTTGCTCGCCCGCGCCTCCGACGCCAGCAGGACGCTGACATCCGCATTCTCGATCCAGAGATTGCGCAGCACGTCCATGCGAAGGTCATTGCTCAAGGCGCGCGCCAGCATGCTGCCGTTGATGCCGCCCGCAGAGGCTCCGGCGATGATGTCGACGATCACGCGCAATTCAACGGTGCGGCCGATCTCTTTCAGCAGCTCGAAATAGATTTCCTCGGTGTCGTACTCCGGGTCGTTGGGATCCCTGGCATCGAAGAACGATGCTCGCGCCCGCCGTGAGCGATCGCGGATAGCGTGCAGCGCAGCCGAGGCACGTACCAGCTTGAGTATTTCCTTGGTGATCCCATGCATGTAGACGGCAAGCGAAATGCCGCCAAAACAAACCAATGCGATGCGTAATTCCTTCTCGCGCAAGTCGGCGACCTTGAGTGGACCATCAGGTTACAAGTACTTCAGGCAGCCGCTGGCGAGCACTGCGGCTCCCTTGCGCTACTCCATGGTACTCGCGGTGTCGATCCATATCGGGATGAATCCATCGGCTTCCAACACTTGAAAGATCTGCTCCGCGTGCGTCTGGTCGCGGGTCTCCATGGTCACATCGAGCCGGGTGCCCTTGGCGGGCACGTCGAGAAACAGCCGTCGGTGCTCGACTGCGAGAATATTCGCACCAAGCTCGCCCAGGCGGCTGGCAATATGTCCAAGCACTCCCGGCCGGTCGGGAATAGTCAGCCGGAATGACACGATCCGGTCCTCGCGCTCGAGCTCGCGCACCATGATGGAGGCGAGAATGCGCGGATCGATGTTTCCGCCGCAGAGCACCAGCCCTACTCTGCGGGAGCGGAACCGCTCCGGCTTCACCAGCATGGCAGCTAGCCCTGCCGCCCCGGCCCCCTCAGCCATGGCTTTTTGCAAGGTTAGATACGCATTGACGGCCCGTTCGAGCCGGGCCTCGTCGACGAGGATGATTTCGGACACGAGATCGCGCACGATCGGCAACGTGAGCCTGCCGACCTTCTTGACCGCAATTCCCTCCGCCAGCGTCGGCCCGCCGCATGGGCGGTTGTCTCCGTGGAGGGCGTTCCAAAATGATGGATATAGCTCCGCCTCGGCGCCCACGATCTCGATCCCAGGTTTAAGCGAACGCGCCGCGACCGCATTGCCTGCGATGAGCCCTCCCCCTCCAACGGGAAGCACCAGCATGTCGAGGTCATGTACCGCTTCCAGCATTTCGACCGCGATGGTGCCTTGGCCTGCAATCACCAGCGGATCATCATAGGGGTGTACCCAGGTGAGGCCTTGCTCGCGTGCCACGCTTTCCGCGCGCATCTCGGCCTCGGCAACCGTCTCGCCCTCAAGCACAACCCGAGCGCCGTGGGACTGGGTCGCCTCCACCTTCACGAAGGGTGTGGTGACCGGCATCACGATAGTGGCTGGAATACCCAATCGCGCCGCGTGATAGGCAACTGCCTGCGCGTGATTCCCGGCCGACATGGTGATCACGCCCTGCGTCCGCTGCAACTTGCCCAGCGACGCGAGCTTGTTGAATGCGCCGCGTTCCTTGAACGAATTCGTAACCTGGAGATTTTCGTACTTTACGAACACTTCTGCGCCGGTCGCGCGGGAGAGCTTGGGAGCCGGCAGCATGGGCGTGCGCAGCACCTGACCGGCGATTGTGCGCCGGGCCAGCTCAATATCGCCGATAGTGACGCTCATTCGTTCGCTTCCAGCGCTTCGCCGCAGGACGCGGCAAGCAGGAGAATGCTCTATATCTCAAACGACCGTGCTTCTTGCGACAAGACCATCTACTCTTATCCCCAAGCGTGCCGAGGCGATGCGCGGGGCACGCTGGAGCCCCTGAGCCCATGCTGTTTGACGGCAGGCCCTGAGCGCGCAATGCTAGATGGCGCAGGAAAGGCGACTCGATCCGGCTTAAGACTACCGTGACCCAGCACTCCCGCAATACTCCCCAATTCTATCTCACCGCGCCCTCGCCGTGCCCCTATCTGCCGGGTCAGGAAGAACGCAAGGTATTTACCCATCTTGTGGGCGAGCGGGCGGCGCAGTTGAACGACCTCCTGACCCACGGAGGCTTTCGTCGCAGCCAATCCATTGCTTATCGGCCGGCCTGCGAAACCTGTCGCGCGTGTGTTTCGGTTCGGGTGATCGCGGAAGATTTTCGCCCGACCCGCAGCATGCGGCGCGTGATCGAGCGCAACCGCGACGTGGTCGGCGAGATGCGCGTGCCGGTACCCACCTCCGAGCAGTACTCGGTATTCCGCTCGTATCTCGACGCCCGCCATCGGGACGGCGGCATGGCGGATATGACCGTGCTCGACTACGCCATGATGGTCGAGGACAGTCATGTAGAGACCCGCATGATCGAATATCGACAGCGTCCTCCCGCGAGATCGAGCCCTCTCGGCAGCGGCAGGCTGCTGTCGGTGGCGCTCACGGACGTGCTTAGCGATGGTCTCTCGATGGTCTACTCGTACTACGATTCGGAGTTTTCGTCGCGCTCCCTCGGCACCTTGATGATTCTCGACCATATCGAGCGCGCCCGCCGGATGGGACTCTCCTACGTCTATCTCGGCTATTGGGTGCAAGGCTCGCGCAAGATGGCCTACAAAGGCCGCTTCCTGCCGCAACAGCGGCTCGCTCCCGATGGTTGGAAGCGCGTGGATTACTGACTTCGGCGATCCGGCCTGGCCGTCTCTCTGGCGATCTGAGCGAGTGTCCAATGTTTGTAGGGCGGGTTAGTCACCAAAGTCGGCTCGACCGACTTTGATGGCGTAACCCGCCGTCCGCTCGCAGATGCGTGCTCGTTGCGGTGGGTTTACGCCGTACTGCATCACAAACTACTCTAGCCCGTCATTCCGGGGCCGCGAGTGCTCGGATCGGCGCTTCGCGCCGTCCGAGCGCGAGCGGAGCCCGGAATCCATAACCACGGGCCGTGCAGTGATGAAACTGGTTACGCTGCGTGGCACACATCACTGCTTGGGGTTATGGATTCCGGGCTCGTCGGCAAGTCGGTGAAACCGACTTGCCGACGCCCCGGGATGACAGCGTAGTTTGTGACGCAGTACCGCTAACCCCACCCTGCAAGCCCATTTGGCCGTCAGCTGTCGGCCCGGCTGCCGTTCGCCAGCGTGCTGCTGAATTTGTTGCTGCGGGGAAATCCCTTGGGGGCAAGCCGGCCGGCATCGGCGCGATTGCCGCGCCAATCCGCGAGCTCCTTCAAGCTCAGCGAGAAGACACGCCCGGCAGTATCGGTCCAGGAAAGTCCTGCGTCAGCCTTGAAGGTCTTGAGATCGCTCAGCAAGCCGTCCTTGTAGCGCTGCAGCCGCACGCCGCGTCCTCGACCCATTTCCGGCACTTGCTCGAGGGGAAATATGATCATCTTGCGGTTTTCGCCGACGGCCGCAACAAGCTCTCCTTCGACCTGAGCAATCGCGCGGGCCGCGTCGGGCGCGGCGACATTGAGCACCTGCTTGCCCTTGCGGGTATTGGCTACGCATTCGTCCTCCGGCACGACAAATCCGCGGCCCTGCGCGCTTCCCAGCAGGAATTTGCGCGCCCCTTGGTAAGGAAATACGCTGACAAGATCCGCCTCCTGCTCCAGATCAATGAACAGCCGGATCGGCTCGCCGTGCCCACGGCCGCCGGGCAGCTTGGCTGCTTCAAGCGTGTAGAAGCGCCCATTGGTTGCAAAGACCAGACACTTCGAGGTCGTTTCGGCGGGAAACGTGAACCTCAACCGATCATCCGTCTTGAAGCCGATCCCCGCCAGATCGGTTACTGTTCCGCGCAGCGCGCGAATCCACCCTTTCTCCGACACGACGACCGTGATCGGCTCGCGTTCCACCAGGGCTTGCTCGATTGCGGATTCATCGTGCTGCGGCTGCTCCGCAAAGCTCGTCCGGCGCTTGCCCAGCACGGTGGTGGGACCGAGCTTGGCGCACAACGATTTGATCTCGGCTGCTACGGTGCTCCATTGCTCCTTCTCGGAGCCGAGCAGGTCCTTGAGCTTCTTGCGCTCGGAGCGCAGCTCCTTGTCTTCATTCCTGATCTCCATCTCCTCGAGCTTGCGCAAATTGCGCAGCCGCATGTTCAGAACCGCGTCCGCCTGCACCTCCGACAGCTTGAAAGCAGCGATCAGCACGGGTTTGGGCTCATCTTCACGGCGGATGATCCTGATCACCTTGTCGAGGTTGAGATAGGCAATCAGATAACCGCCGAGCACCTCGAGGCGATGCTCGATGCGAGCAAGGCGGAACCGCGAGCGCCGCAGCAGGACCTCGCGGAGATGGGCAAGCCATTCCAGCAGCGCCTCGGCAAGACTGACCACCTTGGGGATGCGACCCTTTATGAGCACATTCATGTTGAGGGGAATGCGGCTCTCCAGCTCGGTGAGCTTGAACAGCGACTCCATGAGCAGGACCGGATCCACGGTACGCGAGCGCGGCTCGATCACCAGCCGAATGTCCTCGGCCGATTCGTCCCGCGCGTCGGCGACGAGCGGCAGCTTCTTCTCGTTGATGAGCTCGGCGATGCGTTCGACCAGCCGTCCCTTCTGAACCAGCCAAGGAATCTCCGTGACGACGATGAGATAGGTCCCCCGACCCGTGTCCTCCTTGTTCCAGCGCGCGCGCACGCGAAAAGACCCGCGACCCGTTGCATAGGCTTCCGCGATCACATCCGGCGGATCGACGATCACGCCGCCGGTCGGAAAGTCGGGACCTTGCACGTATTTCAGGAGGGTGCGGCTTCTGGCGTTCGGCGTTGAGATCAGATGCAGCGCCGCATCGCAGAGCTCTGCAGCGTTGTGCGGCGGGATCGAAGTTGCCATGCCAACCGCGATCCCCTGGGAACCGTTGGCCAGCAGATTGGGAAACGCCGCCGGCAGAACAACCGGCTCGCGCTCAGAGCCGTCATAGCTCGGCCTGAAGTCGACCGCGTCCTCGTCAATGCCTTCCAGCAAGAGGTGCGCGATCTCGGTCAGCCGCGCCTCGGTGTAGCGCATCGCCGCCGGGTTATCGCCATCCACGTTTCCGAAATTCCCCTGCCCATCGATAAGCGGATAGCGCTGGGCGAAATCCTGAGCGAGGCGCACCAGCGCGTCGTATACCGCCTGGTCTCCATGCGGATGAAACTTGCCGATCACGTCGCCGACGACGCGGGCGCATTTCTTGAATGCCGCCCCGGGATCGAGGCGCAACTGCTGCATTGCGTAGAGCAGCCGCCGGTGCACCGGCTTGAGGCCATCGCGCGCATCCGGCAGCGCCCGATTCACGATGGTTGAAAGGGCATATGCGAGGTAGCGCTGCTCGAGCGCCTCGTGCAGCGCAATCTCTTCAGCGCCGTGCCCTGGCGAGGGAATCAGTGGCTGACCCATGGGGAAGAGCTAATCCCAAAGCTGAAGCGGAACAAGCAATGGAGCCGTGGCCGAGGCGCCTTACTCCGCGCGCATTGCGACCCTCTCGCTGCGCGAGACCGCGGCCATGAAGCTTGCGCGTGCCTCGGCGAGCTGCAACCCCCGCGGCTCGAGCACGTGCCGCATCAGGAAAAAACCGGTAAGCGCAAACCCGGCGGCAACATCGTCCCACGCCGCCGGTTCGTCCCTGAACTCCCCGGACAGAAATGCCGGCAGAGGCAAAAGCCTGTCCTTCCATCCCTCGCCCGCTATCCGCGACACGGCACGTCCGGATTTCGGTGACACATAGCTGAGATCGCCTTGCTCGCCGGTCGCAGCACAACGCGTGAGGTCGAGACCGAACCCCAGTTCCGACAGAAGCTGCAACTCGAAGCGCACGAGGCATGCGCCCGCACGGCGGGCATCGAGCAGCAATTCGAGCAGATCGGTCAAAGCCGCATGGATGTTCGGATGCGGATCGCGCTCCGGCAGGAGGCGACAGAGTGCGCCGAGATGCATCATGGCGTATAGCGCATGTGGGACGCCCAGGAATGATGCGGCGCGCAAGTTAAGTCCTTCGACGCTATAGCAGCCGAGATGCTCGTCCAGACGCGCTTGCCAGGTCGCGGTCACCTGGTTGCCCGCCTGGAGTATCGGTCGATGCCGCGAGCCCCCGCCTCCCCGCACCAACCCGAGATGGCGGCCGTGATCGCGTGTCATCAGCTCGAGGATTGCATTGCCCTCGCCGTGACGTCTGGTTCCGAGCACGATCCCTTCATCAGTCCAGCGCATCGTCAGTCCCTGGGAAAGTCGAGGCCCATGGCGCTGTAGCGCTCCCGGTCATCCTCCCAGCTCTCATGCACCTTCACGAACAGAAACAAATGCACGCGAGCCTCGATTATTTCGGCTATCTCTCGACGCGCCTGCGCTCCGATCGCCTTGATGGTCTGGCCGCCCTTGCCGAGCACGATCTTCCGCTGGCTCTCACGCTCAACATATATGGTCTGCTCGATGCGCACCGATCCATCCGTGCGCTCCTGCCACTGATCTGTTTCCACCGTCGAGCGATATGGCAGCTCCTGGTGCAGGCGCGAATAAAGCTTTTCGCGGGTGATTTCCGCGGCAAGGTGGCGCAGCGGAGCGTCCGTGACCTGGTCCTCGGGATAATGCCACGGGCCCTCAGGGACGTGGCAGGCAAGCCATTCCCGGACGTCCGCGATGCCATCCCCGGTCAAGGCAGAGACCATGAACGTGGCCGCAAAACTGGCGCGCTGATTCGGCCCATCCACAAGCTTGAGCAGAAGCGGTTTGTCCACCAGATCGATCTTGTTGACGACCAGGATCTTGGGTCGGCGGATCTCGACCAACTTATCGAGGACAAACCCGGCTTCATCCTCGATGCCGCGCTCGGCATCGAGGATAAGAGCGACAATATCGGCATCGTGCGCGCCCGCCCAGGCATTCGCCACCATGGCGCAGTCGAGCCGACGCTTGGGCGCAAATACTCCCGGCGTATCGACCAAAATGAGCTGCGATTGCCCGGCGATCGCAATGCCCCGCAGCAGCGAACGGGTCGTCTGCGCTTTACGCGAGACGATCGCGACCTTGGTGCCGACCAGCGCATTGATCAGCGTTGATTTGCCGACATTGGGGGCGCCGATGAGCGCTGCGAATCCGCACCTCCGATCGGCTCCCCCAGTTGCGCCCTGTCCCACGGAGCCGACGGCGGAAACCCCGACCGTCCGATCTGAAGCAGGCGCTGGCGCCTCGACAGCCTCAGCCCGCCGGCGCAGCCGTTTGTCATCGACCATCGAGCGGGTCCGCTTTCACCCCGGCACGGCTCAACATGGCAGTGGCCGCCGCCTGCTCGGCTGAGCGTTTTGACCGACCCAGTCCTTCGGCGGGCGCGAGATCTGCAACCTCCACCATGACCCGGAATTCCGGATCATGATCCGGGCCCTTGCGCTCGATCTCCCGGTAAGCGGGCGCCGGAAGACCGCGCGCCTGTGCCCACTCCTGCAGCGCGGTTTTGGAATCGCGCAGCGCCGAAGGCGTGCGCATGCGGGGGCTCCAAAGGCGCTCGATGACCCCGCAAGCAGCCGCATAGCCGCCATCCACAAAGATGGCTCCGATCAGCGCCTCGCAGACATCGGCGAGGATCGCGGTTCTGCTGCGGCCGCCCGCGTTGGCTTCCGAGGCTCCGAGCCTGATCACGTCGCCAAGGTGTATCGCCCGCGCCACATCGGCGCACGCCTCCCTGCGTACGAGGTCTGCGAGCCGCCGAGACATCTCCCCTTCGTCGGCCTTGGGAAAGGTGCGAAACAACATGTCCGAGATTGCAAGACCAAGAACATGGTCGCCGAGAAATTCGAGTCGCTGGTAGGACGCTGCGCGGTTGCGCACCCCTGGCAACGACGAGATGTGCGTAAGTGCCTGCTCGAGCAAAGCAGGGTCGTGGAACAGATACCCGATCCGCTGCTCAAACTCGTCCGGGGCAGGACGGTGCGCCCTTGTTTGCCTCGCCCTGGATCGAGGCTTGGGATCAACGTTGGTTTTGGCGGGTCCGGGCGCTTCCTCGGATGGCAGGTTTTCCTTTGGCCTGTGGCTCATCGAACCAACGTGAAGAGCCGATCCCAGCGTACTGACCACGGCCAGCGCCACACCATCCACGCATGCTCGCCTTCGCGAATGGAGAAGAAAATGAGCTGGGCGCGGCCCACGATGTTCTCGAACGGCACATAACCCACTTGACTCAGCACACGGCTGTCCGTGGAGTTGTCGCGGTTGTCGCCCATCATGAAATAGTGACCTTCGGGCACCTGATAGACGGGCGTGTTGTCATAGAAGCCGTTGTCGACAAGATCGAGGGTCGTGTAGCTCACGCCATTTGGAAGCGTTTCCCGCCAACGTTTGACCCGGGTAACCCGGGACCCTTCCTCGGCTTCCACAAAGTCTTCAATGCGCTCGCGCTTGACGGGCTCGCCATTGATGTGGAGTACGCCGTCAATCATCTGGATACGATCGCCGGGAAACCCGATCACTCGCTTGATGTAGTCGGTCGTATCATCCTTCGGCAATCGGAAGACCACCACATCGCCGCGCTGCGGAGGCGACGCCCAGATACGGCCGGAAAACACTGGCGGCGAGAACGGCAGCGAGTAATGGCTGTAGCCGTAGGAATATTTCGATACGAACAGATAATCGCCGACCAGAAGAGTCGCCTTCATCGATCCGGACGGGATGTTGAAGGGCTGAAACAGGAAGGTACGGATCACAAGCGCGATGATCAGCGCGTGAAATATCACGCGTCCGGTCTCGGCAATGCCGCCTTCCTTCCGCTTCGCCACTGAATTCACGCTCATCGGCCGATGGTCCATGGCAATCGCGCCCCGCGCCCTTCTAGCCCCTGTCCGAGGAGGGTGCAACGAATAGCCGGCAAATTCGTGGGCGCCGCACTGCAGCCATCGGCTCACAAATTCAGTTTGTCATTTCAATGTCTTAAGCGCCGTTGCCAAGCCGTCTTCGTTGCGGCGTGCGGTCGCGCGGATCACAGCCGTGGAACTGCGCTGATCACGACCACAGCCTGCGCCATCGGTCCTTCGTCGGTGATGGTGAGATCGATGCGCGGCTCGCACCCGGCGGGGGTAATGGCCCGCAGCCGCATGAGCGCGCCGCCTGTCAGCTTCATCGTTGGCCGGCCGGAAGCAAGGTTGACCACCCCCATGTCACGCCAGAATACCCCTGCTCGCAGACCGGTGCCCAGGGCTTTTGCGCATGCCTCCTTGGCTGCGAAGCGTTTTGCGTAAGTCTCGCATCTCCTGGCACGGCGGTCTGCGGTCTCGCGCTCGGTAGCGGTGAAGATGCGGCCGAGAAACCTTTCACCATGCCGCTCGATCGTCCGTTCGATCCGGCGGACGTCGATGAGATCGGATCCGATGCCGAGGATCATCCGCGACCCCGGTCCATGGCCGCACGCATTGTTTTGACGGCGTGTGCAAGCCCAACATAAATCGCCTCGCCAACAAGGAAATGACCGATATTGAGCTCTACAACCTCCGGCAGTGCGGCGATGGATTCCGCCGTCTTGAAATTCAGCCCGTGCCCGGCGTGAACTTCAAGACCTTCGCGCCGCGCGAGCTTTGCGCTCTCCCGAATTCGCTCCCACTCCCGCTCGGCCTCGTGCACGCGATTCTCCGCAAGCGCATCGCACCACGCCCCCGTGTGCAACTCGATGACCGGGGCACCAACCAGCACGGCTGCCTCGATCTGTGACGGCTGTGGCGCGATGAAGAGCGATACGCGTATTCCCGCCTGCTTGAGCTCGGCAACCAGCGGGCTCAGCTGTGGGCGCTGTCCGGCAGCATCGAGCCCCCCTTCTGTCGTGCGTTCCTCGCGGCGTTCCGGTACGAGGCAGGCAGCGTGCGGGCGAGTTGCGACCGCAACGCGGAGCATCTCTGGAGTTGCCGCCATCTCCAAATTGAGCGGCTTCGTGATCTCGGCCTTCAGCCGCGCAATGTCTTCGTCGCGAATATGCCGTCGATCCTCCCGCAAGTGGGCGGTAATGCCGTCGGCGCCCGCCTCGATCGCAAGCATTGCCGCCTGCACCGGGTCGGGGTGCAGGCCGCCGCGCGCGTTGCGCACCGTGGCGACATGATCGACATTCACGCCGAGCCTAAGCATTCATGCGTTTACCCGCTCGGCGTTGGCGACAACGTCTTTCGCACGAAGCTGCGCAATGATCGAGTTGAGATGCTTGATGTCGAATACTTCAAGATCGATCGTAACCGCCGTGAAATCGGGAGCCGATCGCTCCATACGGATGTTGTCGATGTTGCCGTCATGCTCGGCGATGATCTGGGCAACTTGTGCAAGCGATCCGGGCTCGTTGACCGTCTGCAGCACAATGCGCGCAGGGAAACGCTGCGGCGTGCGCTCATCGACGTCCCAGCGCAGATCAAGCCAGCGCTCCGGCGCATCCTCGAAGTCCTTCAGCGCAGGGGACTGGATCGGATAGATGGTAATACCTTCGCCGGGAGTGAGAATTCCCACAATTCTGTCGCCGGGAACCGCGCCGGAGTTGGGAGCAAATCGTACCGGTAAATCCGTATTGATCCCACGAATCGGGATTGCAGGGTCGGTCTCTCCAGGACCTTTGACTGCAACCGACTTCGCCCTTTTGAGCCTGAACCAGCCGCCTTCCGGTTTCGGCTGCTGGACAATAACGGCCGCGCGCTCCTCCTTGTAATCCGGGTACATGGCACGCACCACGTCGGCCGCGCGCATCTCCCCACGACCCACTGCCGACATGACGTCTTCGACGGAAGCGCGCGCCAGCCGCGGCAGCGCGACTTGCAACTGCTCATCCGAGTACAAGATCTTGGCTCGCTGGCACAACCGCTCCACGATACGACGCCCTAGTCCCGCGTATTGGCTGCGCACCGCGGCTCGCGTCGCCCGCCGGATGGCGGCGCGTGCCTTTCCGGTGACCACAAGCGATTCCCAGGCGGCCGGCGGCGCAGTTTGCGCCTTGGATGTGATGATCTCGACTTCGTCGCCGTTCACGAGCTCCGATACGAGCGGCGCAATTTTGCCGTTGATCTTGCAGCCTACCGCCATGTTGCCCACTCCGGTGTGTACCGCGTAGGCAAAATCGATGGCGTTCGCGCGCCGGGGCAAGGCAATCAGCTTGCCTTTTGGCGTGAAGCAGAACACCTGGTCGTGAAACAGCTCGAGCTTGGTATGCTCGAGAAACTCTTCCGGGTTCGAGCCCTCCGCCAACAGCTCGATTGTGCGACGCAGCCATGCATAGGCGCTGGATTCCCGTGAAAGCATCTCGGTTGGAGAGCCCACGCCATCCTTGTAAAGCGCATGCGCCGCAATCCCGTACTCGGCGATCTCATGCATGTCGCGCGTCCGGATCTGCAGCTCGACCCGCTGCCGGCTCGGGCCGATTACCGTCGTGTGGATTGAGCGGTAGTCGTTCTGCTTTGGCGTCGAGATGTAATCCTTGAAGCGACCCGGCACCACCGGCCAACTCGTATGTACGATGCCGAGCGCCTCGTAGCATTGCGGGAGGGAATCCACGATCACACGAAAGCCGAAGACATCCGAAAGCTGCTCGAACCCGATCGAGTTGCGCTCCATCTTGCGCCAGATCGAGTAGGCGCGCTTGCGCCGACCGGTGACTTCGGCATCGATGCCGCGATCGGAGAGCTTCTTGGCAAGCTGCTGCGCGATCTCGGTGACCATGTCGGCGCTCTTGCTCTCAAGCTCATCAAGCCGCCCGCTGACAACCGCGTAGGCCTGGGAATTGAGCTCGCGAAAAGCCAGATCTTCCAGTTCCTCGCGCATCTCGTGCATGCCCATGCGTCCGGCGAGCGGGGCGTAGATGTCGAGCGTTTCCTGCGCGCTGCGCCGGCGCGCCTCTACAGGCATGTGCGACAGGGTGCGCATGTTGTGCAACCGATCCGCGAGCTTGATCAGGAGCACCCTCACATCGTCAGCAATGGCCAGCAGCAGCCTACGGAGGTTCTCGGCTTGCTTTGCTTCCTTTGTGACAAGATCGAGCTTTTTGAGCTTTGTGAGCCCCTCTACCAGCGCGCCAATGTCGCGACCGAACATCTGGTCGATCTCGACCCGAGTGGCGGCAGTATCCTCGATGGTGTCGTGCAAAAGGGCAGCCGCAATGGTCGCATCATCGAGCTTCAGGTCGGTGAGGATCGCGGCCACTTCGAGCGGATGGGAAAAGTACGGATCACCGGACGCCCGCCTCTGCTCGCCATGCGCCCGCATGGCGTAAACATACGCCCGGTTGAGAAGCGGTTCGCTCGCGTTGGGATTGTAGCGCTTGACGCGCTCGATTAGATCGTACTGCCGCATCATCGGCGGCTTGGCAGCTTGCCGATGGATTTGTTTCGGGGAATCAAGCGCTTGCGATACGATGCTCAGACCTCGCCCTAACGGAGCACGAGCCCGCGCTTGGTTCTGCATGCGTGGAAGATCGGTCGAAGAGCGTGCCACGTCGAAGGTCCTGCACCCCGTGCAGCCATAAGGAGAGCCGTTTCTACAAGGATATCATGGCACTCGTTAATGCCTACAAGTGCAATTGCCATCCGTCGCCGCCGAGAGCAGGCGGCACCGACGGTTGCGACATCCGGCATGCTCCTGACCGGGCCTTGGATGCGCGACTTCGTCGCCGACTGTCAAAAAAATTGCCCGGCACAGGCCGGGCTGCAACCCATCGAGTAATTGGTATCCGGCCAGAGCGAGCCTGTCCCCTCAGGAACAGCCCGGCCGGCTACCCCAAAGCAGCCTATTCCTCTTCCTCCGGTTGCTCCTCCGGCGGGGTAAGCCCTTCGAGGCCCTTGAGCAGCTCTTCCTCCGTCATGCGCTCGCCGGTGACCTCCGTGTCGTCGGCCTCGATCCCCCCGGCGACCGAGCTGATGAGCGGGGGACCTTCCGGTTCGGGCTCATCGACCTCCACATATTTTTGCAGGGAATGCACCAGCTCTTCCCTGAGATCATCGGCCGATATGCTGGTGTCGGCGATCTCACGCAGCGCCACAACCGGATTTTTGTCGTTATCGCGGTCGATGGTGATCTGAGCCCCCGATGAGATCATACGCGCACGATGGCTGGCCAGCAGCACGAGATCGAAGCGGTTCTCGACCTTGTCGATGCAGTCCTCAACAGTAACCCGGGCCATGGCGGTTGCTCCCTCATGGAGATCGTGAAAGCGCAGGCGCTACCTAGCGTTGGGAACATCGGATTGCAAGGTGCATCAACATTCGTAAATTCTGCTTGGCGATCCGACATCAGTCTGTTAGGCAAGCTACGGGAATCGGCCACGCCCATCCTTTTGATTATTGGATTGGCAGTGACGCTGGCCTGCACAGCTCATTCAGCGGCTCGCGCTCACTGATCCCATAACAGGATGTTCCTTGCATTGCGGCGGACGGGTTCCGTCCGGAATGCGCTGCTGAATGTTGATGCCTTTGCAGGATTGAGGCGAAATATGGAATCGAGAACCGAAAAAATCGGATTGTTCATTGATGGCGCCAACCTCTATGCCACGGCAAAGGCCCTGGGCTTCGACATCGATTACAAGCGGCTGCTGCGTGAGTTCCAGTCGCACGGCTATCTTCTGCGCGCCTTCTATTACACTGCCATCATTGAGGACCAGGAATATTCCTCCATCCGGCCTTTGATCGATTGGCTCGATTACAACGGCTACACGGTCGTCACCAAGGCCACCAAGGAATTTGTGGATCAAGCCGGGCGCCGCAAGGTCAAGGGCAACATGGACATCGAGCTGGCGGTAGATGCCATGGAGCTTGCCGGTTCCATCGACCATATGGTCCTGTTCTCAGGAGACGGAGATTTCCGTTGTCTGGTCGAGGCCGTGCAGCGGCGCGGGGTCCGCGTGACGGTGGTTTCCACCATCTCGACCCAGCCGCCGATGGTCGCCGACGAGTTGCGCCGGCAAGCCGACGTGTTTCTCGACATCACGGAGCTGCAATCGAAGATCGGGCGCGATCCGGCGGAACGCCCCGCCAGGGAACCGCGGGAAGGGCGCGAGCGGCATACACCCCAGTTCCTTCACCGGCCCGCAGCGCCGCAACGTGCGGGAGCAGGCGCTCCGCTCGACGACGAGGACGATTTCGAGGATTGAGGCGCGCCCATGGTCGGCGCGTCCGGCAAACCCGGTCGTGACTGCCCGCTTTGCCCGCGGCTGCACGCGTTCCGCCACGAGTGGCGAGGCCGGGAACCGCAGTGGTTCAACGCCCCGGTTCCCTGCTTCGGTGCTGCTACCGCGCGGCTTTTGATTGTAGGATTGGCACCGGGACTGAGGGGAGCCAATCGGACCGGCCGTCCGTTCACGGGCGACTATGCCGGCGATCTCCTTTACGACACCTTGAAGGCGTTCGACTTTGCCGCTGGAACCTATGCCGCTCGACCGAATGACGGGCTGACGCTGATGGATGCCCGCATCACCAATGCGGTGCGGTGCGTTCCCCCGGAGAACAAGCCGTTGCCGGCGGAGATCCGCACATGTCGCGGGTTCCTTGCCGCCACTATTGCCGAGATGGAGAATCTGCGCGCCATCGTCACCCTTGGCCGCATCTCACACGAGAGTACGGTCGCAGCGCTCAATCAGCGTCGATCAGCGGCACCCTTCGGCCACGGCGCGTGGCACGACGTGGGACAGCTACGCGTATTCGCGAGCTATCATTGCTCGCGCTATAATACGAACACGGGTGTACTTACCCCAGAGATGTTCCGCGCCGTGTTCGCGCAGGTTCGCGCCTATCTCGACGCCCGCATCCACGCAACCACCTCCTCGGCGCTCTTATCTGGAGGGAATACCGGATAGAAAACCTTGGCAATGATACCGGCATCGATCACCAGCACCATGCGCTTGAGCAGAACCATGCCGGCGATCGTGAAGGTGGGAAGCTCGAGCGCGCGGGCAAGCGCGAGGTGCTCGTCGGAAAGGATCGGAAACGGCAGCTTGAGACGCCCGACCGCCTCTTTTTGATACGCGCTGTCCTGGGTCGACAGCCCGAATACATGAGCTACGCCGAGCTGCCTGAGATCGGCGAAATGATCGCGAAAAGAACATGACTGGGGTGTGCACCCGCGCGCTCCGGGGATGCCATCCCATCCGTCCGGCGGCGCCTGTCCCGGTACGCCGGTGCGCGGGTAAATGTAGACGACCGTGGGGCCGGAGAGCGCCGAAAGATCCACCATAGCGCCGTCAGTCGCGGGAAGCGGCAGCGATGGTAGCTTGCGGCCGGGGAGATGGCGGGCGGCACCATCGTCATGGGGAACGGGCAGCCCGCCGGGCAGCACGTTGGGATCGTGCGATAGGCTCATATTGCGTCTCCGCGTAGCAGCCTCACAATTGTCGCTTGTAAGAGATGAATTCCAGGAGCGATCCGTCGGGATCCCTGAAATAGATGCTGGTGCCGGCGCCTTTTGCGCCGAAGCGCTCCATCGGCCCGGCTTCAATCATCACGCGACAGCGCTCAAGATGCGCGACGGCCTCGCTGATCGGTCCTGACCATTCAAAGCAGAGATCGCTGTTCCCGGGCTGGACCGGCAGACGTGCCACCTCAGCCGGCTTCACTCCCGGACCATGCAGATTGAGCTGAACCGTCCCGAAACGATAGGCCCAGCCGTGGCCTCGGGCGATCAGCTCGGCGCCCAGGACATCGCGATAGAAAGCGTTCGAGCGCTCCCAATCGGAGACATGCACCACGCAATGATCGAAGGTGATGGGCAGCGCCATGCTTTAACCCTTAGCGCGCAACAGCCGGCCGCGCTCGCGCTCCCAGCTGCGCTTCTTTTCCGTCTCGCGCTTGTCATGCAGCTTCTTGCCCCGCGCAAGCGCAAGCTCGACCTTGGCCCGACCCTTGTCGTTGAAATAAAGCTTGAGCGGGACCAAAGTCATTCCCTCGCGCTCCACCGCTCCCATGAGCTTGTTGATCTGCCGGCGATGGAGGAGCAGCCTGCGCACCCGCTTGGGCGCATGATTGAAGCGGCCCCCCTGCAGGTATTCGGGAATGTTCGCATTCACCAGCCAGATCTCGCCTCCACGCGAATCGGCATACGATTCCGCAATCGTCGCCTTGCCCTGGCGCAGCGATTTTACTTCCGTTCCGGTCAGCGCAATACCGGCCTCGAGCGTCTCACCGATCTCGTAGTTGAACCGCGCCTTTCGATTGTGAACGACGACGCGCGCATTGCTCTGCGGTTTCGCCGTCATCACGTTTACCCTGCACTCCCCTGAGTGCACTCTTGACGACTCATTTCCGTTCGGCTTGCAAAACGTCGCGGATCTCCGTGAGCAGCTGCTCCTGCTTGCTCAGGGGCGGGACCTTTGCGGCCTCCGCACGCAACAAGCGGTTCATCAGCTTGACGATCAAGAACAGGACCCAGGCAATGATGATGAAGTTGATGGTAACGGTGAGGAAGCTTCCCCACGCCAGCACCGCACCCTGCTTCTTGGCCTCCGCAAGCGAGCTCGCGGTCGCTTTCGACGACAGCGGGATGAAGTAGTTGGAGAAATCAAGCCCGCCGGTCATGGCGCCGATCAGGGGTGTGATAATGTCGCCCACCAGCGAATTGACGATTGCGCCGAATGCGGCACCGATCATGACGCCGATGGCGAGATCGACGACGTTGCCGCGCAGCGCGAACTTCTTGAATTCCTCGAGCATCGTGTCCTCCGCTGCTTGCTGTCATGCCGGGGCCGCGAGCGGAGCCCAAAAACCATAGCCACAGATCGGGGGTTGCGATGGACGCGGCACCCACGGCCGCCTGGGATTATGGATTGCGGGCCAGCCAGCAAGTCGGCATGGCCGTCTTGCTGGCGCCCCGGAATGACACCACGGTAAGCGCTAGTTGATCAGCCCGGCGTGAACCATTGCCTCGCGTACCGCCGATTTGGTCTTTTCGGCCACCGGCACCATCGGCAACCGAACCGTTTCGGCGCACTTGCCGAGCACTGACAGGGCGTACTTGGCCGGCGCGGGATTGGTTTCGATGAACAATGCGAGGTGCAGCGGCATCAGCTTGTCCTGCAGACGAAGCGCCGCGGTGTAGTCGCCATTGCGGCAGGCGTGCTGGAATTCCGCGCAAAGTCCCGGCGCCACGTTGGAGGTCACCGAAATGCAGCCGTGGCCGCCGTGAGCCATGAAGCCGAGCGCGCTGGCATCCTCGCCGGAGAGCTGGTTGAATCCGGCTCCCATGGCCGCGCGCTGCTGGGAGACGCGAATCACGTTGGCGGTTGCGTCCTTAACGCCCGCGATGTTGTCCAGCTCGAACAACCGCTTCATGGTGTCGACCGACATGTCGATCACGGACCGCGCGGGGATGTTGTAGATGATGATCGGGATGCGGATGGCGTCATTTATCGCCTTGAAGTGCTGGTACAAGCCTTCCTGGGTTGGCTTGTTGTAGTAGGGCGTTACTACCAGCACCGCAGCTGCGCCGCAGGCTTGCGCGTGTTGCGCCAGCTCGACCGCCTCGCTGGTGCAATTTGACCCGGCCCCGGCGATCACGGGCACACGCCCCCTGGCCTGGTCGACGCACCACTCCACGACCTGGCGGTGCTCGTCGTGGGAGAGCGTGGGACTCTCGCCAGTGGTGCCCGCAGGCACCAGACCATCGGTGCCTTCAGCGATCTGCCAATCGATGAGGCCCCGGAAAGCCTGCTCGTCCACAGAACCATTGCTGAAAGGGGTGACCAGGGCGGTGAACGAGCCTCGGAAGCTCGTCTTGGCTGTCATGATACGATGTCCTCTGCCGGGCCCGACGTGGTCCCCGCGCCGCAGCCCCTTATTCCATTCTTATCTTACCGGGAACGCACCTTAGTTGAAAGTCCCTGGCGTGCCGGATTGCCGCCTTTTTGCCGTGGTCGGGGCTGATGGTCGGCTCGAGTAAATTAGCTGTTCGTCAATTGAATCAATTGAATAAGCGGCTGGAAGGCGCTACGAGCGCCGCAACGGTTGTCTTGATGGGTCAAGTAGCTCTGCGAATTTTCACCGGCCTGGTCGCTGTCGGCATCCTCGCCGCTGCGGTGGCGGCGGCTGCGGCGGGATCGGTACCTCTTCCCAAGCCGCGGCCCGCAGAGACGGCCACCAACACCATCGGAAGCAGCTCCGCAATCCCACCGCCACCAGCGAGCAGTGAGGCTCCTCGGTTTACCGCTGCGCAGACGCTCTCCGCCTCCCCCACCGATCTCGCCGCCCTCAAGGAGGCGATCACGGCGGCGCGCAGAGGCAACATCCCACATGCATCCGAGCTGCGGAGCACCATCGCCGACCCGCTTGCGCGCAAGCTCGTGGAGTGGTCGATTCTGCGTAACGATGACAGCGAGACCATCGAGCTCGCTCGCTACACCACGTTCATTTCTGAAAACCCGAGCTGGCCTGCCATCGGCCTTCTGCGCAGGCGCGCGGAGGCGACACTGTGGTCCGAACGGCCGGATCCGGTCGTCGTGCGTTCCTTCTTCGGCAAGGACAGGCCTGTTTCCGCGAAAGGAAAATTCGCGCTGGCGCGCGCGCTATTGCTGCAAGGCGAGAGGAGCGCGGCACAATCGCTCGTTCGGGACGCATGGCGCAACGACGCCTTCGCCGTCGATGTTGAAACTCCCGCACTCGACATTTTCAGCGATTTGATCACCACGGCGGATCACAACGCCCGCATGGACATGCGACTCTACGCCGAGGACGTGGAGGGAGGCCTGCGCGCGGCCAATCGCGCCGGCGGCAACGCACCCGTCATCGCCAAAGCGTGGATCGCGGTCATCAGAAAAGCAAGCAATGCCAAGGCGCTGCTCGACGCGGTGCCGGCGGATGCCCGACACGACATCGGGCACATCTACAGCCGCGCGCAGCTTCTGCGCCGTGGTGACCACGCCACCGAGGCCGCGCAACTGATCTTGTCGATACCGCACGATCACGGCGAGGCGATCGACGCCGATCGGTGGTGGGTGGAACGCCGCCTGATCGCGCGCAAGCTTCTGGATGCCGGCGATGCCAAGACCGCCTACCGGGTCGTGCGCGATGCCGCGCTCCCGAGCAGGGAGAATTACCGCGCCGAGCAGCAGTTCACTGCGGGATTCATCGCGCTGCGCTACCTTCACGACCCTGCTGGTGCGCTGGCGCATTTCGCCAGGATTGCACAGGGGATCCACAATCCGATTGCGCTTGCGCGCTCCGGGTACTGGCAGGGGCGCGCGGCGGAAGCGATGGGTCGAAAGGACGAGGCGCACGCCCACTATGAAGCGGCCGCACGCTATTCGACCGCCTATTACGGGCAAATCGCCCGCGCAAAGCTCGGCTACAAGGAGATCAGCTTGCGTCCTGCGCCGGAGGCGCGCGAGGGGCATGGCCCCGTGGAAGTCGAGCGTGCGGTCGAGCTGCTTTATGCCATCGACGAGCCGGACCTGGTGGCCGGAGCGCTGGCCGACCTGGGAGAGCGATCAAGCGACGTTCTGCGCTTGGCGGAGCTCGCCGAGTTGGCCGCCCGGCACAAGGATGCGCGCGCGACGGCGCTTGTCGGCAAGGCCGCGCTCGGCCGCGGCTTGCCGTTGGAGCATTATGCCTTCCCGGTGATCGGTATCCCCGACTACCGCCCGATCGGTCCCACGGTAGAGCCTGCTGTCATTTACGCGATCGCCCGTCAGGAGAGCACGTTCAACCCGAAGACCGTTTCCAGCGCACGCGCCATGGGCCTCATGCAGGTCACGCCGGCGGCAGCGCGTTACATTGGCGGCAAATACCACGCGCCCTACGACGAAAAGCGGCTGTTGAGCGACCAGTCCTACAACGTCCAACTGGGTGCCGCCGAGCTGGGCGAGCTCATCCAGGAGTATCGCGGATCCTACATCCTCACCTTTGTCGGCTATAACGCGGGGCGCGGGCGCGTGAAGGAGTGGATCGCCAAGCATGGGGATCCCCGCGATCCCAAGGTGGATCCGATCGACTGGGTGGAGCGCATTCCGTTCTCGGAGACGCGCAACTACGTCCAGCGGGTGATGGAGAACCTGCAGGTGTATCGGGTGCGCTTCGGCGGCGGGTCGAAGCTGCTGATTGAAGCCGATCTACGCCGCGGGGCCGCGAGCAATTGAGCGACTGCGTGTTTACGCAGGGCGGATAAGGTTAACTAACCGTACCGCATCACAAACTACTCCAGCCCGTCATTCTGGGGCCGCGAGCGCTCGGATCGGCGCTTCGCGCCGTCCGAGTGCGAGCGGAGCCCGGAATCCATAACCACAGGCCGTGCAGTTGTGATGAAAGTGGTAGCGCCGCGGTGGCACACATAACTGCTTGGGGTTATGGATTCCGGGCTCGCAGGCAAATCGGCACAGCCGATTTTCCTGCGCCCCGGAATGACGTCGAGGGGCAACTTGTGACGCAGTACTGCTAACCCGCCCTACAATCTATTGGCGTAGGTGCGCAACTCGTTGCGCACGAAATTACCGACCCGCCGGCTGCGATTGCGCAGGAACCGGAGCAGTCCCGCATCGACGAAATAGGTATGCAGGATGCTGTCGCGGGTGGTCACGTCGGCACCAACCGGGTCAGCGGAGTGCCAAGTGTCCTCCCCGACCGCAAACGCATAGCCGCTATTGGGCGCGAACCTCATCTGGGTGCGCTTGGGCAGGCTGCCGTCGGCAAGCTTTTCATGGAAGATCGTGCCGATGTGCGTGTTCGACGCGTCACGCGGCAGGTAGAGCTGCACCGTGATCCCCTTCCAGCGCGTGTCGGTGTGGGGGGTGATCATGTAACCTGGAATGTCCCGCGTCAGGATCGGTATGGGGTACATGCCGAGCTTCGCAAAGTGCGGCCCAAAGCGGCGCGCCAGCGCTGGCGCGAGTTGGCGCACGAATGCGTCCTTCACTGCCTGCGAGCACAATGCGCGCCCCACCAGGTCCCAGATCGCGCGCTTTTCCGGGGGCAGGTGGCGAATGTATTCGGGAAAGAGATCGATTTTCACCCGCGTTGGCGTGCCGTCCGGCAGCACATTGCACTGATTCTGCCCGCGCAATGGCCGATAATCCGCCGCCACCGGCATGGCAGCGAGCATGCTTGCATAGACGTCCTCGGGAAATACCCGCTCGAGCTCGAGATGATAGAACGGCTGCTCGGCCCTGCGCGCCGAGTCGACCGCACCGGCGATGAAGTCTGTGAGCCGCGCGAGGGCGCGAGCCTTGTCACTGCTCGTTGCGGCGATGGCCTGGTCCATGCTGCCCCTGATCCCGTTGGCGTTCTCGGTCTCGCTGAGGGAGCCCGAGGCAATTGCCCCGCGAAACCGACGCATTAAGCCAGAAAGGCGGTCGCAATCAATCCCAAGCGGGACAAAAGAAACGAGGGCGTGCCTGCGCCCTCGCCGCTGCCGTAAGTCTATTGCGGCTTAGCGTCGGCCGGTACCCGTGGCTCCGCTGCCGCTTCCGCTGGTTGTTGGAATCTCCTTCGCTGTTGGTGTTGTATGCGTCTTTCGAGCAGCCCGGCGTTCCCGGAATACTCGTGGCCCAAGCTCGCCCGGCGCCAGGGTTCCGGCTCAAGGTCCATGCAGCTTATGAATACCTGCTCCCCCCGCGACGATTTCGTAACCGGCCAGGATGGGCTGCGGTTGCACGTACGTGAATGGGGGCCGCGCGCGTCCGCTGCATTGCCGGTGGTCTGCCTGCCCGGGCTTGCCCGCACGACTGCCGACTTCGAGACGCTTGCGCAGGCGCTCGCCGCCGACATCAGGACCCGCCGCCGCGTGCTGGCGGTCGATTCGCGTGGACGCGGCAAATCGGAGTACGACCGTAATCCGACAAATTACAGTCTGGCGGCGGAGCTTGCCGACCTTCTGGCAGTCTTGACCGCGACGAGCATCGCCAAGGCGGTATTCATCGGCACTTCCCGCGGCGGCATCCTGACGATGTTGCTGGGGCCCGCTCGGCCCACGGCGATCGCCGGCTGCGTGCTCAACGATATCGGTCCCGTGATAAAGCCGACAGGTCTCGCGCGGATCAAGGGTTATGTCGGCAAGCTGCCGGAGCCGGAAAGCTTCGAAGCCGCTGCGGACGGGCTGGCGCGATTGTTTGGGACGCAGTTTCCCAAGTTGACGCGTCGCGACTGGCTGGCGTTTGCGCAGCGGACCTTCAAGCAGGCGGGAGAGCGAATCGTGCCCGACTATGACCCGCAGCTCGCGACCATCCTCGAGCAAGTGGATGTGGAGAACCCGCTCCCCCCGTTGTGGAAGGAGCTCGATTCGCTCGCGGGTAGTCCTATGATGGTCATCCGCGGCAGCAACTCGGACATCTTGTCGGCGGCGACGGTGGCCGCCATGCGGGAGCGGCGATCCCAGCTCGAAGTTCTGGAAGTGCCCGACCAGGGCCACGCCCCGCTTCTCGCCGAGCCCGAAACGATCCAACGCATCGCAGAGTTCGTTGCGGCCTGCGATGCCCGCGAAGGGCCGTAGCCGCCATTGGGCCACAGACGCACCCCGTTTGCGGGTTACGCCGCACAGGCCGACTGCCGGTAGCCGACTTGTGCAGCTACCCCCCTAAACGAAAACCCCCCGGCGGAGCACCGCCGGGGGGCGAAGGTTGAGATTCTGGTTTTTAGGCGATCACAGGACGAAGTCGCGGTGGACGCGGAAGGTCACGCCGACGTTGTCCTGATTCTCGATGCTGTAGATACCGGACGGACGCGAAGTGTTGGTCCGGTAAGTCGCAAGCCCGGAGAAGGCAGTGTAGAGCTTGGTGTAGACGATATCGACGCCCATGTAGAACTGCGAGGTGATGTTCCACTGGGTGCGGGAGCCGATATATCCTTTCTGCCAGTTCGGGCTGCAGTTGGTCATGTTGGCAAGCGTGCCGCTGGCCATGGAGTTGAGCGCCGAGGCAGCCGCCGTGGTGACCGCGCCGAGGTTGGCGCTGCCGGCGCCGGCGATGAAGCCGCCGGTAGTCGGCGAGCCGCAGGTGGCGGCGGCGATGAGCTGCGTGGCGTTGGCGTTGTACTCCACTGCGGTCCAGCCGCCGTAGAGCGAGGTCTTCCACTTCGGGTTCCACACCTGCTCCCAGGAGGCATAGATGCCCCAGGATTTGGTCAGCTCGGTCTCGGTGCCCGGGCCGAAGATGCCGTCCATAAGCGGCCCGACGCCGAGCGAGTTGCCGACCCCGAACTTGGCGGCGCTGCCGAGCACGGTCTGGGTGTGGTCGATGTAGCGCGGCGCGCCTTCGGTATAGCCGCCTTGCACCTGCAAATAGCTGCCGCCGGGCACGTTGAGCCGCAGGCCGCCGGTGACCACCCATCCGAGCTTGTTGGCGGGATGGCCGCAGGGTTCCGAGCCCAGGAGACTAACGCCGCCGGGAACGCCGGTGCCGGTTGCCGCAACGCCAGTGTTCGCGAGGAAGCCGCCAGGTGCGCAGCTGGTGAGCCCGGTCCCCGCGCTCGAGACGTTGGAGCCGTAATAGCCGCTGTCCACCTCGTGCAGGGCGCCGCCCACCATGATGGCGCCCCACTTCTGGTCGATGCGCCAGTTGTAGACGAGGTCCGGGTTGCGGATGGCGCCGGTATCATTGGGTATGATCCCGCCGACCACGAACGGGTTGTTGAACGTGCCCTGGACGGTGCTGCTGCTGTTGCCCGCGAAGGCGCCGGTAATCTGGCCAGCCACGCCGACGTTGGTGACGCCGAGGCGGCGCGGCTCTTCCAGCGAGACCGTGCTGGTGATGCCGTTGCCGAAATTGGCGGTGTAGGCTGCGACACGCCAGCCGCCGTCACCGGTATCTTCCGTCTCGGTGGCGAAGTAACTTATCGCCGGCGCCGAGAAGAAGTCGTAGAACGACTGCGCGAGGCCGAAGGTGAAGCCGGCGAACTGGATGAAGCCGCGGTTGGCGTAGAGCGCTTCCGGGTTCGGCGAGTCGCCGGTATGGCCGATCAGGAAGTAGGTCCGCAGCACGCCGTAGTCGGTCTGCTCGCGGGTATCGACCGTGATCACCGCGCGGGTGCGCTGGGTGAAGACACCAACGCCGCCCCCCGGGCCGACCGCGGGAGTGTTGCCGTTCAGGTTGTACGGCCCCAGGTTGTTGGTGAAGTTCGGGCTGAAGAACGGCGTCGCCGTCGCGTTCTGCCCGTAGTTGTAGTAGAACTGCGCCCGCACATATCCGCCGAGCTTGAGGCAGATATTGGTACCGGGGATGTAGTAGAAGCCGTCCCCGTACAGGTTGCAGATCTTAACATATTGCACCGCCGCCTTCACAGGCATGTCGGCAGCCTGCGCCCCAGCAACAGCAACGAAGCCCGCTGCGGTACCGAGGAGAAGACTTTTCACCATCTTCATCTCAACCTCCATTGTTATCCTGGGAGGGATCGGTCTCCGTCGGGCGCTGCTCACCCGGGAAGGTCCCCTTACGCTCCCCTCTCCCCACCGGCCTCTCCGCTGCCACCGTTGTCCCCTGGGCACCGGATTGACCGGAAGGAGCGACATGGGGATGCCCCCCTCCGTCGCACGTCCACATTAGCTCAGTTGTTCCCGCTGGCAACGACTAAGAGACATTTTGAACAGTCCGAAGCGCTGTTTTCAGAGCGGTGTTGCTCAAACATCACTTGGATTACTGCCGGGCCAGGTCTCAATTACGCCCGGCTTGGCGCCTCGGAAGCTTGCAGTTGATACCTGTTAAGACTTTGGAAACGCGAAGCTTCTTGCGACGACGAAAGAGCCTTTGGAGGGCGGCGGAGCGCTGCTCCAGGTGCCCCTGTCTTCCTCCCGAGGCATATTTGCTTGGATCTCGCCATGGCTCTCGCATCGCGATTGACGAGCCTCATAAGGTTTCCGCGTCAGCGGCATCCAGCTAGAATCGGTGCGCTCCGCTCTCAATCTCAGGAAGCAGCGTCTTGAATCTCCTGCATGAAGCGATTTCCCACCACCAGAGGGGCGACCTCGTTCAAGCGGCCAAGATTTATCGCAAGATCTTGCGCTCGATTCCAAATGAATCGAATGCCTTGAAATTCCTCGGGATGATCGAGCTGCAATCGGGCAATCTGCGCAAGTCCGAGGAGTTGTTTGCCGCTTCCATCAAAGCCAATCCCCGTTCTCCGGACTGCCACTACTACTTGGGCCGCGTCTACCTCAGGGATAACCGCTCGGATCGCGCCAGGGAGCATTTTGAGAAAGCCCTTGCGCTCGATCCCGCGCATGCGGATGCCCTCGTCTGCCTCGGAAATCTTCTGCACAACGATGGGAATGTGCCGGCGGCGCTCGATTGTTATCAGCGTGCGCTGCGCACCAATCCAAGAGCGGTCGAAGCTTCCCTTGGCCGCGGCAGATGCTTGATGGAACTAGGCCGGTACAGCGACGCTGTGCTCGCATTTGACCAGGCGATTGCGGTTAACGCAAACCTTGCCGAAGGGTGGCTGGGACGCGGGAATGCGTTGCAGCGGCTTGGGTCCCATGAGGCTGCTGTCGCCGCTTATGACCGTGCCCTCTCCATCGAGCCACGGGTTGTGCTGGGCTGGATTGGCCGAGGCGCCGCATTGTTGGAGCTTGGCCGTCCTGCCGAGGCGCTCGCTTGTTACGACCAGGCGCAAGCCGCCAATGGCGATGCTCCTACGCTTCGGATTGCGCGGGGGCACGTGTTCTTTCGGCTCAGGCAATATGAGAAGGCGCAGGCCGAGTACGAAAAGGCGCTCGCGCTCCAGCCGCGCTCGGCTTTGGCTGCGGTTGGACTGGGGAACAGCCTTGCCGCAGTCAATCGGTACGACGACGCGCTCGTCGCCTTTGACCGAGCTGTGGCGCACGACGCCGGATGTGTGGAAGCGTGGGTCGGACGCGGCAGCACGCTCTGCCTGCGCAAGGAATATGCGGGTGCGCGGGCTTCCTACGACAAGGCTTTGGCCATCAGCCCCGACTTGCCGGAAGCACAGTTCGGAAAATGCGAGGCACTGTACCGGCTGGGCCGCTACGAGGAAGCAAAGCAAGCTTGCGACAGAGCCCTCTTGATCGACCCCGGCCGCAGCGAAGCGGCCAATAGAGCCGCGCTGTGGTACGACCGCGGGCTGATGCTTCTGCGGCTGGATCGCGTCGCCGAAGCCGCCGAGAGCTTCCAGCAGGCGATCGCGATCGATGCCGATGCCGAGCTGGCGCTTGGGCATCTTGTGAATGCACGACTTCGGCTGTGCGACTGGCGCGGCCTGCAAGACAAGCTCGACTGCCTCATTGCCGGCGTCCGCGCGGGGAAGTGCGTCAGCGAGCCGTTTGCGCTTCTGGCCACTCCCGCCGACGCCGCCGATCAGTTGCGATGCGCCGAGACCTACACCGCCAAGCATGCTCCGGTAGGAGCTCCTTGCGTTTGGCACAGCGGTAAAGGTGATGGAGAGCGCCTTCGCCTCGCATATGTATCAGCGGATCTGCGCGAGCATCCGGTCGCGTTCCTCATGGCAGGACTGTTCGAGCACCACGACCGGTCGCGGTTTCAGACGTTTGCGGTCTCGCTGCGTCCAGACAAATCGAGCGAGATGCAAGGCCGCCTGCGCGGAGCTTTCGACGAATTCCTCGACGTGTCGGGCGAGACTGATGAAAATGTGATGCGCCTGCTGCGCGAGCAGAGGATCGACATCGCCGTGGATCTGATGGGCTACACGGAGCACGCTCGGCCGAATGTATTCGCTTTGCGCGCGGCCCCGATCCAGGCGAGCTATCTCGGGTTTTCGGCGACGATGGGCGCGAGCTTCATGGATTATGCGATTGCCGATCCCGTCGTCCTGCCGAGCGATCAGCACGCCTGCTACACGGAAAAGATCGTGCATCTCCCGGAATGCTTTCTGGTCAACGATTCCACCAGAGCAATCTCGCCGCAGGCTCGCAGCCGCGAGCAGGAGAGGCTGCCGGAGAATGCGTTGGTGTTTTGCTGCTTCAACCAGGCACACAAGCTGCTCCCCATGACCTTTGACGTTTGGATGCGGCTCCTGATGCGAGTTGAGGGCAGCGTCTTGTGGCTGTCGCGGCTCAACGATCATGCCGTCGTCAATCTTCGCAACGAGGCACAGGCAAGGGGGGTCGATCCCGCGCGATTGATCTTCGCGCCTCGGGTTGCCTCGCAGGCGGACCACCTCGCGCGCCATAGCCTGGCAGACCTGTTCCTGGACACGCTTCCCTACAACGCCCACACCACTGCAAGCGACGCGCTCTGGGCGGGCGTACCGGTCTTGACCTGCATTGGAACCACCTTCGCCGGCCGGGTCGGGGCAAGCCTGTTGCATGCGGTGGGGCTGCCGGAGCTCGTCACGCAAAGTCTCGATGAGTACGAGGCACTTGCCCTCAGACTTGCAACTGATCCTGCCCGGCTGCGAACGCTACGCAGCAAGCTTGCATCCAACCGGCGGAGCCAGCCGCTGTTCGATACGGACCGCTTCCGGCGCCACCTCGAGGCTGCTTACGAGACTATGTGGGAGATCTGGCGAAGGGGAGAGCCCCCGCGCCACTTTGCCGTCACCTCCTCGGGCGAGGCATCTTCGACCGTACCGCCAGCCGCACATCAGGAAGGAGCGCTCACATGAACAGCCCCACTCAGGTCACGGTTGCGCCAAAGGGAATGGGTCTCAACGACTTCGTGGCGCAGCAGGAGGGATTCTTCGCCGCGGAAGGGTTGGAGGTCTCCTTCGACTGGAAGACCTTCAGAGGCACCCAATCGAGCTGGAAGGATCTCACCTATTTCGAGCGGCCCCAGGATAAGCCATACGCCGAAGGCCGCGACGTCATCCAGGGCGCCTGTGCATGGGGCAGCATCTGTAACGCCAGTGCCGGGATGGGGCGCTTCGTGCCGCAAGCCTATGGCGATTCGCCCTGGGCCATCTTCGTGCGGTCCGATTCTCGCTTCAGCACCCCGCAGGACCTCAAAGACGTGCCGATCGCCGTCGGTATGCGCGCCGGCAGCCACTTCAACGTGCCGTACAGGCTGGAGAAATATCTACCGCTCGCGAACATCAAGGTCGTGAACACCGGTGGCTTCGGGGCGCGGCTGAAAGCATTGCTCGAAGGCGAAGTCGAAGCCGCGAGCCTGCTGCCGCCACAGATCGCCATGGCCGAGCAGCTTAGTCTGCGCAAGATCATCGCGGATCGCTTCCATACCTTGTGGTGGGTTCCGGAGTCGGCCGCACCCGAAACCGTCGGCGCGTATCTGCGCGCACTCGATCGCGCGGAAAAAGCGATGGACGCCAATCTGGAGAAGTACCTGCCGCTCTGGGAGCTCGCTGTGCCGCCGGAATTCAAGGACTGCGAGTGGGACTACAGCAGGTTCGGCCGCGGCGAGCGCTTCGTTTATCAGCCCATTGCGCGCAGCGAGTTCGACGAAGTGATGGATCAGGTCAAGCGCTGGGGCCTCGACCAGCATCTCACGGAGCGAAGGTTCGAGAAGCTGGCAGCCGAAGTCTCTTTCCGGGGCGCCTCGGCGTAGGGGCGGGTTTCAAACCCGCCCTACAACGGCAAGCCCGGGCCTCGTAGCGCCGGCCCCCTGTCATTGATGCAAAAATCTCGCCCGTCGGCGCCGGGTCGCGCCTTTGCCCTGGCGCTCGGCCTGGTCGCATTCATTACGCCGCTGGCCGTGCATCTCTTCTTTCCGGTCATCCCGGCCGTGAAGGTGGCGCTTTCACTCTCCGACGCGGCGGCACAGTTCAATTTCAGTATTGCGTTGTTTGCCATGGCCTTGGCCACCCTCGCCTACGGGAGCCTCTCCGACCGCTACGGCCGCCGTCCCCTGCTCCTCTCCGGGCTCGTGCTGTTCCTCGTCGGCAGCGCGGTTTCCGCCGTGGCGCCGACCGCGACCGCCCTCGCGCTGGGCCGCATCGTGCAGGCGGTGGGCGCAGGCTGCAGCATGACGCTCGTGCGCACGATCGCGCGCGACGCTTATCGCGCCGAATATCTGGTGCGCGCCATCGCCTATCTGACGATGTTCTATACGCTCGGCCCCATGATCGCTCCGCTTCTCGGCGGCGTGCTGATCGACACGCTCGGGTGGCGCAGCGTCTTCGGCTTCGCGCTGATTGTCGGGGCGCTCATAGCCATTGCCGCCTATGCCTGGATTTTCGAAACGCGCCCGCAGCTTGCTGCGGCGGCGGGAGAGAGCGGGATTGCGCGCGGCTATCTCGAGCTGCTCCGCAATCCCCAGTTCGTCGGATATGTGCTGCAGAGCGGCTTCAATAGCGCCGCCTTCATGACCATGGCGAGCGCGTCCGCAACCCTGATGAAGGAATTGCTGGGGCGGTCATCGACCGAGTTCGGGTTTTATTTCCTGGTGTTTCCGGTTGGGTTCTTTTTCGGCAATTGGCTGTCCAGCCGCATCGGCAGCCGCCGATCGAACGAGGGCATGGTGCTCGCCGGCTCCCTTCTCTCGATCGCAACGATATCAGTGCAAGCGGCGCTGCTTCTTTCCGGCCTGGTCGCGACGTGGAGCCTCTTTCTCCCCGGCCTCTTCCTCACCTTCTCCCAGGGCATCGCCCTGCCGTACGCGCAGGTCGGGGCCATGGGGACGATCCCGCGGCTTGCCGGCACCGCCGCGGGCGTGGGCGTTTTCATGCAGAACATGGGGGCGGCGTTGTTCACGCAGCTTTACGGCCTTCTAGCCGATGGCACGCCGCTGCCGATGGTGGCCATAGTGGGATTGAGCGGGATCCTCTGTCTTGCCGCCGGTGCGCTGCCGTTCCTTTACAGGGCAAGAGCAGCGCAGTGGCAAGGGCCGGTTTAAACCCCGTAATAGCCAAGCGCGCCGCGGGTCCAGCCGTAGCCCGCATGAGCCGGCGGGGCGGGCCGAAGGCGCGCCCCGATGGCGACATGCGGGTATGTCCCCGGATATCGCGGCGCGACCGCGCCGCTCATCCGGGCTGCTAATTCTGGGGAGCTGACGGGAAGAGCGGGCCAGGCAGCGGCCAGTTGTGCCAGCCCGTACGTCCGCCGGTATTGGTGACCACGTCCATCGGCTGGTGCAGCGGCGGGAAAGCATAGTCGAGGAACTTGCGGTCGCCCGGGCGTACTTCGGTTCCGGCATCCAGGAACGAGCGCCGCTCAACGACAATACGGGAGCGCGCGTGGCGTCTGCGGGTCACCTGACCCGTGGTCTCGACGGTCGCTTCTGCCGAAGACGCACTCGGTTCTCTTGCTCGCACGCCATGTTCCCTATGCGAGACGCCCTGCTCTTTCGCAGAAACGGCCGGCTCTTTGCGAGAGACGGTCTGCGGCTGTGTGGACCCGGTATGCTCTTGCGTGCCGCCTGCGTTCGCCGGCGGACTTGCGGGCACATTCGCCGGCGGCGTTGCCGGCGCATTCGCGGGAGGAGTGGGCGCCGGCGTCTGCTCCGCAGGGTAGCGCTCATTGAAACTGGCGGGGGGGCCGCTGGACTGCTGCCCGAAAGCAACCCCGGGTGCGGCAAGGACCAAAGCCAGAGCCGCGCCCGCCAGAATGTGCGCATGCCGCGCCACGCGCTTGCCGCCGAAGAAACCGTTTGCAATTTGCATGATAGCCCCCTGCTGTACTGACAGAATCAGATCCCCGAGGATCGCTCCCGAGTCATTGGTCGCGCGGAGAGGAGACTTGGTTCAAGGCGCGAACCGGTCCGCACCCGTGCGGCGGTGCTTACGTACCAACTCCGCGGGAGTATGGTTAATTAACGCACCGCGGCTGTAGGGGCGGATTTCAAACCCGCCCCTACAAGAATCACAAGCTCTGCCGTTGGATCGCTCGTGCGACGGCCGCCGCGACAACATCGGCAATTCCGTCAAGGGTAGCGAGCGTTCCCGCGAAAACCGCATCCGAGCGGCCGAGCTCCTCCACCAGCCGGGGGGCATCGCCGGCGCCGTGCATCCCCTCCCCTGCGAGCAGCCCCAGGATAATGATGGGTCCTGAGAGGTCCGAAGCGGCCTCCTGCAGCGACGGAGCTTCCTCGAGGAGCGCCACCTGGACGGCACGGAAGCTCGTACGCCGCCTCACGTTGTCGGCGATCCGTTCGGCGGCGATGCGCGAAGCCGGGTCCTTGCTCGAGCCGTGAGCGAGGAGGATCACGCTGGCTTCGCCCGGCGCCAGCCCGCGACTTTGTGCCGTGCCCACGAGCTTGTCGATCAGCAGCGGCACAAGCGCCGGATCGAGACCGAGCGGAGGCAACATCCGGATCGCGCGCGGCCGGTCCGCTCGCATTGCCTCGCTCAAGATTTCCGGCAATCGTGCTCGCGTGAAATAGCCGTCCGACAAGAACAGCGGATAGACGACGATCTCGTCCGCGTGCAGCGCACGCACACTTTCGGTGATCGTCGGCGTCCCCTTGATGAACCCAATGGCCACCTCTGGCGCAATTGCGCGACCGCGCAGGGTGGCCGCGAGCTGCACCACACCCGCATTGGCGCCCCCATTGCTCCGCTCCCCATGCGCGACGAGCAGTAGCGCCACCAAAGGAGTCTCAATGCCTTGCTCAGAAGCCAATGACCTGTCCCGTCGGAAAAAATCCGATGAAGAAATTGTATTCTCCTCGCGGGGAGATAGGGATCCCCTTCGCCTGGGCAAAGTGGATCCATCATGCACAAACAGCGCACCCTGCGCTGCTCCCGGATCGAAGCTGGTTTGATCAAGGTCAAGGCGCGGCTCTCCAAGCAAAACTAGTTTGAGCAAGCTGACGGGAATGAGGAGTCTCGCGATGCGCATGGGGGAGCTCTCGTGCGCTGCGGTCGTGCTGATACTGGTCGCGGGCGGTCTGCCATGATGCCGAACACGTACCCAAAAGACATGCGCTCCTGGATTGCCGATCTCGAATCAGCCGGCGAGCTCGTGCACATCGACAAGTCGGTGGATCCTCTGACCGAGATGGGGTCCTTGCTTTTCCAGAGTCGTGAGAAGGCGCTGTTGTTCGAGAGCCTGCCACACGGCTGGCGCTCACTGGGCCAGGCCCCCGCCAACATTCGCCATGCGGCGATTGCCTTCGGGACAAGCGAGGAAGCCCTGGTGTCATTCGTCGCGGATCGCATCGATCGGTGCATCCCGCCTGTCCGGGCAGGAGGTCTGGTGGTGCAAATGACGCCGCGCGCCTATGGCGAGGCCAAGAACGTGCTGCTGGCGGCGCTCGCATCCGAGTATCAGCATCCGAAGCTTGTGATCGCCGTTGATGCCGATGTGGACATCTTCAATCCCGCGGAGCTGCTCTGGGCCTTCTCAACCCGCGTCAATCCTCAGCAGGATGTGGTTATCATCCCCGGCACCCATAACCACGCCATGGACGCGAGCCTGCCGGAGCTCGGCTCCCCGGGCACCGCGCTGTGGCAGCGCCTCGGCTCCAAGATGCTGGTCGATGCTACTATCCCGCCGCCGGCCGATCCAGAAGCGCGGCCCATGTTCGAGCGGATCTGCCCGCGCAACCCGCAGCTGCGTCTGGAGGATTTTGCGGCGCCGGAATCACTGGCGCTCGTACGCGCGCGCTTTCGCCGCGTTTCTTCGGCTCCAAGCTGCCGTGACGCCAGTCGCGTAGCTCGCATGAGCCAGCGGGCCGCGCCGAAGGCGCGCCCCGTGGGGACATGCGGGTGTAACCCCGCATATCGCGGCGCGCCTCGGGGCAAGCTATAAGCGGAGCAGAATCGAGCGGCGCGCCGCTTATCCGGGCTACTCGCTACAGCGCAGTGCGCGGCCACTCAGCGCGTAAATTTGCGCGCGACGAAGTCATTCCAAGTATAGGGACACTCCTCGGGGAATTCGTTTTTTTCCAATTCGGTCTCGTTCGCGGCTTCGATCCGGGCGCGACGATAAGCCCGTGCGGTCGCCTCTGCTATGCGCGGTTTGAGGCCTGGGTTGTCGTAGAGAACATTGTCAAGTTCGAGACGCTGCGCCTCGATCGACAATACCCAACTTCGAGACCGCAGGTTCGGCTGATGGTCCCATTTCAGGAAGTGAATCATCAAGACGCGCAGTGCGCTCTCGAGTTTGTTGAACTGTTCGCGTCCCAAGGATTCGATCTCCTCGGCCAAATTCTCACGATCCAACACTTCCCAACGTCCTGCGCGCAGGTGTGCCGCCTGTTCCATCAGCCAGGAATAAAAGTCGCCCCAATATTCGGCGGCTGCTGGCCGGTCCGACGGCGCTAATTGAATCCCGCCATGATCAACATTGGATGCCATCGCCTTCACCTTCACCTCTTGCGACAAGCTATGGCACCCTGCGCTGCAATTCAACTCGCATGCAGATTAACTGTCGTGCCGCTTTGCGTCCGCCGTTTGATCGCGGCCGCGGCCATATGCAGTTCCGTAGGGCGAGTTTACACATCAGCTTTCGGGGACGTTTCGGGGGTGGTTCGGACATAGATCGCGATGGCCGACCTGCCCGGCTAAATCGCGAACCCGAGAGCGGTCCTGCGGTTGACGCGCGTCCGCTTGGCGATCGGTTGCAGACTGCCTGCCCACCTACTGACCCCCTGCTATGCAGATAGCTGGCCACCTATTACCAACCCCACAAGACCGTCGGCCATTACGGTCCAACCATCGTCCCCGGAATCTTGCCCGCACGCCAGATTTCTGCATTCAGGTGATCTGGCGCCACCTGACACAGCCGCGCCGGAACCGTTGGGCGCTGCCCCGCGCGCGCCGCCACCAGCACGCGCCGACGTTCCATTTCAGTGCTGGCAAACGGCTGGCTGCAGAGCCACGCCAAAACCGGCGAGGCGCCGGCGAATATGGAAGAGAAACTAGGGCCTGTATTCAGTTAGGCGGAGTTTGCCAGGGAACGGAACAGAATCAAACGCGGAACATCGTTCTATGATCCGGAGCTTGGCGTTATTTTGGGGATTCCCAAATCAGTTGTCG